>Ga0268299_1000916_pt1 | contig 69725 bp, 71 predicted proteins | sample NOBtaG_FD_193484 | JGI IMG/M metagenome (GOLD analysis project Ga0268299, IMG submission 193484) | Activated sludge microbial communities from bioreactor in Nijmegen, Gelderland, Netherland - NOB reactor | ecosystem: Engineered > Bioreactor > Aerobic > Activated sludge | place: Netherlands... | reverse complement strand
CACGAGCGCTGCCCCGAAGACTGCCCGCTCGACTGCCGCCCCTGCGGATGACGCTCAGGACGGGTCGGCGGCTCTCGGATCCGTCGCGTCGAGCTCGTCGCGCCAGAGCGGGAAGTACGTCAGCCGCTCCGGCGCGTGCGGATCGTCGGCCGCGATGCGCTCGACGCGGTTGCCCTCGCGGTCCCGCAAGGGGAAGGGCCAGAGGCGATAGCCGCTGCCCGGCGGACCGTCGCGCTGGATGATCGGGTACGGGTAGTAGTAGCGGTCGAGCTGCGGGGTCTTCAGGCGCACGTACGCCGGAAAGAGCACCATCTCGACCTTCTCGTACCCGTAGAAGTCCTCGAGATCGACGTAGAGCGGGGCGACCGAGATCCGGCCGCGCGGCTTGGACTGGTCCCACTCGTAGAAATACAGCGGAAGCAGGCGCGCGTTCTGCGCCTCGAGCGTGCGGCCGTCGGCGCTGGTGCGCGTGCGGTAGGTGAAGAGGCCGCCGAAGCCCTTCGTGACCTGCTCGGTCTGCCCCCAATGCGAGGTGAGGACGGGCCCGAGGAAGCTCACGTGGTCGTCGTGGCCGACGCGCGCCTGATCGATCGACACGAACGGCCGGAAGAAGATCGCCTGACGGTCGGCGTCGGCGCGGTACTCGAGGAGCGGTCCGAACACCTTCCAGTTCCGCTTCCGCGTCTTCGGATCGGACTCGTACTGGAAGAGCGGCCAGAGGTTGATCGAGCGCGGCTTCGCGTCGACGTCCACCGGTTCGAGCGGCTCCTCCCGGGCGGCCACTCCGGGCTCCGCGGGCGCGTCCGGCAACGCCGGCGCGGCCGGCGGCTCCGGCGTCGCCGCGATCGCCGGCACGGCCGGAGCGGGCGGGCCGCTCACCCCGCCGCGGCCCGACGGCGACGTCGCATCGTCCGCGGCGCGGCTCGGATCGACGCCCGCGACGCAGGCGAGCGCGGCGATCGTCATCGACGCGACCACCCATCGCCACGCGTGCGCAACCGTCACGACGCCCGCATAACAACGCGGACTCACACCGGCAACTCGGGTGCGCCGAGCGCTATCGAAATCTTGCCGATCGCGTGGGACTCCCGCCGTCAGGTCCTCTACATCCGAGCGCGACGGTGACGGCGATCGATGCCGACGGGCCGGTTTCGGTCGTCATCTATCGGCTGCGACGCACGTCGGCGCAGACGCCATGGCGCCGCCGGAACAGGGTTGACAGCGAGCCTTTCCGCAGAGAAGTCTGCTCGCTACCTCACTTTTCGGCGGCATCATTCATCGGAGGATCCATGGCGTCTGCGACCGACATCGAGTCCGTACTCAAGGAGCAGCGCGTCTTCGCCTGCGACCCGTCCTTCGCGAAGGACGCGCACGTGAAGAGCGCCGAGGAGTACGACCGGCTCTACGCCGAGTCGACCAAGGACCCCGAGGCTTTCTGGGGGAAGATCGGCGCCGAGCTCAGCTGGTTCACGCCGCCGACCAAGACCCTCGAGTGGAACTGCCCCGACGCCAAGTGGTTCGTCGGCGGCAAGATCAACCTCTCCTACAACTGCCTCGACCGGCACCTCACGACGTCGCGCCGCAACAAGGCGGCGATCATCTGGGAAGGCGAGCCCGGCGACACCCGCGTGCTCACGTACCAGATGCTGCACACGGAAGTGTGCCGCTTCGCGGCCGCGCTGAAGAAGCTGGGTCTCGCGAAGGGCGACCGGGTCGCGATCTACATGCCGATGATCCCCGAGGCGGCGATCGCGATGCTCGCGTGCGCGCGCCTCGGCGCCACGCACTCGATCGTGTTCGGCGGGTTCTCGGCCGAGTCGCTCCGCGACCGCATCAACGACGCAACCGCGAAGCTCGTGATCACCGCCGACGGCGGGTGGCGGCGTGGCAGCATCGTTCCGCTCAAAGCGACCGTCGATGCGGCGCTGGAAGAGACGCCGTCGGTCGAGAAGGTCGTCGTCGTGAAGCGCACCAAGTCCGAGGTCGCGATGAAGGCCGGACGCGACCTCTGGTGGGACGAAGCGATTGCGGGCGTGCCCGCGGTTTGCGAGGCCGAGCCGCTCGACAGCGAGCATCCGCTCTTCATCCTCTATACGAGCGGCACGACCGGGAAGCCGAAGGGCGTCGTCCACACGACGGCCGGCTACCTGACCCACGTCTACCTCACGACGAAGCTGGTGTTCGATCTCAAGGACACCGACGTCTACTGGTGCACCGCCGACATCGGCTGGGTCACCGGCCACAGCTACGTCGTGTACGGCCCGCTCGCGAACGGCGCCACGACGCTCATGTACGAGGGCGCGCCGAACCAGCCGCAGAACGACCGCTTCTGGGACATCATCGAGCGCTACAAGGTGAACATCCTCTACACCGCGCCGACCGCGATCCGGACGTTCACCAAGTGGGGCGACGAGTGGCCGAACAAGCACGACCTCTCGAGCCTGCGCCTGCTCGGCACCGTCGGCGAGCCGATCAACCCCGAGGCCTGGACCTGGTACCGCCGCGTGATCGGCGGCGATCGCTGCCCGATCGTCGACACGTGGTGGCAGACCGAGACCGGCGGCATCCTGATCTCGCCGCTGCCGGGTGCCGTGCCCGCGAAGCCGGGCTCGTGCACGAAGCCGTTCCCCGGCATCGTCCCCGACGTCGTGGATCGCGACGGCAAGTCGGTCGGCCCGAACGAGGGCGGGTATCTCGTGCTGAAGCAGCCGTGGCCCGGCATGTTGCGAACGGTCTGGGGCGACCACGAGCGCTTCAAGCAGCAGTACTGGAGCCAGATCCCCGGCATGTACTTCACCGGCGACGGCGCGCGCCGCGACCAGGACGGCTATTTCTGGGTGATGGGCCGCATCGACGACGTCGTGAACGTGTCGGGGCACCGGCTCGGCACGATGGAGATCGAGAGCGCATTGGTCTCGCATGTCTTCGTCACCGAGGCCGCCGTCGTCGGCCGGCCCGACGAATTGAAGGGCGAGGCGCTGGCCGCCTTCGTCACGCTCGCGGCGGGCACGATGGCCGACGACGCGCTCAAGAAGGAGCTCCGCGAGCACGTCGCGAAGGAGATCGGCGCCTTCGCGAAACCCGACGACATCCGCTTCACGGACGCGCTCCCGAAGACCCGGAGCGGCAAGATCATGCGCCGCCTGCTGCGCGACCTCGCGGCCGGCAAAGAGACCGTCGGCGACACCACGACGTTGGAAGACCTCTCCGTCCTCGCGAAGCTGCGCGAAGACGACGAGTGAGCGGCTCGCGCGGAGCGGATCGAATGGCCCTCGTCCTCCACAACACCCTCACCGGCAAGCAAGAGCCGCTCACGACCAAGGTGCCCGGCAAGGTCGGGCTCTACGTCTGCGGCGTCACCGTCTACGACCGCTGCCACATCGGCCACGCGCGCTCGCTCGTCTTCTTCGACACCGTCGTGCGCTACCTTCGGTTCTCCGGCTACGAGGTGCTCTTCGTCCGCAACATCACCGACATCGACGACAAGATCATCAAGCGCGCCGCCGAGGAGACGATCCCGTCGGAGGAGCTCGCGTCGCGCTACATCGGCACGCTCCGCGCCGACGTCGCGGCGCTCGGGTGCCTCCAGCCCGACATCGAGCCGCGCGCGACGGATCACGTCGCCGAGATGCTGGATCTGATCGCGCAGCTCGAGAAGGCCGGCGTCGCGTACGCGTCCGAGGGCGACGTCTATTGCTCGGTCGCGAAGGTGAAGGACTACGGGAAGCTCTCGAAGCGGAAGCTCGACGACCTCATCGCGGGCGCGCGCGTCGAGGTCGGCGAGCGGAAGCGCGAGAACCTCGACTTCGCGCTGTGGAAAGCGGCGAAGCCCGGCGAGCCGTTCTGGGAGAGCCCGTGGGGACCCGGCCGTCCCGGCTGGCACCTCGAGTGCTCCGCGATGTCGACCAAGTATCTCGGGCAGCCGTTCGACCTGCACGGCGGCGGCGAGGATCTCATCTTCCCGCACCACGAGAACGAGATCGCGCAGTCCGAGGGTGCGACCGGTACGCCATTCGTGAAGCACTGGATCCACCACGCGTTCGTCCGCATCAACGAAGAGAAGATGTCGAAGTCCCTCGGCAACTTCCTGACGATCGAGGAGATCCTGAAGCGCGTGCCGTCGGAGGCGCTGCGGCTCTTCCTCGTGTCGACGCACTATCGGAGCCCGGTCGACTTCAGTGATCAGTCGCTCCTCGACGCGCAGCGCGCGTGCACGCGCCTCCACGAGACGCTGGCGCGGGTCGAGGCGAAGGTCGGGAGCGCCATGGCGCCGGCCGGGGCCGCCGAGCGCTCGCCCGCGGTCGAGTCGCTGCCCGCGAGCGTCCGGCCGTTCCACGAGCAGTTCGTGACCGCGATGGACGACGACATGAACACCGCGCGCGCGCTCGGCGTCGTGTTCGACGAGGTGCGCGAGATCAACCGCTTGTTGGATGCCGGCGGCGACGTCGAAACCGTCCGCGAACACCACGCCAACTTCGCGCGGCTCGGCGGCGTACTCGGCGTCCTCCGGCACCCGGCGACGAGCTACCTGGAATCCGAGAAGGGCCGGCGCGTCTCCGACACGGGCATCGACCCGGCGGAGATCGAGCGCCTGATCGCCGAACGGGCCGCCGCGCGGAAGGCGAAGGACTTCAAACGCGGCGATGAGATCCGGGACGAGCTCCTCGCGCGCGGCGTCGTGCTGAAGGACGGCGCCGGTGGCACCACCTGGAGCGTCGTGCAAAGCTGATCGCGTGAGGCGGTTCGCTGTTTCGACGCGCGGGTGGTTTGCTGCCGCGCTGGTGCTGGTCGGCGCGGCCGCGTCGAATGCGGACGCGGGCTGGCGATCCGCCGACCGCCGCGCGCTCGAGGACGACGACGAGGTCGTGATCGAGGAGCCGTTCGAGCAAGGGAACGAGATCCCCGACGACCCGCGCCGCATGCTCCATCGCGACCTCCGCGACGAGCCGTTGCGAGAGGCCCCCGCGGGCGCCGGCACGCGGCCCTACTGGGGAACTACGCAGCCGTACTGGGGCACGATGCGCCCCTACTGGAACGCCGGGGAGCCACCCGGCGTCATCCACCGCCAACCACGAACCGCACCGTTGAAGGTGCGGCGCGCGCGCTAGGAGTCGGCGGTGATCGTCTCCATGTGGAACGTGGCGTTGTCGCACTCGGGACGGCTGAAGAAGAACGCGTAGATCCCGATTCCCGACCCCTTGTCGAAGTCGACCCGGCTCACGCCCTCGACGTACCACTTCTTGTCGGGCTTGTCGGGGCAGGTCAGGTAGTTGTGGGTGTTGATCCACGCCGGGTACACGCGGCCCTTGTTCGGGATGTAGCGGAGGTAGATCGCGGCCCGCTGTACGAAGTCCTTCGCGGGACCCGTGCGCTCCATCTTGAACGACTTCGACGAGGTCTTCGCGATGTCGACCGTCATGTCGAACTCGGCGTGGGCGAGTGCGGGCGTGAGAGCGAGCAGGGCGGCGACCAAGAAGCGTGCGGATTTCGGCATCGTTCGAACCTCGTGAGGGGAGTGGAAACGCGGCCGGAACTTCGCCGGTAGGGCTGGCGGTGTCAAGAGAGGGTACGGCATCTCGCCAGGAAACCCGTCGCCCCGAAAATCGAGCGGACCCGCTGGCTTCGGCCCGGTCGTTCCCCTAGGAACCGCCCCCATGGAAAAGCGCACGATCAATCCGTGGACGTTCCAGGACGCGATGGGCTACTCGCAGGCCATCGAGGTCGGCCAGGCGAAGCGCACCCTCGTCTGCGCCGGTCAGACCTCGGTCGACGGCAACGGTTCGCCGCTGCACGCCGGCGACATGGCGGCGCAGCTCAAGCAGGCGATGGCGAACCTCGAGACCGTCCTCCAGGCCGGCGGCTTCGACCTGCACGACGTCGTCCGCCTCAACTTCTACACGACCGACATCGGGGCGTTCATGCAGGGCGCCGCGGGCGGCGGCCTCATCCGGCTCGCCGAGACGAACGTGCGGCCCGCGTCGACGCTGCTCGGCGTCGCGGCGCTGTTCCACCCGGACATCATGGTGGAGATCGAAGCGACGGCGATGAAGTAGGGTCAGCGTCGGCGCTTCCGCGCTTCTCGGAGGCTCAACGTTTTCTCGAGGAGCGGCAATGCCGCGCGATCTTTCTCGAAGCCGAGCTCCTTCTTCACCGCGATCTGTGTCTCGAGATCGAGCACCAAAACATAGAAGTCACCGAGCTTGCGGCGGCGGGCGGTCTTCGCGAGCGCTTCGAAGGCGCGGTCCCGGCCGATGGATCCGAGCACGTCCAATGGGCCGAGCGTCGTCATCAAGAGGTGGTGGCCGGCGCCCATGAGGTCCTCGGCGCGGGCGGCGCGGTTCAGTTCTGGCCGCGTTCTATAGCGCGCGCCCAGCTCCGCAAGTGCGCCGATTAGACGACGAACGTTGTCGGGCGAGCGTTCGTGGACGACGTCTGTATCGAAGGTATCGAGCGGCACGCCTTCGACCACGGCCGCGACGCCGCCGACCAACACGAACCGGACTCCGTGGCGGCGGAGGACGTCGAGCAGCGAGCTCGACTCACCGGCTGCCGGGGCCACGTCGAAGCGCTCGCACGACTTTGCGCTGGCGTTCCAAGACTTCGAGCCGTTGCCGCGGGGAGAGGCTGAGCATCCACTCGATCAACGACACGTCGATACCGTCTGCGCCTTGCTGCGCATTGCGCTGCACGGCAGTGGTGCGCTTGGGCGACCGCATGATCTGCAGCAATGTACGTCGCGTATCGCGCGCGCTGCAATGTGTCGCCTGCCGTTCCCCCCTCGCATGGCGAGTGCGTCTTGACCGAGGCCTGGTCATCCCGGCAAGGGTCGGAGGCATGACGAACCTTCATGCTCTGCGTCGTCTCGGCGGCGCCGTCGTTCTCGTGGGATCGCTGTTGGGAAGCGCGGCGTTCGCCGCCGTCGATGCGCCGACGCCGCCGAAGCTCGCGGACGTGCTGCGGCTCAAGAAGGGGCAGGTGCTGATGTTCCAGCCCGTGCAGATGAAGCGCGGCCAGTCGCTGCTCGTGACCCACACCAAGCTCGCCGACGGCAGCGTGAAGCCCGGCGAGCGGCGGATCGTGCAGCTGATCGTGTACTCGTCGAAGCCCGACGAGCAGACCGGCGACTACCCGGTGCTCTTCACGACCGCCGAGGTGTCGACCGGCGCGGGCGCGGGCGGCGGGCCGCACGTGCGGGTCTTCGACGGCTACGCGCCCGAGGAGAACCAGGGGATCATCGCCATCCTGATCGGGCTCCTGCTCCCCGCCGTGCAGGGCGATCCGCCGAAGGTCGTGCCGCTGCCCGCGGGCGACGTGCTGACCGCCGAGGTCTCCGGGCCCGATGCGATCGGCCTGCTGCTGCCGGCGGTGCAGAAGGTGCGGGAAGCCGCGGCGCGCTGACCCGCTCCGAGTAGCTCTCGTCTCCCGATGCCCGCGTCGCTAGCGGGCGAGGATGCCTTCGTCGCGGAACGGGCGGTTGCGCGAGCGCTGCCGCCCGTTCGCCGCCTACTATCGCGAGTGGCTCGCGACCTACGCGCGCCACCACTGCAAACCCGGGACGGTCGCCGGCTACGAGGCCGCGGGCCGGCTGTATCTCATTCCCGCGTTCGGCGACCGCGACGTCCGCGCGATCACGCGCGAGGACGTGAAGCGGCTCGTCTACGAGACGCTGCTCCCCGGCCGGGCGCGCGCCACGGTGCGCGCCAACCTCGCGCCGCTCCGCGAGCTCTTCAACCACGCCGTCGAGGACGGCGTCGTCACGAGCAATCCGGCGGCGCACGTGTTGAAGCGCATGCGCGGCGAGCGGGTGCGGGCTGCGCGGGCGCCGCGGTTCCTCTCGGCGGCGGAGCTGCGGGCGTTGCTCGAGGCGTGCCGGACGCGCGAGCCGCGTTGGTACCCGTTCGTACTGGTGCTCGCGCGGACGGGGATGCGGCTCGGCGAGGCGTGCGCGCTCCGCTGGGCGGACGTCGACCTCGAGGCCGGGATCGCGGTGGTGCGCGCCGCGTTCTGGCGCGGGCGGTTGCAGGCGCCGAAGAGCGGCACCGGTGGCCGAGTCGATCTCAGCCGTCAGCTGGTCGCGACGCTGCGTGATGTGGCGGCGTCGCAAGCGGCGGAGGCCCGCGCCGAAGGACGGCCGCCGTCGGCCTGGGTCTTCGCGAGCCCTGCCGGGCGTTCGCTGGATACCGACGCGTTCCGCCGCGGGCCGTGGCGCCGGCTCTTCGTCGCGGCCGGCGTGCCGTACGCGTGGCCGCACTCGCTCCGTCACACGTACGCGTCGCTGCTCATCCAGCACGGCGAGAGCCTCGCGTACGTGAAGGCGCAGCTCGGGCACCGGAGCATCGCGACGACGGTGGACGTGTACGGGCACCTGGTCGCGGGGGCGAATCGGGCGGCGGTGGATCGGTTGGATGATGCGTGACGCCGCGCAAGCATCTTGATTCTTGCGGTTGACAATCAAGTCCGGACAGGGGAATGCTGCTCTTCGAATGGGATGCCGCCAAGGCGCGGGAGAACGAGGCGAAGCACGGCGTTTCGTTCGAGCTTGCGACCGAGGTCTTTGAAGATCCGTACTTCGTGTTGGCAGCAGACGTGGTTCACAGTGTGTCTGAACCTCGATTCTTTGCGTTCGGTAGGGTCGATGGAGGCGTCTTGACCGTGCGCTTCACCGTCCGCCGCGACCGAGTGCGCATCATCGGCGCGGGATACTGGAGGAAGGGCAAGGAATTCTATGAGCAAGCGCATCATCTACACTGACGAGCCGATCGAGATTGGCCGGCGCGTTGGTCGAGAGATCCTACCGACGCACGGCGGTGCGAGGGTAGGAGCGGGTCGACCGCCGTCGGGGAATCAACCGATCACCCTTCGCTTACCGACCAAGCTTGTGGCGGTGATGCGGCGTGACGCCAAGCGAGCCGGGCAGACCCTCTCGGATTTCGTCGCGAGCAGGTTGACGAACAGCCCTACTCGTTCGCGAGATCCGCGACCCTTGACGCAACCGAGTCGGGCCGCGGAGCGGCGGGCCGGGAGCTTTCGCGGGCAAATCCAGGGCGACGTATCGGGCTCAGCCGTGAGGGGGCGGGACGAGAAGCCCACACGAGTTCGTGGCTCTGGCGGGGGCGGGATCGACCCCACGCGCCCCCGATCGCGCAAGAGCTGAGGCCTGGCGAACACATGGACCGCGCGCGCCTCGAGGCTGGCTGATGCTGCAAAAACTCCGGCAGATTGCGTGATGCGGCGTGCTCGCACATCGGCCGCAGCCCTGGCGCGGAAGCTCGGCATCCCGAAGGGGCGTGCGCTCGAAGCCATCGTGAAGGCCCAGCTCATCGAGGCCGTCGCTCGGGAGGCCGAGCGACGGGAGCTAACGCACGCGATGCTCGCGACTTGGTCGGGGTTTCCGCGAAGCGCCGTTGCCGGGATCCTTTCCGGAAGCCTGCAGCGGGTGACCATCGAGCGCGTGTTGCGACTCGTCGAGGCGGCAGGGCTCGAGGCGAAGATCAGGATCAGGCGGCCTGCGTGAACGTAAAGAGTCGCCGTCGCTGGCGCTAGCCACCTGATAAGAATCGGGCTAAGTACCCGTCCCGTAACGCCTGCGCCCGTAGCTCAATTGGATAGAGCGGCAGACTTCGAATCTGTAGGTTGGGTGTTCGATTCACCCCGGGCGCGCTGAGATTTCCCTGCACTCGCGCGTACTTCGCCGACCGCCTTTTTCTTCCCATTCCGCGCGCGACCCTTGGTGCCGGTAGTGGTGCCGGTTGCGGGATCAAGCCGCCGAATCGCATGCAGGCGATGTTCGGGCGAGAGATGCGCGTAGCGGAGCGTCATCTCGAGCGTCTTGTGGCCCATGAGCTGCTGAATCGTGACGAGATCGACGCCCGCCATCGCGAGGCGACTCCCGAACGTGTGCCGCAGGTCGTGCCAGCGAAAGGCCTCGATCTTCGCTTTCGTGAGCGCCGGCAAGAACACCTGATTCCGGAAATTCTGCGCGTCGATCGGCCCCGTGCCGACCGCGTTCACGAAGACCCACTCGCTCTTGAGGCGCGACGGATAGGCCCGCAGGAGCGCGCGCAGGGTGTCCGTCATCGGCACGGCGTAGTCTTCGCCGCTCTTCGGATTCCGCGCGGTCACAATCCCCGCGTCGAAGTTCACATCGGTCCACCGAAGCGCGAACTGATTGCTCCGCCGGAACCCCGTCTGGAGCGCGAAGGCGACCACCGGCCAGCGCTTCTCGCCGATCGCTTTGCGGAGGCGTTTCTCTTCGGCGGCGCTTAGCCACCGGACGCGCCGGTTGTTCTCCTTGAAGAACTTCACGCGCTTTACCGGGTTCGTGTCGATGAGCCCGTCGTTCATCGCGACGTGGTAGAGGCGTTTTAGAAACGCGAGCTCTCGGTTGATGGTCGCCGGTGCGACCGCGCGGACGCGGCTGGCCACGTAGCGCTCGATGTCGCCCGGGAGCACCTGCCGGAGGGTCTTCCCCCGGAGCGCTCTCTTCCAGGACGCCCCCGCACGGACACACTCCTTGTAGCTGCGGAGCTTGTCCTTTACGCGGGCGAGGTAGTCGTCGATCATCTCGCCGACCGCGACTTCGCGACGCCGAATCGCCTCCGGAAAGAACCGCCGCTCGGCGATCTCGGTCTTCCGCTTCTGGTAGACCTTCGTGGCAAGCCCCTTCGGGCCCACCCGCTCGCGGTGCTCCCGACCGACCTCGTCGTGATACCGCACCCACCAGATCCCCGAACGCTTTGGGCGCTCAAAGACGCCGCGTTCATGGCGTTCGCGGTCGGGATCCTCTTCGTTGCGTCTCGCCATCGTCCTCCCCTCGCGTTCCGCTACTCGCTCGTGCCCAAGGTGCGGCGCGCCGGACGCACCGAATCCTTGATCAACCGCTCGACGTCGCTCAAGCGGAAGCGGAGCGCGCCCCGCCGCCCAAGCAGTTTCACAACCGGAATCCGGCGCTTGTACGCCCACTGGTAGAGCGTTCCTGGGCTGAGGCCGAGCAACGCCGCGGCCTCCCGGACATCGAGGAGCCGGTCCTGGCTCTCGGGCCTCGGCGCTCCCGGTCGAGCGCCTGCTCCTTCACTACCGCTCCGTTTCGGTGCCGTCATAAGTCGAGCACCTCCTGCCGCCTTGGCCCGTGCTCCGGGATGAAGAGATCGGGCTGCTTCAGCGCCTCGGCGACGCGGCGTACGGCAATCGCGAAGTATTTCTCCTCGACCTCGATCCCGATGAAGCGACGGCCGAGTCTCACCGCCGCGACCCCCGTTGTTCCCGAACCCATGAAGGGGTCGAGAATGGTCTCTTGGGGATCCGTGAAGCTTCGGACCCACTCTGCCACAAGGCGCTCGGGCTTCTGCGTCGGGTGTTCGCCCTGCTCGATTGGGCACGTCCACACTGCGCGATGCCCGCCTCCGTTCCAGTACTTCGCACCCTCTCGATGCAGGAGAGCGACCGCTTCCCACCCCATCGCGGGTCGATCGCCGGTGAACTGCGGCGCCCCATTGGGCTTCACCCAGACGCCAAGCCGGACGAGTGGTGCGCCTGCCGCCTCGAGCACTGCCGCGTGTTGCCATTCGCAGGTCAGGATGACCCAGCGCTCCGCGAGCTCGACGAAGCGGCGACAGAATCGGACGAGGTCACCGCCCGCAATCGGAGCGAAATCGACCATCGGCTGTGTGGGCGCGTGCGCCGACCGCGCCCCCGCGTGGGTCACCTCACCGTACGGCGGGTCCGTTAGGACGACGTCCACGCTCGTCAACTGCGGCAGGATCTCGCGACAATCCGCGAGATAGAGCGTGACCCCCTCGGCAAGGTACGCAATTTGTCGCGGCACGGCTCAACCCTCCGCCCCGACATCGCGCCCCTCGGCCTCGAGCGAGCGAAGCGTGCGAAGGACGAGCCGTCCTCCGAGTGGGAACGCATCGACCAGCACCGTGAGCGCGCTTTCCTTGCGATTCCAGAATGCAACACCCACCTCGCGCCATCGGCTTCGTCCGTTCGTCTCCGTCACTGCATACGCGATGAAATCTGGATTTCTTCCTGCCATGGGTCTCTCTCCTCTCAGGTTGGTGCTCACCCCAACAATTTTTTGGGTGAGCGGGCCTTCACCGGAGTTGAGGCCCGCGAGGCCAAAATTTGGCCTCGTCAAAGGCGCTACGCTCGGTGCAGAGCTGGCGGCCGAGTGCCAGGCGCTGTTCCTGGCGCGAGGTTGCGCGGCGCATCGAGCGTCACCGGGCGCTTCTTGGAGGAGGGGAGAGGAGCGGTCGCGACCTCAAGAAGGGATGAGAATCCCTTCCTCCTCGCGCGCGGCGGCTCTTGGCGTGGTGCGGAGCGGAGGGAACGGGTGGGGCGGTCGCGTTATCCACAGGGACGCGCGCGTGCTTTCAGTCCCAGCTGCGCTGTGCCTGCGCGTGCTTTTAGTCCCAAAACGGATTCGACGCGCGTGCTTTTAGTCCCAAATCCGCTCGTAACTGACCGCCAGTGTTCCGGATCTCGCGATGTAAAGTACTAATGCCTTAAAGTACTTTAATGCATTAAAAGATAATGCAGGTTAAGAAGTCGTCCGTATGTCTCCCCGAAGTAATCCGATCACCTCCGCCGCTGAAATCCTCCGAACGCTTCCACTCGACGGTGTCACTCACCGTGGCGCATGTACTGCTCGGGCGCGGTCTGATGAAGTCCCTTCCGGTGATCCAGACCCCGGCCGGTACGACTTTGACCTCGCCGACTTCCCCTTGTTTCGCTACCACAAGCACGCCCGCTCGCGCCCGACACGCGACCCGCTTGTGTATACGGACACGATCGTCGGCCGCGATGGAATCCCCGTGCCCCGCGAATGGAAGGTCTTCGCCGGTGCGTTCGGTTTTGGCGGGCAGACGACTCAGCGCGTCCTCTACGAACTTCTCCAGCTCTATATCGAGCAAGGATGCCGAGGCGCGCAGATCCAGTTCGGCACACCGCGCGCGCTCCTGCTCCGCATGTGGCGCGAGAATCGCCATCCCTCGGTCAAGGACTTCGGGCGCCTCCGGCGCGATATCGACATCCTTCGTGGCTACGACTTCCATTGCCGAAACGCCTTCTGGGACCACCGGCGAAAGGCGTACGTCGACATGCACTGGCGGCTCTTTGGCGACGTCTGTTACTTCAAGCCCCGCGCCGACTTTGCCCAACAGGAAGAGCTCCCTTTCGGTTTCATCGAAGCGAGCCGCGTGCTTCAGCAGATTGCCCGAACGCGCGGCTTCTTCTGCCTCGGGTTCAACTCGGAGATGTTCCACTCGCTGAAGCCGCTCGAGCAACGCCTCGCGCTCTACTTGTCGAAGAAGTTTATGAGCCAGCGCTTCCATCGGCGCTACGTCGCCGATCTCGCGCGCGCCCTTCCGGTCGAAGTGGCCGATCCGAGAGATGCCCGAAAAGTGATCGGACGCGCCGCTCAAGGGCTCCTGCAGAAGCGCGTGCCGACGCTCAAGCGCTTCGCCTTCGAGAAGTCGGCACGCAACGGCGAATGGCTCGTCGTCTTTCATCGAGATGTGCGGCCGAAGCAAACCTATCGGATGCCGCGCCATGCGGTCTTCTCCCTCGATCCCGACATCGCCGTCTTGGTGGATGACATCGCCAAAGAAGTCGGCTCGCGCGATGACGTGCTCTGGTGGACGAAGTGTGCCGAGGTCCTCGGACCCGACCGCGTGCATCAGGGACTGAGTCAGCTCCGTGAGGCCGCCGGTGTGCAACGCGTACGGAGTCGCGGCGCGCTTTTGACGCGCATCTTCAAGGACCTCGCCAGCCGCGCGAAGCTCACGATTCACTAGGTCACGTCTCCGCTCTCGCATCCTGCGACGATAGGCGAGGGTGGGCTTCCCCATATCGCTCTCGCTGTTCCATCTGCTCATCTTCGCCGCCGCCTCCACGGACTTCGCTCGGCACCCGTTTTTCTTCGGTCTTTTTCGGTGGCGACCGGCGTTCGACTCGGCCCCGGACTTGCTCCGGTTTCGTCTTGACATCGTCCCGCTGATCGGACGGCGCGCGTGGGTGTTCGACGCCACGCAACGCCCCGCGCCAGGCGCACGCGCCTCGCACGTGGCCTTGCAACGCGTCGACGCGATGAATCCACGCGCCGAATCCTGCGGGCGTTCCTCCTTACGGTTGTTGTTTGTTCTCCGCGCTACGGCGCCGGGGGTGAAAGAACAAACAACAACCGTAAGGAGGAACAAACGATGAATACGACGAAACCAAGCAACCGAATGCGAAGAGGCCGGCTCGAGGTCGCCATCTGGGAGAATTCGTCAAGGAACGGCGTCTTTTACCGCGCGAAGTTCAGCCGCTCTTTCCGCGACGGCGAGGGCAAGCTCCAGAACTCGAGCAGCTTCAGCAGCGCCGAGCTCGCGGACGTCGCCCTTCTCGCCATCCAGGCGCAGGATTGGATGCGGAGCGCCGAACGCTCCAAGGACAGCGACGCTGAGCCCGGCGATGGCGATACCGAAGCGGAAGCAGTCGAAGCGTAAACACCCGCCGCCGGTGTACTCGGTCCAGCCGAAAGCCGGCGGCTCTTTCGGAGCATTGCCGCCATGAAACCGCAGCACCGCCAATCACCCCGAGAGACTTCGCACTCGAAGCCGCCGCCGCGCTTCTCGTCGAGGCGTATCGACGAGGGAGGTCCGAAGGCGGACATGTCGACTGGAGCGACGTCGACCTCGCTCACGAATGGGCGAGACGCGCGCTCTTCGACGCACGACGAGAGTCCCGCAACCACCGGCGACGAACGGACGCCGCGGTGGCGAACGAGCAGGGGAGGGGAGTCGCACTGTCGGAGGTCCTCGACGTCCCCGACCAGCGCCTTACGCGCATCCGCGAAGTCGCCACCTCGCTCGTTGCTGACGGTGACGAATCTCAGGACGAAGCTCTCGAAGCGGCCTGCGAACTCGCCGCCCTTCTTCTCGACCTCGATTCGGACGCTCATGCCGGAGCGCTTCCACGCGACTGGCAGCCGTCTTCTCGCGGCACCTCTCGGTAACGACGTCTCGTTCTTCTCTTAGGGACGGCGCAGCTACCACAGCCCGCCTTGGCGGCGTCAAGGCCAAGTTCGCTCCGCTCATCGCGCTTCGCGCGAGCCTTGACCCCTCGGCGGCCCGTGTCGGGGCCGTTCGTAGAGCGAACAAGGGTTCGCCTCGCTCTCGGGAGACGAGAGCGAAGAACAACTCGGACCGCAGGGCGAGAAGCTCCGGCCGCTTCTAGGAGAACGACCATGGACGACAACAGCGACGAGAAGGACCGCAGGGCAACCGTCGAGAAGCTCAGAAGCAAGTTTCCGCTGGGCCGAACGATGGCGACACCGGGTGCACTTGAGGCCATTCCGCCAGCGGAGATGCGCCGCGCCATGCAGCGCCACGCCGCCGGTGACTGGGGCGACTGCTGCCCCGACGACTGGGCTGAGAACGAGCTCTCGCTGCGCGAAGGGTTCCGACTCTTCTCCGTGTACCACACAGCCGCCGGCCGAAAGTTCTGGATCATCACAGAAGCCGACCGCTCGGTGACGACGGTTCTCCTGCCTGAGGAGTACTGAGCGTCCTCGAGATCCTGCCGCGCCGGTGCTGAAGCACTAAGCACGAGAGCCGCCCCCCGCGTTTCCCGCTCCCCACACCGTACGCGGGAGAACGCTCCCCCCGCGGAGCCCGCCTTCGGCGGGCGCTGAAGAGCAGACTGCCCAGCAGCCGCCCCGGTCCGTCCTCACCGCGCTCCACATCCCCGCCTTGCAGAGCAAGCTCGCGCCAGGCTGCGCCTGTCACTGCGCCCCCACCGCCGCGCAGCGACGCCGGCCCCTTCCCCCCGTTTCCCCGTCCGGGATGGACCTGTCCGCCAGCGATTTGCGAACGGACAGGCCCCTCCCTCCCGGGGAAACGTGTTGTTCCCACTCCGGACGGGTGCGGGCGCGAATGAACCGTCGAGGCGGCTTGTTGCCTCGACACCAATGGAGAGAAGAACGATGACACCGCTAGTGAAACTGGACGAATGGAACGTCGCCGCGAGATTTCCGCTCGGGGAAATTGTCGCGACGCTCGGGGCTGTGCAAGAGATTGACCCAGACGACGTATTCCGGGCGCTTGCACGGCACGCCCAGGGGGATTGGGGCGAGTGCGATGCGGAGGACGCGGAAGCGAACGACCGCGCTTTGTGCTGGAACGAGGGGCGAATCTTCTCCGCGTACGATTCGCGGAAGGGTGAGCGCTTTTGGGTCATCACCGAAGCTGACCGCTCGGTGACGACGGTCCTTCTTCCGGCGGAATACTGAATCATCGAGGCCATCGGTGCAGCCGATGGCCCTTTCTGGAGTGGCAACAATGGAAGTTGATGGACTGAGCAAAGAACCCCGGGAGAAAATTCGACTCGCGCCGATGCCGGGTCGAGTATTCTGGCGACGGCTTTTGGGGCAGGGCATCGGATGGCTCGTGCCGAGCTTCGCGCCGGACCCGACGGGGTACTGTGAATGTTGCGGGTACTGGACCGCCGAGGCTGAAGGCGTGATCTTCATGATCGAGATCGATGACCTGAGGACGCCTGGAGTGCAGGAACGCGCTCTTGCCTGCACAGAGTGTCTGACGGTGCTCACCAACACCGAGCGGCCTCGTCGTGATGTCTTTTGGGAACGCCAACGCGAGGCCAGGCGGATACTCGCCGAGCTCCCGGTACGGCCACTAGGGCCACGTAGCCGGTGAGGCTTTTGCCCGACTCAGCGTCGTTGAGTCGGGCTTTTTTTGGCGGCCGGCCCCGCCGCGGTTCCCGCTTCCTAGCCGCGCGGGAAACCGCCTCCCGCCCCGGCAACGGACCCGCTTCACGGGCCGCTTGCTAGGCTCGCCTGGACGGCTCGCCCCGTACGCTGGGTCGCGTCCCCGCCGACCCCTCGGCGCCTGAACGGCGCCCGCCCTGGACGGGCGAGTGCTCGGCTCGCTAGGGCGAGCCTGCGCGCGCCTGGACGGCGCTGCCCGCGCTTGGCCGCGCGGGCTGGGCCGACCCGGCTGGGGCCGGGTGCGGCCTCTGGGCGCGCCTAGGCCGGCGCGCCCCCCCCGCGGGCCTAGCGGCCCGCGGGGCCCCGGGGGGCCGTGACACCGGCCATGAAGGCCCGGTGTCACGGCCGGTGTCAGCGGAATCAGCCGGAAACCCTTGCTGGCGGCGGTGATTCGCTACGTCTCTCGGAGCGCAGCGCGCCGATACCTCCGGGAGGTGGTTTCGGCTTCCTGGCTTCGTCGCACCGCGACGCGCGCGACGGTCGCGGTGCACGGCGAAGAACGGCGGCGATCGACGTCGAAGGGCGAGTGTACCTATCCCCAGCGCCGTCGGTGCCGTGCGTTCACCTCGTGGCAGGCTTCAGCGACGAGCGCGCACCGCCTGACATCAGTCATCCGCCGTCTACGTCACGCCGGATGTCATGCGTCGCAGCCCTCCGTGCTGTCTTTCCGGGCATGTCACCCCTCACCGCGGGCTTCTCGCTCTCGGAAATTCTCAGGAGGTCGGGTCGGCGTCGCAACCATCGCGCACCAGGATGGTTCCTAGCCACGCCGACTCCTGACTAGCGCCCAATCCGATGCTCCGCGCCGCCGACATCGCTTGTGTCGAGACGCTGACACAGAAGCTCCGCTTCCTTAGCGTCGAGCAAGCCGCCCGTATGTGGTGGCCTGGTCGTCCACACTCGACGGTTCGGCACCACCTTCGAACGCTCGCCGATGAGGGATGGCTTCTCCGCCTCACGACGACCGTTCCTCCGGCCTTGTCGCTCGTGCAGCCGATCTGTTCCTGGGCACCGGGCGATGATCCCCCGGACTTCGATGCGCTTGCTTACGCGGCACAGAAACGTACGCCGCGTGCCCGTACGTCCATGGATCTTTTCGCCGCCGCGCCCGCTGCCGCCCGTCGTTTCGGAGGTCGTGCCGGTGGCTTCAAGCTTGGCCATCTCTTCCACGATCTGAACGTCGCCGCGCTCTACGCGCGGTTGTTCACCGAAGACCGCGCCTCTGCCGAGGCATGGGTAGGGGAGGACCGCCTCCTTCTCGAAAGAGCCGGCGACGTATGCCCTGACGTCGAGCTTCGAACACCCGACGGGACCCCGTACCGGGTCCTCGAGTTCGCGGGCACCAGCTACAAGGCGGAACGGTTCGCCCGCCTGCTGGACGACTGCGCGTTTCGTCAGCTCCCCATGGAGATCTTCTAGCCCATGGCCCCACGTGACCGGGTGCTGGCGTTGCTGCGGCGATATCGCGTCCTCCCGCGGTCGCTCGTCGGTCGACTCGTCTACCCCGAGCGCCACGGTCCGGCGCTCAAGACTGCGCTTGGGAACCTTCTCAGCCGCGACCTGACGAAGAAGGATCTCATCACGAGCGAGCACGCGGGGGAGCTGCTCTATTATCGATTGACCGCACACGGTGCGTCAGAAACCGGTGCGCCCGCCTCCTACGCGAAACCGCCCGGGCCGAGAGAGCTCTTCGAAGCGTGTGGTGAGCTGATGTTCTGTTGTGTCAGCGATCCGCCGAGGCCGAAGTTCCTCCGTGCCGAATTCGAACACTACTTCCCAAATCGCCTCTCCCAGACGGCACCGTGGGTGCCACGGTTCTATCTCGATGTTGAGGGTGAGTTCCGACGACTCGGCCGGATGGCAGTGCTGTTTCCTCGTGCCGATGCAGCAGCCGAGATTGCCAAGGCTGTTGGCGACATCCGGACCCTGGGAGAGGATTTTCTCGCCGAAGGTCGCGCGGCTGTAGCGCTCGTCTGCGCGACCACCGCGCAAGTGGCGCGGCTTACGGAAGAGCCGCCTCCATGCCCGCCCGGTGCTCGACTCGTCGTCGTGCACCAAGCCGAGCTCGCCCCACTCATCGACCTCATCGAACCGATACGGGGACGACGGAAATCCGCCTCAGCACCGAAGGAGTCCTGACGTGGCGTACAACGGACCAGGGTGGCGCGTATCGAGCGCTCGCAAGCGCTTTCCAGGCAATCAACCAGAGCCGAGCACGTCGGTTCCTCGACACGATCCGAACTCGTATGACCGCCTTCGGGCTGAAGAACTGCAAGTCGCCTATGCCCCGGACTGGGAACCCGGCGTGTTCCCGCAATGGAATGAACCAACCACGCCATGGTGGCTCCTTCAGTTCGCAGTGGTCGCGTTCGTCGTTACAGCCGTCGTGCGTGTTGTCGGGATCTATGCGCTTCATCCGCTCGTAGTTCCCTTCTGGGCAGTCGCGGCTATCTGGGGCGCCGCCACGGCGTTCCTAGGCGAACACGATGCCGCACTTGCGCTTCGGCGGTTTGCTCTAGTCGCAGTCGCGTTCGTCGGAGTGTTGCTCGGAAGTCAGGCACGCACCGACCTTGCTGCTACTGCCGTCGTGGCTGCCTTAGGTGCGGTAGCAACGATCGTGCTTATCGATCTGATCGGAAGTCATGCTCTGGCCTGGCGACTGCGTCGTCTCCAGGTTCCGATCGAGACGGCCGCGCGTTGGCTGAAGCTATGGGACCATCGATTCGTTCCCGGCACGCCCGCTGCGGCTGCTGACGACGCGGAGATCGCTCGCGAGATCGACCGGTACGCCTTCCACCTGTCGCTCATCGTCGGCATCTTCTTGCTGGCGTTCGTTCCCGACGCGCTTCCATTTCTTCTCGCCGTTCCTGTCGTCGCGCTCGCCATCGCGGCGAGTCCCGCGCCGCGGCTGCCCGTTGCGGGTCTGTTGTTTGCCACCGCGACAGCCGTTCAGAGCTGGACGCGATACGCGCCTGATGGAGAGCACGTCCTTGGCCGGTGGCGGAGCCCGGCTGGTGCGCAATCCTATCGGCTGTGGATGCTCGGCGCCCTTCTGATTCTCTTGGCCTTCGTGCTGCTGCCGCCGCGATCCTATGTGCAGCTACTCGGCGCGGCCGCGGTACTGAACTCCAACGCCGTCTGGTCGCTGTTGCTCATTGCCCCGCTCGAGGCACTCGTGCCGGTCGTTGTTTTGCTGGCAGCGATTACTCTCGCGCTCGCCCGGCTGCTGTGGACCGTCGAACGCCTTGCTCCCCTTCCGGTGAGGCAGTCATGAAACGACTCTTTGGGGCGCTCAGGAGCGTGGGGAGCAGGCTCCTCGATGCGACCCAGACCATCCGCGACAGTGCGCGCTTCGCGTCCAATCCCGAACGGCTTGAGGCCCTTGTTCGGACTCGATTCACGGACGGCCATCGCCTCCAGACAGAGCTTCCATGGCGGGCGATCACGACCGCGCTCCGACAATCATCGAATCCGATTGATCGACGGCAGTTGTTCTTGGGTTTCGAAGCTCGGACCCGGGCACTTGTGCTGGTTCCGATCAGTAGTCTCTGGGCCCACGCGTACGTTTCTGGAGCGTCCGACGCTGGCAAAACCGCTCGTGCGCTACTCCCGACGGCGCTCCAGCTGATCGCCTGCACCGACGAGCGCGACCGCGGCCCATTGCTCATCATCGACTTGAAGGGCGAACCGTACTTCTTCCACGCTGTACGCGCGGCTGCCGCCCAGGCGGGCCGAAAGTTCCGCTTCTTCACGAACATTGCGGATCGATGGACGCATGGATTCAACCCGATTCTCGATTTGCAGCAATGTGGCCTCACGTCCGTCGAAGTCCGGGACCACATCCGCCTCGGCATGAACATCGAATTTGGCGCGGAGTACGGCAAGGAGCACTTCGCCGCCCTGAATCGGGAAGAGCTCGACTTACTCATCGCGGACCACCCAGATGCGACAACGTTCGAGGAGCTCTCGAGCTTCCTTCCAGGGCCGCGGGACCCTGGCTACCTCAAGAGAGCCGAATCGGAGCGTCGGCAGCAATCAGTGAGCTTGCGCATGGCCATCAAAGACTTGGCCCGCGTCGCTCCGCTGAACGTTACGGCAGGTGGCAATGCCGATGTCTTTGCGGAACGCGTCACCATGCCGCGAGCGTTTCGCGAAAGCGAAGTGCTGTACTTCTACTTGAAGCATCGACCGCAGGAGACCGTCGCGCGCATCATCGCAGCTCTGGCAGTCGAGTGCTTCTACGCGGCATGCCGCTACTACAACGAGGACCCTGCTGGCGTCGGGCGCGGCATGCGGCACGGCTATGTCGTCATCGACGAATTCCAAAACATTGCGGGGCGGAATTTCGACGGGTTCATGGAGACCGCACGCTCCGCCGGCCTCAGCCTGCTGCTCGCGAGTCAGAGTCCCGAAAAGCTGGAGTCTCTCGGCATCGCCCACGCGATCGAGCACTCGACGGGCTACCGTCAGTTCTTCAGCGCCCGGAGTCCCGCAGCGAAGGCGTACCTTCGCGGGCTTGCGAGCGACACGATGGAGACTTCCGGGGAGCTCGAAGCCGACGAGATCCTTGTCCCACGTCTGAATACCGCCACGCTAAACATCGTCGATGCGACGCCGGGCATGTCGATCGCCGTCATCCACCGGAACGCAGACTACGCGCAATACAATGGTGAGCCCGTCATCGTGGATGCTCCCTACGCGATGACGGAGGGCCAACGCGACGCCTTTGCGACCTCGTCATGGCCTCTCGGCCCCGGTCTGGTGTTGCCTGGCATCGATGGTTCGGGTGTCGTTCACTCCACGCTGTCGGTGTCGGCAGCCGGCGGTAGTTTCTCCGATCCGATGAATCAGCCCAGTGCAGAGGCCCGCCCCGTTCCCCACACGAAGCTGGACTTCTCCGATACGCCGCTCGCTCGAGCGTTCGCCGCCATTCGCGTAACCCCTGACGGCTTTCCGATCGAAGGAGCAGACTCCCATGAATGATCGCGCGCCGAACACTATCGTCTTCGTCGCCATTGCTACCGTTCTCGTCGCCTTCGGTGCCTGGTTTTGGGCGGCACGCGATGCCTCCGAACTCAACGCGGGCACCGAACTCGCGAAAGCGATCACCGGCTTCCGCCGCACGTTGCAGCAGGCAAGCGAACCGCCGCGGCTCGCCGGTGAACCAGAAGCCTTGGCTCGAGTCGAAAACACGCGTTTGGTGGCGCTGGCGTCGTCCGCAGCCGAAAGTATCGAGGCGGCGGCCGAGGCTGCACGGCGTTGGCACACGGACGTTGAGTCGTTGCTGGAGAACGAAGAGGGAAGGGCGATCGCCACGGCGCCTGATCTTCTCAACGCCTTCGATCTGGCGTGGCGGCAAGGATATCCGCCCCGGTGGGATACGCAGCTGGCACGCACGCAGGTAACGGCACTGTTGCATCCGGTCGCCCGCGGCGCGGACGATCCCACGAACACAGTTGCCGGTTCCGAGACCCTTGCCAGCCGCTTGACAGAGATTGGTCAGTCCGCCGATAAGGCGCGTGCTGCATTCGATCACCATCGCGAGAGCATCCAGGTCGTGGTTGCTCGCGCGCGTGCGCGAGATCTTTTGCCCGGTTCGATATTGCTATCAGTCGCCCTCGAAGAAGCGCGCACGACGGCGCGGGCGGTGGAGAACATTCGGATGGAGGCGGACGACGCAATCACACGCGCCAAAGCTGGAAGCCGGGCGTACCAACAGCTGTATGCCCCCCATATCGAGGTGAACAACTAGCGGAGCTCTACCAGGAGGTTCCGGATGCGGGCTGCAATTCTCCTCATCGTCGCGGCAACGTGTTGCTATCCTAGTATGTCTATGGCGGCGCCGGCAGGATCGGACGAGATCCGGCGCGCTGAGGACGACCAGCGCAAGCGCGTCGACGAGGTCATCGACTTCCTGCGCCACAAGGTGGAGCGGCAGTTCGCCGACCTGAAGGCCGCTTCCAAGAGCGAGGCGGTCAAAGCGCTCTATTCTCCCTTCCTTGCGAAGAGCATGATGATGCTTCGGGCTGACATTGGTGCGATTGGCTTCGGGCGCCGAAGTTCTACAGGCTTCGACCAGCGGCCCCTGCCCCTTTCTTACCAAGCGCTCTCTCGTCAAGGGGCCTTTCGAAGTCTCGACAGATGGCTTCAAGTGGCCAACCATCGCAATAACGATCGGCCAGACTATCCGCCGATTCAGAGCGATGCGGACGCTCGCTATTATGAGAACCTCTGGCATGCGTTTGTGCAGCTTGCGTCCTTCTGGGTGCAAGACGGCACGCTCGTCCCGTAAGCCGACGAGCAGCCGCTATTCCTGACGTCAGAGAGGGCCGACATGACTGCTTGGAGCAAGGTGTGTGGCGTTGCGCTCGTACTGGCCGTTTCGTTGTCCGCGTCGACAGCTGTGGCGTGCCAAGTTACCTCTGAATGCTCAGCTGGGGAGGTGTGCATCCTCGGCGTGTGTACCCTTGAGCGTCATTTGCATCGCGCGTGCGGCTTGTACAGGGCTCCGCAGCATTTCGAGCCCGGGCCACCAGATCCTGAAGCACTCGAGATTTTGCGCGACATTGCGGAGGGCGCAGGCCTGGCCAATTTGCCCGTTCTACTCTCCGATCCAATGTCGTCGAACGCTATGGCAATGACAGATGCCAGAACTGGCACGCGGTTCATCTTTTACGACCCCGAATTCCTTGCATCGATGGTTACAAAAAGCGGAACCACATGGGCGGCCAAGTTTATTCTTGCGCATGAGTTGGGGCACCATGCCGAGGGGCACGCAATCGTACCAGAGTGTAGTTACAAGGCGGAGTATGAAGCTGACGCATTTGCTGCTCGAGCTATGTATCGCAAGGGTGCCGACATCCACGAGACGGCTGGCGCGATGGAGGCCATGAATCACCCGAGTGGCGAGTGCCATCCAAGTTCCGCTTCGCGCCGGAGCGCGATCATGTCCGCGTGGGAGAGCGAAAAATCTCGACTGGCAACGATTGCTAGCCAACATGACACTGCGACCCGCCCAAATTCTGTTAATGAGGTTGAGGCGGAAGATGAAGAGGCGTGCGGAACGCTCATCGAGTGTCTGACCAATGACAAATCACCTGGTGGTCTCGTGATCACGATACCCGAGTTGGGAATTTATTGAGGCAGGTCTGGACTTCGTTCTTTGTAGACGGCAAAGCATTCGTTCCCTATTCTGCGAAAAGCGAAGCCATTGCGAGTGGCAATAGGTTTATGTTGTTCCATCTATGACGATCCTCCCTATTGTCGTGATGGTATTCTAGAACGCCTGAATGCTTGTCGCGCCGACTAGGCGATGCGGGTACTAACTGATTCGCCGATAACAGAATTGAAAATGCGGATTACGTGCATTAGGGTAGATCTGTTCTCTTTCAGGCGTCAATGCGAGTAGCTGGATAAACCGTCTCTCTCGAGCGCGTCGTTCGCATCTGATGCTCGACGCGTCCGAGGGAGGCAGCGTGGGAACGGTTCCCAAGGTTCTCTGCCCCCTCCGTGCGAACACGTTCGTCGAACGCGGCGAACCAACAACGGAGGCAATCATGTCCCGCGACGCGACTCGAACCACCAAGCAACGTCCCGTCCACGAAGTGAAAGCAGGGATGGCGAAGGCCGCCATCTGGCGAAACGAGACGCAGAGTGGCCCGCGCTACAGCGTCACCTTTCAGCGTCTCTACAAGGATGGCGACGCGTGGAAGTCCACGGCGAGCTTCAATCCCCGTGATCTGGGTGATGTCGTCGAATGCGGCATCCTCGCCGGGAAATGGATTCGCGAGCAGACGAGCGACGATGCGCCCGGTGCGTCAACGTGACTCCGAAGAGGGGAAGGACCGTCAGCTGTCCTCCCGATGACGTTCCGCAGCTGACTGATCCTGGGCTCCCGCTCCTTCGGCAGCGGATCATGCTCGTCCGTGATGCGGGGCCAGCTTACGGCCCCACCCTGCGCACGAGTGCGGAAGTATTCCGTGCGATCTCTTCCGAGGCGGCATCGTGGGATCGGGAGCATTTTCTCGTCGTCGGGCTCGACGGCAAGAACCGAATGCTCGGCGTTCACACCGTCTCGATCGGAACCCTCACAGCATCCCTCGTCCATCCGCGGGAAGTGATGAAGGTTCTCATTCTCGCGAACGCGGCAGCATTCCTCCTCGTTCACAATCACCCCTCGGGCGATCCGACGCCCTCGGTTGAGGATCTCGCCATCACCACGCGTTTGAAGGAGTGTGCCGAGCTCTTCGGGATGCGCCTTCTCGACCACGTGATCCTCGGCGATGGCCGCTACTGCTCGATGTGCGACGAGAATCTCCTCTGAGCTTCACAGGGGGCGCATTGCCCGGTTTCACCCACGCTCCCCCTGATTATCGAATCTCCCGACGCGCTTGACCTTCGTGGTGTCGGTACGCGAGCCTCTTTGTCTCATGCCAACCACGACCAGGAGCCGCTCATGTCGCGAACCGTAGGGCCCGAAGAAACGCTATTCGAGGATTTTCTCGACGCGGCCGGAAAGACCCGTTCCTTCCGGTTGATGCTCTACGCCGGTGGCCGCTTTCTCGAGGGGCGTGAGATCCGCGACAATGAACCGACCGGTCTTCGTTTCGTGCTCGCTGTGCCCGCCGGCGAGCCGCCGCCTTGGGGGGAACTTCGGCGCCGCATTCAGAGCCGGCTCGCCGAACGACACGTCGTCCATGATCCTTCGGGCGTACTCACCACGCTGACCAACGTCATCCGCGGCCAGCTCGACGAGGGCGAGGAGGAAGGGATCCCGGCGCTTCTGGTGGATGACCTTCGGCTTACTTAGGACCAACTCGGCCAACTGCTGATGCCTGTCGTCGGGTTTGGTATCCGAATCGAGATTCACGACCCGGGCGAGGAATAGAGGCGGCTGACCCTCAGCACACGTGCAAACACTCAAAAACGAGAACGCCGTGACGGCTCCATTGGTAACCGTCATGCAGCTCCAAACCGCAACGCCGCGCCGCCTTCGCGGCACTTGCGCATGCAGTACGCGTCGAGAGGGTCTCAGGCTCAGAACCGAACGGAAGGGGTTGCACCCCTGGCGGGGTAGGGCAGAGCAGGGAAGTCCCTTCCTACGTCCGCCACCATCGACCCTCCGGCCTGGGCGAGAGGGTCGACGGCGACGGCCGAAACGGAAGGGAACCGCGTCTCTCACGCCTTTGGGCCAAAAGCGGGCGGCGCGAGGCGCCCGAGAGGGGTGCTCTCGGTGCCAATCGAAAAGTTCGTACCCCTATGCTGCCGGCTGGCGCGGGAAACTCACGTCGTTCGCCGGAGCGATGTGATGACCGCAATCAACTCGACTGGGCCGAGCGGCTTCGGAATGTGGGCCTGGAAATCTGCTGAGAGCAGCCGAACCTTGTCCTCGCGGCTGAGCCGCCGCCATGGGGAGAACTCGGGCGCCGCATTCAGAGGCGGATGGCCGAGCGACACGATGCCGGTCGGTAGAGACGGTGGACCTCCTCCATTGCGGGGTCTCAGTCGCCACTCGGGTGGCGAGCATGATCGTGAGGGCCAGCCCGCAGCCAGCATCGGCGACGCGCACCCTCACGGCTTCTCTCCGTTCAACTGTGGTGCAGGCGGCGAGGGTTTCCGACCACAGTTGGGAACGGACCGCACTCGCCCAGGGCGATCCACACGCACACACCCCTCGATTCGAGAAGTCGCCGGCGGACGGGGCGGAGCACCGACCCTCGAGACGCTACACGCTGCAAGCAGCGGGACAACGATGGCAGTAAGCAGCAACGCCGAACGCGGCGGTTGGCGCAAAGAGAAAAGAAAGGTTGATTTCATAAAAAACTCTTCAAAGAAAAACACATATATAAGTCAGCGGTACACAGAAAGCATGGCACCGCCAACGGGGTTGGCCGGTGCACGCGGTAGCGGGCAGCATCCTGGTGCCCTCTCGCCGCGAGGGCGGCGCTTTCAGATGAGGAGGATAACGGTCCGCAGCTCGTGTATTGTGCGCTGCCTGGGGACGCTCACAGCAAACAGGACCGGTGCCGGGGCGTTTACTGAGCGCGGCCCCACCGCGCTGCTTTTCGCCACCACGGCCTGAGGTGTTAGGGCGTCTGGGCGCGAGCTCGCCGAGGTGGTGGGTGTTAGGACAAGGGGCGTGTCCTTACAACCGTGGTCGGCCGCGTCGGGGGTATCCAACCCGCTAGCCCCACCATGGTGGCGTTGGTAATCCCTGACGCACGCCGCGAGTTCGTGCGGTGTCTCGAGCGCCACGTGACCGTCGCGCGCGACACAAAGAGTGAGCTCGGTCGCATACGCGAGGCTGGCGCATAGTTGGACCGCGACGACCAGCCAGACAGTTGGGAAACGTTGATGTTTCATGAACCCTCAGGAATTACCGCGATGCGCAACTGAACTATATACGAATATCGACACAAACTCGCTAACCCTTGAGGCTCTGGCGTGATCCTTGCGCACCGTTTACTTCTGCGGATCTCGGATCCCCAGTCCCATCAACGACAGCGTTGTGGCCATCGTCGCGAGCACTTCGGGGTTGACGCTGCCGCCGGTCCCCGACGTGAGCGCTGAGACGCGTTGATGCGCTCAGGCGCTTGTCAAAGTGGGTGCTAGCCGGTTCGCCCGAGCAGTGTTAAGGTCGCTCGGTAGCAATCGCCGTTACGGACTACGAATGCCTTCTTGCCGAAAGATATTCCTGCTTCTCGCTCTGGCATGCCAGTTTGCCTTTGCGGTCGTGCCTCCGTCGGGCCTCCTCCTGTGCGTAGGGGCAGATGGACACTTCGATGTCGAGGCCCCCCACGAAGGTCGGGCCTGTCATGAGATTCCCGGAGCAAGCACACCGACTGGCGATTGTCGCGATGTCCAGCTCACCGCTATCGAAGCGGCTGAGCGCCAGAATTCTCGGCTTGATGTCCTCCTATCACCTGTAGTCATCGTTGAGCTCCCGCTTCTCGTCTCTGCACCTTCGCTGTGCGAACGCCCGCCACACGACGCACCACCACTCGATGCGTTTAGTCGCGCCGCACGCAGCAATATAGTTCTTCTCGTCTGAGCCCTGATCATCGTGCCTGACAGCGTCCTTCGGGACGGTGTCATCGCCGGCGGTGTCACAAACGCCGCTCCTGATTTCTTGGCTTTCCGCTCAATCTGTTTGCGGAAACCGCCCATGGGAGATGATCTATGGTTCGTTGGTCTCATTACCGTTCAGGCATGACCGTCGCAGCGGCGGCGCTGCTGTGTCTAAGCCACGACGCCGCTCTGGGCGAGAACGTCATCGTTCCTGACGTGCACGGTGAGGTTACGCTCGCGCAAGCGGTGGCCACTGCCCTCGCTCGAAGTCCTGAGCTGTCCGCCGCAAGCGCAGATGTCGGCATCCGGGAAGCGCTCGTCCTGCAAGCCGGCCTGCGGCCGAACCCCAGTGTTGGTGTCGATGTTCAAGATGTCGGTGGCTATGGCGATCGGAAAGGCTGGGAGTCTGGCCAGACGACGCTCACCGTCTCCCAGCCGCTCGAGCTCGGCGGAAAGCGGGCAAGGAGACGGCGTGCAGCGGAGCTAGAACGCGACGTCGTCTATTGGGAGGTCGAGGTCCGACGCCGAAATCTCGTTGCGGAAGTGACGAGGGCCTTCGTCGCAACATTGGTCGCACAGGAACGTCTGCGTGTGCTCGATGAGCTTGTTGGCCTTGCTACGGATTCAGTCCGCAGCGTAAGCGCCACCGTCGAGGCGGGGGCCGTCTCTCCAGTCGAGAGAACCCGCGCCGAGGTTCAGGTCGGCCGCGCACAGGCGGCGCGCCTTGCCGCAGAGCGCGAGCTCACAGCCGCGCGGAGCCAACTGGCCTCGACCTGGGGAAGCCCGCAGCCGAGTTTCAGTCGCGTCACGGGAGCGCTTGAGCCTCTGGCGACGCCGCAAGCGCTCGAGACGCTTTTACCTCACATCCCCAGCATTCCCGACCTGACGCGCTTAGAAACAGAACTTGAACAACGTCGCGCCGCCCTTGCGCTCGAGCGTGCCCGTCGTGTGCCCGATCTGACGCTCACCGCCGGAGTTCGACACTTCGGTGACAACGATGACGGAGCCCTCGTCTTCGGCTTTTCCGTCCCCCTTCCGCTCTTCGACAACAACCGCGGAAACATTCTGGCCGCTTCTCGAGCGGTCTCTAAGGCGACGCTCGAGCGACGCGCGGGCGAAATCACCGCCGAGACGCGTGCCCGCCAGGCGCACGCCGCACTGGTCGCTTCCTTTCAGCAAGCAACCGTTCTTCGAGAGCGCACAATCCCAGAAGCACGACGCGCCTACGAAGGCGCCAAGGATGCCTACATCCGCGGCCTGTTCCGCTATCTCGAGGTTCTCGACGCTCAACGAACGCTCTTCGAGATTCGGTCGGACTACCTGAACGTGCTCGCAGGCTACTACGAGGCCTCCGCCGAACTCTCGCGCTGGGTCACTGAGGCTGACGACATGAAGATGCACAACATCGAGGGAGACGACCATGACTAGCTTTCGGAACAGCACTCGATTCGGCCGTGCCGCCCTCTTTGCGCTCGCGCTGTGTGTCCTCATCCCGGGCTGCACGGAAAAGCAGGCCCCGGGAGAGGCACACACTGACCATGCCGGCCATCATGAAGGCGAGGGCGAAGAGCAAGCCGGGCATGCTGGAGCGAACGACGAAGACAGACACGGTGAAGACGCGCATGCCGACCATGGTAACAAGCACGAGGACCACGGTGAGGAGGAGAAAGGTGACGGTGACGCCCACGGTCACGACGAGCATGGAGACGGCTCCGAACTCTCCGCAGAGAAGCTCGAGCACGCTGGCGTCACGTTCACCGAGGTAGGTCCGGGGCATGTGGATGACGGTGTCCAGCTCCTCGGTACCGTCCACCCGAACGGCGACCGTCTCGCCCACATCACCCCACGCTTCCCGGGGATCGTTCGTGAATCGCACAAGAAAGTTGGCGACGTCGTCCGCACCGGTGAGGTCCTCGCTGTAGTCGAGAGCAGTGAGAGCCTTGCGCCCTACGAACTCAAGACCCTCATCGACGGGACGATCATCGAGAAGCACCTTACACGCGGCGAAGCAGTCGACCGTGACAAGCAGGCATTCGTCGTTGCGGATCTCTCGTCAGTCTGGGTCGAGCTGAGCGTCTATCAGCGCGACCTCGAGCGGGTTCGGATGGGCGATACCGTGCGGGTCCGGGCTGGCGACAAGGGGGCGGCCGCGGAGGGCACTATCGCCTACATCACCCCTGGGGTCGACGAAACGATGCGTACTGCGACCGCCCGCGTCGTGCTCCCGAATCCAGAGGGGCGATGGCGAATCGGTACGTTCGTTGAGGCCTTTGTCGTCTCTCCCCATGCGGCGGCCCTCGTGGTTCCAACGGCAGCGATTCAGACGCTCGAGGGCAAAGCCGTGGTGTTTGTTGCCGAAGGCGACCGGGTCGAGCCGCGTACCGTGACGCTCGGGCATCGAGGCGAGACGCTCATCGAAGTGCTCAGCGGAGTCGAATCTGGCGACCGCGTGGCGACTGCGAACTCGTTCCTGCTGAAGGCTGAGCTCGGCAAGGGCGAAGCCGAGCACGAACACTGAGCCGGGAGACCTGCCCATGCTTGAACGCATTCTTCATCTGTCCATCGAACGGCGCGTTGCCGTCGTCATCCTGACGGTCGTCCTCGGAATTGTGGGCGCTTACGCGCTGACGCAGCTCCCGATCGATGCCGTCCCCGACATTACGAACAACCAGATTCAGATCAACAGCGTCGCCCCGTCGCTCTCCCCCGTCGAGGTTGAGAAGCAAGTCACGTTTCCAATCGAGACCGCCCTGGGCGGCATCCGGGGCCTCGCATACACGCGTTCACTGTCACGGAACGGCTTCTCGCAAGTCACGGCCGTCTTCGACGACGACGTAGATATCTACTTCGCACGCCAACAGGTCTCCGAGCGGCTCATAGAAGCGCGCGAAAGTCTTCCGCCCGAGGTCGAGCCGCGAATGGGCGCCATCTCAACCGGCCTGGGTGAGATCTACATGTGGACGGTCGAGTATGCGCATCCTGGTGGCGCAGGCGCCCGGAAAGTGGCCGGCGAGCCTGGCTGGCAGCCAGACGGGTCGTACCTCACGCCCGAACGGGAACGTCTCGCAACACCACTTGAGCGAGCGGCGTACCTTCGCACCGTTCAGGATTGGATCATCCGTCCACAGCTCAAGGGCGTCGCCGGCGTGGCTGGCGTGGACGCCATTGGCGGGTACGTGAAGCAGTTTCACGTCCAACCCGACCCTCGGCGGCTCGTCGCCTACGGACGAACCTTTCACGACATCATCGAGGCGCTCGAGCGTAACAACTTGAGTGCCGGTGCCGGCTACATCGAGCACAACGGCGAAGCGTACAACGTGCGCTCGACTGGACGCGTGGAACGTCTCGAACAGCTCGAGTCGATCGTCATTGGCGAACAACGCGGTACGCCCATCTACCTCCGCGACGTTGCGAGCGTTGGGATTGGCAAGGAGCTTCGCACCGGGAGCGCCAGCGAGAACGGCGAGGAAGTAGTCGTAGGCACGGCACTCATGCTGATCGGCGAGAACAGCCGCACGGTGGCTGACGCCGTGGACCAGCAGATGGCTGTTGTCAACAAGACGCTGCCGCCGGACATCCACGCAAAGACCGTTCTCAACCGCACCACGCTGGTCGACGCGACGATTCACACCGTCGAGAAGAATCTCATCGAGGGCGCCATCCTAGTCGTTGTAGTCCTCTTCTTCTTGCTCGGTAACGTTCGTGCCGCGCTCATCACGGCGCTTGCCATCCCGCTCTCGATGCTCTTGACGGCCATCGGGATGGTGCAGACGCGCACGAGCGGCAACCTCATGAGCCTCGGTGCCATCGACTTCGGTCTCATCGTCGATGGTGCCGTCATTATCGTCGAGAACTGCCTCCGGATGCTCGCCGAGAAGCAACACGAGAAAGGGCGCACGCTGACCCTCTCCGAACGGTTGTCGGTGGTGTTTGAAGCGAGTCGGCAGGTCAGAAGTGCGACCGCGTTCGGCGAACTCATCATCGTCACCGTCTACATCCCCATCCTGTTTCTGACGGGGGTCGAGGGAAAGATGTTCCGGCCGATGGCACTCACGGTCATCTTCGCGCTTGGTGCGGCCTTCGTGCTCTCGCTGACCTTTATTCCCGCGATGGTCGCGCTCTTCGTAACGGGTCGCGTCCAGGAGAAGGAGAATTGGCTCGTTCGCCACTCCAAAGCTCTCTATGAACCGCTCCTTCGCCACGCCCTCCGATGGCGGCTTACAGTTGTCTCGGCCGCGGTTGCCCTCTTCGTGGGAGGTCTGTTGCTCTTCGGTCGGCTTGGCCAAGAGTTCGTGCCCACCTTGAGTGAGCTCGATTTCGCGGTTCACGCGATTCGGATTCCGAGCACTGGCCTCACGCAGTCCTCCGAGATGCAGTTCAAGGTCGAGCGGAAGATTAAGGAAGAGATTCCCGAGGTAGCATTCGTCTTTTCGAAAACCGGCACCGCCGAGATGGCCGCCGACCCGATGCCGCCGAACGTCTCCGACACCTTCGTAATTCTGAAGCCGCGCGATGAGTGGCCGGATCCTAGCGACCTGAAGGAGGACGTCCGCGAGCGGATCGAGCAGGCCGTGGATACGCTCGTCGGCAACAACTACGAGTTCACACAGCCGATCGCGATGCGGTTCAATGAGCTCATTGCCGGCGTTCGAGGCGACGTCGCGGTCAAGGTCTTCGGAGAAGATTTCGACGCGCTCCTCCCGGTAGCGCAGCGCATCGGGAGCATCCTCCAGGAGACCTCGGGTGCCGGGGATGTCCGTGTTGAGCAGATCACGGGGCTCCCGATGCTCAGCATCGACGTCGACCGAGCGGCCATCGCCCGCTACGGCCTCACGGTTGCTGACGTTCAGGAGGTGGTGTCGATTGCCGTCGGCGGCCGAGACGCCGGGCAGCTGTTCGAGGGCGACCGTCGCTTCGACATCGTTGTCCGATTGCCTGAGGACTTTCGGCGGAACATTCGGGCGCTCGAGAATCTCCCGATCCCGCTTGCGCCCGAGGAGAGCGACGGTATCGTCTCGATTGCGGCGAAGGAACGCGAAGCGCCACAAGCCTTCGCGTTCATCCCCTTGAGCGCCGTCGCGCGCGTGGTCGTCACCGAGGGTCCGAATCAGGTGAGCCGAGAGAACGGCAAACGCCGCGTCGTGGTGCAAGCCAACGTTCGCGGCCGCGACGTCGGCTCGTTCGTGGGCGATGCCCGCTCCCGCATCGAGCAAGAGATCCAACTGCCACCAGGGAGCTGGATCGACTGGGGCGGTCAGTTCGAGAATCTCGTCGAAGCGAAGAAGCGCCTCGCGATCGTGGTGCCGGCGTGTTTCGTGCTGATCTTTCTTCTTCTCTACAGCACGTTCGGTTCAATGCGGTACGCGACGATGGTCTTCACCGGCATTCCGCTTGCGCTGAGCGGCGGGATCCTCAGCCTCTGGCTGCGAGACATGCCGTTTTCGATTTCGGCGGCCGTTGGGTTTATCGCACTCTCCGGTATCGCGGTGTTAAACGGGCTCGTTCTTTTGACCTTCATCAAGCAGCTCTGCGAAGAGGGTGTGCCCGTGGAGGAGGCCGTGGTCCGCGGCGCCTTGACGCGGCTTCGACCGGTGCTGATGACGGCACTCGTGGCGTCGCTGGGATTCATCCCGATGGCGCTTGCCACCGGCACAGGCGCTGAGGTGCAGCGCCCGCTTGCCACGGTCGTCATCGGCGGCCTCATTTCCAGCACAGCGCTGACGCTTTTCGTACTGCCGGCGGTCTTTAGTCTCTTCGCGGGACCGGCGACCGGTCCGCGCGACGCCTCTCCAGGTCACTGAACATGACTTTGGATGAGCCCTGGAGCGAGCCCCGATGAACGACCCTCTGGCAGCGAAGCCGCCGGAAACCACCACAAAAGCAGCGCTCTTCGACGACGCCAAGTCCAGGTGGCTCGTGGTGAGCATCGCCGTCGTCGGCGTCTTCGAGTTCCTGTCGCTCAGCGGGTGGCACCTCCCGTCCGGTCTTGGCCTCCCGTTTTTTGCTGCGATCATCCTCACCATCGGCCATCGCACGCTGCTGAGCGGCCTACGCGCACTCAGCAAGCTCGACTTCCGCAGCATCAATCTGCTGCTGCTGATCGCGACCGCGGGTGCCTTCTACCTCGGCGAGTACGAAGAGGCGGCGGTCGTCATCGTACTCTTCACACTTGGCGAACGACTCGAGGAGTTCGGCATTGCCTCGAGCAAGTCTGCACTTCAGGCACTCGTCGACCGAACACCAAAAACTTCAACGGTGAAAGTCGACGGGGGCAACAAGGAAGCGCCGATCGACGAGATCGCCCTCGGGGCGATTCTCATCATCAAACCCTCGGACATGATCGCCCTAGACGCAGAAGTCGTCTCCGGCTCGTCCTCGGTCGACGAGTCCACGGTCACGGGCGAGCCGCTGCCGAAGGACAAGCGCGCGGGTGACCTGGTCTTCGCGGGAACACTCAACCTCCAGGGCTATCTAGAGGCACGCGTAACGAAAGTGGCGGCCAACTCGACGCTCGCCAAGATCATCGAGACCACGTTCGCCGCCACGAAGACGAAGGCGGAGACGCAAAAGTTCATCGAGACGTTCTCCGCGTACTACACGCCGACGGTCATCATGATTGCGCTGCTGCTCGCCACCGTACCGACGCTCTTCTTCAACCAACCGTTCGACCGCTGGCTGACCAACGCGCTGACCCTGCTCGTCATTGCCTGCCCATGTGCGCTGGTGATCTCCACCCCGATCTCGATCTACGCGGCCATCGGCAACGCCTCGTCCCGTGGCGCGCTCATCAAAGGCGGCAAGTACGTCGAGGCCATCGGACGGGTTCGGGTCGTCGCCATGGACAAGACGCGCACGCTGACCTACGGCAAGCCGAAGGTCACCGACGTCCTGCCGTTCGGCGAAAGCTCCCGCGAGCATCTCCTGGCCTGCGCCGCCGGAATCGAGACCTACTCGGAGCACCCGCTGGCCCAGTCCATCGTCGATGCGGCCCGGGCGGAGAATCTCGCTCTCCACGAGGCGCAGAACTTCGAAGCAGTCCTCGGCAAGGGCGTAAAGGCGGACTGCGTCGTCTGCTACGACCGCCACCATTGCGTCGGCAAACTTCCGTTCATCAGCGAAGAGCACGCGGCGCAGGAAGAAGTCGTCGCCCGCGTCGATGCCCTGCACCGTGAGGGGAAGACCTCGATCCTCGTCAGCAACAGCCAGGGCATCGAAGGCATCATCGCCGTCACTGACGAGCTGAAGCCCGAGAGCAAGGGAGCGGTCACCGCCCTGAGGAGCCTTGGCATCGAGACGTTGATGCTAACTGGCGACCACCGCGCACCTGCTAACGCCGTCGCCCAAGCCGTGGGCATCCGCGAAGTCAAGGCGGAGATGCTGCCAGAAGACAAGGCCACAGCCGTCAGAGAGCTCACCCAGAGGTTCGGCGCGGTGGCAATGGTCGGCGACGGCGTCAATGACGCGCCCGCACTGGCGCTCGCGAGCGTCGGCGTGGCGATGGGTGCCGCCGGGAGCGACACGGCCATCGAAGCGGCCGCTATCGCCATCCTCAACGATCGCTTGGAGCTGATCCCGTACCTGGTCCGGCTCGGGCGACGCACGATCGCCACGATCAAGCTCAATACGGCCCTCGCCGTTGCCACCAAGCTCGTCGTCATCGTTCTCGCCATTGCCGGGCTGAGCAGCCTCGCACTCGCCATTTTCACCGACGTCGGCGTGACGGTGATCGTCATCCTCAACAGCCTGCGGCTGCTCCGCTTTGAGCCGCTTAACCCAGCAACGGACGAAGGGCGACTGTAGATGGAGCAAACATTCTGCTTTGTGGATCTCGCCGGGTTTTCTGCCCTCACCGAAGTGCACGGCGACGAGACGGGCGCCGATCTGGTCGAGCGATTCACCAACATGGCGCGGGCCGTGCTCGTGGGGAACGGCGAGCTCGTGGCGACCGTCGGCGACGCCGTGTTTCTCGTTTTCAATGAGCCGTCGGCATGTCTCTCGTTTCTCGAGTGGCTGTGGCGGCGCACCGAGGAGGAGCGGAACTTCCCGGCGCTTCGCGCCGGCGTGCATGAAGGCGAAGCCGTGCGGCGCGGGCGTGACTTCTACGGAACCGCGGTGAACGTCGCCGCCCGCGTCGCCGCGCAGGCGAGGGGGGGACAGGTGCTTGGCACAGCTTCGATCGCGGCCGCCGCGGCGAAACTCAATCTTCGCACCCGGTCGCTCGGTGTCGTCGAGCTCAAGAATCTCCGAAAGCCGCTTGAACTCTTCGCCATCAGCATCACCACCGCCGACGCTCTCGATGTCATCGACCCAGTCTGTCGCATGCGCGTGATCCCCAATCGCGCCTCAGCGCACCTCGAGAGCGACGGCGAAGAGTATTGGTTCTGCTCCAAGGAGTGCCTCCGCGAGTTCGTTGGGTCGCGGCGATGAGGCAACCGCTCCCTGCTTGCATGTCTGGAGGGTAGATGTCTCCTCGCCGCCCTCGAAAGTCGCCCGCGGTCCCACTCCACGACTATCCGTGGCGACCAAAGGCGGTCCTCGTCCTAGGCGTTGCCGGAATAGGCTTGTCCGCCGGGCTCGTGTTTATCCACCTCGCACTTCAGGCGGACCCGGATGCGGGGAGCGCATGTAACCTCGGAGCATACTTCAACTGCGACATCGTCAATGCCTCGCGCTTCGCCTCAGTCGGAGGTGTGCCGATTGCCTACGGCGCGCTCGTTCTCTACGCGCTGCTGACGGCCCTCGCTCTTCATGAACTGCGGGGAAGTGAGGTCCGCCGCGTCGTAGTCTACTGTCGCATACTGGGCACACTCGCTGTTCTGTACTCTGCCTATCTCGCCGTCCTCTCGCTCGCTGTCCTGCATGCTCTTTGTGTGTTCTGCGTTGGCTTGTACGCGGTCAATGTTGGCGTAGCGGCTCTCGGTTGGCTTCGGCCTCCGCGGCATCTCAGAGTGGTAGACACGCTCCGGCTAGACGCGCTCCTGTTCTTTACCGCCGGCTCCCAGGCGTGGCAGGCGAGGGCTGCCGTCCTCTTGACGCTCCTCGGTGCGTTCGCCATCCGCGAGCTTGGCCTCCGAGAACGAGCTCGTTCCGTGGAGACGCCAGTGTCGATCGCCGTCCACAGCTCTCATATCACCGTCGCTCCCGGACACAGTGAGGGACCACCCGAGAGTCGGCTTGTCGTGGTCGAGTTCAGTGATTTCGAATGCCCTCAATGCCGGCGCGCCTCCACCGACTTCGAGGCCCTGCGGACTCGTTTCGCCGGCCAAGTCCGGTTCGTCTTCAAGCACTACCCCCTCGATACTCAATGCAACACTGCCGTGCGCCGAAGCATGCACAAGCACGCGTGCGCGGCTGCGGACGCCGCGATCTGTGCTGGGGAGCAGAACCGCCTCTGGAGCTTTCAGAAAGAAGTGTTCGCCCAAGGAGTCGAGGACGCGGACCTCACCGAGGCGGCGGAAGCAGCGGGGCTCGATATCGCGTCGTGGCAGGAATGCCGCTGGACCGACGCCGCCCGCGAGGCGGTCCTACTCGACGTGGAAGACGGCATCCGACTTGGGATCACGAAGACGCCGAGCTTCCTCGTTGGCAATCGACTGCTCGCCGGCGCGAGTGGGCAAAGTGAGCTCCCGGATGAGATCCTCCGACAGCTCGCCGAAGCACCCCCAAAGTAGCATGCGGCCTCGGGCAACAACCGGCGGGGCCTTGACCCCGTACCATACGGTCCTCGCCCGGACGGCGTGCAGCGGCAAACGAAGGCTCGCGACCCGTCGGATTCTGCAGGCGCTCGATGAGCGCGGATCGGGCATCGCACCCCGAACTATTAGCGCCGTGAGCTGGGCTTCGGCCCGGTCGCCTAGGAGATGTCGCTTGAACTGCCGGTCTCTCATCCTGATTCTCGTCGCGGCCAGCGTGGCCGTCTGCTCGCCCCCTCTCGCGCATGCCGAGTGGTCCTCCTCACAGCCGAGCACCGGCGCACGGGCAATGCGGCATATCGTGCTGCGCCCGGGCGAGAGTCGCTTTCGGATGCTGCCGTTGACCAACTACGTGAACACCGCCTTCGACACAGCGCAGGTCTCGCGCGCGTTCAGCCAGGACGACTACTGGCAGAACCACGGGCGCCTCATCGACCGCATCGCCAACCCGATCGACTCGATCGAGAACGACGGTGGCTGGGACCATTTAGCTCGCCAGGAGCTACTGTCTGGTGGCGTCCTACCCAATCTGACGCTGCACTTGCTCGGAAACAGCTATGATTTTCGCGCCCTGGCTGAGTGGTTCGACGAATACCACGTGCCGTCCCCTTACCTCTGGGCGTTCGTCACCTCGTACGCCGGGTATCTCGGGAACGAAGCGATCGAGATCTCCAGTCCGGAGGTCGACGCTACTGACCACATTGCCGATCTGTATTTCTTCAACCTACTCGGCAATCTGCTGTTCATCAGCGACACGGTGACAGATGTAGTTCACAACAACATGCAGTTCAGGAATTGGCCGGGGCAGCCGGTCTTCGACGTGCGTCAGCAGAAGATTCTGAATGCCAGCAACAACTACCTCATGCGACCGCGAGTCTTTGGTGAAAAGCTCCGGCCCTTCCTCTACTTCGGCCTCCACTATTTCGCCGGTGTCAGCGTGTTGCTGCCATCCACGAAATCACTTTCCCTGGGCGTCGGTCTGGCGACGGTAGATCCGTTCGCGGAATCCATTTTTGCCAAGGTGCGGCCCTCCGGCGGCGTCTACTGGGATGACCACGATCGGCTGCTCGCGTCGATGATCTTCAATGGCACCGACAACTCCATCGTGCGGCTCAATCTCTACCCCGACGTCTTTCACTTTCGGACACTGGGTCTCGGCTTCTTTCTCGGCGTGGCCGATGATGGTGGCCCGACGTTCGGTATCGCGATCGAGAAGCTGTTGGCTTTTGGACTCAGCTGACTGGGCGTAGCAGGGATCAGAATTGCGGCGTGAGTATGAACCTCGCCTGGTTCCATGGACAGCGTCGTTAGGCCGAGAGCGCACCGGCGTTGAAACCTTATTGAGTTGAGGGCGTCATCGCGGAACGACTACTGCAAGTAAACGCTTCTATTTGTAGCGCGCCTGGGGCGTGACTCGCTGTGCGCGGAGTTCGCCAACCCCGTCTCGAACGATATCGACCGCCGAATGCAGGAAGAGCCCCGCAACCCCGAACGCCACAAGTAAATCCGGCCAGGGTGTTCCGGTAAACGCAACGGCTCCCGCCGCCATGATAACGGCCGCATTGCCGACCGCATCGTTGCGGCTAAACAGCCAGACCGCCCGCACGTTCGCGTCGCCCTCCCGATGCGGGAGAAGCGCCATGGCACAAACAATGTTGACCAGAAGGGCGAGCGCCCCGACGATGCCCATGCTAGCCGCCTCCGGCACCTGGACGACAAGTACGCGGTAGAGCGTGGCACCGAGCACACCAACGCCCAGCGCAGCTAGAAACACGCCCTGGAGCAGCGCCGCGCGCGTCCGAGCGGTGGGCGTCCACCCCATCGCAAGCAACCCGAGTCCTGTAATGGCTCCGTCGCCGAGAAAGTCGAGCGCGTCCGCCTTCAGTGCCTGGGAGCCAGCGAGAGCGCCGCTCGCCATCTCGACCACACCCATGCCGAGGTTTAGTACAACGACGAGTGCGAGTGCGCGCCGATAAGCTACAGGCTTATCGGCGAGATTGTTCTCTGTGCACTGGCAGGTGTCGCTCATGGACAATCTCGTTTCCCATAGGTCGGGCACAACGCGACTCGCTCGCCGGTCGCCCTCAAGAGCGCCTCGGCGGCGGAAAGGAGCTCCATCAGCTCCGGGCGAGCAAGGGAGTAGAGCGACTGACGACCAACGGAGCGGAACTCAACGAGGCCGCACTCGCGAAGGCATGCAAGATGCCCCGAAACGGTCGACTGGGCGAGCTCGAGCTCGGCAACCAAATCCGCCACGCGCTTCTCTCCCTTCGCTAACCGGCGCAGGATGGAGAGCCTCGTTGGGTCAGCAAGTCCCCGAAACAACGCAACGGCAGGACCGTGCAGTTCGGGTCTTGCCGCTTGCTTGCGCGTGATGCTATTCATCGGCATAAGCCGATGATAGCGAGCCGTTCCGATGGATGGAAGGCCCGTCGATTCAAGCGACGCGAAGATGCCGCGGAAGTAATTAACGACTCAGGCGAACAGACCCGTATGCCCTTTGTTATCACGAGATGATGCGTAAAGTTGGACTCGCTCGAGCTCGAGCGGCTTCTATTCTCGCAGCGCTTCAGCTTCTTTCTGGTCTCGCACTTGCCACGAATCTCGTTTTCTGCCGAGACGCGACCGGCGAGTTCGCCGTGGAAATCGCCGGCACGTGCTGTCCCTCCGGGCTCGGGTCTCCTGCCTTCGTTCTTGATGAGAGCTGCGGATGCAGCGACACGCCGCTTTTTCAGAACGTGGCCGAGGGCTTCTCCACATTTCGGCTCGAGACGGCTCCACCGACTCTCTACCTACTGAGCGATGTTCCACCCCAATCGCTCATGCCGCTTGTTTCTCTCCGGGTGTCCGGTCGCCTGCCGACGTTCCCACCCGACGTCCAGCTCCATCGCTCCGTCGTCCTTCTCCTCTGAAATCTCGGCGCTCCGCGCGCTCGCCCAGGCTCTGCGGCACGTTTACACGCGCCGTCGGCGCCGAGCTCTCGAGGATTCACGTTGCCAGAAGGATGACCCATGGACCAATCTCATCACCCGCGCTTACGCCACTCGCTCGCCGGCGTCGTCGTTACTCTCGTCGTCGCATTGGGTGCGGGCGTGTCTTTTCCTTCCTCGAGTAGAGCTGACGAATCCAGCAGCGAGGAGTTGTCCGGCGAAGTTTCCGCGGAGAGGGGGCGAGACCTCCCTGGCTCGGAGCCCCCCCTCCACGAGCCCATGAACGTTGTGACGCTCAGCGAGGCGCTCGCAACGACGCTTCTCGGCAACCCGGAACTGAAGGCGTTCTCGAGCGAGGTCCGAGCGCGCGAGGCGCTGGCACTTCAGGCGGGACTTCTTCCGAATCCGGAGTTCGGCGGCGAAGTCGAAAACGTCGGCGGCTCCGGCGACCGTAAAGGCTTTGAAGACAGCGAGACCACGCTGCTGCTTTCTCAGCTCATTGAGCTCGGCGGCAAACGCGCACGACGACGAGACGTGGCGCGCTTCGGCAAAGAGCTCGCCTCCTGGGACTACGAAGCGCGAAGACTTGCGGTGCTGACTCAAGCCGCGAAGTCGTTTGCGTCCGTGCTCGTGCGCCAAGAACGCCTCGTCCAGGCGGACGAACTCGTGCGTGTCGCCAACGAAGCGTTGGGCGCTGTCGAGCGCAGCGTACGCGCCGGGGCGAGCGCCCCCGTGGAGACGACGCGAGCCCGCGTAGCGCTTGGTCGCCTCGAGCTGGAACGCTTGGCAACCAAACGTGAGCTGGATGAAGCACGTACGCGGCTAGCGGCATCCTGGGGCGCCTCTACGGCGCGGTTCACGAGCGTTACCGGCAAACTTGCCCTCATCCGCCCCCTCCCGAGTGAAGAGGCTCTTTCTCGCCTGCTCGGGGGCGGACCAGAGGTCGCTCGCTGGGCTACCGAGCTCGATGAACGCAGGGCGGAACTCTCTTTGGAAGAGGCCCAGCGCATCCCGAATGTGACGGTCGGTGCAGGTGCCCGCCGCTTCGAAGACAACGGAGACAGCGCGCTTGTTTTTGAATTCGCCGTTCCGCTCCCGGTCTTCAACCGGAACCAGGGCGCTATCGAAGCAGCCCGAGAACGGCTGACGAGGGCGCAGCAGGAACGCAGAGCGGCACGGCTCTCGGCGCAGGTCGAGCTCGCCGAGACGTATCGCCAACTCGCGACCGCCTACGAGCAAGTGAGCACCCTCGAAGAGAAATTGCTGCCGGACGCGGAGCGCGCCTACACCGGCACCCTCGATGCGCTCAAGAAGGGAGCTTTACGCCCCCTCGATGTGCTCGAGGCTCAGCGCACTCTGTTCGAGCTTCGTACCGAGTATCTACGCGCCCACGAGAGCTTTCATCAGGCCGCAGCGGACATCGAGCGGCTGACCGGACGCCCTCTCAAGGGACTTGCCCAAGGAGGTGTCCAGTGATTCTGCCACGAAAAGTCAGCCGCTCCATCGTCTTCGCTCTGTCAGCCTTGACTCTCTCTGCGAGCCTCTTCGCCGCAGCGCCTTCGCCGGCCGAAACGGACGATGAAAAAGGCGAGGTGGAGGGCCACACGTCCAGCGTCGAGGACCGCGACGAAGAGGAAGCCGAGGGGGAAGGCCGCACGTTCAGCGTCGAGGACTTTGAGAAGGCTGGCGTCGGCCTTGCCGTCGCCGGGCCCGGCGAAATCGACGTCGTGACGACCCTCCCGGGAGAAGTTCGGCCCAACCTCGACCGCGTCGCTCATATCGCCGCGCGGTTTCCCGGCATCGTAGGTGACGTTCGCAAGAACCTCGGCGACCAGGTTCGCGCCGGTGAAGTGCTCGCCACCATCGAGAGTGAGCAGCTTTCCACTTACGAGCTGCGAGCCGCCTTCGACGGAACTATCATCGAAAAGGACGTCGCTCCCGGCGAGGTCATCACGCAAGACCGCGCCGCGTTCGTTCTCGCAAACCTTTCAGCAGTCTGGGTCACGATTCGCGTCTTTCAGGAGGCGCTGCCGTTCGTTCGCGTCGGTCAGCGAGTCTTGGTCACCACGGTCGAGGGAGGACCCGAGGCCGAGGGGAAACTCTCCTATCTCTCTCCCGTCGTTGAGGGCCCGGCCCGCACGGCGACGGCACGTGTTGTCCTTCCCAACCCCGATGGCGCATGGCGTCCCGGCCTTTTCGTAACCGCACATCTGCTAGACCCTGTCGGCGTCTCCGTCGCAATCGAGCGCCGCGCCATCCAGACGTTTGATGGCAAGCCGACCGTCTTCGTCGTTGACGGCGAGCGGTTCGCGCCCCGAGAAGTCTCTCTCGGGCGCGCAGGCCGCACACGCGTCGAGGTGCTCTCCGGTCTCTCACCGGGCGAGCGCTACGCCGATACGCGCTCGTTTCTCGTGAAGGCCGAGCTCGGAAAGGGCGAAGCTGAGGAAGAGGAGTAGGCACCATGCTTGAGCGTCTACTCCAGTTCTCCATCGCGCGGCGCGGCTTGGTGCTCCTAGCCGCCGTCGCCTTGGCCATCTTCGGTGCCTACTCCCTTACCGAGCTGCCCATCGACGCGGTGCCGGACATCACCAACCGCCAGGTCGTCGTGAACGCCATCGCGCCTTCGCTCACCCCGACCGAGGTGGAAAAGCAGGTGACGTTCCCCATTGAGACGGCACTCACCGGCATCCCGGGTCTTGCCTACACGCGTTCCTTCTCACGAAACGCCTTTTCCCAGGTGACCGCCGTCTTTGATGACGACGTGGACATCTACTTTGCCAGGCAGCAAGTGGCCGAGCGCCTCGGGGTTGCCCAGGAGACGCTCCCGCCGGACGTCGAGACCGTGATGGGGCCCATCTCAACCGGACTCGGCGAAGTCTACATGTGGACGGTCGAATACGAGCACCCAGAAGGGCAGGGTGCGACGGTCAAGGACGGCGCTCCAGGCTGGCAGTCGGACGGCTCCTATCTGACGCCGGAGGGCGAGCGCCTCGGCACCGAACTCGAGCGCGCCGCGTACCTCCGCACCGTCCAGGACTGGCTCATTCGGCCACAGGTGAAGGGCGTCGATGGTGTCGCCGCCATCGATGCCATTGGCGGCTACGTCAAGCAGTACCACGTGGAGCCGTACCCGAGGCAGCTCTCGGCCTACGCGCTCACGTTCCAAGACGTTCTGGAGGCGCTCGAGAAGAACAACCTCAACACCGGCGCGGGCTACATCGAGAGAAACGGGGAATCCTACATCGTGCGCGCCACTGGGCGCCTGGAGACCATCGCCGACATCAAGAACGTGGTGGTGAGCGCACGCGGCGAGGCCCCGATTCGTCTCTCGCAGGTGGCGCGCGTGGGCGTTGGCCGAGAGCTCCGGACCGGAAGCGCGAGCGAGAACGGCAGCGAGGTCGTCGTGGGAACCGCGTTCATGCTCCTCGGCGCAAACAGCCGCGCCGTGGCGTCTGCCGTGAACGACAGGATGGGCGAGGTGAACAACACCCTCCCGCCGGACATTCGCGCAAAGACGGTCCTGAACCGAATGACACTCGTCGATGCCACCATCCACACCGTTTCGCGGAACCTGCTCGAGGGCGCACTGCTCGTCATCGTCGTCTTGTTCCTGATGCTCGGCAACCTGCGCGCAGCGCTCATCACGGCGCTCGCTATCCCGCTCTCGATGCTCCTCACGGCTATCGGCATGGTGCAGACGCGCACGAGCGGAAACTTGATGAGCCTCGGTGCGATTGACTTCGGGCTAATCGTCGACGGCGCGGTCATCATCGTTGAGAACTGCCTGAGGCGTCTCGCCGAACGGCAGCACGAGCTCGGGCGCATTCTCACTCACGAGGAGCGCCTCGGCGTCGTGCTCGGCGGAAGTAAGCAGGTACTTGGGCCGGCCGCTTTTGGAAGCGCCATCATCATCACCGTCTACATCCCCATCCTCACCCTGACCGGTGTCGAGGGAAAAATGTTCCAGCCGATGGCGATGACTGTCATTTTCGCGCTCTCCGCGGCCTTTGTTCTGTCGCTCACCGTGGTGCCGGCAATGGTTGCGCTGTTCATCACGGGGCGCGTGAAGGAACGGGAGAACGTGCTCGTTCTCTGGTCGAAGCGCCTCTACGAGCCCGCGCTCCGGGTGGCACTGCGTTGGAGAGGAACGGTGGTCCTGGCCGGTGCGTTACTTTTCTTCGTCTCCTTGCTCGTCTTTCGCGGACTTGGACAAGAGTTTGCGCCCACTCTCTCCGAGCTCGACGTCCTCGTCCAAGCCTACCGCATCCCGAGCACGAGTCTCACCGAGGCAACCGAGATGCAGAAAGACATTGAGCGCCGGCTTGAGCACTTCCCCGAAGTGGCCTTCGTCTTTTCTCGAACCGGCACGGCCGAGGTGGCTGCTGACCCGATGCCACCCTACATCTCCGATACGTTCGTCATCTTGCGGCCGCACTCGGAGTGGCCAGACCCGCACGAGACGAAGGCTCACGTCACCGAGCGCATCATGGAGGCCGTCGAGGGCCTGCCGGGAAACGCTTACGAGCTCACGCAGCCCATCCAGATGCGCTTCAACGAGCTCCTCGCCGGCGTGCGAGGGGACGTCGCCGTGAAGGTGTTCGGCGATGATTTCGAGCGCGTGCTCCCCGCCGCTGAGCACATCGGGCGAATTCTCCGCTCTATCGAAGGCGCAGCCGACACCCGAGTTGAGCAGGTGAAGGGGGCTCCTGTGTTAAGCATCGAGGTCGACCGCGAAAGACTGGCGCGCTACGGGCTGAGCGTCTCCGACGTACACGACATCGTCGCCATTGCCATCGGCGGACGAAACGCCGGGCAAGTGTTCGAAGGAGACCGCCGCTTCGACCTGCTCGTGCGACTCCCTGCGGAGATGCGCGCGGACCCGCTCGCGCTCGAAGCGCTCGCCGTGCCGCTTCCGGCCCAGGAAGAGGACGTGGTCGAGATTGCTGCGCGAGCCGAGAACCGCAGCGGTTCCGACATCCGCTACATCCCGCTCTCGGCCGTTGCCAAGGTGGGTATCACCGAAGGTCCCAACCAGGTCAGCCGTGAGAACGGCAAGCGTCGAATCGTGGTCCAGGTCAACGTGCGAGGACGCGACATCGGCTCCTTCGTCGAGGAGGCGCAACGGCGAATCGCCGCCGAGGTGGAGCTTCCGCCCGGAGGATGGCTCGCGTGGGGAGGCCAGTATGAGAATCTGGTCGATGCCAAGCGACGTCTCGCAGTGGTGGTGCCCATCTGCTTTGCCGTGATTTCGCTTCTTCTCTACGGCGCCCTCGGTGCGTTCAAACCGGCCGCCATCGTCTTCACGGGCGTCCCGCTTGCACTCACGGGCGGCATTTTCGCGCTCTACCTTCGCGACATGCCGTTTTCCATTTCCGCCGCGATTGGCTTCATCGCGCTCTCCGGCGTCGCCGTTCTGAATGGCTTGGTCATGCTCACCTTCATCGATGAGCTCCGACGCGCGGGCCTCCCGACCGAGACGGCGATTCTGCGGGGCGCCGTCACGCGTCTTCGTCCGGTGCTGATGACCGCTCTCGTGGCGTCGCTCGGTTTCGTCCCGATGGCTCTGGCCACCGGCACCGGCGCAGAAGTGCAGCGACCAATCGCAACCGTCGTCATCGGCGGGCTCATTTCGAGCACGGCGCTAACACTCTTCGTCCTCCCAGCGCTCTTTGGGCTCTTCGCAGGAGCGCAGCCGAAGACGATGGACGAGGAGACTGCCTAGTAGAGCGATGAGGCAACCATCTGCTCGCCGCGCTCGAAAAGCATCGGCGGTTCCGCTCCGCGACTATCCGTGGCGAGTAAAAGCTGTCCTCGCTCTCGGCCTCGCTGGGATAGGCCTCGCCGCCTGGCTCGTATTCATCCACCTCACGCTTCAGGCAGACCCGGATGCGGGAAGCGCGTGTAACCTCGGAGCGTACTTTAACTGCGACATCGTCAATGCGTCACGCTTCGCCTCGATGGGGGGCGTGCCCATCGCCTACGGCGCTCTGGTCTTCTACGCGCTGCTCACCGCGCTCGCTCTTCATGAACTCCGCGGAAGCGATGTTCGGCGCGTCGTCGTCTACTGTCGCATCCTTGGCACGCTCGCGGTTCTGTACTCCGCCTATCTCGCCGTTCTCTCGCTCGCTGTCCTCCATGCCCTTTGTGTGTTCTGCGTTGGCTTGTACGCGGTGAACGTTGGAGTGGCGGTTCTCGGTTGGCTTCGGCCTCCGCCGCATCTCCGAGTGGCAGACACGCTCCGCCTAGATGCGCTCCTCTTCTTGAACGCCGGTTCCCAGGCGTGGCCGGCCAGGGCTGCCGTTCTCTTGGCGCTCCTCGGTGCGATTGCCACGCGGGAGCTCGGCCTCCGACAACGAACGCGGTCAGTGGAGACGCCAGTTTCCATCCCCGTCCAGAGCTCTTACATCACCATCGCTCCCGGACACAGTGAGGGCCCCCCGGAGAGCCGAGTCGTCGTTGTCGAGTTCAGCGATTTCGAATGCCCTCATTGCCGCCGTGCTTCGACCGACTTCGAGGCCCTGCGCACTCGCTTTGCTGGCCAAGTCCGGTTTGTCTTCAAGCACTTCCCGCTCGATACTCGATGCAACGCAGCCGTTCGCCGAAGCCTCCACAAGCATGCGTGCGCAGCAGCGGACGCCGCCATCTGTGCCGGCGAGCAGAACCGGCTCTGGAATTTTCAGAAGGAAGCGTTCGCCCGAGGCGCCGACGACGCGGCACTCGTGAAAGCGGCGGAAGCAGCGGGCCTCAACGTTCCCGCCTGGCAGCAATGCCGGTGGACCGACGCCGCCCGCGAGACCGTCCTGCTCGACGTGGCAGACGGCATCCGACTTGGAATCACGAGGACGCCGAGCTTCCTTGTTGGCAATCGTCTCCTCGCCGGCGCGAGTGCTCAAAGCGAGCTGCCGGATGAGGTCCTTCGGCAACTAGCCGAAACGCCCCCGAAGTAGCACGCCGGCTCCGGGCACCAGCCGCCGGTGCATTCGTTTCTCGCCCGTCAGACCCCAGACCGCGCGCCGCGAAACGGCTCTACCATCTGGGCGAAATAGTTCACCGGATACTCAGGCCGGCCAGCAACGCCCAGCTCGCCCCGGCGCGGGGACGTCGCGGGCGTGAAGCGAAACGTTCCCAGCAGATGGTCCCAGACCGACGAGAAGAGACCGAAGTTGACGTCCCCCTCTCCGGGCCGATTCGAGTGGTGAAAACGGTGTGCCGGACCGATAGCCCACAGATGGACGAGCGGCCCCACGCGAACATCCACGTTCGAATGCTGGAGCAACAGTTGCACGGCAACGGCGAAGCCAAGCAACCACGCGACGGGCACCGGCATGCCGAGCAGCAGGAGAGGCAGGCTCGCACAGGTGAGCTCGAAGCTTTGATGCAGCGGGTGCTTCATCAGGCCATTGAATCCGTACATGCGCTGAACAGAGTGATGAACCGCGTGGAAGCGCCACAGGAGCCCTGAGCGATGGCTAACGAAGTGAGCCAAGGTGATACCGGCATCCGCTACGACAATAGCGAGGAGCAGCTGGAGCGGCAGCGGCCACGCCGATGGCCAGAGCCCAGTCTTCGGGAACACCGCCGCCATCAACGGGAGCGACAAGATGGAGACCGCGTTCGACGCCTCGTTCACCACGGCATGCACGATGTCTCGCCAGGCATCGCCCTGGGGTTCGTTGTACGCCCGTTCGTACGGAACGATTCGTTCGACGACAAAGGACACTCCGACCGCAAGAACGAGAAGCGGACCGAGGACCGCGGGCTGCTCGCCTCCGTGCGAAAGCGCCAAGGCCGCAGCGAGAAAGCCACCGAAGAAGAGAGGCGCGAACGTGGACCGCAGCACTTCGACCATCATGGGTCCCATCATGAAGCCGCTTGGGCTCCTCGTCTTGAACGAAACGCCTCTGAGTGACCGAGCGTCGCAGCGGCTACTTGTGGAGTGACCCCGAACATCCGTCGCATCGTTCGCGTGAAGTGGGCCTGGTCGGCGAACCCACCCGATGCTGCGGCCTCAGCCAACGACGCACCCTTCGCAAGCGCTCGCCCCGAGCGTTCGAGCTTACGCCACAACAGCCAGCGGGAGAGCGGCGTGCCGAGTTGCTCTCGAGCAAGCGACCGGAGACGCGAAGGCGCTACCCTGGTAGCGTGTGCCGCAGCTCGAACCGCGCCCGGAGCTCCATCGGAGCGCTCCAATGCCTCGAGTGCTCGGGTGAGCCGCACATCGAGCGGAGGACAACGATGCACGCCGAGGCTCCTCGTGAGCCGGTCCAGGAGACCTAGCGGATCCGTCCCGCAAGCTTCGTTCAGAAGACCGCGGTCGGGCAGCGACATCGCGGCGTGCTCACCTAGTGTTGTGATGAGACCGCGTCCAATCGGCGACTGGGGCTCCACATAGACGAAGACGACTTCTCGACCTGCTCCGACCCTGTGCTCCGCCAAGGGCCGGATCACGACAGCCCGTGCCCTGATGCATCGGTCGCTCGTGTACACGGCGACCTTGCCATCGACGCCTACTGCCAACTGAACCGCTACGTGGGCGTGCGCGGTGTTCTGATCAGTTCGTCCCACGTAGACTGCCGCGCAGTCTTGCAGCGTCACTGTACCGTCCCACATGCCGCAACTTGGATAGCCGACCCGCCCCACGTTCGCGAGGCTTGTACGCACGTCAGCGATAAACTTGACCCGCGGAAGCGAATCACGCGATGATCGCCGACCAATCGAGCCAACGGACTACCGGAGCTACGTTCCTATGCCTGACGCACTCGCACAGCTCATCTCACGGTGGAAGGACGATCCGGGCGGCACCTACCGCTCTTGGTTCTTGTGGGAACAGCGCCTGAAGAATTTTCGCTCAATTCGGGCCGGAATCGCCGAAGTCATTCGTGAGATCGACGCCGGCACGTTCGGGAACGTGTACCGGGGCTCGTCCCTCGAGACTGTGGTCCACTCGATTGCCGAGCAGCGGCAAGTGTTCAAAGGGGCGGACCATGCGTTCCTCTGGAAGCCAAAGCTTCGCATTCCGGACATCTACGAGGACACTGCCAATCAACGCGCCTTCGGACGGTTCCTCCATGCGTGTTGCGGCTGCGATAGCGAAGACGGGGTAGTGCAAGCTATCCGGCAACTTGATGAGAAAAAGATCAAAGGTCTCGGGCCTGCCGCTGCTAACCTGCTCTACTTTCTGCACCCGACCATCGTTCCTCCGTTCAACACTGCAATCGTCAAAGGTTACAATGCGCTCACCGGTTCGAAGGTGAAGCTTGGCTCCTGGGAAGCGTACCTCGCCATGCGCGCCGGCGTTCTACGGATCAATGCCGAACATCGTGCGCTCCTCTCGAACGATCTTGGAGCGCTCGCGGGACTGCTCTTCGACGTGGGTAGCGAGCGTTACAGTGCTCCTCCCCGTGCAGAAGATGCGGTCACGCTTGCCGCTTGGGAAGCCGACCTCGAGCGCGTTCGCGAGGAGTCTGCGGCCGCACTGAAGGCGCGGACAATCGCCGACCAGGAAGAGCGGTCGCATGCGCAGGTGCAGGGGTGGTTGCGTGATCTCGGGCATTCGCTGGGTTTCGCGGTATGGATTGCCGCTAACGATCGTAACCGCCCTCACAATGGAGGCCGACTTGGCGACGGCTGTGTCACCGTACTTCCAGCGGCGCTTGAGACTTCCAGCGGAGCTGACGCGGTACGCCTAATCGACGTATTATGGCTCGAGCGGACGTCCAGCGCAGAGTCGCCAACGGAACGCGTCGCCGCCGCTTTCGAGGTAGAACACACCACGAGTATTTATTCGGGGATCGTGCGGATGCTCGACCTCGCCCTAGGCGTGCCGGAACACGAGAGTGTCCGGCTCTTTCTGGTCGCGCCCGATGCGCGGGAAGAAGACGTGCGACAGCAACTCGCACGTCCCGCTTTTCGCCGCGTGGCGGATCTTTCCGTGCGGTTTCTGCCGTATGGCGAACTCGCGAACAACCGGGAGTCCATGTCCCGATTCGGCAGCGGGCTCAAGGCCATCGAAGCCGTCAGTCGCACGCTCGTCTGACTAGTCAGGCTCCTCGGCCGCGAGACTGGTCGTGGACCTAGGGGCGGTGCGGACGTGACAACCGTCGCTGCGTCGTCGGGCGGCGATGCGCCGCCTGATGCTCGTTCTTCAAGGCCGTGTGGCGAGCGTCATGCTCGCGAGTAAGCATCCGATCCGCCGCATCATGTGCAGCTTTGAGATCCCCGACGGTAGCCCGAGATCTAGCCTGAGCAAGCGCACTGTTTGGAAGAGCTGCCAGGCCGATGCAGACACTCATAAAGATCACCAATACTCGATTCATTGTCGACTACCTCCGTTGGTGTGGATTACGTCTCGACGACGTGGCTGGTGATTGCTCCTGACTCCGCGCCCGACATCGCGGCATGCTCACCGAGTGTCGCGACGAGACCACTAGCGAGCTGCACCGCTACGAGCGCGTGCGCCGTGTTCTGACCGCTCTGTCCTACATAGACTGCCGAACCGTCTTGCAGCGTCACCGTACCGTTCCACATCGTCTCGCAACTTGGATGGGGATTTGCCGCGACAGAGCGACCGTGAAACATCTTCAGACCGGCCCCGCAACGAGCATGTCGAAGTCAACCGTCGCCTGCGACATGAGCCGCCGGTCGGTGATGAGATTGACGTGAACGCGCGGGTGAGGGCCCTGGCGGTCGTGCGCTACGCCGGCGACGGCGTCGAGCTCGAACCTGGAACGGCGGTCATCCGGGGCGGCGCCCATGAGCCAGCTGAAATCCACTACGCGTGGACGAAAGATGACTTCCCGTCCATTGCAGAAGCCGCACTCCTGGAGCGTGTAGCCGGCACGCTGCGCGAACGAGACCGCCGTCGCGATTGGACCGACCTCGATGTGCGACCAGCCCCAGAGTCGTGGCGTCATGGGCTTGTTGTGGACCGGGAGTATGACGGATTCGCTCGTCTCGCGTCTTGCGAGCAAACGCTTGACGCGTTCGATGGGATCAAGCGGCGGCGCTTCCATTCTGGGCAACTCGAAGAAGTTCGCAGTACCGCTCACGAACAGATGGTTCACGTGCCCGAGTTCGACGTTGATGCTCCAGGCGGGTAGAGGCTGCATCGTCTGATCGACACGATCGTTTGGCCGAGTGACGAACGCCCGCCATGGCAACTCGATCGTTCCGTCCAGGGCATCCACCTTGAACGCATGCTCCCAAAACGAAATCGTCGTCCGATCCGCAACGTACGCGCTTTCTCGCGGCAGATGCAGGAGCAGCACCATGCGGGCGATGTCCTGCATCAGATTCGCTTCGAGCGCCGGACGAACGTCACCGAATGGAGAATCGATACTTCGAAGCGGCAGTATGAACGCTCCGACCGCGCCAGCCTGCTTGAGAGCGGGAACGGTCGAAGGAATCCACTTGGTCCCCCGTGCGGTGAGGTCCTTCCCGGCAAGTCCGGACAGCCATTCTAGGTGATCGCGCATCGCGCACCTCCAGTGGTTCGAAACCTTCCAAGTTCGCCAGTCGCGATCGACCGGCGGGTGTGAGGACACCCACGCACGGACAGCGGCCTCATGCCGCGACCGCCGGCGTGGCGGCGCGCGTGGGTACGGCGCGACCACCCTTCATCTCGAAGCGCCATTTCCAGATGGCATACAGGACCGGATACACGAAGAGTTCGAGAACAAATGAGGTCGCGAGGCCGCCCACCATGGGCGCCGCGATGCGCTTCATCACGTCTGCCCCACTTCCCGTCGACCACATGATCGGCAGGAGGCCCATGAAGGCGGCCGCCACGGTCATCATCTTCGGCCGCACGCGCTTCACCGCTCCGTGAATGATGGCTTCTTCCAGGTCGGCCTCTGTGCGCATCGTGCCCTTCCGCACCCGGTCCTCGTACGCGAGATCCAGGAAAAGCAGCATGAACACGCCAGTCTCGGCATCAAGCCCCATGAGGGCGATCATCCCGACCCAAACCGCAATCGAGGTGTTGTAACCGAGTCCGTAGAGGAGCCAGACGGCGCCAACGAGCGAGAAGGGAACGGCAAGGAGCACGATGCCGGTCTTCACCGCCGACTTCGTGTTCATGTAGAGGAGCAGGGCAATGAGAAAAAGCGTCACCGGGATGACGACCTTCAGCCGCTCCTGAACCCGTTGCATGTTTTCGTACTGCCCACTCCAGACGAGGCGATAGCCCTTCGGAAGCGTAACGCGCTCGGCAACCCGTTCCTTAGCCTCGTTCACGTAGCCGCCGATGTCGCGACCCGCCATGTCGACGTAGACGTAGCCGGCAAGCTGGCCGTTCTCGTTCCGAATCATCGCCGGGCCTTCGAGCCGCCGAAGCTCCGCAATCTGGGCCAGCGGAATCTGTGCCCCAGAAGGCGTCGGCACGAGGACGCGCTTCAGCCGTTCAGGCGAATCTCGGAAGTCACGCCCGTAGCGGACGTTCACCGGGTAGCGCTCCCGTCCCTCGATGGTGGTCGTCACGTTCTCACCGCCGATGGCGGACATCACCACCATCTGCGCGTCCTCGACCGAGAGCCCGTAGCGGGCGAGTTGGTCACGCTTCAGGTCGAAGTCGAGGTAGTATCCACCCGCCGTCCGTTCGGCGAGGATGTTCCGCGTGCCCGGCACCTCCCGCAGCACACTCTCCAAGTCCTCGCCCAACTTCTGGATTGTCTTCAGATCGGGGCCGAGCACCTTGATGCCGATCGGCGTGCGAACGCCAGTCGAGAGCATATCGATGCGGTTCTTGATGGGTTGCGTCCAAATGTTCGGAATCCCCGGAAAGCGGAGCTTGGCGTCCATCTCCTCCTGGAGCTCATCGAAGGTGACGCGTTCGGGCGTGATGCGCGAGAAGAGCCAACGAACCGGCGCCGGCTTGTCGGAGTACCACCGCTCCCGCCGGCGCCACTCCGCTTCTGGTTTCAGGAGCACCGTCGTCTCCACCATCGAGAACGGGGCAGGGTCGGTCGGCGAGTCGGCGCGGCCGGCCTTGCCGAACACGCGGTCGACCTCCGGGAAGGTGCGAAGCACACGGTCCTGAATCTGCAGGATGCGCTCTGCCTCCGTCACCGACATTCCCGGGAGCGCCGTTGGCATGTAGAGGTACGCCCCCTCGTTCAAGGGCGGCATGAATTCGGAACCGAGCTTGAAGTACACAGGCACCGTCGTTGCGACGATCAGTGCCGCCGCAACGAGCGTGGCAATGCGGTGCCGCAGCACCCAGCGGCAGAGCGGCTCGTAGACCGCAAACAGCACTCGGCTGATGGGGTGACGCTCCTCGGGGTAGTAACGCCCCACCGTCGCCGTGTTCACGAGCGACGCCAAGAAGCGCGGGCGAAACTGCCACGGCTCCATGCGCGTGAAGAGCATCCGCATCGCCGGATCCAGCGTCACCGCAAGAATCGCCGCGATCGCCATTGCGAGGTTCTTCGAGTAGGCGAGCGGCTTGAAGAGTCGCCCTTCCTGGTCGACCAGCGTGAAGACCGGAAGGAACGCGACGGCGATGACAAGGAGCGAGAAGAAGACCGCGGGGCCGACTTCCTTCAACGCCTGGAGGCGCACTGCGTGGTAGTCGCCCTTCCGCCCGCCGGCGACCCACTCTTCGAGCCGCTTGTAGGCGTTCTCGACCTCGACGATCGCGCCGTCGACGAGCACCCCGATCGAGATCGCGATTCCTGCAAGCGACATGATGTTCGACGTGACGCCCATGAAGTACATCGGGATGAAGGCAAGCAGCACCGAGACCGGAATCGTCACGATTGGAATCACGGCTGAGGGGATGTGCCAGAGGAAGAACAGAATCACCGCGCTCACGATGAGCATCTCTTCGACGAGCGCATGCGTGAGCGTGTCGATCGAGCGCTCGATGAGCTCCGAGCGGTCGTAGGTGGTCACCACCTCGACACCCTCCGGTAGGGTCGGTGCGAGCTCGGCGAGCCGCGCCTTCGTCCGCGCGATGACATCCAACGCATTCTCGCCTTGACGCATCACGATGATGCCGCCCACAGTGTCGCCTTGCCCATCGAGGTCCGCCACGCCGCGCCGGATGTCGGGTCCGAGCGCGACTTTCGCGACGTGCTTCACGAGCACCGGCGTTCCGGTCTTCTCGTCCATCGCGACGACGATGTTCTCGAGATCCTCGAGCGCGCGGACGTAGCCGCGGCCGCGCACCATGTACTCCGTGCCCGCGAACTCGAGGAGGCGGCCCCCGACCTCCTTGTTGCCCTTCCTGATGGCATCAACGAGCCGTCCGAGCGGGATGTTGTAGGCGAGGAGCCGATTCGGGTCGGCATTCACCTGGTACTGCTTCACGAAGCCGCCAACGGCCGCGACTTCGGCGACCCCGGGGACGGACTGGAGGTTGTAGCGCAGGTACCAGTCCTGCAGGCTTCGGAGGTCGGCTAGGGACTGCGTGCCGGAGTGGTCAACGAGGGCGTACTGATAGACCCAGCCGACGCTCGTTGCGTCGGGACCGATCTCCGTCTGCACACCCTCGGGGAGCCGGGGGAGAATTTTACTCAGGTACTCAAGGACGCGTGAGCGCGCCCAATACAGATCCGTCCCGTCTTCGAAGATGACGTAGACGTAGGAATAGCCGAAGTCCGAAAACCCGCGCACAGCCTTGATGCGCGGAGCACCCAGAAGCGCCGTCGCGATGGGGTAGGTGACTTGGTCCTCGAGAATGTCCGGACTTCGGTCCCAGCGGGAGTAGATGATGACCTGCGTGTCCGAAAGGTCCGGGATGGCATCGAGCGGGATGTGCTTTGTCGTCCACACCGCACCGAGCACCGCCACGGCCGTGAGAAGGAGGACGAGGCCGCGGTTCTTCGCACTGAATTCGATGATGCGCTCAATCATCTAAGGGGGCCTCAGTGCTTGGCTGGTGCAGGGGCGCGCTTGTACGCTGCGAGCGCTGCCCGGAACCGAGACTCTGAATCGATGAGGAAGTTCGCCGAGGTAACGACCTGGTCGCCCTCCGCAAGGCCCGTCTTCACTTCGTAGTAGCCTTGCGCCTCGCGTCCGAGCTCGACGGCACGGGGCTCAAACGTGCCGTCCTCCTTGACCGTGAAGACGATCTGATGCTCGCCGGTATCGAGCACCGACTCCTCTGGCACGGCGATCTGGTCGCCGAGCGGAACGCGAATCACCACGTCAACGAAACTCTCTGGCCGTAGCGATGCCTCCGGCGTTGAAACGAGCCCCCGGACGCGCGTTGTGCGCGTCATCGGGTCGAGAATCGGATCCACCGCCATGACTTCGGTCGTGAAGCGCTCGCCGGGCAGAGCAGGGGAGGTGACGACCATCGTCTGGCCCGGCTTCAGGAGCGGCGCTTCGTACTCGTACACTTGCGCGTAGACCCAAACGGATTTTCCAGGAAGGAGCAGCTCAACCGGGTCGGCCGTGGTCTTCGTGACGGCGCCGATCTGCTGCTCGGAGAGCCCGAGCTGCCGCAGTCTGAGTCGAGCCCCGCGAACGAGCGCCTCGGCGCCCGATTGCGCCTCCGGGAGCGTACTTCCCGCGACCGCGCGCTTGGAGCGCGCCGCCTCACGATACTCGACCACCGCCTGGTACAACTTCGGGTCGTAGGCGATACGCCCGACAGCGCGGATTTCCACCTCGAGCGGCCGACGCTCGACCCGCGCCTTTGTAACGCCAATCAGCTGCTGGCGCTCCCGTGAGAGCGTAAACGATGCATGGCCCGGCACGTCTTCTGCCGTCGCCGCCGACTCGTCCTCGTAGACCGGGATGTAGTCCATCCCCATCTCGTCCTTCGCCGGTACAGGCGAGACGACGTCGGCTCGCATCGGGTGGCGGTAGAATTTGGGCGCTCGGGGGGCACCATCGGCGGCGGGACCATCCTTCAGCATAGCCCCTTGGCTACCCGCGTCGCCATCGTCGACCCGTTGGAGCTTCATCTGGCAGATGGGGCAAATACCGGGCTGGTCCGAGACGATCTGGGGATGCATGGAGCACTGGTAGTGCGCCTTGCCCTCGCTCTCGTGGTGAGCCACCTCGCTCCCGCCACTCGAGAACCAGCTCCGGCCGAACACGACGATACCGCCGACGGCGAGGAGGACCACGACGAGAAGAGTGAGACCGCGCCTAGTCATGCGATACTCCTGTCGGTGACGCGCCGGTACGCGCGGAGCGCGGAAGCTCCGCTCCCGCGGCCTGCTCCAAATCTGCGTACGCCTTCTCAAACTCGGCGTGCGCCATCACGTGGTCGAGATGCACGGACTGGATTGAGCGAAGCGTGTCGATGAGGTCCAAGAACGGGACCTGGGCGCTCTGATAGCCGCTTTCCGTGACGCGGCGGGCCTGCTCGGCCTGTGGGATGTGCGTCTTTGTGAAGAGGTCGTATTGGAGGATCGCGGTCTTTGCGCGGAGATACGCCTGTTCGACCTCTCGGCGCACTCGGTCTTTGATGCGCTGCCGCTCGGCCTCCGCCGCTCGCAACCGAGCGCCAGCCTCGCCAATGCCTGCGTCGTACTTCGCTCCGTTGAAGATCGGAAGCGTCATCGACACCATGGCCCCAAACCCGTCTCGCGCGTCCGTGTTCACGAAACGGCCGACGGAGACCTCGAAGTCCGGAAAGCGGTTCCGCTCGGCGAGCCTGAGCGCCGTCTGCTCCCGCGCGATCGCCTCCTCCTGCGCTTGAACGTCCGGGCGCTCCTCGAGCGCGCGCTGGACGACGTCCTCCGTGTTGAGCGCGAGCACCGGAACCGGGAGCGGCTCCGGGCGGCCGCTGAGTGAGCGGGCGTCGCGGGAGAGCAATGCCGCGAGCTCCGTCCGGGCCTGGCTGATCATAAGTCGCTCCGTCTGAAGACGGTTCGCAAGATGCGTGAGCTCAACCTGCGCCCGGAGCACATCCGCTTGCGTGGCTTCGCTCGTGCCGTAGCGCTCCTCAACGACATGCGTCAGGCGCTCGACGAGCGCCTTCTCGCGCGTGAGCACGTCGAGCCGTTCATACGCGAGCCAGAGATCGGAAAAGGCGCGCTTGACGGCAGCAACTACCTCGAGTTTCGCGTTCTCTGCCTCATGCGCCGACTGGACTGCTTCGTGCGTCGCCACATCGCCGGCGAGCGTGCGCTTTCCGGGAAACGGGATCTTTTGCGACAGGCGAAAGATGTTGTTGTCGGCGCGATCGAGGCGAAACGAGTTCGGCGTGTTCCACGCCTCGTAGCTAAGCGTGGGGTCATCCCAGGCGCGTGCCTGTGCCGGCATCGCCGCCATCGCCGCCGCGCGCTCCGCTGCCGCGCGTAAGCCGGGATTCTGCGCCTTAACCTCCTCAAGGAGCGCTGCGAGCGAGAGCCGCGCCGGCTCCTCGGCGCGTAACGCTCCCGGCAGCGAGAGGAACAGAAGGCCCACGGCCCCGAGGCCGCCCACTCGGTTCAACGTCCTGCTGCAATGGAGGGATCTCAAGTGCATGCTCGGGAATACGGACCGCCTGAGAACGCGTAACACGCGCCAAAGGCCCGATTCGGCTTTAGTTCTCGCCGCACCCCGCGTCCGTGCGTTACGCTCCGTTTCGGTGTCCGTATTCCGAGGCAGGAACTCAGTGGGCGAACGAACCTCTGACGAGATTCTTATGGCGGCCTATCAGGCAGGAAGCGAACCTGCGTTCAGCGAGCTGTACGAACGTCATGCGGGAAGCATCTACGGCTTCCTCGTGCGGCGCCTCGGAAACGCCGCCACCGCGCAAGACGCCTACCAAGAAGTCTTCCTCCGCGTGCATCGAGCCCGAGCCACGTACGACCCCGCGCGACCGTTTCGCGCTTGGCTCTTTGGCATCGCTCACAATCTGCTGACCGATACCCTCCGCAGCCAGGGTGCCGCGCCGGAGACTGCCTCGTTCGACGAGTCAGTGGTGACCGCGGAGGGAGCAGAACATCCCGCTTTTGAGGTCGCCGCTGACAGTCGCTCGCCGGAAGAGCTTACACTCGCCCGACAGTCGAGCTCCGCGCTGACGCGTGCACTAGCGATGTTGCCGTCCGACGAAGCCACCGTGCTCATCCTCGCCCGCCTGGAAGGACTCTCCTACGACGACATTGGAAGCATTCTGGGTCGCTCCGCCGCGGCCACCAAACAACTCGCGTACCGCGCACTGAAGCGCGTACGCATGCAGATGGTCCAAGAAGGCTACGGAGAAAAGCTGTGAATCACAACGTGTCTTGCGCCGACTATCAAGCCTGGCTCATCGAGTCGCTCAGCGACGCCGCGCCCCATCCGCGAGCGGACGCCTTTCGTTCGCATGCCGACTCGTGCGCCGATTGTCGACTGGCATCGGCAGAGATTCGCGCCGGTTGGGAGACGTTCAGCGCGATCCCTCCGCTCGAGCCTCCCGCGCCGCTCAAGGAACGGACACATCGCGCGGTGCTCGCGCTCATGGCGGAGGAGAAAGCCGCGGCTCCCGCTCGGCGGTGGCTTGTTGCGACCCAAACGCCGCTTGCCGTCATCTCCGGGCTGCTCGTGGCGGCCGCGACGCTGGCACTTCTGAGCGGGCTCATCTGGGGGAGCGCTCTTCCTCGCGGGCATCTCTTCTTCTGTGCCGCGATCTACACGGGTCTTCTCGTGGGTGCGTTCTCGTGGATCTATAGCGCGACGACCGTCAACGGCGTTCACCTCGATGGCGCGGCCCGCGTCGGACTGCTCGCGCTCGCGATCACCGTGGCGGCAACTACGGCGTGTCCCGAACTCCATGTCCTCGCCTGGTGGGACCGCTCCTATATGGGCGCACTGTTCACAGACCTCCTTGGCCGCGGCGGAAGCTCGGTCGTCTTCGGCTTCGTCTACGGACTGTTCCCGGGCTTCTTGGCAGCCCTTTTTGGCGGGCAGATCCTCGCAGACCGGCCGCTCGCAAACGGGCTCGTCGCCGGCGGCGTCGTTTTTCTCCTCGCCACGCCAGTGATCTACCTCCAATCCTCGCCGTTCACCGCGGGCGTCGTCGCTAGTTGGCTCCTGGGCACCGCCGTCGGCACGCTCTGCGGTGTTTTCGGGGCTATCCGCGTTCGCCAACGCGTCGCCTTCGCGGGGTCGGCGGCATGACCGGTTCGAAGCACGCATCCGTGTGCACCACTGCGGCACACGGTGCTCTACCAGCGAGCCGAAACGCTCTCGCTGGCATCCAAGGCGCAACATGGTCGCAAACGTGCGACCAAAACCACAGAAAGGAAGTCACCATGAAAACACTCACTCAGTCGATGCTGATCGGCCTCGCCATGCTTTCCCTCGTCGGCACTGCCGGCGCTGCGGACAAGCGCGACGTCGCCGCTCTCGAGGATTCTCGCGACCAGGTCGCCTGGCAGGCGCAGAACGCGAAGGGCGTCGAAAAGCAGGAGCTCAAGGAAGAGGAACAGCGCCTCCAGGGCCTCATCGACTCGCTCAACCAGGGCGGCCGCGTGGATCCCGCAGAGGTCGATCGCGCCCTCAACCGCACCCGCTAGTACGAGCAGTTGTCTCCATCCGCAGGAAGGGCTCGCGGCTCTTCCTGCGGCGAGCTGCTTCTATGCCGAGGCGGCCAGAGCCAACCATTGCCGCGCCCCACAGTGCGGTCCGTGTGCTCTAGTCTCGAACACGATACGTGGCGAAGTTTGGCCCCACCAACTTGCACGACGAGGAGAGACAATGCGCCGATACAAATTTACGGTGGCGGTATTGATGGCCGCCCTGGTTGCAGCATCGCTTCAGGGTTGTGTCGGGAGCTCCATGGCCGGCAGAAGCTGGTGCAACTCGTCAAGCGCCGGATGCATGGCGCTCAAGGCACAGCAGTCCAAGACGGGAACCATCGCCGGGCAGCAGGCTCGATGTTGCAGCTGAGGCAAGACCTTGAAACCTGAAACTTCTTCCAGGGCGAGCGGGGCCCACTAGTATGGCGGGCCGGAACTCAAGGGTCCGCAAGGAAAGGAACGCACCAATGAATCGAACGGCAGTCGGGAAGGGAATCTTTATCGCAGGAGCCGCCGCGGCGCTCATCCTCTCAGGTCAAGTCTCGGCACGCGCCGACGAAAAGACCGGTGGCGAGGTGCATTGCTCCGGGATCAACGCGTGCAAAGGGCAGGGCACTTGCGCCAGTGCGAACAACTCGTGTCAGGGCAAGAACGCCTGTAAGGGCCAAGGCATGGTCAAAGTCAGTAGTGCCGAGGAGTGTACGAAGAAGGGCGGGAAGGTCGTCGAGCCGAAGATGTAACGCCTCGTGCGCGGGGTGCCAGCCGCGGTGGCACCCCTTCAGCTCACGCAGACAGCGTGTCGCTCATCCAAGCAGGCTCGTTCGTTGTGCTTCCTCGCGATTGCATCGTTGGAGCGCGGCTTTGGCGCGTTCCAGTGCAGCAACAGCCTCAGTCCGATCGCCGCGGCTGAGCGCACCTCGCGCTTGCTCGACCGCAGCCCGGTAGCCGGGGCACCTGGTGAGCGTCGTGGCTGCATCCGCCTGCGCGACGCTCGGGTGGAGGCAGACCGACCCAAGGACGAGCGCCACGAGCGTTACGTTCCTGAGCATGCACCGAGGGCAGCAAACGTCGTACCGGTTGAGAGCGAAGCGACATCACAAGGTTTCCGCTGCGCTAGAGTGCTGTCCGACCGCTCACTGCTCAGAAAGCAGGCAGCGTATTGGAGGCAGAATTCGAAGCGGTTCGTCGCTTCTCGGCGGAGGTCGCGGTGAAGCGTTGTCGCAACCAAATGGCTCTGACGTTCCTCCTCGCTGTCGCGTTCAACTATCCATGGGAGCTCGCCCAGGCGCCACTGTACGTCGGTATGGATAGCCTCCGGACAACGCTCCCGCACTGTTTCGTGGCGAGCATCGGCGACGGCTTTCTTGTCCTTCTGATCGTCCTCGCGGGCAGGCTCGTGCTCGGCGATTGGCACTGGTTCGAGCATCCAGGCGCCGGCGGCTATGTCCTCATGGCGACGGTGGGTCTTCTGATCGGTGTGAGCGTCGAATGGGCCGCAGTGCACGTCGCCGGGCGTTGGAGCTACACGGCAAGCATGCCCCGTCTGCCCGGCCTCGACGTGGGGGTTCTGCCCGTCGCCCAGATGCTCGTACTGCCTCCGGTCATCTTTTGGACGGCCAGGTTCATCTCCGAAGGGCGCTCCCTGTCATCTCGCTGAGCAGCGGCCGCCTGCGCAGTGCCGCGACAGCGGAGATTCAGGCCCCGCCCAGATAGCGTGCCGGCGCGGCGACAAAGTGTCGAAGGCAGGTCTCCGAGCAGAACACTCGTTCCGCACCTTCTAGCTCAAGACGGACAGCGACCTCGCTTTGTGCGAGCTCCATGCCACAGACGAGGTCCCGAAGCCGCTGCGCTCGAGCTTCGCCGACGCGGCGGACTTCGAACAGTTCCTGCGGTTCGAGCACTCCTTTGAGTATCCGCGACCCGAGTAGAAGAAACTCTACCCCGTCCGGATCGCCCACCTGTTCACGGACGGCGGCCGTCGTGACGACTTGGTGGCGCTCCGCCGCATCCGCAAGTCGAGCTGAGAGGTTCACCGCACCGCCGTAGTAGTCGCCCTCACGATAGACGATTTGTCCCCAGTGAACGCCCGCGCAAGCGGCAAGCGAGGTCTCGTCACCGACCCGCCTCACGATTTCGAGCGCGGCCGCCACACTCGCCTGCGGCTCGAAAAATAGCAGCATGAAGCCATCACCGATCTGCTTCACTGAGCGCCCTGCGTGCTCCTCGGTGACCTGGTGCACGAGCTCTGCGAAGCGCGCGAGGATGGCCGCGGCTTCCACATCTCCCATCGCATCCGTGAGCGGCGTAAAGCTCGCGAGATCGACAAAGACAACGCCAGCAGCGAGCTGACCGGGAACGTCGAGAATCGGACGGTCGTCGCCAGCGAGATGCAGCAGCATGTCCTCCCGCTCCGCACGCGCGAAGCCTAAGCGGTGAAAATACGCGAGGGCCGGTGCGATCATCGGCAGGAGTTTTGCCGAGCGCTCCTCTGTCGCCTCGCGGAGCGCCTCGGCGGTCAGTCCCGTCGCGCGGAGTGATTCATGAACGTAGAAGTGGAACAATCGGACCTCAGCCTCGGCGATGCGCCCGAGACCTTCGCGGTACACGCGAACGAGCTGAACCACCGCCTCTTCCGGCATGCCGGCTGCGATGGCACGGCCCCACCACTCGAGCATCGACACATCGTCGTCCGTGAAAAATCCACCACTGCCCACGCCCACCGCATCCGCTAAGCGCGTGAGGGTCGGCTGTAAAAGCCCTGTTCGTGCGGTCGCTTGCTCTATCGTGGACACACCACTTGAACCCGAGGGGAGAACCGTCGCGAGATACCGGTCAATCGATGCCGAAAGGTTTGCATCGGAGGCCTCGGCGATGCGCTCTGCTGAGATCCCGTGTCGGACCAGAAACTGGAATAGCCGCCCGCGCTCGAGATCTTTGGCGTCAAAGGGCGCAGCTGAGAGAAGCCCGAGCCGTTGCCAGGCTTCCAGCGTCGGTGCTGCTTCACCGATCCGGCTCCCAAGCTCTTCGAGCGTGAATGTGACCGCCATGAGTCCTCTAGAGCGTCGAGATGATCCCGCCGATCGGAGCTCGACGCAACCTCCGAGCTCGTCGCGATCTGCTCCTATCCCTCACGTCGGGCCTCGTGCGAGCTTCCTTTTCCGAATAGGCGTCCCCAATTCAGATGATTACCGAATTGGATCAAGCCGGTGGCATCCGCCTCGCGCGCACCGGAAACTGGCGCGCCCACTCCCAGGTGAATTTGCCAGCCGGAACGAACATGCCAGAACGTCAGGCCGGGAATGAGCGCGACGGAGTTCTCTCCGGAGGATTCGCCCTGAAACCCACGATTGCCGGTGAGCTCCAGCGAGGGTGAGAAGACCCATTTCTGATTCGGTGACGGAGCGGCCAAGCCTCCCCGTGTGGTGTCGTGGATGAACGAATAGGCCAGCGCCGCGCCATATTCAAAACTGCTCTCGCGCGGGCCACTAAGAGCGGTTTCGACACCGAGATTTGAGCCGAGATACCAGTTCCCACGCGCAAAGTCGGCGAAGAGGAACTGCGTGCCTGCCCATTCGCCGTCGCCCAACCCACGGCTCTCGCTTCCCGTCGGAGCACGGAACGCGGTCGCGGTGGCCAGGACAAACCCTGGGCTGTTGTAGAGCGCCAGTTTCACCGGCCGGAACTCGACGTCGCCGATTCCAAACTCACGCTCGCTGTCGTTCGGCGACGGGATGCTGATCACCGGGACGAAAAGCTCAAAACCATAGCGGAAGTTCGGTGAGGCGTATGCCAGTTCAATTTCACCTTCGAAGGCGTTGCGCTTTGCACCCGTTCCGTCCCTTACGCCACGAGAAGCAAAGAAATTGAAGCGTTGCTCGTTCTCAATGTGGGCGTGGTGCAGAACCAGCGGGTCGATGATTGCGCCCGAGAACGGCGCGCCTTCTTCATGGGCAAGGGCGATGCGAGCGGCGCAGAGCAGCAGGCTTGCGATGAAAACGACGCGTGTCCTCATAGTGGTCTTGCTGAGCAGTTGATTCATGGTTGCCGGTTGATTCAGGGTGTCACTTCCGCGCACGAGAGCCTCCTTCCGGAACTTCCGGTGAACCGATCGTGTGACTGTGGGTTCGCGACGACGCTTAGGCGTCGTGAGGAGGCGCGCGCGAGCTCGAAGGACGAAGCGCGTGCTCAGAGACGAGAACGGCAACGCGTGAAGCCGCTGCGCGCATCACGAGCGTGGCCACGGCGATGACGGGCGGCCCGGCGGCGTTGATCACCGCACCGCCGTGCCAGGCAGCGGCCGGGCATGCTGCCGTCTTCTCGGTATCGAGCGCTGCGTGACAATGGAGCACGCTGATGCTGACAGTCGCCAGCAGAACGAGCGCTACGCCGCGCGCGATAATCCTGCGTCGACTCATTCTTATCACCCGGAGCAAGCCCGATAGCGTGCTCTTGGCCGTCCCGCTGCGTCAGCAATGGTAGCGGTCATCCGCGCGGCAACGACTCCTGTGTCTGTAGGACGTTGTGCAAGGCAAGCACGCGCCGCACGCTCGAGGCAACGGCGTTCGCCCGGCCGCCGAGCCGGCGATGCCGCGGATGCCGCTTCCGACCTCGAGATCATCGCCGATCTTGCGTCCCTCGAATTGTCGGGACCATTCCTTGGGCGGAAGCAGGTTCGCGGCGTCGTAGAACGCCAGAAGTTCTACGCGACCCACCGCCCCGCTTGGGGAGAGCACTACCATCACCGTCGCCGGTGCCGCACGCACCAGATGCGTGTCGATGACGGCGAAGCCGAGGCACTCCTTACCGCGCCAACCGAGATACAAGGTCCACAACTGGGTCTCAACCGGCGCTCGTGCGAGCTTCTCCACGGCTATCTTCTGCTCGTCGGTGAGAATGACGGTGCGCTCCTCGATGCGATCGGCGGCATGAAACGCGAGTTGGAGCGCCTCGTCCTTCGCGTGGAAGACAGCGGAGGCGTTTGCGGATGGGCCGTGCGCGTGCGCGACCTTGTTGATTGCTGGTGACCCAGTCAGGACGAGGATGAACGACGTGAGGATGCAGCATCGGGAAGTCACGTAGGTTTTTGGCGTCATCGCTCAGTCGGGCCTTCCTGTCTGCTCATTTGGTCGTGAGATCGATCCGTCTTTCCGCATCTTGGCTCGCGTTTCCTTGCTTGATTGCCGCAACCGTGACTCGCTGCGACCGGCATGTCGGGACGATTGTGCTGACCCAACTTCCCCGGAGCCAACTCACCCCCCGAGCGCCGCGAGTTTGGCTCGCATCTGATCGATCTCTCTCCGTTGACCGGAGAGGATTTCCTTACACAGGGCCAAGATCTCCGGGTCGGTCACGCTTGCCTGCTCGCACATCAGGATGGCTCCCGCGTGGTGAGGGATCATCGAGCGTAGAAACTGCTTGTCCGCCACCCCCGCCTGGACACGGATGGCAAGAAACGCGAGCGCAAGTAGGGCAAGGCTTCCCCCGATGATGGCGAAGTTCGCCCGCCGATTGTCGTACATCTCCCACATCACCAGGAGCTCGATGACCGCCATCGGAGCCGCCATGAGCGCTGCCATGTAGAACTGATTCACATTCGAGTAGACGTTCCCGAAGCGGTCGACCATCGCATACATCAGCACGTACATTGCGCCGAACGAGAGTAGGCTCATGACCGCGAGTCCGCGGTAGTGCTTCGCCTGCATTTTCATACGATCCTCATGCGCCCTGAGGGCTTGCGCTGGCCATGACGTGGCTCACCGATCCGGCCCCTTCATGGCCGGGCTACAGCACCAGGCGACGCAGTCTGAGCGCATTACCAATCACCGAGACCGAACTTAGGCTCATCGCCAGGGCAGCAATCACCGGGTTTAGGAGAAGACCGAGGAGCGGGTAGAGGATACCGGCCGCGACGGGAACACCCAGGGCATTGTAGATGAAGGCGAGGAACAAGTTCTCACGGATGTTGCGCATGACACCCGTGGAGAGATGCCGAGCTCGGACGATTCCTCGGAGGTCGCCCCGAACGAGTGTCACGCCGGCACTCTCCATTGCGACATCCGTCCCAGTGCCCATCGCGATTCCGACATGCGCGCGGGCAAGCGCAGGAGCATCGTTCACGCCATCGCCGGCCATCGCCACCGTCCGCCCCTCCGCGATGAGACGCTCCACGATCTCCTTCTTCGTCTCGGGAAGCACCTCGGCATAGACCTCCTTGATCCCAAGCTTCGCAGCCACAGCAGTCGCAGTCGTGCGGCTGTCACCAGTGAGCATCGCGATGCGGATACCGGCGTCCTGAAGGTGCGCTAGCGCCTCTGGCGTCGATGCTTTCACCGGATCGGCAACGCCAACGAGCCCGGCAAGCTTCCCGTGGACGGCAACGAACATGACGGTCTGACCCTCTGCACGAAGCGCCTCGGCACGTCCCGCAAGCTCACTCGTATCGATGCGCAGGTCTTCAAGCAGCGCTCGATTTCCGAGCGCGACGGCGCGCCCGTCGACGCGACCGGTCACGCCTTTTCCCGTCACCGATTGGAACTCATCCACGGGTTCAAGCTGCGCACCGCGTGCTGCCGCACCGCGCACGATCGCCGCGGCCAACGGATGTTCACTCGCCCGCTCTAGGCTCGCGGCAAGCGCCAGGACCTCGGGCCCGCCTTCCACGCTCACAACCTCGGGCCGCCCCTCGGTCAGCGTTCCCGTCTTGTCCACGACAAGCGTGTCCACCTTCTCGAGAAGCTCGAGCGCCTCGGCGTTTCGAATCAGCACGCCGGCGCCGGCCCCACGGCCGGTCCCGACCATGATCGACATCGGCGTCGCAAGCCCAAGTGCGCAGGGGCAAGCAATGATGAGCACCGACACCGCCGCGACGACCGCGTATGCGAGCCGCGGCTCCGGACCGACCGTAAGCCAGGCGAAGAAGGCCACGACCGCAACCACAACGACCCCGGGAACGAAGTAGGCCGAGACGAGATCGGCGAGCCGGTGGATGGGTGCCCGACTGCGCTGCGCCTCGTTCACCATCCGAACGATCTGTGCGAGCAGGGTGTCCCGTCCCACGCGCTCTGCCTCGAGGACGAGGGCTCCCGTGCCGTTCAGCGTTCCCCCGGTTGCTTTCGAACCGGGCTCTTTCTCCACGGGAATCGGCTCTCCCGTGATCATCGACTCGTCCACGGCGCTTCGACCCTCACGCACGATCCCGTCAACAGGAATCTTCTCGCCTGGTCGAACCCGCAGGCGATCGCCCACCAGTACGTTCTCAAGGGGCACATCTTCTTCGGTCCCATCGGAGCCAAGCCGGCGCGCGGTCTTCGGCGCGAGCGCAAGCAGCGCACGAATGGCTCCGCTCGTCTTCTCGCGAGCCCGCAGCTCAAGGACCTGCCCTACGAGGACAAGAATGGTGATCACCGCTGCCGCCTCGAAATAGACGGGCACGGCTCCGGCGTGGCCGCGAAGCTCCACGGGGAAGAGCTCAGGAACGAGCGTCGCAACGACGCTGTAGCCCCACGCAACGCCCGTGCCGAGCGCTATCAGCGTGAACATGTTCAAGCTCCGGGTAACGAGTGATTGGTAGCCGCGGACGAAGAACGGCCACCCGGCCCAGAGGACGACGGGCGTCGCAAGGGCAAGCTGCAGCCAATTGGAGAGCTGCGCTGACAGCCACTGGTCGAGGTGAAGGAGGTGTCCGCCCATCTCAAGAAGAACGACGGGGAGCGTCAGGGCGCCACCCACGATGAGCCGACGGGTCATTGCCGCAAGCTCTGGGCTCGCCTCCTCGGAGAGGGAGACCTCCACCGGTTCCAACGCCATCCCGCAGATGGGACAACTCCCCGGCCCGCGCTGTCGTATCTCGGGATGCATCGGACAGGTGTAGATGGCCTCGCTGTTCTCTGCGTGCAGCTCGGCAAGTGATTCTTCGCTTCCGAGGTACCGCGACGGGTTCTTGGTGAACTTCTCTAGGCAACCCGCCGAACAGAAGAAAAACAACTGGCCTGCATGCTCGGCCCGGTGCGGGGTTACGTCGGGCTGCACGGTCATCCCGCACACCGGGTCCTTCGCCGCTGCCTTTACGGTCGGTGCGAGCGGAGTGGAAGGATTGGTTTGGGGATGTGCATCGTGGTGTGGGTTCATGGCGACCTCCAGGCATTGATACCTATACCCCGATGGGGTATGCGGCAAGGCATGGCCACACCACCTGACGCTCGCCGGCAGAGTCTCACCCGCCTTGGCCGCATCGAGGGGCAAATCCGAGGAATCGCAAGGATGGTCGAAACCGACCGGTACTGCGTGGACATCATCACCCAGATCGCGGCCGCGCGGGCCGCGCTGAAGCGTGTCTCAGACGAGCTCCTCCAGGACCACGTTGCCCACTGCGTGGAAGACGCAATCGAGAGCGGTAACCGCAAAGAGCAGCGAACGAAGGTCACAGAGCTCCTAGTGCTTCTCGGCAAGCTCTCCACGTAGCGTCATCCTGAACGCGCCGCGCGGACACGCACTGTCGTCATCATTCCTGCCTCAGCGTGCTCGAGGATGTGGCAATGGAGCATCCAGTCACCTGCGTCGAGCGGCACGAGACCAACATCGACCGTCTCCCGCGCGTGGACGAGCACCGTGTCGCGCCAGTTCGGTTCGTTCGCCGCTACACCGTTACGACTGAGCACTTTGAAGAATACGCCGTGCATGTGAACCGGGTGCAGACGGTAGGAGACGTTCTCGAAACGAAACCGCGCGAATCGTCCAAGTGGGAGCTCGTCGCTCGGCTCCATGTCGTGATGCCCGACGTGGGCGATACCGTTGAGCGTCCACGAGATCCCGTACGGTCCGCCCTGCTCCGCGTTCAATACGATGGGCCGCGCCGGGACCGTGTCAAAGTTGACCCATGCTGGAATCTTCGCACGAGCGGGGGAGGGGAACTCCGGGGTTTCAACCGCATCGCCGGCCACCCGTATCGATGCGAGCCGGAATGGCTGCCGCGTGAAGCGGTCCACCACATCGAGTTCCCGCGCAGGCCAGTCGCGCGGAATCGTGATCTCCAGGTCCAGTCGATTTCCGGGCGCGATCTCGTAGCCCTTCGCCGGCCGGGGTGCGGCCGCGTAGAGCCCGTCGACGGCGATCACCTGCGCGTCGAGCTCCCCGAAGTCGGGCGCGAAGACCCGCCCGTTGGCGGTGTTTACGAGTCGTAACCGTAACCTCTCCCCGGGACGAACCTCGAGCGTCTCCCTAAGATGGCCGTTTACGGTGAGGACGTTCCCCCAGCGGCCGTCGTGCGCGAGGTCATGTCGCGTGACGAAGTTCGGATCAATCTGCCCATCTCGGCCAAGCCGCCAGTCGTCCAGCACCCAGACAACGTCCTTCGTGTATGCAGGCGGCTTCGCTTCGTCGACGATGAGAACGCCGAAGAGCCCCCGCTCTACTTGCTCGCTCGAGCGGAGATGCGGATGGAACCAGAACGTCCCGGCATCCTTCGGGACGAACTCGTAGACGAAGCTTCCCCCAGGTTCGACGGGAGGCTGTGTCACACCGGGAACGCCATCCATCGCATTCGGCACACGAACGCCATGCCAGTGGACGGTCGTCTCCGAGGGAAGGTGGTTCGTGAAGCGCACCCGAAGCCGCTCCCCCACCTTTGCCCGGAGGATCGGTCCCGGGACTTGCCCGTTGTACGCCCAGACATCTAGCGGGCGCCCATCGAACATGAGAAGGCGAGTCGGCGCCGCATCCAGCTCGTACTCACGAACGGTGCCGGCTTCGTTGACGTCGGCGGGATAGGCCGCTGCGAACTCGCTCGTGAGTGCTCGGACCGCCTTCGAGACCGGGTCCTGAGGTTCCG
>Ga0268299_1000915_pt1 | contig 69805 bp, 43 predicted proteins | sample NOBtaG_FD_193484 | JGI IMG/M metagenome (GOLD analysis project Ga0268299, IMG submission 193484) | Activated sludge microbial communities from bioreactor in Nijmegen, Gelderland, Netherland - NOB reactor | ecosystem: Engineered > Bioreactor > Aerobic > Activated sludge | place: Netherlands... | reverse complement strand
GGGTCGGTTTGGTCATTGAAAGGGTCTCCTTTAGTTGATTCAAGATAGTCGAATTTCAACTAGGAATCCCCTCTGTTCCGATGACCTAACAGACCCGAATTTCAACTAGATTCTGGACAACGTCGGCGGCGTTGAACGACGCCAGTGTCAGTACAGTTGCGAATAGTATTTTGATTCTCATAGCTGCTCTCTCTGTAAGCGATTTGTGCTTCCGCGCTACGGAAGGTCTTCTTTGTATTCCAAAATATCTCCAGGCTGACACTCCAAAGCTCTGCAAATCGCCTCCAGAGTTGACAGCCGAATCGCTTTGGCTTTGCCGTTTTTCAAGATAGAGATGTTCGCCATCGTGATGCCGACTTTTTCGGTAAGCTCGGTGACGCTCATCTTCCGCTTTGCCAACATGACGTCTATGTTAATGATGATTGCCATGCTGGTCTCCTTATACTGTTAAGTCGTTCTCGGACTTTATCTCTAAGGCGCTTTGTAAAAGTCGCTCAAACACGGCTGCGGCAGTGGCGGCTACGGCTGAGATAAAAATCATAACAAGACCTATGACAACACCGCCCGCAATGTCTTCCTTACCGCGCTGAGCGATAAAAAAGAAGACTTCCGCTCCCACAATAAAAGCGACCAGCGTCAGCGCGCAGTATTTTATCGTCCGCAAGGCTTTCACTGAGCGTTGCGAAAATACCTGATTTGCTCCGATGTAGCCCAGCAGCTTGAACGCTTGATAGAGCGCGACGAAAAAGGCAATAGACGCAGTGTAGGCATACGCCAGAAATGGGTCTTTGAAGTAAATCTCAAAAGGCGTGGCATGCGCATTCCGCCCCTCAAGATGAGGTTCCCAGAGCATAAGGGCAAAAACGCCGATACCGATGAGCACGATGACTATCTGAAGAAATATCGTTGAGCTTCGTTTCATAATGGTTCTTCCTCTACAGAAAATGGTTCATAAACATCTTTGATGTTTTACATTATGTATTTATTGTTTGTCAATATGTAATTATCGCGTTATGAGTGATGGGAAGTTGAATTTGGGTACAGATGAGATAAGGGAGGGTTGACTTGTTGATAGCGTTAAAAACGAATATTTTCTGAAATTCGATCTTTCCCAACTGATCTTTTGGGATGTCGAAGGAGCTTGCTGAATTAAATCAAAGCGGAAAACTTGAGACAGGATTTTTCCAGGATGAAGAGGATAAAACTTGGCCGGAATATCTCTGGCGAGGAAAAGTTTCAATCTTGTCTGTTCTGAATCAGTCTGGTTCGGGCGTGGTTTACTTGTTTTTCCTGGCTCTCCCGGTTTCCCTGCCTTCCAGTTGAATTACCAGATAAACGACTTGTCCCTGTTCGTCTTTGACGAAGCTGAAGGTGAGACGCCGATTCCCATTCGTGAAAAAGTCGCTGGCGCTTTCCGGCAACAGTTCCTGTTTTTCCGGGTTAGTTCCTTGTTGCAACAGCAATTTGTCGCCTTCGCGGGTGATGGTGAAGACCGCCTGTGGGTGTTGGTATTGACCGACATAAGCGTCAAAGATTTTTGAATCTACTTTTGCGACTTTCCGCTGCGGGATCAGTCCGGGGATGTACATTTCGGCGATGCCGAGCGCAATCGCGCCTGGGGTGGCATTGTCTCCATTCGTCAAAACAATGACGGTTAATTTATCGTCCATATAACGAGTGAGTATGGCGCGAAAACCGGGAAGCGAACCACCGTGATTAACTCGCTTGTGACCGTTGACGGAGTCCAGTTCCCAACCGAAACCGTAAGGATGTGTTGCGCCACTGTTCAATCTGACCGGCGTCCACATCAATTCGCGCGTGGAGGATTTGAGAATCTGATCGGAGTAAAGCGCGGCATCCCACTTCGCCAGATCGAGCACGGTGGAAAGAAATGCGCCGCTCGGACGCAGCGCCAGGAATTCAGCGGCGTTTTGCAGCTTGCCTTTATTCCACTCATAACCGGCGGCGCGTCCCGGCACGATTTCTTTCGTGGCGGTAGTTCGCGTCGCAGCCATCCCCAGCGGCGCAAAGACGCGTTCGTTCAAAAAGGTCTCCCAGCTTTTGCCGGAAACGCGGCTGATGATTTCGGCCAGCGCGAAATAACCGACGTTGCAGTATTCCCACTTCTCGCCCGGAGCGAAACGTAGCGGCAACGAGTAGGCCGTTTTGATTACGTCAGCATCATTTTGGATTTTGAATGGGTCGAATCCGGGCGCTTCGCGGACGATTCCAGAGGTGTGAGTCAGCAGGTGGCGGACGGTAATTTCTTTCCAGGTGTCCGGCGTTCCTTCAAGAAACTTGCTGATCTTGTCGTCGAGGCCAAGCTTGCCGTCCTGCATCAGGATCAAGATTCCCGTGGCGATCAACTGCTTGCTGACGGAGCCGATTTTGTAGACGGTTTCAGGTTTGGCTGGAACGTTGAGTTCGACATTCGCCAAGCCGTAACCTTCGGCCTTGAGAATCTTTCCTTCTTTCAGAACTGCAATGGAAACGCCAGATATTCGTTGCCGCTGCATTTCGGCTTTCACATAATCGTCAACCTTGTCCGTCTGTGCGGTGACAGTTGCAGCGAAAGAGAAAACAAGCGTGAAAAAGAAAACAAGTCTGCTGTGTTGTTTCATAGTTTGATCTCCAGATATTGTGAAGAAAAGAGAAGTCAGCCCTAAAACGAAACAACACAGCTTTCCATTAACAATCACTCGAAGTTTGTTTTTTCGGTTTACTTCGAAATCTTCAACGGCAATTTCACCATCAATGGTTTGCCCGGTTTGGCGGCGACGCGGAAAAGCGTTTGCGGCGGCGGGTCATTGGCGTTCAGTCGTTTTTTCTTATCCGTTCCGGCGACTTGTTCGGATCGCGTATAAACTTGCCCTGCGCCGCCTTCCAGTTCCAGTTGTTCAACCTGAGCGCCCCACAATCGTTCCCATTTTTCCACTTCCGCTTGCGGCAGTTCGATGGGCAGGTAATTGCCTTCGTCGTCGCGTTGCGCTTTGGGCAGATTGGCCAGCGGCGTTGGCGAAATCAAAACGGTCAGTAATTCGGCTGTTTGCAGTTTTGGATTGTCCTGCTTCAGCGGTTGCACTTCGAAGAACGGTTCTTCGCCACCGGGAATTTCAATCACACGACCAGCGGTGACTTTGTTGTCGTCCAGCGTTGGATTCAACGGAAAGACCAGGTAAGGCGCGCTGACCGTGCCGTCTTCATATTGTTCGCGGTCAATCAGGTAAAGGTAACCGGAACGCGGAACCTCTATGCTCAAACGCAGCATCTGACCGGTCGAAAAAGCTGTTGACGCCTGGACTCGTTCCGCCGCCATATCTGTTTTTTTGCCTTTGCGAACCACCAGAATTCGCGCCGTGTCTTGATCTTTTGGAGTATTGCTGGCGAGATCCTGAAACGGTTTCAAACGCCAGATGGTGATGCCAACAATCGAATTGCGCTCGGCGGCTGTTGGAATCGCATTTTTAGGCAACGCGGGAGTCGAACGCCTATAACCCGGATTTGGTGTCGCAGGTTTTGGAGCAGACTCTTTGGCTTGTGGACGATAATTCGGCGGCCAGAATCGGCGCTCTATGTCCTGATCCTGTGCCAGCGCCGACGAAACGCCGACGAACAGAATCAGCGCGGCGCCGGTCACGAAGCGATTGAATTCGTTTTGCTTGAACATACTGTTTTCCTCCTTGTGTTGACGATTGCGCGCAATTATAGCGGCTCAACGTCATTGCGCTGTGACCTGCTTCACAGGCAGCGAAATTATCTCCATTCTCCCTGAAGCCCGAAGGCCGCCCAAAAATATGGCGCTTGCCATTGTTTCTGTTTGAGCAGGGCGAGTTGCGCCGTGCGCAAGGCAGCCGCCGGACGTTGGCCGTTGGCCAGCATTGCTTCGTAAAAACTCTTCATCAAATCGGCAGTGGCGCGGTCGTTGACGTTCCACAAACTGACGACCACGCGCGGCGAACCGGCATACATAAAACCGCGCGTCAAACCCACAATCCCTTCGCCGCGAATTTCCTTTCCCAAACCTGTTTGGCAGGCGCTGAGCACGACCAGTTCAGTCGCTGGCAATTTCAAGTTGTACAGTTCCGGCGCAAGCAGATAACCATTTTGCGTTTTGCCTTGTTCATCCACCAGCGACATGACCAGACCGGAAAGCTCCGGGTTCAGACTGTTCAAAAAACCATGCGTAGCGAAGTGAAGAATTCGATATCGGCTCAAATCGTCGTCGGTGGCTGCGGCGCGGTTGGCGGCGAAGTCGAATGCGGATTTACTCGCTTCCGAACTGGTCAATGAAAGAATTGCCTCGGCTTCGCTGCGAGTATTCGGCAAACGCGGAATGCGAAGCTCTGCATCTGCGCCGCCAGAATCCTTGGCGGATTTGACGAGCAAGATACGCGAAGGATCGCTGTCTGTGGGGGCAGCGCCTTTATCGTCTTTTTTATCGGTGGCTTTTTCGTCGGCCTTGATGGTGACGATTTTGATGCGGTCGTCTCTGGCTTCAAATACCGGATCGGCAATGACGGCGATGGTTTTGGCGGCTTTGGACTGGTTGGCGGTTTCAGTTCTCAACACCGCCAGCGTCGTCGCCGAAGGCAACGAAACGATTTCGTGGCGGCTGACCAGTGGTCTTGCTGATTGCGGATTCAATGGCAAAGCCTGAAACGGAACATATTGCAAAGCTCCGTCGGCAACGACAATCAGGCGTTTGTTGCCGAGCAACGGCAGTGCAGGCGCAAGAATCAGGCGGCTCAATGCAGCGCCCGCTTTCAGGCTTTCGGCGTCGGCTGCGGCAATGCGATCCAGTTTTTGTTGCGCAGTTTCGCGCTGCACGAATTGATTGCGTGCCGTCAGAGCGTCGTAAAAACGTTTGGCGGCGGCTTCGATGACCGAACGTTTCGGCAAGGTAAAACTCTGAATTGAGTTCTGGCCAACCACCCACAAATAACTGCGTTCTTCGCCGAGCGAGTATTCCAGCAACAGCGACCACGGATTCAAAACCTGTTTCTGAATTTCATTGAGCGTCAAAGGCTGTGGTTGGGTCAGCGCGGCGTAACGTGGGCTGGTGTTGCGAATTTCAGCTTGCGTTGTTCGCAAGTCTGCATTGAGTTGTTCAATTTCCTTGCCGAGTTCGGCAACCTGATTGGCCATAGAGCGATTGCCCAACAGTCGAATCTGTTCGGTAGTTTTTTCGTTGATCTGTTCGTGCAATTCGCGTTCGCGTTCGACCAGCGCAGAATCAACGCCCTGGCGAATTTCCGCGCCGGCTTCGGTCAGCAATTCAATCAGGCTTCTCGCCCGTGCGCGTTCGCTGACCTGCAAGGCTTCAGCTATCAAACTGCTTCTTGGTACGCGTTTGCCCATTCGCATCAACACGTCAATGTACAGGTCGTAATACTGCTGGACCGAAGCGCGATAGGAAGCGCGAAGTTCAGGACTGGACAGGTTGGCGCGCAACGATTCGACGATTTTGATCGCGTCTTGAATCTGCGACCGCGCCGGGCGCAGGTTGTTGCGGCTGCTTTCGACGCGCGCAATGCCATAACGAACTTTGGCTTCACGCAGCCGGTCGCCGACTTCGCGGCTGATCTTCAACGCCTGATCGTGAAATTTCATGGCTTCGGTTTTATTGCCGAGCGCGTCATAAGCGAAGCCAATGTTGTTGAGCGTGCGCGCTTCGCCCTGCCGTTCGCCCACGGAGCGCAGCAGCGGCAAGGCTTGATTGTAGGCTTCAAGCGCTTTTAGACGGTCGCCCAACGAATCCTGTGTCAGACCTATGTTGTTCAAGGTCGCAGCTTCGCCTGCCGCATCATTCAATTCGCGTCGAATTGGCAACGCCTGCTCAAACGCAATCAGCGCTTGTTGATATTCGCCCGAAGCCCAATACGCCAGACCCAGATAGTTGAGCGTGATGCCTTCCCAGCGACGATCTTTTACGGAGCGCAATGTCGTCAGCGCCTGGTTGTAAATGGAAATCGCTTCCTGCGAAGCGCCCAGAATGTCGTAACTGCGCGCCAGGTTGACGGCGGTGATGGCTTCGCCGCGCGTATCGTTGGCGGCGCGTCGCAGCCGCATGGACTGGTTGAACGCATCCAACGCTTTTTGCTGTTCGCCCAAATCGGAATATGCCGCGCCGAGATTGTTGAGCGTCAAGGCTTCGCCGGATCGGTCGTTCAAGGCGCGCCACAGCTTCAAGGCCTGCTGAAACTGATCTACGGCTTTTCGTTTTTCGCCCAGGCTCAGATAGGTCGAGCCTATGTTGTTGAGCGTCAATGCTTCGCCGCGCCGGTTGTTTGTCGAACGGCGCATGGCCAGAACCTGTTTGTGAGCGTCCAAAGCTTTTCGCCGCTCGCCGAGATCGGAATAGGTTGTTGCCAGATTGCCGAGTGTGATGGCTTCGCCTGCGGCATCCTTGACTTCGCGGCGCAATGCCAACGATTGATTGAACAACTCGACTGCTTTCGCTTTGTCGTTCATGGCCGAATAAACAGCGCCCAGATTGTTCAGTGTTGCCGCGGCGGCGCTGCGATTGTTCAATTCGCGCTGAACCGCCAATGCCTGATTCAACGAATTCAACGCTGTCGAAAATTCTCGCAGCCGATTGAACGTGTCTCCGGCGTTGTAAAGAGCCAGCGCCTCTGCGGCTTTGTAATCGGCGGCTCGCCAATACCCGGCGGCTTCGACGTATTTGTCCGCTGCCTGACGACGGGATTCAGGCTTGTTCTCGGCAAACAGCGTTTCAGCCTGGTAAAACGTCTGCTGACCGGCAAACAGATTGCGGTCTTTGTCGGATGGTGTTCGCGGGCCTTCAAGCGACAGGCTGTATCGTCCGCGAGCATTTTTTTCGCTTGCCGCAATTACGATTTGATAGCTGCCTTCTTTCTCCGCAATCCAGCAGGCCGATTCCGTCGTGTTCAAATCAGATAGAAGATCAACTTCAGCTAGCTGTTTGCCGTCGGTTCCATTGATGGTGATTTTCAGATCAACGTCTAGCTGTTCGGCAAGCACGCGAACGAACTGACCCGCATTGATCGAAACGCCATACCTATGCGTTTCGCCGCTGGAAAGTGTCTTTTCGATGGACTGGCCGGAAGTCAGTTGCGAGTCTTGCCCAAACGCGTTGTCGGCGGTCAACGACGCAAGAAAGAGAGGTAAAACGACGATCAATGCAAATGGATAAAGGCGAATGTGAATCAGCGGCGAAAACCTGATGCGCATGTTGAAATCTCCTTGTTAGGATCGGCTTGTGTGCTTCTAGCCCGAAGGCTCAGATGATGCGCTTGGTAAGGTGGGTTGGCAAGCATTGGTTGGAAAGGGGGAAAGAGGGGTTCTTGCATTAGCCCTCAATCCCTCTTCCTCTCCGTTTCTTCTCAGCACGATGGCGGGAACAATGGAATCGTCAAAGTTACAGAGCCTGCAAGGGTTAATTTGTGGAGGTTATGTCCGCCGTCGAAAGCATTGGACAAAGTGTTGGCGTTTCGGTTTTGGTTGAGCGTCGCCCCAAGAATGCCGATGTCGTTTGTGCTCCACAATTTCAGCCAGCCGCTTCGACCGGCTGGAATGAAGTTTTCAAATCGCGGAGTGGTGCGCGGAAAATTGTTCGACAATTCGTTGCGAAGCTGGCAACTGCCTGTGATCTGAAAACTGGCTGAATTTTCAGCATCGTCATACAAAATCCCGAACAGAGTGCCGAGCGTCGCTGCGCCGGTTCCCAAATTGCCGCCGATGCGATTGAGTACCAGCAAGGTGGAATTGCCATCGGCTCTGGACGGAATGCCCGATGCGGCCAGCACGCGCGGCAGGCGGTTGTATCCGCCCGGCTGTCCATTGAAATTGATGGCCACTATCGAACTGTTTGGGTTGCAGCCAGGAACCGGACTGCCAAATTCCGCAGCGCAACTTTCTGCCGCAAGTTCGGCTTCGCGGCGTGGAGACATGGTCATTTTGACGAAAGCGCTGCCGATCAAATAATTGAAGCTGATCGGGCAGCCAGTGCCGTTGCCGTCGGCTGTGCCAGGCGGGCCGTCAACGGCTATCGCCACAATGTATCCGGTGATTCCGGGATCAACGTCAGACATCAAAAATGACGCCGTCTGATTTGGCGTCAAACACAAAAAAGCATCTGCGACCGAACAACTCGAACCATCCACGAAAAACAGGTGAACGGCGACTCCCTGATTCTGATTAGTGTTTGTCACACTTATTCGGGTGTTGTTTTGCGGATCATTGCTGGTGGCTGCCGACGTGTAAAGGTTGTAGAAAAGGATTGAACCGGGTTTGTCGTCGCTGATTTCCGAACTGGACGGATAGCAGAATCCCGGTCCCGGAACAGTTTGCGAAACAGATATACTGACCGTGGATGTGTTGTTTACCAGGTTCGGGTCTATTACCGATGGCGCGGGAATCAAAGCCACTGTCGCTGAATTGGTCACGGATGATGGTTGGCATAAGAACGGACTGTGGAGTGTGAGGGTGATCGCAATCGTGCTTTGCGCTGGTACGTTTACGTCCTGGCAAACGACCGTCGAGCCGGTTGCCAAGCAGTTTCCGCTCGGCGTAGCTGCGCTGACCAGTGTCCAACCTGACGGCAGCGTATCCGTGACTGTGACGAGCGCCGGAACTTGTGGATGCGGGTTGGTGACCGCCAGCGTATACGTCGGATCAGTTCCAGCCACAACCGTGGTAGGACCTGATTTGGTCAAGCTCAGGTCAATTTGAATGGTTCCCGGATCGGCGGCTGTGGCTGTCAGTGGAAAAGTGAGCATTGTCATCAGGTAAAACAATGCGTGAAAAAAACTGCGCGAGGTATTCATGGAAACCTCCTCGTTGTCACGATGGTGATGTGTCGGTTAGTTCGCTTGTTTGATTTTACGGGGCAACGCCGCGAATCCATATCCGCGACAGCGGGCTGAGTGTACGGCGTTTCAAAGTATCGGTCAATCATTGACTTGGTCAGTGTTATTGCAACGTCGCTTTGAAAGTAACTTGAACGCTGCCCGTCGCCAAAGGATGGAGGTACGAAAAAAACAATTGCCATACGCCAGGGCCGTCACTATACTCCGCGCCGTAGCCAAACTTAGCCATAAAAGCCAAAAAACAATCAACAGCCAAAAAAGGAGATCCAAAATGCCATTCCAAGATTCACTGGTTCAAATTACTGCTGGGGAATTGACCCGCTGGACAGAAGGGAAGTTTTTTGAATGCGTAAGCGAACCCAGCGCATCCAAAAAAGACGGGTCAAAATTGGTCCGCAACTACTGGGTCGAAGGCCTGGGAATCAATAACCTGAACGGATGTTCCAAAGTTGCCTGGTCAGCAGCCTTCATTTGCTTCTGTATGCGCAAGGCAGGAATGCCGTTGACTGAATTTCAATTCAACCCAGGCCATCACGCCTACATCCGGGCATCCATCAATAACACAAAACAAAACAAACCAGGCAAGGCCTATTACGGGCGGCGAATCACCGAATACAAACCCAAGCCAGGCGATATGATTGCTCAATGGAGAAAGCCAAAAGCGAGCGCTCCAGACCCAAACATAACGTTTGATAACCAGCCGGATGATTTTTATCCTTCGCACTGTGACATTGTCGTCAGAGTCAGTAACACGCAAATCGTCACCGTTGGGGGAAATGTGGGGAACCGCGTGAAAGAAACGGTTTTTCCTGCGAGTAACGGTTTGTTGCTTCCCAAGAAGGAATTGATCTGTGTGCTTGAATGCAGAAAAGCCTAGTGTTCTGCATTCAAGCACAATACAAGCGGTTAAAAACTGAATCGCATTCCTGTTTCCAATCGTCTGCCGGGCATAGCCGCAATCGGTTGCCCGAAAAACGGCGAAGTCTGCACGCCGGAAAATCCAATCGGGTTGACGTTGTTGAACAAGTTGGTGGCCTGGATGAAAAATTCCGTGCGGAATCGTTTGGGTTGTTGTCCCGGCATTACGCTCATCGCTCCGAGCATGTCGCCGCTGTCAGAACCTCCGCGAAGGACTCTAACCTGCGGACCGCCAGCGCCTTGTGCTTCTGGCGGTTTGCCGAATCCAAAGCTGTAGCTCAGTCGCGTGCTCAAATCCCACATCCCGGCTCCACGCGCGCTGTTTCGACTTACGCCGAACGGACGATCGTTGATGATCGTGTCGCCGTTATCATCAAAGCCGGTCGTGATGTTGTACGGCGCGGCGGAGCTTGCCTGGAAAATCGAACTCAAGCCGAGTGATTTGGTCAGCCGATAATTGCCCATCGCAAAAAAACGATGGCGAATGTCCTGCAACGACGGGCCGCGTTCGGCTCTGAGGTCGAAGTTGTTGGCGGGCAAACTCAGCGCGCCGTCGGTTTCGTCGGTGATTTTCGACAGAGAATAATTCGCGCCAAGCATGAATTTGCCCATCTTGAACCAGTTCATATTTACGATCCACGTGTGACTGGTGGAACTGGCTGACGATTCTACTTGTGTGATGTTGCCCGCGTCAGGAATCGGGCGAAGGCCATTAAGCGGAGCGTTGATGTTGCGTCCGCGCAGCCTGTGAGTGCCTCGCGTGAAAAAGTAATGCGACATGACACGCAAACCGCTGGGCAAGGTTTGCTCAATGCCTACTGAAGCGCGCTGGATCGTAGGCAGGCGCAGATTCGGATCAATCTGAATGCGGCTGGCCGGCAAGGTTACAGACATTCCGCCTGTGGTCGGATCAGGGAAGCCCGGATCGCGTATGACCAAATCGCTTTGTTGCTGTCCATTGATGCGCAACGCCTGTTCGTAGTTTTCCGAAGCGAACCAGTCGTAAAAAATTCCCGCGCCGCCGCGAATCACCGAATTCCCTTTTTTCGATGGCGACCACGCAAAACCAAGGCGCGGCATGACGTTGTTTTTGTCGCGCAGGTTGGTTTGCACTTCGTGGCGCAGGCCGTAACTGAATGTCAGGCTTTTGGCGACGCGCCAATCGTCTTGCGCATACCAGCCGAATTGATATTGATTGAAATCCACCTGGCCAATTCCGCGACGTTGTGTGTAAGTCGTCGGACGCCCGGCTCGAAACGCATCCAGACTGGAAAAGACAAACGTGCCGTTCAGGTTGCGAAGTTCGTCGCTGTGGAAATTCGACGCCTCCAGTTGCAGGCCGGTTCGAATGGTGTGTTTTTTCAGCGTGATGTCCAGATTATCGGCAATCTCGAATTCGCGTTCGCGGCGTGAACTGTTGACCTGCCCGCCGCCGCGCGTGAAGGCATTCAAAACCTGAATAGTCTGTGCATCTGACAGCGAATCCAGAGCGACGTTTTGCCAGCGGGCTTGAAAGCGGAATTCATTGAACAGGTTTTTGCCGACGACGCCGGAATCGGCGAATCGCGCGATGTGTTCGGCGCTGTCGCTGGTGTAACCGCGTTCGGGGAAATCGAAATTGCCAACGCCAAGGTTGTCGCGGCGCGTGGCGTTGCGCTGATATTCCACTCGCGCCGTGTGTGTTTTGGTCAGCAAATGTTCCATCCGCGCAGTCATGTTCAACGTTCGCCACGGTTGCCGATTCACGTCGAAAAATCTGCCGTCGGGCAAAGCTGCGACAATCGTTCTTGCTTCAAACGAATTGACGCCGTCCGCAGACAGGAACAGCGATGTGTGGTTTTTCCAGATAGGCCCGCCAAGTTCGAAGCCGAAGCGTCGGTTTTGTTCCGCCGCGCGAAAGGGCGCAAAGGCATTGCGGGCGTTCAGCGATTCATCGCGAAAGCCGAAATTGAAACTGCCGTGCCAGTTGTCAATGCCTGGTTTGGTCAAAATGTCCACGCTCATAAATGACGATTCGTGGCTTTCGGCGGCGTAGGCATTTGTGCGAAATCGAATTTCCCGAATCTGATTTTTCGGCGGCAATTTACCTCCGCGAAATCCGTTGACGCGAAACGTTGCGCCTGGGCCGGCCATGTTGCGAATGGCCTGTTCAAATTCTTCCGGGTCATCGGGCAATGCAGCGATATGTTCAGCGGTCAGCACAGTCGTGAACGCATCGCCGCGCGGATCGGTTTTGGCTTCGCGTTTATCCTGTTCGACGGTGACCGTTTCTTCGACAGTGGCGATTTGCAATCTGACTTCGATCTGATTCGCGCCGGGTTTAAGGTTGAAATCCTTGATCGTCATCGGCGCAAAGCCTTCCGCATTGACGACAATCTGGGTTTTGCCCACGGCGAGTTGCGAAAAAACGGCTTCGCCGCGCAAACCAGTTATCGCTTCCTGGGTTTGTTTGGCAATCAGCACACGAGCATTTGGAATCGCTTCGCCATTTGGGTCAACGACGGTGATTCGCAGACTGGCGTCAGCAGATTTTTTGATTTGCGCAAACACAGGCTGAATCGCCAGCAATACCATCAGCGCCAAATTCAAAGCTCTAAAACACCGCTTCATACACTCGCTCCTTCTGTTCAATTTTTCTGGCTTTTTCAAAAATTACCCATTGACCATTTGGTTAATTGTCTTTGTTGCCGGGCATCAGCATTGATCGAATGTGACGGCTGACGCTGGCGGCATTTGGCGGATCGTAATTTCCCATGACCACAATCGTGTATCCGCTGGCCGGATCAATTTCCAGTTCCGAATTGATGCCTGGCGCTCCGCCCGCAACGCCCAATCCGCCGCCGACAATTCGTCGAGTGGTTGCGGCGCTGAGCAGTTTGTTGCCTAGCAATGCCGATGAAAATTTCAGCAGGTCTTCAACCGTCGAATATCCGCCGCCAGCCGAACTGCCGCGCGCCGGACGAGTGTCCACGTTGTTGATTCGTTCGCCCTGTTCGTTGCGGCGATAGCCTTCGGCCAGGTTCGAGGTTTTGGCGTCGCTGAAAAAGCTGTCGGTGTTCGCCATTCCGGCCAGTTTGAAAATGTGTTCGCGGACGTAATCGTAATAACTCTGGCCTGTGACTTTTTCTATGATCGCGCCGAGCACGATGTATCCGCCGTTGGAATAAGCGCGTTTGGTTCCCGGTTCAAACGCCAGCTTGTCGCTGGCAAACAGCGGCAGATAATCGTTGATCGTGCGGATTTTGGATTTAGGAGTCGCCTGATATTTCACGCCGAAAAAATCACCTATGCCGGATTGCATCTCCACCAGATGTTTGACGGTGACTTTTTCTTTCGCCTCGTCGTTTGGGTAATCCGGCAAGAATTTGCCCAGCTTGTCTTCCCAGCCCAACTTGCCTTGTTCGATCAACTGGTTGATGGCGATTTGCGTGAAGGTTTTGTTGATCGAACCCAGATTGAATTTGGTGTCCAGCCGATTCGGTTCTTTGGTTTCCTTGTTCGCCAAGCCGACGGCTTTTTGAAAAATCGGTTTGCCATGTTTGGCGATCAAGACCGCGCCGGAAAATTTGTCTTCCGCAGCCTGTTGATCCAGCCAGCGGGGAAGCTCCTGCAAGAATTCCGATTCGCTTTTGCGCGTGGATGCCGTTTGCGAACCTTCGCCGCCGGGCGCTGCGGTTGGTTGCACACGAATGTCAGTGACCGGATGCGGCGGGTTGGCATCCACTGCGAAAGTGAATTTCAACCATCGGTCAGACTTGCTGCCTTTGACGATGACGGAGATTTCCGTGTTGGTGGAACTGGCGACGCTGTGCAAGGTCAAAGCGCCTGTTTGATTGAACGCGCCGACATCTTGTTCGGCGTTGTCTTCGGGATTGCCATGCGCGCGATGAAATCGTTTCAGCGTTTCCAGATCGCCCGTGTTGAAGGCTTTCAAAAACTCGGCAAAGGTTTTTCCAGCGGCTGTATCCGGTAACTTCACATCCTGAGTCGGCGCGGCATTGGACGCCGTTGGAGATTTTGCGGGTTGAGCGGTTTGGGATGCAGGCAAGGCGACATCGCCGACTTCGGTTTGCAGACTGGCAATCAAACCTTTCAATTGTTCTTGCAATCGGGCATCTGTGACGGTCGGTTCCACTGCTTTGAGCGCCGCGAGATGGGCGACTTTCAGCGCCTTGTCGGCGGCAACTGCGACATCGGGTTTGACGCCTGTGCCTTCCCAGTTGGTTTTGGTGATCGGATTGATCGAACGCGCAAACGGAACTGTGATGGTAAACAGTTTGCCCAACGGACGCGCCTGTACGGGATGCGCTCCGCCGCCTGTGGTTTCGCCTATGATCGTGGCGCGTTTCAGGCTTTGCAGGTTGTAGGTGAATTCTTCTGCAGCAGAAAATGTCCGATTACTGGTCAAAACAAATACCGGCTTGTTGCCGAATTTTTTGCCGGGCACATCTTCTCGCGTCCAAAATTCTTCGGTTCGATCCGCCGGGCGCGAATAAATGGAATTCAGATGCGTGCGTTTGTCGAGCAGGTAGCTGGTCAGAAAGGCGACCATATCCGGCGAGCCTCCGCCATTTTGTCGCAGGTCGAAAATCAGCGCGTCGGCATTGGCCAGAAAGTTCATTGCCGCTGCCGCCGTATCGCCTGCCAAACCTGCCGGTTCAAATCCGCGCAAATCCAGATAGCCTATGTTGCCGTTCAGCCGCCCGGCTTTTTCAAATCCGAAATTTCGTTTGATGGCGGCTTCGCGTTGTTGCTGCTGGTTCATTCCAAAGCGCGAAGCCTGGCTGAGCACAACACGCAGATGTTTGTCTTTGCTGACCGCTTGCAAATCGCTGGTCAGCTTGTCGGCGAATTGTATTGCGTCGCTGATGGCGTCGTATTCCTTGCGCTGGGTTATTTCCCTGAGCGCGGCTTCCATTTTCTGCGCCACCTCAGGAAACACATACGCGTCGTTCAGCGCTTTGATTGCGCCTTCGATCACCTCAGTGCGAATAGCCGCGTCAATGGTTGGCGGTGTTTGACCCAAGCCTGTGACCGATGCGCTGAACAGCAGTGCGAACATCAGCAGAATGGCGAAACTGCGACGATGACGAATCATTTTCTCCCTCCTTAAATGTCAGACAAGCTGCCAGCTTGTCGCGTTTTGATGTGTCGCAGGTCGCTTTCAACGACAAGCTGACAGCCTTGTCTGACCGCTGGTGCAGCTTTTATAAACTGATGTTACGCGATGGTGAATCTTACAAAGCGTTTGACAGGTTCTTCGTCCCGATAGGGACGGTTGATATTAGCGCGGCGATTTATCGCCGGGTGGCGAAACCTTGCTGCCGCGTCCTGTAGGGACGCTTGAGCTTTATGCTGGCAGGGATTCAAGCGTCCCTACAGGACGCGGACTCATTCACTGCCTTTCCCGGCAGTGAACTGCCGGGCTACTATCAAACCGTCCCTGACGGGACGAAACCCGTGTCAAGTTCAATGCTCAGTTCTTTAGTGCGTAACTTCAGTTATAAAATTACTTCTTGATGAATTTTTCAGGTTTGATCGAAGGATTGATCTTCACTTTGGTGATGGTCATTTCTTCGCTGGTTTCGCTTTCGATGCCTTTGGAAATGCTGTGCGGCAGCCAGATTCCATTCACTTCCTTGTAGTTCGAATAACGAGTTTGGTATTCGACATCCGGTTGTTTGGCGGCTTCTGCTTCCGCTTCCTTGATGCGTTTTTCCAATTCTTCTTGGCTTGGCGGGCCGTCCGAGCGATTTTGAGTAATCATGCGGGGACGTTTGCCTTTATACGTCAGCATCAGCAAGCGATGGGTTTTCTGATCGAAATACAATTGCAACGGCGGGCCAACAGGAGCTTTCGCGTTCAGCACATCGGCCTTGCCGTCTGGCGACTCCGCTTCGCCTGCGTAAGAAAACGTCGTTTGAAGCGTGGACGGAAAACTCAGCAAAAATCCCAGACTTGTTCTCAACGCTTCGCTGCGAATCATATCTTCACCGGCTTTGGGGTCATTGGCGCGACCGCCGCGACGAATCATGACCATTCCGCCGCTGCCGCTTTGCTGCTGGTCTTCCCACACCTTGTCGCCGTTCAGACATTCAAGCCGCGTGATTTCCATGCTGCCCATCATGTTCATGGTTTCCACTCGCAGCACTTTATCCGGCGTCATCAAGTCCACGCTGAAACTGCCAGAAGTTTCCATTGGCCCCATAGTGCGTCGAAACTCGCCTTCGACGCTCAGGGTTTGCAGCGATTTCAGCTTTTCGCCGCCAATGGCTGCGCGCGCCGCCGCCAGAATTTGTTGTGCCTTGTCGGCGGCTTCCTGGGCGCTGGCGTTGGGAAACGATTCCGCCATCGCAACCGCCACGAACAACAACGCAATCAGAACTTTTTCTCGCATGAATTCTCCTCCGAATGTGTAGATCAAGCTGTCATCTCGATCTGCCAGGCGTATTGACGACTGGCTTTTGATAAGTGTTTGGCGAAAGCGGGACAAGCTGACAGCTTGTCCTGCCTCGTTTCGCGCAATCATATTCGCCGACCGAAGGGTAAAGTTGGTTAAGCGGCGGCAAAGAGTTTGTAAAGGATGTTAAATCTGCGATAGCGGCGATTTCAGGGCGGTTTTGCTGTGCTAAGATGCCGCGCGTCGAGGGGAAATGACATGAAGTTCTGGAAGCAAAAAACCTGGTTGATGTGGTTGCTGGTGGCAACCATGCTGGTTCTGTTGCCATTGCTGGCGGTGTTGCAATATCGCTGGCTGGGCGAAGTCAGCGCCGCCGAACGCGAACGCATGCAGGCGAATTTGAAAACAAGCGCCGAACGATTTTGCTCTGATTTCGACCGCGAACTGACGGTCATTTACTCTCAGATTCAAAACCTGACTGAGTCGGGTTTGCAGCAACCGGCAAACGCCACAGCCGATTTGTTGTCGCCTGTCTTTGCCGCTCGTTACAGCCATTGGGCAACCGGGAATCCGAAAACCAAACTCATCAGCGGCGTTTATCGAATCGGGGATGACGCCAACGGGAAACTGGCGTTGGCAGTGTTCAATTCCGATTCGGGGACTTTTCAACTCATTGATTGGCCTGAGAATTTGCTGCCGTTGCGTCAGCGTTTTGAAGCACAACGCCAATCCCGCGAAACCGCGCAAGCCGCCATTCGCAGCATCTTCAACGGCAAAGACAATCTGAAAATTCCAGGCAAAACGCAGGGTTTTTTTCTGAAGATTCAAAATGGTGTGACTGCCGATGACATTCCTGCGCTGGTCATTCCCGATGCGCATTCGCCAAATCTGCCTCCAATTCTGGAACGCAGATCAGCCAGCACTGTGGTTGTGTTGAACGAAGAACTCATCAAAAACGAATTGTTGCCTTCGTTGGCCAGACGATACTTTTCGGCGGATGGCGACAGCGAATTCAATCTGGCTGTGGTTCGGCGCAACGATCCGGCGAATCTGATTTATCGAACCGGCTCTTCGCCGTCATTAAACGACTTCGAGAAGAGTGACGCGCAAACCAGTTTTTTCAGAATTCGTTTGGATGACGCTGACCGCATTTTGATTCGCAACGTCGGCGCAGTATCTACGCCGCCGAAACCCGACGAACCGCCAGTGCCCGGAACGACTCAAGGTTCGACGGGTTATGCCGTGCGAGTGACGCGAGCCGATGTAGTCAGCCAAACCAAACAAATTCAGAAAGTGGAAAGCGTTGAACAGGCATTCAGTTTACCGAAACATTTGCCCGGATTGTTGCCGGAAGACGGCGGTTGGCAATTGTTGGTCAAACATCGCGCCGGTTCTTTGGAAGCAGCGGTTGGCAATGTTCGCCGTCGCAATCTGGCCATCAGCTTTGGCATTTTGCTGTTGCTGGGCGCGAGCGTTGGATTCATCGTTCTTTCCAGCCGACGCGCTGAACGATTGGCCGCACAACAAATGGAATTCGTCGCCGGAGTTTCGCACGAGCTTCGCACACCGTTGGCGGTGATTTGTTCAGCGGCAGAAAATCTGGCGGATGGAGTGATTGACAGCCGCGACCAGATCAAACGCTACGGCGGATTGATCCGCGACGAAGGTCGCCGACTGACCGGAATGGTCGAACAGGTTCTGGAATTCGCCGGAGCGCAATCTGGGCGCAAAACTTATGAACTGCGCCCGACGGATTTGAACCACGTGATCGAAGACGCTGTTGCCGCTTGTCACTTGCAATTGGTTGAAGGCGGTTTCGAGCTTGAAAAAAATGTTCCTGCCGATTTGCCTATGGTCAACGCCGACGCTGCAGCCTTGAGCCGTGCTATTCAAAACCTGCTGAGCAACGCGATGAAATACAGCGGCGACAGTCGCTGGATTGGCTTGAGTGTTGAGTGGGACAAATCTTCAACTTCCCCCGAAGTCCGAGTCAAGGTTTCAGATCGTGGACTCGGCATTGCGCATTCCGAGTTGCCGCACATCTTCGAGCCGTTTTATCGCGGCAAAGAAATCGTCGCCAGCCAGATTCACGGCAATGGTTTGGGCTTGAGTCTCGTCAGACACATAGCCGAAGCTCATGGCGGCAGTGTGAGCGTTGAAAGTCAGCTTGGAATAAATAGTGTTTTCACTGTGCGACTGCCTGGGCAATACACATATTCTGTGGACAGTGTGGAAAGCATTGATCGAAGAGTTCCTACACAGATTGAGGTTGACCCTATTCGCTAATGATGAAGCATCTTCCCACGAGAAATTTTGGATTGGGAGGGCTGCTGGCATTTTTTATTCAGCTATTGTGTTTGCCAGTATTTGCTTGCGATTGCCCTGATAATCCACCTCCACTAGAAGAACTGAAAGCAGCAAAATTCGTTTTCACTGGGCGAGTGGTTGAGAGGTCTCTTGCAAATCCTTATTGGCTAACTGACAAATTTCCTTACGTTCATCGAACATCTAAACACGGTTCGCTTAAATTTAATGTGCAAGAAGTGTGGAAAGGTGACTTGGAAGAGGCTCTTGTCACCTCAGACCTTACAATAGGTTGTATGGATAATTTTAAAGTCGGGGAGGATTATTTGGTTTATGCCTACGATGACAGCAAAGGTGATCGGGGTTTAATAACTACGTGTACGAGGACTGAGCTGTTGAAACATTGTAGCGAGGATTTAGCGGCGCTTGGAAAGGGTTATCTGCCCAAAAACACCTCGAAGGGGTCAAATTTGCCTGCCATCTTCGTCTTCCTCTTAACGCTAACACTTCCAATTCTGCTGTTGTGGCTCTTGCATCAGAGGAAACATCAGAGTTTATGAGCAAACGCATCTTGTTAGTTGAAGACGAACCGGGTTTGGTGTTGACCTTGACCGACCGGCTGACCAGCGAAGGCTATCAGATTGAATCTGCCCGCGATGGTGAGACAGGATTGGAGCGTGCATCGAATGAAGCTTTCGATGCGATCATTCTGGACGTGATGCTGCCGCGCAAAAACGGCTTTGACGTATGCAGGGATTTGCGGCAAAGGAATGTCACGACGCCGATTTTGATGCTGACGGCTCGCGGGCAGATTGTAGACAAAGTCGTAGGCTTGAAACTCGGGGCGGACGATTACCTGACCAAACCGTTTGAGATGATGGAACTGCTGGCTCGCGTCGAGGCTTTGCTGCGCCGCGCGGCGACTCCGGCAGCGGTTCCGGCAATTTCTTCTGCCGAAACTTACCAATTCGATTCGATCAAGATTGACTTTCGGCGCGCCGAAGTTGACCGCGATGGCGAAAAGATCGAACTTTCAGCCAAAGAATTCCAACTGCTGCGCTATTTCATCGAACACCGCGAAGCCACGTTGTCCCGCGACGAGTTGTTGAACGAAGTGTGGGGCTACGACGCAATGCCGACGACGCGAACGGTGGACGTTCACGTCGCCTGGCTGCGTCAGAAATTGGAGCCAAATCCTCGCCATCCGATTTACATCCTGACGGTTCATGGAATGGGCTACAAGTTTGTAGGGTAGCGATTCATTGTTGAGCCATCCCTCTAAATCAGAACAAACAACATTGAGACACTGTTTCAAAACAGGATGAACAAGATTTTTCGACAGGATTTATAAGACGATCAAAGTTTGAAGCAATCTAGCCACGTTTGAACCCTGTCAATCCTGAAAAAATCCTGTCAATCCTGTTTCAAAGTTTTTTGTTTCGATTTAGTCACTGATGTTACGCGATGGCAAATCAAGCAAAGCATTTGACAGTTTCTTCGTCCCGGCAGGGACGGTTGAAATTAGCGCGGCGTTTCAACGCCGGGTAGCAGAGCCTTTTTTTGCCGCGTCCTGTAAGGACGCTTGAATCCTGTTTTGGCGGAAACTCAAGCGTCCCTACAGGACGCCGGTTCATTCGCTGCTTTTCCCGGCAGTAAACTGCCGCGCTAATATCAAAGCTGTCCCTGCCGGGACGAAAACCGTGTCAAACCCAATGTTCGATTCCTTAGCGCGTAACATCAGTTAGTCATCACCGTCTGTTATCAAAAGAGAAAATGCCTTTTCGGACAACCGCTGGCGGAACAGTCGAAAGCGCAATATCAATTGAATTTTTCAACTCATCCAGCAGGATGGTTTTGACGACGATGTTTTGCGTTGCGCCCAACGCCAGCGAAGGGTTGATTTGGGCGAGATCGAGCGTGAACAGCATTCGCCCGTTGACGCCCACCAGCGAGTTTACGCCGTTGGAATCAGTGTAAATGTCCAGGTCGGCGGTCGGCGAAAAATTGATACGCCTGCCGCTGGTGTCCACGATCGGGCCTATGGTTTTCAGTTGACCGCCGCCAGTGTTGGAACTGCCGGTGGCGTTGACGGTGGCGATGGTGACGAAGGTATCGAGATCGTAATCAATGCCGTAAAACAAAGTGTTCGGCGCGCCGGCAACATTATTGGTATAAGCGCCAGCCGAAACGCTTGGGTCTGTTCCGGCATTGATGTCTCCGGCAGCGTAAGTCATCGGTGTTTGCGCAGCCGTGACGTTCAGATTGCCGCCTGAATTTACCAGCGCGAAGTTTTGGTCGTTGCTGCCAATCAAACGCAGCGCATTGACGACAGGGTTGAAATCCATCAGGGATTGAAACCCGCCTGCAAAGCGAGTGGTCAGTGTGCTGACCAGTGTTGCCGCTCCCAGATTCGGCGGTGTCAGATTGATGGTGTAAAGGTTGCCGGTGTCCGTCAGCCCGTAAACTGTGTTGCCTGTTGCGTCTGCCGGGCGAAAATCAATTCCGATCAAATTTCCTCTGACCTGATTGACGCGCACCAATGGGCGAAAGCTCAGCGTTCCCGGCGTAAGAATAAAAATTGTGTTGTCAGAGTTCAGGACATAAATGTTCGTTCTGGGCAAAGTGACGCCAGTGTTTTGCGCAACACTGGCGGCAGCCACAGTGTTGCCGGCATTGGTTAATTGAATGCCAGCCAACAGGATTTCTGAATGCCAAAAAGTCAGCGAAAAAGCCAAAATAATCATTGTCAAAACGGTAAACGATTTTTTCGTGTGCGGATTTTTCATAAACGTGTTTTCTCCAAAATCGAGATGCGCCATTGGCAAAAGCAATAGTGCGCAGTATGGCCAGCGGCTGGAGGAACACTGCCGGTCAAAAAAGTTGAGGTTAAATGGGATGCGTCAAAGACGGAGGGGGGAAGTGTGTTCTTTGGTGAGAGAAGAAGAATCACACTAAGGGGACAGATCATCAATCAACTTGCAATCTTGAGCATTACAAAAAAGGGCAGAATCATTTCAGCGAGGCACTTTAGATCATTCTTCGGTGCTTACGATTCAGAGAAGCATTCGGATTGGCGCTGATGATTAAAAAACGGAATTTCTTTTTTTCGGAATGGCCAACGCCTTCGATGGTGATTGATTGACGAAGGCGTTGGCCAGGACGGTTATGTTGCCAGCGCAAGATCGCCTTTGAGAGATTTCAAAAAGAGCGATACATCTTCAGGCTGTTTGATCTCGCCTTTTTTGCACGCCTCCCAAAACTGGTTGATCGTGTCAGACGCGCTTTGTTCGTCGTCGTGGACGCTGAGACAAATCGTGCTGCCTTTGTTCAGGCTGACACAGCTTCGATACAGACCAGTGCCGTACTGGCGCACGACACACGCGATGATTTGATTTGGGCTAAACATGGTTTTCACTCCTTGAATGTAAAGCGGCGAATAGTGATTCCGTGATGTGCCGGTTTCATCTTTCGCCAGGTTTGTCTTTGTCAAAATCTGAATTGATTGTTTGAGATGCGATGACTGATCGCGGTGGTTTAGACGTTGACAGACGACCTCAGTTGCAAAAAAGTTTTGCGCGATTTCGATCTGTTCCAATCCCTAATTTTTTGATTTAGTATGCGCACGAAACGCAGAAGACACAGAGCGTTCAACGCCACGAACGCTTCCTATCTACAACTTGAACTCGCAACTTGAGTCCATCTTTCCAAAGGAGACATGTCCATGAAAGTCTATTCGACACAGGAGATCAGAAACCTGGGCATTGTAGGTCACGGCGACGCTGGGAAAACTTCCCTCGTCGCCGCAATGCTATTTGCGACCGGCGCAACCAACCGTCTGGGAAAAGTTGATGATGGAACCACTACCACCGATTACGACGAAGAAGAAATTGCCCGCAAAATCAGCCTCAATATCTCCACCGCATACATTGAACACAAGGGCGCAAAAATCAATCTGGTTGATTCGCCCGGATACGCCGCCTTCATCGCGCACGCCAAACCGGCCCTTAGAGTTTGCGAAACCGCGCTGTTTGTCATTGATGGAGTCACCGGGGTCGGAGTGCAAACTGAAAAAGCCTGGGAATATGCCGACGAACTCAATCGCGCGCGGCCACGCTTTATCGTGGTCAATAAACTGGACAAAGAGCGCGCGGATTTCGGCGCGGTTTACAACGCGCTGCGTGAAACTTTTGGCAACAGTTGCATTCCGCTGACGCTGCCGATTGGCACTGAGAAAAATTTCCGTGGCGTGGTGGATGTCATTCACATGAAAGCTTATGAGTTCGATTCCAATGGCAAACCAAAAGAAATTCCCATTCCGGACGAAGGTCGCGGGTACATTGATGAAACACACGAACGATTGATCGAAGCCGTCGCCGAATCAGACGACACGCTGATGGAACATTTCTTTGATGCAGGCACATTGACCGACGAAGAATTCCTCAATGGATTGAGAAAAGCGATCATCAACAAAAACCTGACGCCGGTATTCGCCGTTTCTTCGGTGAATATGACGGGCATTTCAACCTTGCTGGATGCGATTGTGGATTACGCGCCGAACCCGGCTGACCTGGGCGGAGTAAAGGCGCATGACGGTGTTGATCCGGTTTCTGACGACGTAGTGCGAAACGTCGGTGACAGCGAATTTCCGGCGGCTTATGTCTTCCGCACAGTGGTCGAAAATTTCGGCAAAATCACGCTGATGAAAATCTGGTCCGGTGTAGTGAAATCGGATGCGACGTTGCAAAACATCGGCAAGAGTTCAGCGGAACGACTCGGCCCGTTGCACGTCATGCAAGGCAAGGCGCTGGAAAAAATCACCGAAGCTCATGCCGGTGACATCGTCGCCGTCACCAAGTTGAAAGAGACCTCGACCGGAGACACGCTGGCCGACAAGGCTTCGCCGATTTTTTATGATCCGGTCAAGTTCCCCGAAGCCGCAATTCATTTCGCCATCGAACCGAAATCCCGAGCAGACGAAGACAAGCTGTCCGGCGCGATTCATAAACTGGTGGAAGAAGACCCGCTGTTGCATTACACGCGCAACGCCGAAACCAAGGAATTCGAACTCGGCGGCAGCAGCCAGCAACACATCGAAACCGTGGTGGCAAAACTCAAGAACCGTTACCACGTCGAAGTCACGTTGCATCAACCGAAAGTTCCTTATCGCGAAACAATCAAAGCGCGTGTCGAAGTTCAGGGGCGTCACAAGAAACAGACTGGCGGACGCGGCCAATTCGGCGATTGCAAGTGCATCTTCGAACCATTGCCGCGCGGCGGCGGGTTCGAGTTCGCGGACAAAATCTTTGGTGGAGCGATTCCGCAGAACTATCGCCCGGCGGTGGAAAAGGGAATCAAGGACTCCGCCGCGCGTGGTGCCTTGGCCGGATATCCGATGGTGGATTTCCGCGTCGAACTGATTGACGGGTCTTACCACACTGTGGATTCCGACGACTTGTCTTTCCAGATGGCGGGTCGCAAGGCCTTCAAAGCGATGATCGAAAAGGCGCGTCCAACCTTGCTTGAACCGGTTATGAAAGTTGAAGTCGTGGTTCCGCAGGAATGCGCCGGAGACATAATGGGCGATCTGAACTCCCGTCGCGGACGCATTCAGGGCATGGATACCAAAGGCAACAACCAGATCATCAAAGCCGAAGTTCCCATGTCCGAAATGCTGACGTATCCGCAAACGCTGAATTCGATCACCAGCGCGCGCGGTTCGTACCACATGGAGTTTTCTCACTACGACGAAGCCCCCGCGCACATCTCGCAAAAGATCGTGCAGGAAGCGGTGGCCGCTGGGCGCGTGAGAAAGGAAGAAGAGGATTAGAGCGATTGTTCGCTTCCCGAAACCTGATGGCTGCGCGATTGAGTTGCGTAGCCATCAGGAAAATGAAGCTTCAAAGCTCTACCAATCCACCACCGATCCATCGTCCGAATCGTAGCTTTCCTGGTTTTTCCAGTCGTGGCCGATCTTGTCTTTCATCGCTTCTTCATCGAGTTCGATTCCCAAGCCTGGGCCGGTCGGCAAATCAACATACCCGTCACGAACCTTGAATGGATTCTTGATGTAGCCTTCCCCGAGGCTGACTTGTTCCTGGCAGAGGAAGTTCGGAATGGACGCGGCAATTTGTAAACCTGCGGCAAGCGAAATAGGTCCCAGCGGGTTATGCGGCGCAATCGTTGCGTAATAGGCTTCGGCCATTCCGGCGATCAAGCGGACTTCGGTTATGCCTCCGGCGTGGCAAAGGTCTGGTTGCAAGATGATCGCCGCATGCTTTTCAAGAATTTCACGGAACCCCCATTTGGTAAAGATGCGCTCGCCGGTAGCAATCGGAATATGTGTTTGTTTCGCCAGTTCAGCCATCACGTCAATGTTCTGGCAGTTGATGATCTCTTCGTAAAAGTAAGGTTGATACTGATCCAGCACTTTCATCAGCAGCTTGGCTGTCCCAGGTTGAATCGCGCCATGAAAATCTATGCCGAGATCGCCGTCTTTGCCGACGGCTTCTTTCAACTCGGCAAAATGCTTTTCGACATTTTCGACATAAGCTCGATTGTCCACAGGGCGGGAAAAGCGATTGTTTAATCTAGCCGGACCGGTTTTGAACGCGGTGAAGCCTTGTGACTTGGCGGCTTTGATTTGCTCGACGGTGCGAGCGTGCGAATACACGCGAATGCGTTGCCGAGTCGGCCCGCCCAGCAATTCATAAACCGGCACGCCGAGCAGTTTGCCTTTGATGTCCCACAGCGCCTGGTCAATGCCGGAAAGAGCGCTGGTCAGAATTGGGCCGCCTCTGTAAAAAGCGTGGCGGTAAATCGCCTGCCAGTGATGAGCGACGGCGCGCGGATCTTTGCCGATCAGGTACGATTCAATTTCCTTGATCGCCGTTTGGCACGTCAGCGCGCGGCCTTCGGTGATTGGTTCGCCGAGTCCATAAACTCCTGCGTTGGTGTGAACCTTCAAAAACAACCAGCGAGGTTTAACCAGAAAAGTTTCCAGCCGAGTGATTTTCACTGACTCACGTATGGTCGGTCGCGGTTGTTGAATCGGTTCGATGATCGGTGACGGTTCAGGCGCAGGTGTTGGTTCCGCAGCATCAGCCGAAGTTGTCGCTCCGGTTAGTCCGGCGACGGATGCCACTGTGGTTTTCAGCATATCTCTGCGCGAAGGTTGTTGAGACGATTTGTCGTTCACGGGAATCTCCTTTTGATTGTGGATTGGTTATGCGTTTGAACTGCCAGATGGAATCTATCAAAGCCGCCAGTGCTTGAGAAGAATTCAGCCAGTGACGTGACTTTGGCCGAGAAATCCTTACAATCGCCGCCGATTCAATGACAGCGGTTTCAATGCTGTCAGCCGACAACATTTCAATTCAAACGAAAGACAACATGGAAAACACAAACTCTGTCGCGCCGTGGCCCGGTTCCAGGGAGATGCCGCGCTGGAACAGCGGTGAACTCGATGACGCCCCGCGCTTCACAATGAAAAACTGGGCGGCTTTGCTTGGCCCGGGATTGTTGATGTCTGGCGCTTCGATTGGCGCGGGCGAATGGTTGCTTGGACCGGCGGTGACGGCTCGATTCGGTGGCGCGTTGTTGTGGGTAACTACGCTGAGCATCATCTCGCAGGTGTTTTACAACATCGAAATCAGCCGCTACACGCTGTATTGCGGCGAACCGATCATGAACGGCAAGTTTCGCACTTTGCCTGGCCCGGCTTTCTGGTTGTGGTTTTACCTGCTGCTCGACATTGGCGCGCTGCTGCCTTACCAGATTCAAAACGTGGCAACGACCGTAGCGGCAGTCTGGTTGGGAAGAATTCCTAACCCTGCGGATGCGTCTGACGCTTCGATGTTGAATTGGCTGACTTATGTGATGCTGGCTGTATCGCTGGTTCCGCTGCTGTTCGGCGGCAAGATTTACAACTCGCTGAAAGCCGTCGTGACGGTGAAGATCGTCGTCGTGCTCGGCTTTCTGATGTTTCTAGGAGTCTTTTTCACGTCGGCGCAGACCTGGATTGAATTGTTCACGGGTTTCTTCAAATTCGGCAACGTGCCTTCGCCGGATGCCGTTGACGGCACAGGAGTCAAAAACATTTTCACGGCCTTGTGGCGCGGCGAAGGCTGGCCAACGCTCGATGCTGAAGCCTTGCCGCTGCTGACTTCCTTCGCAGCCATCGCCGGAGTCGGCGGAATGGCGCAGACTTCGATCAGCAATTACACACGCGATCAGGGTTGGGGCATGGGCGCGAAAGTCGGAGCGATTCCCAGCATCATCGGCGGGCGCGATTTGCAGTTGTCGCATTCGGGAATGGTCTTTGAAGTGAACGACGAATCCATGCCTCGCTGGCGGCGATGGATGAAACACATTCGCCGCGATCAACTGGCGCTTTGGATGCCTGCGGCATTCATCGGTCTGGCTTTGCCGGGAATGTTGTCCGTTGAATTTTTGCCACGCGGAACTGTCGCCAACAACTGGGTGCTGGCCGGAATGACTGCCGACGGAGTGATGAATCGCGTAGGCGGCGCGCTGGGTTCATTTTGCTGGTACATGATTTTGCTCTGCGGATTTCTGGCTTTGCTGCCAAATTCGACCACAAACGCCGACGGCTTCATGCGTCGCTGGGTGGATGTCGGCTGGTCGTCCACCAAATGGATGCGAAGCATTGACCCAGGCAAAATCGGCCAGTTGTATTTCGGCATTCTGATCGCGTATTTCGTGGTAGCGGTAATCTTTCTTTCAGTCGCCAGCCCGCGATGGCTGATTGTGGTTTACAGCAACGTAGGCAGTCTGGCGCTTGGCGTCAGTTGCTTCCACGCTCTATACGTGAACCTGGCTCTATTGCCTGACCGTATCAAACCGGGATGGGTGATGCGAATTGGGCTGGCGCTTGCTGGTTGTTATTTTGTCGGTCTGGCGGTTTTGACCTTGCTGATTTCAATGAAGTGGATTTGATGCGGTTCACGTTTGAGTGACGCCCAAGCCCGGACGATTCAGGTTGGCTGTTCGGAAAGCGCCGTCGGTGATTTTGAAAATTCCCGGAAAGCGATTTTCCCAGGGTTTGTTTGCCGCTGGCATGTATTGCCGAGCGTTGGCTTCGACTCCGGCGACGCCAGGAACGTGAGCGGCAATGCCAACAGAATGAATCAGCGACGCGCCGGGACAGGTCAAATCCTGTACCGACAAAAACATTTTGTACTTCTGAGCCGCCGCCGCCATCAGCATCGCGTGCGATTGGCCTTTGCAGGCTTTCAACGCCACGCCCGTGTAGCCCATTTCCCGCGCCAGCAACAACGTTTCCAAATCAACCAGCGATTCATCAATCAGAACCGGACGCAGTTTGTTCGCTTGATGCATGACGTTCTGCCTGTTGCTTTGCAGATCGCGCGCAGTCGGTTGTTCCAGATACAAAATGCGATTGAAGCCCTTCGGCGTTTGCTCTTCCACCTTTCGCAGATATTCCAGCACGTAATCCACGTTCGGGCAGCGTTCGTTGAAATCCACGCAGTATCGCCAGTTTGTCTTTTGACGAGTCTCAGAAGCCACGCGGTCAATTGCGATTGTGCGTTCGATGTCCCACTTCAAGTCTTCGCCTTGCAGTTTGATTTTAATGTGCGTCAGGCCGTTGAACTTGATCCATTCGGCCAGCGTTTCCGGCATTCCATCATTGATGCGTTGGCTGAGTTCAGACGGCAAGACGGCATCGGCTCCGCCTACGGAATGAAACATCGCCACGCGCGGTTTGGGCTTGGTCAGAATGTACTGAGCAGGGAATTCGCCTTTGAAATCCTGACTCAGGTAACGCGAAAGATCGTGAGTCATCAAATCTTGGCCATAAGTTTGATAACAGTTTCGTCCGTGCAGCTTGGCGAAAGCGTCGTGAATGGCCGCGTCAAATGCGCTGGCTGTCACCTGAGTGCAAAGCTTCGGAATCGGTGCGGCCAGATTCAATTCTTTCGAGACTTCAGCGGCGGCTTTCAGATATTCCGGCTCGAACGCGAAGTTGATGTCAATTGGGTGGCCAAATTGGTTATAGCTGCGTATGACCTTAGCTATTCGTTCGGCCAGTGTTTTCATCGCGCCCAGCGTCGTCGCATACGACATTTCACGCGAAGGGAATGACCAGACATTACCCAGCGGCATCGAGCCAAACCCTTTGGCTGTTTTGCCGCCGCGAGTTTTAACTGAGACATTGACGTTGATGATGGTTGCGCGGTCAACCGGAACGCCGCCGAATTTGTAGGGTGCGCGATACAAATGCTCGTCGTATTCAAAACTGAGTTCCTCGATTTTGACATCTGTTGATTGACCTGAATTTGTTCGAACGTTGAAAACCAAACCTGTCGAAGCGGTTGCGGAAGCAACGAGAAAATCACGGCGCGAAGAGATGCTCATTTGTACGCCTCCGAAAGCTGTGTTTTCAAAAAATCAAGATCATGCTGCGCCGCCACAATTGTATTGTCTTCTTTGGCTGATGCGGTGGCTCCGGGAATTTCATATTCCAGATGCAGCGATACCGGGCCGTGAAAATTGGCTTGGCGGAGCAGTTTGAAGAATTGCTTCCAATCCACCATCCCTTCACCAAGAGGGCAATTCACAATGCGCCAGCCTCTGGCGGATTTTTCCCAGTAAAAGTCTTTGACCGCAATCATTTTTAGACGTGGGGCGATCAAATTGAGCGCAATTTTCCAGCCTGCGCCTCCGCCTTCAACTACGGCATGGCGCACGTCGAAGTAATAGCCAGCCCACTTCGGATCAAACCGGTCAATGACCGTTGCCACGTCCCATAGCGGAGCGCCCAGATAACTTTCGTGATTGTGAAAGCCGCACTGTACGCCTGTCTGTTTGCCAAGTTCGATCAAAGCCGTGAACTCTTGGCTGAACTTTTCCAATTCGCGGCGTACGTCTTTGAATTCGTATTTGTAGTAGCCAGGTTTGTAAAACTGGATTCCCAGTTTGCCGGCGGTGTTGAGAATCGGCTTGGCGGTCGGATCATTTGCTGAAATCAGTCCGGTCGTAATCATCGGCACGGACAAGCCTTCGGTTTGAATGGCAGCAAGAGCTTTCGGCAGATCTTCGGCAGCACGTGCAGGCGAAACGTGCCCGCCAGACCGAACCGTCAGATCAACGCCACTGAAACCGATTTTCTTTACGGTCTGTGCCAGTTGCTGCCAGTTCATTGATGGCAAATGTTTGGAAAAAAAAACACAGCGTGCCGTTGAATGCGTTGAGAGAAGCGGGTTGAACCGAAGTCATGAAATCAAACGCCGATCCGCAGGTCGTTGCTGTCGCCAATTTAAGAAAATTTCGTTTTGAGGTGTTCATTCATCAATCCGAGAAAAACGTCATGAAAGAGATGCTTTGCAAGAAAAACCGGCCTTTGACTTGTAAAGATTAACTTCTGGCAAAAGTATAGTTCATACTCTGTAAAATGTTGACAGGGTGATAGCCAAAACATAGGATTCGTTTGCATACCCCACTTATTGAAAAATCAACCGGTCGAATCAGGAGGTTTCGGAAATTGAAGCCACAAGTAATGCGTTCAATCGCCATCGCGCTTGTGTTGGTCTCAGTCTCAATAAGTATTTTGAGAATTCAAGGTGTGATCAATTGGGACTTGGGAATTGGAAGATGGCCAATTTTGATTGTTGCTATCGGTCTTCTACTCGCAGCGAGAAGAAAAGAAAAGCAATCGGCCTGACGACAGTCACCGTGAAAAATCAAGAAATTGCCAATCTGGCTCACCAGTAAATGCTTCAGTTTGCTGTCAATATAATAAGATGAGTTCATCAGCAGTCGGGATATTAGGGTGGCTGAAACGAATGTGGTTGGGAAAAAAATCCTCTGCCTCAATGACCGGGGTTGGCCAGTTGATGGCTTTTGAGCCAATTGCAAAAAGCGATGAAGACATTTTATTTGTGGCTTTCGATCGCGCTGGAATTGGGGCAGCGCTGATTTCGGCAGAAGGGAAATTTTCAAGAGTCAATCAGTCCCTGTGCGATACGCTCGAATATTCAACTCAGGAATTTCTGGTAAAAGAATTTTACGAGCTTTCGCGTTCGGGTGAGCACCTTGATTGGAATCGCCTGCTTCAGCACTTCGTAAAAACGACTGATCCTTGCCAGTTTGAAAGGTGTTTCGAAAACCGAAACGGTCAAGCCGTATGGATGAACATGATTGTTTCGCCCATTCGAGATAATCAAAAACGTTCGATTACCTACTTCGCACAATTTCACAACATCACGAAATATAAACGGAATGAGCAGATCGCCCGGTATAGCCAGGATTTGCTGCAGGGAATTATTGAAGGGATCCCGGATGCCGTTTTTGTAAAGGACAGTTATGGGCGTTATCTGCTGGTTAATAATGCGGGGGCGCAATTGATTGGCCACGGCATCAGCGAAATCATCGGTAAAAACGATTCAGAATTGGGGACGCCTGAAGACACCGGTCGAGTCTTGAGCATGGATGAAAACGCTGTAAAGGACGGGGTAATTGCCGCCAGTGAATTGGCACTGACGGTTGAAGGGATGACCAGAGCGTTTCTGTTTACCAAAACTCCTTATCGAAATCAGGCTGGCGAATTGAGTGGGGTGGTAGTGGTCGCTCACGACATTACTGACCACCGAAGATCGGCTGAGAATTTGGAAAATTCTCGCGCTGAATTGCGGGCATTATCGGCCCGCTTGCAATCAGTCCGGGAAGAAGAGCGTATGCGCATTGCCCGCGAAATTCATGATGAATTAGGGCAACTGCTGACAGGGTTGAAGATTGATGTTGTGTCATTGGGGAAAAAGATCGCTGAGCCGACCGCTAAAAAGAATTGGGAACAGTTAAAGGACCGGACTCAGTCAATCGCCAACTCCATCAATACTGCAATTTTGACAGTCAGGAAAATTTCCATCGAATTGAGGCCGGGATTGTTGGATGCCGTTGGGTTGACGGCTGCAATAGACTGGCAGGCTAAGGAGTTTGAGAAACGCACTGGCATCAAGTGCAAGTTGAAATTTCCGCACGAGAATATCGTTTTGGATCAAAATCGTTCGATTGCAATTTTCCGCATTTTTCAGGAGATACTGACCAACGTCACGCGCCATTCTCAAGCGAAAGAGGTGAACGTCGAAATCGAAGAGCGGGACTCTGAGCTATTTCTTGAAGCTGCGGATAATGGAAGAGGCATAACGGCAAGTGAATTTTCCAATCCCAAATCACTTGGGCTGCTTGGAATGCGCGAGCGAGCTTTGTTGTTGGGCGGAGATGTCAGCATTCGAGGGGTTCAGGGGAAAGGAACTACTGTTTTAGTTCGCATTCCACTGGAAAAGAACACTTCCGATGAAACTCATGCTTCCCATCAGTAACACATTCTCAATGGCAATGGTTTGCTCCAGGCCAGCCGAAACTTGTTTTCCGTAAACTCCTTGTTTTCATAAGGAGCGAGTCCAACCGCCTGTCTCTCATAATTTCGCACACCATCAATTTCATCAGGGTCTAGTTGCCCATAAGCCGAATCGTGCGCGTGTATAAGCTCATGCGCCAACGTGATTTCCGGAGGGTTCTTTTTCCAATCTTTGGCTTGAGTCGAGCAGGTAAATGAAGGGTTGTATTTAATGACGGTGTCTGAACCTTTTCCCGTGCCGCGAATTTTTTTTTCATTGCCCCAGAGATCAAACCATCTCAGCATCTTTCCTTTGGGAATAGCAGCTTTGAAATCGTTTGGTGGGGCTTCGCTGACTCGGTCCGTATGGACAATCATAATAGCCTTGCCGCTTTGACAAATTCTGTCCAACAGCTTGCGGCCAATCGGCATTTTAGCTAATTGGGAAAGGTGGGCTGTGGTTGTATTTGCAAATTCACCTGAGCCTTTGATTGTGATGGTTTCTCGATATCTGACTTCAACCTGCTCGGCTGTGAGAAGCTTGTTGACGGCCTTTCGATCTGCCTCTGAAATCCGCCCGTTTTTTATGTGGCTCAAGAGACGTTGGCGGAGATCGGCAGGTAATGCACGCAACTCTCTTTCGCTCAGATCATGGACTATTTTTCTCGCAATCTGACCTGCGTGTCGCGCTGAAGCTTGGTCCAGTTGTTGCGAGACCCAGGTAGTTTGCGAGAATAAGGCGACTCTGGGAGTATTCCCAGACCCACTTTTTTTTCTGGCTTTGCAAGCCATGTCTTTTCACAAGATCAGGGGGAATAAAAAAGTTCAAAATGCTCAGGCAAACACCTTTTCTAATAACAGGGGAAAACAACATCACCAAACCTGACATTTGAACTTTCAGTTAATGACCAAAACTTGATAATGAAAGGCTCGTCAGCTTAAGCAAGTTGACGAGCCTTAGTGTTAGACGAATATCAAATCAAACCAGCCAACGTCTATTACTTTTTGTTGCCTGGCAGATTGTAGTCAGCATTTCCAAACGCACCAACCAAGCATACCCAATCCCCAAACCTTAGATTGGCTCCAACTCCCTGAGCCGAAATCGGAATCAATCTATTCTTGGGTTTCGGACTGACAATGTTGTAGAAAAAGCGGAAATGATTGAAGTCAACTGCATCAGCGCGATTGACAACTTCCACTTGATAATTACGACCGCCTTTGAAAACAAAATCCTCAGTGTCGTTGTTGAAATGAAGAACCGCATAACCGTCTTTCGGCAGCCTGACATCCAATCCAGCCTTGGTGCCAATGGTCGGAATCTTTGAGTGAGGTGTATGATTCTTCGCATCAGCGAACAACGCGTTTACAGCGTGGGCACAGGTATACAATTCGCCGTTGGTGAAATGCAAGCGGGCGCGGCAACGCTTGGCATCGGCCTTAAACGTGCCTTCGGGATAAAGCTGTTTATCGAAATCTACAACGGTGTTGAACGATTGACGAGAATCTCGGGACGAGCGCGGCATGTAATGAGTCAATGGCTCGGCTTTCGGATAAACGTCAAGAGAGATATCGCCATTGATTTCGGTAAAACCTGAATACTCGCGTTTTACCACGCCGTTCTCTTTGATGATGATATGAGGGCGATGGACATCCTGAGGGGCTTCGTTATCTGTTGAAATCATGCCAACCATGACTCTTGATGGATACTTCGTGAAAAAGGCACAAAGATCCTCAAACGTAAAACTGATCATGCTCATTTAATTTTTTCCTCCAATCGTAGAGTAACCTCTATCGGGATTTGGAGAGTAAATCCACGATGTGATTTGCAATGGTTTTAGCTGACATAATCCTGGCTTCAGGGAGCCAGCTAAAGCTAATAACGTAAAACTAAAAAAACTTATTCAATCAATAGCTAATCGTCGAATCTCCGCTATCGCAACCGAAAAGCTGAAAAGCAGCCCAATAATATGGGTGACGTTTTTCTAAATCATTGCCATATAGAAATGAACATTGAGCCAGTCGGAGAGATTGACTGAAGCCAAGTAATTGCTGTTTATGGTATTGATGAAAAGTAAACATTAGCTCAGCCGATTTAGCATCATCAATATCCCACAAACTAGCGATTACGGACGGCACTTTAGCTGCAAATAAAGCTTGAGCTAACGCCCCAATTGCCTGGCCTTGATTATTACCAAGCGCCGAACGACAACTGGAAAGAACGACAAGCCTTGTTTGCGGAAAACTCAGTTGGTAAATTTCCGACGCTTGTAACCTGCTGTCAAAGACAATCCCGTCTTTACCTTTGTGATTTGATGTGGATTGTTTCTCGTCAGATAAAAGTATTGCGGAGAGCAAAGGAATTTGCTCGTTGATCAAAGTGTGGCTGGCAATATGCACAACATTATTGTGACCAAACTGTTGGATTGCCTGGCTTTCTGTCGCGTTTTCCTGACTGAAGTAACTCCCCTGCTTGTATAGTTGGCTTGCTCGCGCGACCTCTTCCTCAGAAGACGGGAGCGTTGGCAGGCCGGGAAAACGCCGACTGCTGAAGCGCGGGTTGCTTAATCCAATGAATGATTGGGTTGGCAGCGCCGGTTTCCCTTTAGCCAAGCTGATGGTTTCAAACAGGATGCTGACACTGGGGCTGGTTATGATCGAATAGTCTTCTACTAAATAACGGTTTTTATTCGTGGAGAACAACGAAGAAAACGGTAATTTATTGAACCCCGCATCGGGTATGACGCAAAGCTGGCGGCTAACATCGAGTTTGTCCACAATAGGAAAAATCAAATAACGATATAGTTCCGAAGCCAGACGATTCGTTTTACTCAACTCAGCTTTAGAACGTATGCTTAAAAGGTAGTCGGCGACCAGACTTTTGAATTGGTTCACAGAAATTCTAACGCTAGTAGAAGAAAAAGTATTGTTAGTGATGTGCCAGATAATAAGGTCGTTTTCTGTAATTGAGTAAGACAAGACCTGAAGATGGTTGGGTAATGAACGCTGTATTTGGGGCAGTTTTAGAGGACGTGCGTTACCGGATAACGCGATTTCAAGTCGCCCGTCAATTTCTTTAGCTGATGCGCGGTTCGTCAAGCTGTCCAAAATATCTCGACTTTTAACAACTTCGGCATAGTTGAATGCCAGGGTCGGGTTTTGTTTGTACTTATATTGAAGGTCAATCATGGCGTTGTATGCGTTTTGGCTGCGTGCCAAAAAAATACTTCGCCCGCCAACGTCAAAAATATGTTTGCGATCATTTTCAATGAGGGAAATGCTTTTTTGAAGTTCTGTTTCTGCTTCGCTTACTCGATTTTGCGCCAGGAAGGCCGCAGCTTTGCCTTGCGAAATTGCTGCCAGATATACGGAATTATTGCTTTCTGCTACGGACTGCATAGCATTTTGGTAATTCAACAGAGACTTTTCGTATTCACCCAGACTTAATTCGATGTCGCCTAATACTGTGTATAAGTCAGCCTGCAATAACTTTCGCGAGATTTGATCGTTTAGGGAATTGCATTTTTCGATTGCTTCTTTGAGTAGTGAACTTGCCGCGTTGTTTTGGCCCAGCTTCCACGAATTCAATCCTAATCTGCCAAGAGTGCCTGTAATAATTAATTGGTTGCCGGTTCTATTGGCAATCTCCATTGCTTCTTGTTGGTAGGCCATTGCCAGGTGGAAATTTCCGATGCGAAACAGGGATTCCCAGGCTTGTTGGTAAGCTTGAAAACTTCTTCGGATATCAATTGGATGCTCGCCCAACAAGGACAACACCTCAAAGCTTTTGTTAAATGCGCGTTCGTAATTTCCTGATCTGGTATAGGCACTGCCAGCAAGCATCAAACCATTGATTGCTGTATTGATGTCGCCCAGGCCTTTAGCGATTTCTGCTGCGCGTAATCCATTCTCAAGAGCCAGTGATCCTTGTTGAGATGCTAAAAAACCGTTAGCTAAAGACGCGTGAATGGCTGCCTGTAAATGCAGATGGCGGCGCTGTTCGGTTTGGGTGAGTAAACGATTGCCTAGAGTTATGAGAGGCTCTGTTTGGGCGCGGGAATTGGAATAGCGTATGAATTTAGATGCGGCCAGTTCTGCATGCAAATTATCCCCGATACGCTCAGCCGCGTTATATGCCTGTTTGTAGAGTTTGAATGCTGTATCGTGGGAGCTGCGGTCGTATTCATTGTCCGCCTGCCGCAGCATCAGGCGGACATTCAGCATCCCACTTTTCATTTTCGGGCTAGCTCTTGCCGCCAACGTTGCTAAATCCGCAATGTATCTGTCTCCTTTTACTTCAGCAGTGAAATTGCCAATGCGCTTCAATGTGCTGAGGCATTGTTCCGCATGCTGTTGGTCCCCATTTAATTCAGCGGTTAAATAGTCATCGAACAATTGGCCAGTCGAATATTGTTTAACTTCAACGAAATTCTGGCTGATCAGTTCTTTCAACAGGTCATCATTTTTTGACCCAGCAGCATCCTGTATTTTATTCGCTGGTTTCTGAGGAAAAGACAATTGCTGGGCTTTGGTTTCCAGATTCTTCAATCTCTCCTTTGCTTCTTTCGCCCACTCCGAATCAGGATCAATCTTCAAATACTGTTTCCAGTCTTCTTTTGCTTTGGTGTAAATTGCCAGGTGTTCATAACACAATGCCCGATTAAACCAAGCTTCCGCCTGTCGCGGGTCAATTGAAATTGCCTGTCTGTAGTATTCGATGGCTTTGGTTAGCAGCAGTTCGGAGTTCGAGTCGGCATACTTGCTACGTTCATAATAGAGCGCTGCGATGTCCGTAAGAATCTTGGGGTCGGTGCTGAGTCCTTCAAGCGCCAGCTTCATTTGACTTTCCGCTTTGTCAAACTCGCCCAAAAATAAATACAAGCGCCCAAGTGCGTGCCGCTCTTGTGGGGTTGGGGTAGAAGCAACAATCCGAGTCAATTCAACAAGTGCATAGTTGAGCTGATCTCGGTTGATGTCGTGATTATCCAGTTCACCACGCGTGCGTGCATAAGGTTTATAGGCAAAGTCGCCTGTCATTCGTGACTCAAGAGGGCGACTTGTCGGATAGCTGCGTTGCATGGCCAGTAAACTGTTTTGCAAGGGAGAATGATTGTTTTCATACCAGGCATAGGCCGCACCAGCAATTGCCAGAGCAAGAACAGAGGCTACAGCATAATGTAGAGGCCGTTTGCTTTTGTCTTTGAACAAGTTGCCTAAGGCAGGTATCCTCACCGAACGTTTGGGTATCTCAGTGGGCTGAGCAAGTTGGTGGTCTTTTGCCGGAGATTGATTGATGGACTCACCTTCCGGATGACGAATCTGGGAAATCACTTCCATTCCAAGCGGAAACAAGCGTTCCAGTTCACGGCGTTCTTCATCATTGCCATCTAAAGCGCAAAGCCGAAGCAGGATTGAAAGTCTTGTTCGACATTTTTCGCAGGTAAAGCAATGTTCATCAATTTCAGCTTGCTCAATTGGGCTGCATTTGCCGATTGCATACGCTGCGATTAGTTTTTCGGGTGGGTGGCCGCTTAATTTTGACTGGCTATCTTTCATAGGTTCACCAAACTGAACGATCAATAATGCTGACTAAACAATTCAGATGTTTTACGCCAACACCTGATGCCGTCTGATACTCAGGATCTCGTAACTGTTATTACAGAAGTGAAAATCGAAAAAGACTAAACCAGAACAGGTTTAGGAAATGCCGTACAATTCTTGACGCCGCGCATTCTACTGATTCTCAAATAGAAAATCAAACTATCAGATTGATGAATACAAGTATTTTCCAGTGTCTAGTCGTTGAGCCAGTTTCATTTTTACCAAAGCCTGATTTCCCAAGCCTGCATCCGGGCGTGAAAGACCAGTGAATTTGGCAAGCTCGCCCGGCATTGTCAGTCCTGCATTTGCCAAAAAGCACTTGGCGATTTCTTCCAGCGCAGTGATTCTGTCCAGTTTGATGGCCGGCAATTCAGGAAATCGCGCTTCTGACAGAGTCCAGATGTAAGTGAATTTGGGCTGATAAAGAACCTCGCTGGGAATGACGATCATCGCCGCCTGAAGTTCATCAATCGCTTTCGAGAAAGTTTTTCGGTCTTTGATTCCTGCCGCTTGTCGCAAATCAGCGGTTCCCATTTCCCACTCTTTCCGCAAGACTTTCAAGATGGCCAATGCCTCTTTGCTGAGGCGTTTTTTTTCTTCGCGCTTCGTCATTCCCCAAATTGCGAAAAAAGAAGGAAGCATTCGCGGCGCGATGAACATGGTTTTACCGCGAGCCAGTTTTCCATAATAGACCTTGCCGCGTCGAAGCAGTTCGTCTTTCAAAACCCAGGTATGAGAACTTTCAGGGTCTTTTTGGACATTGTGCGGCATGACGGCATCGCGGCGGCCACAAACCGCAATGTAAAGAGAAGGTCCAGGCTGACGCGAATCGGTAAGGCAGGCCGCAAAGCCGACCTGCTCAATGAAACTTTCAGCATCGGCAACGCTTTCGACTCGCAAGCTTTCTTCTCGTCGCCAATGCTCATCCCTATACTCTTCAATCTCTGGCGGTAGCGGTAAGTTCTTCATTGCCCAAAAGGTAGCGCAATTCAGCAATCTGCGCTACATTGCCTGCCGTCAATTTCCACTTGGCCAGGTCAGGAGACGCTCGAAGATGAATCAAAGACCGATTCAAACCATCACGAACGAATTATTGGATGAACTGTTGGTGCGAGCCAGAAATTCGCCACGCCTTAGAGCCATTCACTGTTTGCACAGTGGCGACTGGGAGCATTGTCATCGAATGCTCAACGCGCTGACGCCCGGGACGTATGTGCGTCCGCATCGCCACGACAGCGATCATCAAAGCGAAGCATTCATTTTGCTGCGCGGCAAACTGGCGCTGTTGATTTTTGATGAAGAAGGAAACGTTGACTTTTCCCGAAGCCGCACGCTTTCACCCGCCGACGGCCTGTTTGGAATGGATATTCCGCCGAGAATTTGGCACAGCCTGGTCGCGCTGGAAGATGCCATAATTTATGAAGTGAAAGGTCATCCCACTGGCGGATTTGTCCTGGAACGCGACAAGAATTTTGCGGCTTGGGCGCCAGAAGAAGGTTCGCCGGAAAGCGCCGCATATTTGAAAAAGATGGAGGAGACAGCCAGTCGTTTGGCATAACTCAGCAAATTCAATCAAGGCCTTCTGGCAAGGTCGTTTGCTTTGGCAATCAACAGTCAGCTACAGCTACAACAAGAATGATGATTTCGCCGACACAACTTCAGCCAATCAAGGAACTTTATAATCGTGGATTTTATTTGCAGGCTTACGCCGCCGCGACGCAACTCGCTCCGCTCAACGAATGGGAGGGAACGGAAGCGTTGCTGCTGGCCGGACGCATGGCAGGAATGTTGGGCGCGCCAAGGTTGATGCGACGGCTTCATTTGCGAGCTTGGCGCGAAGACCGCGCCCACCCCGAAGCCATTTATTACTATGCCAGGGCGATTCTGGACTGGCGTGGCCCCTGGCGAGCCTGGATGTTCATGCGCCGAATAGAAGAATTGCCGGATGCCGACAGCGCCATGCAATCGGACTGGTATGGCTTGAAAGCAGGATTGTTCGGTTTGTTGAGAGATTTTGACGCCGCCGATGAGTTAATGGCCAGGGCAGAAGCTTTGGCGCCGGAAAATCCATGGTTGTGGGTGGAAAAGGCTTCTGTTTTTGAATCCGAAGACCGATATGATGATGCGGTGGCCGCTGCCCGGCATTCGCTAAAACTTCGACCGTTTTATCGTCCTGCGATTCAATCTTTAGCGCATCTATTGGCGATTCTGGACCGCGAAGCCGAAGCGCGCGCGTTACTGGAAGATGCAGTCAAAAATCTGGAATGTCTGCCGTTGCTGATCCAACTCGCGCAGCTTCAAGTGGATGTCGGAGATTTTCAGGCGGCTCGGCAGAACTTCGAGCGCGCCTTGCAGCTTTCGTCATTGCTCGAACCGGAAATGCGAGAATGGTTGAACGGACGTTTGGCTGAAGCTGCTTATTTGTGTGGAGACAAAACCAGGGCGGTTGAACTGTTCAATCAGGCTGGCGATGGATTTTATAAAACCATCTCCGAACGGCTGGCAAAAGCTACAGAAGACCAAAAGAGGATTCAGTTGCCGGTCGGTTTCATTCGTCAGCATCATGTGACGTGCGCGCCTGCCACGCTGACGACAATCAGCCGGTTCTGGCAGATGCCTGCCGAGCATCTGAACATTGCAGAGCAAATCTGTTATGGCGGCACGACCGATCACAGCGAACGAAAGTGGGCGGAGCAGAACGGCTGGTTCGCGCAAGAGTTTTGCGTTAACTGGGAAGACGCCGTCGGGCTGATTGATCGCGGAGTGCCGTTTACGTTGGCGACAGTGGAACCGGGAAATGCCCATTTGCAGGCGGTGATTGGCTACGACGCGGCTCGCGGGTCTTTGTTGATGCGCGATCCTTATGTTCGCAGTCTCGGTGAAGGATTATCGCCGGAAATGCTGGAGCATTACCGCTCGACCGGGCCGCGCGGAATGGTTTTGGTTCCGAATGAAAAAGCTTCACTGCTCAGCGATTTGAATCTGAAAGAAGCTTCTCTATACGACAAACAGCACATCATCCAGCGTGCGCTTTTCGAGCATCGCCGCGACGAAGCCTTCAATGTCTGGCAACAGATGAATGTTGATGCCACAGATCATAGATTGACGCTGTCTGCGCGCATCGCCATTGCCTGGTATGACGACGATCAGATTCAGGTGCTGGCTTGTGTCGAAAAACTGCTCGAACAGTTTCCCGAAGACGCCAATCTGAAGATGCAGAAAATTCTCTGCCTGCGAACTCTGGCGCGTAGAAGCGAGCGGTTGGAATATCTGAAAACTGTCTGCGACGACGAAAAATCTGATCCGCTGTTCTGGCAGCAACTCGCCCAGGAATTGAGCGAAGACGCGCGCCAGCATAAAGAAGTCTTGCGACTGTTGCATAAAACGCTGCGGTCGCGCCCACTCGATGCCAACAGCTTTTATCAATTGGCCAACATCCGTTGGGCGCAGCGTCAGTTTGACGAAGCTTTGCCGCTGTACCGGTTTGCCGCCTGCTTGAAGGATGTCAATGAACAGTATGTGCAGTCGTATTTCATAGCGGCGCGTCATTTGCGGCGAACTCAGGAAGCGATGGAGTTTCTGACGCAAAGGTTTCGACGTTTTGGCAAACGATCCGGCTTTCCGGCCAGAACGCTATCGTGGGCTTACGAACAGACAGGCCAGTCACCGGAAGCTTTGGATGTTTTGCGCCAGGCGATTGAACTGCGACCGGATGATGGCGAATTGTTGCTTTACGTTTCAGAAGCTTTTGCGCGACATGGCGATTTTGACGAAGCGACTCGTTTGCTGGAACAAGGCGAAGGCAAAGCGCCAACCACGCAATGGCAACGCGGCGCGGCGTTGATTGCCGCGTATCAGGGAGAATTGCAGAGTTCGCTGAATCTGTGGCAATCGGTTGTCGAAGCTGAACCATTGGCGATTGACGCCAATCGCAACGTCGCGCAGTTGCTGGCCGAAACCGAAAGTCACGAAAAAGCTCTGGAATTCATTCGCTCCGTTGTGGCGCGATTTCCACATTCGTTGCCGGTTCATCAAATGCTGGTGGATTGGTTGCGCGACGATCCTGAAGCCAATGAGCAGGCGTTGCGTCACGTCGTCGAAATCGAACCTGCCAATGCCTGGGCGCGCAGGGAGTTGGCATTTTGTCTTTCTCAGCAGCGCCGATTGGAAGAGGCTCTGGAGCAGGCGGTGACTGGCCGCGAGCTTGAGCCATTAAGTCCTTATGGCCATTGCACAATTGGGGCGATTCACGCCGAAATGGGCAACTTCCCATTGGCGCGACAGGCATTTTCCGAAGCCATCAAACTGTCGGTTGACATGGAATATGCCATCAATGAACTGATGAACAATTCGCATTCCGCCGCAGAGCGCCGCGAATCACTGGAATTCATTCGACAGGAATTGATTCGTCAGGTCACGTATGGCGACGGATTGCTGGCCTATCGGCAGGCGGCGCGAATGGTCGTGGGCGCTGAAGAGGTGTTGCAATTGCAGCAGGCGGCCTTGGATGCACGGCCTGATTTGTGGCACGCGTGGTCGGCGGTCGTGTATTCGCTGCTGGATTTGCAGCGACTTGATGATGCTTTGCAGCTTGCCCGACAGATGACCGAACGCTTTCCGCTGGTTCCGCGCGTGTGGTTGGACCTGGCGGCAGTGCAGCGCGCGCGTGTGGACGAAGAAGGGCTGATTGACGCTCTGCAGCATGCGCTCAGAATCAATCCGGCCTGGGGAACTGCAACTCAGCAACTGGCAGAAGTTCATCAACACGCCGGACGATTTGAAGAAGCGCGCAAGATAATGGAGCAGGCGATTGCCTATACTCCGCTCGATTACACGAATTACGGTTATCTGGCCGACATACTTTGGCAGATGGGCGAACGCGACCTTGCGCTTGATCGCATCAAGCAATCCGTGACGATGGAACCCGGTTACGATTGGGGATGGCGCGCGCTTCGTGAATGGTCGCAACTCGCGGGCAAGCCGGAACTGGCGCTTGAATGCGCGCGCAGCCTGACGGAAAAACGCCCCGGCCAGGCGCGTTCATATCTGATTCTGGCGCAAACCGAAGGACAGAGTTTCGAGGATCGGTTGCAGGCGCTTGATCGTGCCATCGAACTCGATCCGCGTCTGGTTGAAGCGCACAGTTTGCGCGCGCGATTGCTGACGCAATTGCAGCGGTATGACGAAGCGCGTGCCGCCTGTCGCCCGGAAGTATACGGCGACAATTTGCCGCCGGAATTGCGTTGCGCCGAAGCCATCGTGGATGCCGACCGCGGCGATTTGCCTGCGGCGGCAGAACAGTTGAAAAAACTGGTGGCGGACGAGCCGAATTATTATCCGGCGTGGAGTTTGCTGGCCGACTGGTATCGCGCTTTGGAATCGTTTGGCGACTATCTTAGCGCTGCGCAGGAAATGGTGCGGCTGGTTCCGCATCGTTCCGTGCCGCTGGGGTATCTGGCCGATGCTCAGTTGCTGACCGATCACGGCAAAGAAGCCAAAGAAACGCTGCGTTATGCGATGACTCTCGATCCGGCTTATGAATATGCGGGCACTGCGCTTTTCGATTTGCAGTTGCAGGATTACGAATTGGACGCCGCTGAAGAAACGTTGACGATTTTGCGCCAGCAAATTGGCGGCGATCTTTCGACGGTCAGGGAACTGCAACTTGCCGGGAAGCGCAAAGAGTTTGGGCGCGCGCGCGAGCTTTTCAGATCGCTGTGCCTGTCTGAAACGGACAATCCGATCTTTCTCGCAAAGGCGCTTCAGGCCGACATGGAAACCGACTGGAAAGCTACGGCAATCGAAGTGTTGGAAGAGACCCTCGATTCACCACAAGCCAATCCGAATGTCGGAGTGTTTTATGTCGAATCTTGCGAAGCAAGTCAGCATTGGGAAAATTGTCGTCGCCGATTGATGTCGCTGCCCGAACGGAATGAATTGTGGCGACGGGCTGTCAATGCTTATCTGGAAGCTCTGAGCCGCGCTGGTCAAAAAAATAAGGCGAGGGAATTCATCAATGAAGTTGAAGCGGACTTGCGCGCACACGTTTTGACCTGGGGGCACACCGGCTACGTTTTGTTGAACCTGGGCGATGTAAAGCGAACGATTGAGTGGATGTCCGACTGGCGCAGCCGCGAAACCGCCGAATCCTGGATGCTGTGGAATCTGTCACTGGCGCTGCGAATGGAAAGCCGTAACCGCGAATCGCGCGAAGTCAGTTTGCACGCTTTGAACTTGCAACCGGATGATCTGACACAGGCGCACGCGCTGTTTGTGACGCTGGATGAATTGATGCAGCGCGACCACCTGGACGCTGCCGAACAGCGAATCGCACGAATCAACGAACCGACGTTGCGCGATTGGGATCGTCACTTGTGGCGATTGATCGGTGTATTGCACGAACTGCGAAAAATGGTTTCGCCCGACTACTCCGCAGCAGTGAATCAATTGATCGGCCTGGCTCGCTCGACAAACTTTTTTGGCAACAGTGAAATGCTGGATAAGCTTCTCCGTCACATTGTGCTGCAACTGGCGAAAGAACAGGGAAGCCAGTTTTTCAATTTGGCGACCCGCGCAAAACTGCTATGGCTGTCGGTGGTTAAATCTTTTGAGTCGTAGCCAGTTTACAGATTGTTCGTTGCCACGAAAAGCTGGAAAGTCTGATCTGCAATGACGATGGCCAAAATTCGTGTGTCCTCGTCGTTCGCCCGTTCGGTTGTGTTTACCTTGTGTCTGGCCCTGAGTTTCGCCGGTTTGTCTTTGCCTGCCGGTACGCAAAACACACAACCTGGCCAAACGCCGTCGCCCGGCATTCGCACACAAGGGCCACCCAGCCAGAATCTGCCGAACATAGATGCTGTTCGCAATGCTACTGAAGTTCAACTCAACAAACCTGAACCCGTTACAGCGATTTGCAGTTGTCTGCGACCGATTGTGATTCAGATTGGCGCAGCCTTTGGAGCGCGGTGGCTCGACACCGTTTTTCGTTCGCAGATGGAAGCTTGGTTCCAACGAGGCTTCGCAACCGAACGAAAAGCTACGACAAGTCGCAGCACTCCATAGTCGCACCCATTTGAAAATCGCTATAAGGCTAAGCGATTTCGCCACTGGGACAAGAAGTGCAAAGCTTACAACAATCGCTTCCAGATGATCTAGACTTGGCTGGGGACTAGCTTGACCGATTCGCAAAGCTGGAATCGCGGGGCGCTGATTTTCTATTACAGCAACAAGGCTTACCAACCCTTTTCCAGTCAGGACGACAACAACGGCAAGGTCTCGATGGCGGAGCATTACGTGCCGGTGACCTTCGGTACAACGCTCTGTTTATCTGACAGCAATCGTGACTGAATTGCTCGCCACGCCGTTTCGCGTGACGATGAGCTTGTGAGCGCCGGAACTGATTCCCGCCGGAAAGACAATGTTCAATTGATTCAAGCCTGAAAAGCCGGGCGCTCGGCCAGCGTAGCTGACTGTGACCGGTTGATCGTCAATTTTCGCCAGAACGGTTGCGGCAACGTTGCCGTCAATGTCTGTGGCGTCTTCGCCAAGCCCTGTGCAGAACACGGCGATGATATTGGGTTGACCGTTGCTTTGCGTGGCGTTGAATGGTGCAGGTGAAAAGTTGAAAGCATCCAGCGCCGCCGCTTCGCCCGATCCGCTGGCGTTTGCGGTGAAGATGGAAATAGCGCTGGTCGAAACAATGGTCGAGCCGGAGACAATTTGGCCGTTGTTGTTGAATTTGATCAGCGCCGGACCAGGCGCTGTGCCCGATGGAATTTGATAGTTGATCTGAAGAGGCGAAACGAAAAAGAGCGGTGACAATCGTTCGACGCCTTTGAAATCCACGACAGAAACGGAAGCTCCGCCGAGCGAAGTCGGCAGCAGGGAAGTCGAAGCTACAAGCGTCACGTTTGCCAGATTGACACCGAATCCGGCAACAATGGATTTGGCCGCGATGGCGGAAAAACCATAACTCGCGGCGGAAACTGTACGTGGGCCAGCTTGCGCCGCAGTCGCATCCACGATGAACAGCCCTCCATCCAGATCGCTCAGCAGAACTCGGTCAAGCCCCAAGAACGGATACACGCCCCAACAACCATCAAAGCCGTTGATCGTTCCTGAATAGGTGTCGTAATTGCCAAGCATACGCGGTTGGCGCGGATCGCTGATGTCCAGAATGACCACTCCGGCCTGATACCACGAAACGATCAAAAGATTGCCGACGATATATGGATTGTGCGCCGAAAAGGCATCCAGGCCGAGCGATTGCGCTGAAATCGCTGCAAGCTGGACTGGATTGGCCGGATCGGAAATGTCGAACAGTCGCACGTCGCCGTTGACGGTTTCGCGCGCGCTGGCCAGCAATTTGCCATCGTTGCTAGGCCAACTGACGTGGGAATTCATGCCCGAATCGAACGAACCAAGCAGCGGCGGAGGTTGTGTCAAAACGTTGCTCACGTCGTAAATGTCAGTCTTGCCGCTCCAGCCTGAAGTGAACAATCTGTCATTGACGCAGACAATGGCGTGGATGAAGCGCGTGTCTGTGGTTTGAATGTCGCGGACGAACACAGGGTTTCGCGGATCGCGCACATCGAAAACCTTGACGACCGTCGTCCGCGAATCGGCTTCGTACAAGATTCCATCGGCAACGAACAGTTCGTGAACATTGACGAAACCGTTTTTGTCAGGCGTCACCTGGCTGAGCAAAACAGGATTGGCGGGATTGCGCACGTCCACGATATGCACTCCGCCGCGGCTTTCGCTGGAAAAATATCCTATGCCGTTGATGACCATCACATCTTGAAATCGTCCGCCTTCCGCAGGGTTGTAATGCCCGACCAGACGTGGCGCGGTTGGAGCGGAGATGTCGAAAATCATCACGCCATTGCCGTTGAAAGAACCGATGTAGGCGAAATTGCCTTCGCCCCAGATGTCTGCATAACGATTGTCGCCGTCGAATGGATCGAAATGTCCAAGCAGTTTGATCGTAGCCTGGGCGGTTGCAACGATGGGAAAAAAAAATGCCACCAGCACGGCAATCGTAATGGTGGCAAAAAATTGATTGGTTGGTCGTGACATCAAAACTGACAGCCTCTGAACAAGTATTTTGTTCGTGGTACCGGCTTCAGCCGGAAGCATTCTTACGCCAAAACTTCCGTCTGAAGGATGGACTACGAACTTTATCTCTTGAAATCCATATCATTTCAGAGCGCTGGTTGTGGAGCGTTCGGCGGCGGCGATTTGTTTTTCCGCTTGTCCGCGCACGTAACTCAGAATCCAGCTTAAATGGCTGTAGCGGGCGAACCAGATTTCCTTGCCCTGCAATTTGAATTCGGTGGCGGCGGCATTGAGGATTTCCGCGCCCGCAATGATGTTCCTGGGCGAAAAGACAGCTTTGACGGAATCAATCTCTTTTTTGATCTCGGCGCGTTTCAATGGGTCGCTGATGAACGACAGGTCAGGGTTGAGCAGGGAATTCACGTCATTGCGCGCTCTGTAATGAAAGAGCGCTACGTCGTCCGTCGTCAGCGAAACAAACGCTCGGCGATTGTCCGGATGCAGCAAAGTCGCCATGGCCCATACTATGCCGCCCGACAAATAAACCTTGTTGCGCGACAGCAAGTCGGGTTTGGCGGAGATTTCTTTTCGCAGGGATTCATTGAGCAGTCTGGGGCTGAGCAACAAGGCGTCCAGCGCGAACCCGCCCAGATCGGCTTCGGTGTTTCTCAGCTTGTTGGTTTCGTTGGTGAAGCTGACGGTTCCGAAAGGAATGCCCATCGTCACGAATTCATCAGCCTGGCCTGAACCGGGCAATTGAAATCCGCCTTTGGTGTTGCCGCTGCCTATGTCCAGCAACATCGAAGCTTCGCGTTCGTTGATAGGCCTGGTTTCATCGTCGCGTTTGCGCGGGATGGTTCCGGCTATGCTCAATTGCACTTCCAATTCGACGGTCAGAAATGACATGGCTTTGCCGGTTGCCGTCTGAATTGCGCCGACCAGTTCCGGTTTGTTGTCGGCTCGCAATCCGCTGCTGCCGACAATGTAAATCTGTTCAACCGGAACCTGATATTCCTGTTGCAGCTTGTCGAACATTGTCTTTACGGCGTCGGCGGCTTCCTTCAACCCTTCCGGCGTGAAGCGGTTATCTTTCAACTTCATGATCGAAGTATTGATGGTTTCGGTGTACAGGATTTTGACATCGTACCCGCTGCCTTTGCGCGTGAACTGAATCGCCGTTCCTTTGACTCCGCGCGAGCCAATTTCTATACCACCGTGCAGCTTGTTGTTTTTTCCGAACGCCTGGGTTTTCAGGCCGGGCAGTAGAAGCAGTGAAAAGCAAAGAACCGTTGCGATGGAAATAAGTTTTCGGAGCATTTTCATCCTGATAAAAGATTTGATTTGGCGAACGTCCTTGTCGCTCAGTTTGGTTTGGGATACCGGCGGCAGTTTACGGCGCATCGGAGCCAACCTGCAATCGTGTGTAACTCAAAATCCATGACAAATAACTGTAACGAGCAAAGCGAATGCGTTTTTCCTGTAATTGAAATTCGTTTGAAACGGCTTTCAGGATTTCCGCGCCTGCGATCAGATTTCTCGGCGAAAAAGTGTTGCGCACTGTTTCCAGTTCTTGTTCGGCTTCTGCGCGCAGTTTGCGGTCAGCGATTCGTTTGCTCAGGTTGGGGTTCAAAAACTTCTGCAAGGTGTCCGGATCGCTGGTGACTTTTCGGTAAAAGAAATCAATGTCGTCGGCTGTGATCGGAACCAGCGCGCGCCGATCTTCCGGATGCAGCAAGGTCGCCATTGCCCAGACAATGCCGCCTGACAAATACATCCGAGGACGATTGACCAAACCCGGTTTGCGTTCCATTTCCTTTCGCAATTCCGCGCGAATCGAAGTCGGCGCAAGTTGTCTGGCTTTGCGGGCGAAATCCTGTTGATCGCCAGTTTCGCCGACAGCCTGTGCGATTTCGTTGGTGAAGCTGACGGTTCCTTTGGGAATGCCCACGGTGACGTAATCGTAATCGGGCGTGCCGGTAGGCATTTGGCGAATCAACTGATACCCGCCTTTGGTATTGCCGCTGCCTATGTCCATCAACACAGAAATGCCGCGATTGTCCATCCATCCGTTTTTGGTCTTGAATCGTTGCGGAATGGTTCCGACGACGCTCAACTGCACCTCGGTTTCCACATCCAGAAACGACATCATCTTGCCTGTGCGGTCGCGCACGGCTTTGACCAGGTCTTGAGGATTGTCTGCGCGCAATCCGCTGCTGCCTACTATATGGATTCGCGTTTCAGGAACTTTCAGTTCATCTCTCATCCGCGCCATCAACTTGTTGACGGCCAGCGCTGTGTCACGAATGACATCCGGCGCGAATTTGTTGTCCTTGAGCTGCATGATCGTGGTGTTGACGACCTCGGCATAAATCAGTTTGACGCTGTATCCGTCGTCGGTTTGGTTGACGCGAATGGCAGTGGCCTTGACGCCTTTCGAGCCGATTTCGATTCCGGCGTACAGTTCACCCGCGTTATTGGTTTGAGCCAGCGCAAAAACGCTCAGCAGCGCCAACAGGAAACACACTCGAACAGCTTTGCAAATAAAAAATTCGATCTTCATAAATGCCATCTCCGGGGAATCTGAAACAGAGTTCAATCGTTCAAAAAACAGCATCGCTTACGACACAGGGTTGCGCAGGTATCGAATCAGTCTGGTAAAGACCAGAACCAGCATGACCAGCACCAGCGCCAGCAATGCCAGAGTGACAGGCAACGGCAAGGTCTGGTCTTTGGAAGTTGCGACGTTGGAAGGAAGCGCGGAAGTATTCATTGCCGCCAGCGTTTGCGAAGAGGCGACAGGATTGGTTCTTTCTTCAACCGAAGCTGATAAATCCGTCGTTGCGCCGGTCGCGGTTGCTGAAGCGGTTTCGCTCATCGCCAGCGGCGTCGGCGATGGCGCGACATTGCCGGCCAGGTCGGCTGCTGAAGTTTCTGGCGAATCATTCTTTCTTCGTGAATTGCGCCGTGAAGTTTTGCTGGTGTTGAACCTTTCCGATTCATTGGCCAAAACGGTCGAACCTCCGTCATTCGACGCGCGCTTGTCGCGGTTGCGTCCCTGATCGCCGCGTTCCTGCACTTGCGGAAAAATGTCTATCGGATCGAGTTTGTGCATCGCGCGTTTCTTTTCTTCGGGAACTGTTTGTTGCGCGAACGCTGCGTTCGTGAAGAAGAGAAAAAACGATGCTGCGAATAACAGAATCGGTATCGAAGATGTTTTCTTCATGGGGTTTTGTGTCCAGGTGATTTGGCTAAAATCGAATCCGCGCAGGAGGGAGTCACGACTTTTCGGGCAAGCGGGTTGCCGACGTGTGGAGCGCGGATTCGATTTCGCTCGGTTTTACAGTTGATGAAATGCCACGACGCCCAACCAGACCAGCGCAGACATCAGCGCCGTAATCAACGCGCCATAAAACACCAGTTTGATTCTGCCGTTGCCGGAACCGGATTGCGTCGCATCCAGAAACATGATTTCGTCGTCAGTTTTGGCCATTGCCAACGAAGTCGTTGAGTCATTGGTGCGAGTGATCTGCTCGGACAATGTACGCAATTCTTCTTCCTGTTTTCGCAAGACCTTCTTGTAACCGGCTTCGGAGGTTTTGTACTTCTCCTCCGCTTTGCGCAGTTTCTTTTCCAAATCGGCAGCTTTGGTTTCGGCTTCGGCTCTGGCTTCTTCTGCGACCATACGCGCTTTCTGTTCTGACTCGATCTGTGAACGCAACTCGCTCTGAGCTTCGTCATTGTTGGCCGCCATAGCAGGCGATTGCGCAACGCTTGTCACCTGAGTCATAGCCGATTCCAGATTGTCCCAGTTGAGTTCCAGATTCGGCACGACGCTGGCCAGTTCTTTCAGCATCTGTTCCGCCAGAGCGCGCAATTCGGCTTCGCGGCGCAGATTCGCTTCAGAAGCTTTGTATTTTTCTTCCATCTGACGCGCGATGGCGTCCGCTTCGTAAATCAACGATTCGGCAGTGCGAGCGGCTTCTTCGGCGGCGCGCACTTTCGCTTCGGCGTTTTTATACGACTCTTCGACGTTTCTGGCTTTGGCTTCGGCCTGAGCGCAAGCTGTTTCGGCTTCCGTGCGAGCTTTTTCCGCAATCGCCCGCGCTTCGGCTTCCTGTTTGATGCGCTCTTCAAATTCGACTTTGGCGATTTCGGCCTCGATGCGTTTCAGCTCTTCGGATTGAGCGACGTTTTGCCATTGCTTCGATTCTTCCTCGAATTCGGTCAAACGTAGTTCGGCTTGCTGGCGCAGATCGGTTTGCTCTTTCAATTTGGCTTCGGCCAAACGCAGCTTTTCAGCGGCGTCGCGCGAACGAGCTTCCGCTTCGCGCGCAATGGCGATGATGGCGGCTTTGCGCCGTTCGATTTCCTGTCCCAACGATTCAATTGCCGACGGCTCGGTTTTCACATTTTCTGCTTCGACCGTCACATTCAATTCCTGAAGCGGACTGCCTTTCGGTTCATCAAACGCCGTGCTTCTGGATTTCATCTGAGCGAGCACGGCTTCCATGCGCGATTTGATTTCGGATGGTTCGTCGGTTGTCTCGGCTTTCTGTTCCGCGTCAGGGTGGGTTTCTGTAATGACCACAGGCAATCGCAATTTGCCGGTATTGCCCTTTGGACGTTCCAGCGGCAACACGTTGTTTGGCTTTTTGTCTAAAGAATCGGCTGCGTGATCGCTGGTCGAAGTTGAAGTGCTGGGCTTTGCGGGATCGGAATAATTGGACTCGCGCTTTTTCGCTTTCTCGGTGAGCATTGGTTGTTATGCCTCCTGGGTAGGTATGAATTGCTGGTTATACATTTATGCACTCTGACACTGTGGCTAAGCCGTACTTCCCAGCCAGTCGCAGCGGCGCTTGAATACACGTTGACCGCGTCACCGGCAGTTGAAAGATTGGCCGATGAACTCTTGTCTGAAGTTTGATGTGACAGAACTCTGCGAACCACGGGGCGTTCAGCGCTGACAACGCGCCGATTACCTGTGTTTAGGAAAGCTTTCCGCCGGGGTCGAAGCAGGCAGCCAATGGGGGAAAAATCTTTGGGAGGTAGGCAACGCTAAAACTGAATTTTCAGGCGGGGCATAAAGGGAAATCGGCTCAGAACTGAACCGAGCGGCATTAAACACAAACACGACGAAAGAAGTCAATTGATAATTTGGGCAAAGTCATAAATTTTTCGCTCACCGACGAATTTGTCGAATCGCATTTCGCAGAAAACCATGTTTGGGAAGCTCGACCGCTTCGCCTGATTCTTCGGCTTTGGCAATGGCTTTGGCTTCAGCTTCGATGGCGGTGAAAAATTGCCCGGCCATCATCTTGGCGGCGGATAAGACCATGCGCTGACCTACGCTGGCCAGAGTCCCGCCTACGCTGACGTCGCCGGAATAGCTGATGGTCGTCTCATCCTCTTGTTCGGCCAGGTCGAGCGTGCCCGTTCCCTTCAAAAATCCCGGAGCGCCTTTGCCTTCGACAATCATCTGGTAATGCTCCGGTTCGACAATATCGTCCAAGCGAATCAGCCCTGTAAACTGCCCCTTGATCGAACCGATGCCGGTCTTCATCATCATCTTGTACGAACCGTCTTCTTGCGTTTCCAGCGATTGGCAACCCGGAACGCATCGCTGCAAGACTTCAGGCGCAACCAGCAACGCGAACATTCGTTCACGCGGCGCTTTGATCGTGTAAGTTCCTTCAATTTTCATGTTTGGTTTCGCTCTGATGGAGTTATCAGTTAAGCGGGTCGGATTATACTCCGAGTCAGAGGACAGTAAAGTTGCGGAATGGCAAGCTAGTCGCGATTTCATACGTTGAACTGAGCAGGCCAGATGCGCGATGTTTGAAAAACGGCGCAAGTTGACGCTTACCTTTCAGCCAAATAGAATCCGGCTTCATTCACGGCAGAAAAGTAGTTCCAACGCTGCCTTTCACAGAAACGATCAGGAGAAATTTTATAGAGATGCGACGTGACATTACCGGATGGTACAGCGAGCGTCTGTTTCAGGAAATGCCGCTGGTGGCGTATGGACATTACGGTCCGCCGATTTTGATGTTGCCAACGGCTGCGGCGGACTTTTTGGAGTATGAACGGTTTTATCTGATTGATTCGGTCAAGCCCTGGCTGGAGAATGGCAAAGCCAAGGCGTATTCGATCAACAGCGTCAACCGGATGGCGTTGCTGAACAACAAAGCGGCTCCGTGGGAAAAGATTGAATGGCTGAACCGGTATGACAGTTATATCGTCAACGAAGTGCTGCCGCTGATTCGCAATGATTGCCAGGGCGATGTCAAACCGATTGTCGCAGGCATCAGTCTGGGAGCTTATCTGGCCGCCAACACGTTCTTCCGTCATCCTGATCTGTTTGGCGGAGTCATAGCGCTAAGCGGCAGTTACGATATTCGCAGCTATATGGACGGCTATTACAACGAAAGCGTATATTTCCATAACCCTGTGGATTACATGTCGCACTTGAATGACGATTACCACCTGCCGATTTTGCGGCACGGCGGAAAACAGATCGTTCTTTTTACAGGACAGGGAGCTTACGAAGCGCCGGATCGTTCGCGCGCGTTGTCGAACATTTTGCATGGAAAAGGCATTCCGCACTGGCTGGATGTCTGGGGACACGATGTGAATCACGATTGGCCCTGGTGGCGAAAAGCCATGCCGCATTACTTCGGCAAATTGTTCGGCTGAGAAATTCGCAGAGCAGATTCAACCATCAACTCACTATGAACAACCAACGTAATCAATAACGAGGATAAAGCTATGAAGAAAATTTTCTTTGCATTGACCATTGCCTGCGCGCTGGCGATTTCAGCCGCCGCGCACGGAACGCACGACAAGAAACACGATAACAAACAGACAGCAGCAAAAGGCAAAGCTGTTAAAGCTGAATTTGAAGGTAAAGGCGACGGCGTGACTACCTGCCCTGTGACCGGCGAGCCTCTCACCAACAAGGACATCAAAGCGCAGATGTTCGGTCGCACAGTTTATTTTTGCTGTCCGGGTTGTCTGGACGAAGCCAAAAAATCTCCGGCGATGTACGTCAAGAAAACTCACAAAGAGCAATTGGCGGCGATCAAGAACGTCAAGCCTTCTGAACACGGCCATCACGGCGAACATCAGGACAAGGCCGCCGGTGGCGAAACCAAGTTTCTGGGCAAAGGCGACGGCATCGAAACCTGCCCCGTGACCGGCGAAGCAGTCAACAAAAACCTGAAGCACGAAGTGGACGGCAAAACGTTTTATGTCTGCTGCGACGGTTGCGCCGACACGGTGAAGAAAAATCCCAGCGCTTATTTGAAAGGCGTGACTGCGAAAGTAGCCTTCATTGGCAAAGGCGATGGCGTAGAAACCTGCCCTGTGACCGGCGAACCGGTCAACAAAAACCTGAAGCACGAAGCAGACGGCCAGACGTTTTACGTTTGCTGTGACGGTTGCGCCGACACGGTGAAAAAGAATCCGGCGGCGTATCTGAAGAAAGCCAGCAAGTAAGCTGAGCGCAGAACAACTCCACTAACGGCGAAGCAATGACAATCTGTCGGCTTCGCCGTTTTGGTTTTTTAGCTCAGCAGGTCAATGACGCGAGGGATGTCATTGCTCTCGCGCAGTCGAATCAGCGTCAATCCTGCCTTGAAGAACACACCCGGAGGATTGACCACCAATTGGCCAAGTTCGGCAATTTCACGGTCGCGTCGTTGAATTGCGCCGGGACGCTCTTTGGCGTCTAGCGCGTTCAACCGCAGCGCAAAACGCCATGCAGAATCGCGCGCGACACGCATGCTGAAATTGATGATGGCATCGTCAGCGCTGGGATCAATCTTTTCCAGAAAGCCTATCCACGGCGAAACCTGGCCGATTTCGTCCTGCACCGGCTGAACCAGGCTGAACAGAATGTTATTGATTGCCTGGAAGTCTGATTGCAGCAAGTGCAGTTCTTCGCCCGGACTGTTTTCCATTGCCGCGATTCCCAAATCCAGATTGATGTGCGCATTGATGCCCAACAGCAACTGTTGCAGGATCAAAGGTCGCCATCGTTCGGCAGCTTCAAACGAAACTTTCCACGCGGCGGTTGGCTGCTTCCCTTGTCGGTGCAGTGCGTAAGCTTGCAGATACCGATTGGCAAAACTGACATCCAATCGTTCCATTCTTTGACCATCCTGAAACTTGTTGTTGGCGATGCCTTCCTTCACCTGGATGGTGACTTTACGATAGAGCGCGGCGAAGTATCCCAGCCTGCTTTGGCGCTGGAGTGATTCTTCAATGATTTCCGTGAGTCGGGTGATGACTTCATCAATCGTGTTCGTCATAGTCGTATTGTTGGGAAGCGATTTGATCTGTCAGTAAGGCTTGACAGTTACTGACCGCTCAGTAAGTCTAGCTGCCCAAATCAAAACAAGCAAAAATTGGAGATTAAAGTTGAGCTGGCAACCTGAAGTTGACGAGATCAAACGTCGTGTCGAACTGGCCAAGCAAATGGGCGGCGAAGCCAATGTCGCCCGCCAACATGCAAATGGCAGATTGACAGTACGCGAGCGCATAGAACGATTGCTGGACGAAGGTTCGTTTCACGAAACCGGCGCGCTGGCTGGCAAGGCGGCATACGTTGACGGCGAGTTGGTGGAGTTCATGCCGTCGAATTTTGTTTGTGGACTTGGGCGAATCAATAATCGCCGCGTAGTAGTTGGCGGAGACGATTTCACTGTACGCGGTGGAGCCGCCGATGCCAGCATTGGCCACAAGATGAGTTATTCGGAGCGAATGGCGCGCGAATTGAAATTGCCGTTGATTCGATTGGTGGACGGCACTGGCGGAGGTGGCAGCGTCAAAACGCTGGAAATGACCGGGCGAACCTACGTTCCTGCAAATCCTGCTTGGGACATTGTTGTCGCTTCAATGTCCGAAATTCCTGTTGTCGCTGCGGCTTTGGGGCCTTGCGCTGGACTCGGAGCCGTGCGCGTCGTCAGTTCGCATTTTTCGGTGATGGTCAAAGGCGTCAGCCAATTGTTCGTTGCCGGGCCGCCGGTGGTTGTTCGCGGTGTTGGAGAAAATGTGACCAAAGAGGAACTCGGCGGTTCGGCAATTCACGCGCATGGCAGCGGATGCGTGGACAACGAAGTCGAAACGGAAGACGAAGCCTTTGCCGAAATTCGCCGCTTTCTTTCCTACCTGCCGCAAAACGTCTGGCAGATTCCGCCGCGTATTGAAAGCAATGATGACCCGATGAGGCGTGAAGAAGAATTGCTTTCGATCATTCCGCGTGACCGACGATTGGCTTACGACGCGCGACGGATTTTGAATTTGGTGTTAGACCGCGATTCGTTTTTTGAAATCGGCCAGTTTTACGGTCGGCCTTTGATTACAGGTTTGGCGCGGCTGAATGGTTACGCAGTAGGCGTGATGGCAGGCGATCCGAAACAAGGCGGCGGCGCGCTGGACGCTGACGGCAGTGAAAAGATGACTCGCTTTGCCGACCTGTGCAACACTTTTCATTTGCCGGTAGTGAACTTCGTGGATCAGCCAGGCTTTCTGATTGGCACGCGCGCGGAACGCATGGGAACGGCGCGTTACGGCGCGCGAGCGATGGCGGCGGTTTATCAAGCCACAGTTCCGTGGGTCTCGATTATTTTGCGAAGAGTTTTCGGCGTCGCCGGAGCCGCTCATGGCAATGCGCAAGCATTGAATTTCCGCTACGCCTGGCCGAGCGGCGATTGGGGATCGCTGCCGATTGAAGGCGGCGTGATGGCGGCTTACAAACGCGACATTGAATCCGCGCCAGACCCCGAAGCTCGGCAGCGAGAAATCGAAGAGAAGCTGAACGAACTCCGATCCCCGTTCCGAACCGCCGAAGCTTTCGGCATCGAAGAAATCATTGATCCGCGCGACACTCGGCGCTTGTTATGCGATTGGGTGGAAATGGCTTATGACTTGTTGCCCACGCAACTTGGCGTAAAGTTGCATGGATTCAGACCATGAGAAAAATAGACAGGATAAACAGAATTTTTCAGGATTCTGTTTTGGACTTTATCCCGTTGAATCCTGTAAATCCTGTCGAAAAATCAAAGAGTTCGCAGGTGGAAACCGCCGTCCACATTGAAGACTTCGCCGGTTGAGAAAGGGAAGTCGTTGCGAGCGATGGCGGCGACTGCGCGGCCAACATCTTCTGGTAAGCCCCAGCGGCGAATCGGCCACGCGCCTTCTACAATCAGCTTGTCGTATTTTTCCTTCACGCCTTCGGTCATATCGGTAGCAATGACTCCAGGGCGAATTTCGTAAACATTGATGCCGAATTCAGCCAGCCGAGCCGCAAACAGCGAAGTCATCATTGCCAGCCCGGCTTTTGCCACACAGTAATCTCCGCGATTGACCGAAGCCGTGTAGGCTGAAATCGAGGTAATCGTCACGATCCGGGGCGAGCCGAATGAACTAGCGTTGCCGCTTTTGACCTGTTCGATCATCTGCTTCGCCACGGCTTGCGTCAGAAAGTAAGGGCCTTTCAAATTGATGTTGATTAACCGGTCGAAAGATTCTTCGCCAGCTTCCAGAATGTCTGCGCGGACGTTCGGAGCAACTCCGGCGTTGTTCACCAGCAGGTCAATTCGTCCAAAAGCTGCCAGCGTTTTGGCAACCAGCCGCGCGCGGTCTTTGGCGGATGCGACATCGGCTTGAACCGTAATGCCTTCGCCGCCAGCCCTGCGAACCAACTGCAAACATTCGTCCGCCGCCGCCGAATTGCCAGCGTAGTTGATGACCAGGGCGTGGCCGAGTTTTGCAAGTTCAATGGCGATGCCTCGGCCAATGCCGCGACCAGCGCCAGTGACGATGGAAACCGGTCTTGTCATTTGTGCGCTCCGTCGGGAGAAGGCATTTCTTCTTCGGTAGGGCCATCCTGCCAGGTTTTCGCCCACGCGGGCAGAGAATCTTCCGGGTAAGGTTTGATGATCGCAGGTTTCATTTCCGCTGGCAGCGTCGCTTCGCCGAGCACGTCCAGCGCTTTGTGCAAGGCTTCGACGAAAAAGTATTCGCCAAACAGCACAGCTTCATGAACGCCCAGGTTTTTGTGGATGTGATAAACGCCACCATTCAAAATGCCTTCAAATCCCGGCGTCAGATTGCCCAGGTATTTTTCCGACAAGGTTTTCAACGAGGTCAGCGCGAAGTCTCGATACGCACGCGCTTTCGTTCGGTCGGGTGTGACTTCGGCTAAATCCAGCAAGCCGGAAGCAGCAATTGCGCACGCCGAAGTGTCCACCTGAGATTTCGCCAGTGCGCCACTTTCCGGCGCATCATAATCCCAAGGCGTCACTCCGTCGGCGGGCGTGTTTTCCAGATAGTAATCGGCATTGAGCATTGCCGTTTGCAGATAGTCAATTTCACCACTTTGCAAAAACGACCGCGTAAAACCGTACAGCGACCAGGCAAGTCCGCGGCTCCAGCACGAATCTCCGCGGTAGCCCTGATGCGTGGACTGGCGCAGGCATTCGCCGGAGTTCAAGTCGAAGATTGCTTCGTGCGCGGTCGAACCGTCTCCGCGAACAATTGTTCGGCGTGTGGTCTGGCAGTGTTTTTCGGCGATCTCCATCAGATGCAAATCTTCAGCTTGCAGCCCTGCATGAAAGATCGTGCCAACGTTCATCATGATGTCTATGAAGAGGGAAGCCGGTTCGACGAACGAACGCAGATACTGTCCCTTTTCCATAAAGCGCATCGCCATCGTTTTGCCGGCTTGAATCAGCAAAGGCTGAATTCGTTCGACTGGGCCGCCAAGTTCCAGCCAGCGCAAATGAGTCGAAAAAAACAAAAAACCCAGATCGTGAACTGCACGATCATACTGACGTTTTTCCAGTGGCGTCGTATAGCGAATTGCAGAGTCCAGCCAATCTTCATCGCCGGTAGCCTCAGCAAAGATGAACATCATTCCGGGGTAAAAACCATCGCACCAATGCGTCCAACGTTTGCGATCCTGGCCGAATTTTCCGCCGACGGTGTACATCGGGTAATAATCTGCCGGATATTTTTCCAGTAGGGAGCTGACCTGGTCTTGAGCAAAGCCAAAAGCGTTTTCCAGTGTTGTCAGTAAAGCTTCTTGCTCGTGAATTGAGCTTGGCATTTCTATGATCTCCAACAATAAATTCGGCTGACAGCAGCCGTAGCCACTGTCAGCCGTGAGTTCAAGGTACGGGTGATACCTCTATTTTTGGTTCAGGAAAAATCTTAGTCGCCGGACACGGAAACTGCGCCCGTGCCTTCTTCCTTTTTGCTGTTCAAACCGCCAAGCTGAACCAGTTTCTGTTCAGCTCCGGCTTTCTTCAGCACAGATTGCATATACAGTTTGCGCATAGCGGCCTGTTCTTCTTTAGCCGTTTGCGGCAAGACACCTTTTTCGCGGCCACGAGCGGAATCTTCGGCGTTGACATTCAGGCGATGATCCTGGTCAGTGAGTTTGACGCTGTGGTTGTTGGCGAAAATCTCGTGACGGCCATGCTCCTGGTACCACTTTGCGACGGTGGCGTTCTGGTGCATGTTTTCGATGATGTTGCGCCAGCCGATTCCGGTGTTGTACGCGCAGAAACTGATTTCGCCTTCCTGTGTGCCGTAAGGAATGATGCACATTTCGGTGCGGCGGAAATCGTAGTTGAACAAGTCCTGGAACCACATTCCCGCTATGAACAGGAAGTTCCAACGATCTTTGCGGCGTTTTTCAACGTCTTCAATCGTGCGAGTAGGATCAGACTTGCCGTAATCCTTACCGGAAAGACCGAAGGTCTTGTCGAATTTTTGCAGCAGGTCTGACAGTTTGAAATGCGTCGGCGCGCCGAAGGAGTTGTAGTTCTTCAGCAAGGCCAAGCCCATCATCACCATCGAAAACTTCTTGCTGCGCGCTGCGTCAGTGATCTTGCGCATGTCGCCAATCAAACCAGGGATGTTGATGAAATCCGGCACGGGGCGCATTTCCTTGGTTTCCTTGTCAATCATCACCGCAGTGCCTACGCCACAGTTGGGATGACAGCCGCAGCTCATCTGACCCCATTCGCGATCCGGCCCGTGAGCCATATCCGCGAAGTCAGCAAAGGCGGACATCAGGGAAATCGGGAACCAGTCTTTGTGAGGATCGGTAATTCCGACCTGTTTGCGAACGTCGTGTGCCATGTGCGACAGAGTGTAACGTTGGCGCAAGCGGCGGTCGTCCGTAATGTCTTCATCGCGACCGGTGAAGGAAACCGGCTGGAAGGAAATGAAGCCGATCTTCTTCGGGTTATCCAGAGCGAAGCGAATGACCGGGCCGACTTCGTCATTGTTGACGGTGTTGACCAGTGTCGTCACCAGCACGATTTCGACGCCTGCGGCGTGCAGGTTGTCAATCGCCTTCAGCTTCACGTCAAATAAATTGCCGACCTGGCGGTGGCTGTTTGCAGCGTTGCCGATTCCGTCGAATTGCAAATAAACATAGCGCAAACCAGCTTCAGCAGCTTTGCGCGCGAACTCTTTGGATTTGGCGAATTCGATTCCGTTGGTTGCGGCTTGGACGGAGTTGTAACCGACTTTGCGCGCATACCGAACTGCATCCAGGAAGTAAGGCGACAGGGTGGGTTCGCCGCCGGAAAACTGCACTGACATTTGGCGGCGCGGTTTGACCTGAATCGCGTTGTCCAAAATCTCTTTGACTTCTTCCCACGACAGTTCGTGAACGAAGCCGACCTGGTTGGCGTCCATAAAGCACGGATCGCACATCATGTTGCAGCGGTTGGTCAGGTCAATCGTCAGCACTGAACCGCGTCCGTATTTGATTGTGGAAGAAGCATGATGGTGGACGTGTTCATCGTTATGCGCGTCAATGTCGCGTCCCGGATACATTGTTTCGATATGCTCCAGAAATTTGGCGTCAACCGCCATCATGTCTTCAATATGGCCGTGAACCGGGCAATCCTTCAGCATCCAGATTTCATTGTTGCGTTCGATGATCGTTGCTTTGATTTCGCCCGGTCGCTCTTGAATCACCTGCCAAGGGTCTTCGCCGTTTTCGATGATGCGAGTGCGAGCCTCTTTGACGCACTTGGGGCACAAGCTATCCGTGACGCGCGGCCAACCCAACGTCGGTTTGGTTTTCTGCCAGGATTTTTGGAGTGGTTTATCCGACCATTTCGGAATAAAAGATTCGTTCGGGTTAAACTGATTGAAAAACTGAATCGTGTTGAACAAGGCTCCGGCGGTCACCGACAGGCCTTTTTCCAAGTACTTAATTGGTTTCATAGCTCTCCTCGTAAGTCTACTTTCGACAATTGGGTTTAACTTCCAAGCGCGCCCAACTGGGGACACACATATTTTCAAGTCAACCTCGCTTAGCATTTTCGCTATGCTCAGTTGGCCGATCAGTTTTTCCGAGATTGCGGACTTTGACCGGACGTAAAAACTAAAAAATGACTGTTTGGTTGATGAATTAAAGGGTAAATCTTCAAAACGTGAAACTAGCATCTGGTGTGCCAATCAGTTGTTATTATGAAAATAAATTTTGTCGTATGAGATGGAATGGCATTGTTGGCGCTAAAGTATTGATAAAGCTATGGAATCGTCAGTATTGGATACTGTTGTTAAGCCGATGATGAAGATGATTTGGCCTGATTTTTATGCGAAACAGTTTCAAATCAGTCACTTTCTGGAAGAGCAAGATAAAATTTGAGTCAAAATGTTGTGAATGACATTATCTACTCAGAATGTGTGGCAAAAAGGCCTTCTTGCGTCAAGAAAGGCGATTGTGACGGGTTGAAATGACCGGCAAATGGAAACATTGCTTGAGTCGCGTCAACTTCCTGACTCAGGCATCAAGCATTGCTGAAACAAAGAGCCTGAATGATGTGGGTTTAACAGCACCCATGCCATTCAGGCTCTTTGGTTTTTTTTTGCACTCAACTTGTTGCAGCCGTGGCTTTAGAAGTTAATTTGCAAGATGAAGTGAATGACACGCGGTGAGCCGCGCTGACCCGTGATACGACCAAAGTTGGCCGTATCGAACGCTGCAATGTCGCCAAAGATGAAGTTGGCTTGGTTGAAAGCGTTGTAGAAGGTCGTACGGAACTCGACATTAGCAGTTTCGGTAATCTTCGTCCGCTTGATGAGACTGAAATCCCACTGCGAGAAAGACGGTCCGGTCATCGCATTGCGCGGGAAGTTGCCGAAGGTGCCCGGAGCAGGAGATTCGAGCAATCCCGGTTTGATAGTTGCGCCAGTCGCCTGTCCGCGTGCGTTGGTCGTCACATTCAAGAGATTCGGATTGACGAAAAACACGCCTGACGGTGTTTTGAAGATTTGGGCGTTTTTGCGGTATTCCTCGAAGCTGATCCCCGCAAGTTGCACCGGATTGAGACCAGGATTGAACTGGTTGAAAGTGGAACGTCCCGAGTACACAGTAATCGGCGTGCCGCTCTGCCAGGAAATGATGTTGCCAAGCTGCCAGCCTTCGACCACCTTGCTCAACACCGGAACCGAGTTCAACCATTTCTTGCCCGGCCCAAACGGCAATTCGTAAATGTAGTTTCCGACCAAACGGTGCGTCTGATCGAACGATGAACGCGAACGATCCAGGCGGATGTCCCGGAAGGTGCGGTAGGATTCAAGTGTGCTTTGGGAGTTGCCCTGACCGGCGCTGTCTGTGATGGATTTGCTGAACGTGTAGCTGATTCCGCCAAACAAACCCTTCGACATGCGGCGGTTCAATTCGACCTGCAACGAGTTGTAGTTCGAGAAAGAACCGTTGGTCAGCCCTTGCGCGAAGGAAGCGTTCGGATTGGCCAGGAAGAAATTCGGCGACGGTTGACCGTTGAAGGTCAGGTTGTTGCGGTTGAGGCGATAAACCGGGCTGTTGGCCAGCGTGAAGGCCATCGCGCCGACATTGTTGTTGGTCAGGTTGTTGATCAGCGTCGCATTGGAGAATCCATTGGCCGCTGTGAGTCCCGCAAATAGCGTCGAGAAAATCGGCAGCGGTACGGTTCCTGCTGCGCCAGCCGCAAAGTTGGACCCGCCATTGGCAGCGAGGTTTCTTTGTGCATTCAGGAATTCGGTCAGGAATCCGTTCTCGAAGATGTTGACTTCGTTGTAGTTGATACCGCGGAAGAGCTTCACGGCATGGTTGCCGACGTACCGGACTTCTACCGCTGTGTCGCGTCCCAGTTCACGGCCAATGCCGAATGACCATTGCTGCACATAAGGAGTGCGCAGGCCCTGATCGAAGGCATAGATGCCGTTGTTGTTGTTGATCAGGAAGTTTGCCGCATCGGTGGTTGGGATACTGAAGACCGGCGTTACCAACGGCACGCCAGCCGCGCCAAGCACACCAGTCGGCACGTTATTCGCCGCCGTTTGGATCAATCCAGGATTGGTCGTCCCGACGCCAAGGGCATTGCTGACGACGGTGAAACCTTCTTGCAGATACGAAATCGAATAGCCGCCGCGAATCGAGGTCTTGCCCTCAGCGCCGAACAGCCAGCGCAGTGGACCGCTCTCGAAATTCGGCGAATAAGCGATGCTCAAAAAAGGCGCGAAGTTATTCCAGTCGTCGTTGTAAAGCTTGATGCCCGTGTCGCCGTTGACGAAGTTGATTTGTGTTGCCGCAGGTCCGCGGCGGACTCCGGGGTTGAACAGATTGTCACGTCCCGAAACGCCGAAGACGCCGTCAATGCCGCCGACCGGCTGAATGGCGATGCCTTTGGATTCGAACGGAACTCCCTGAAATTCCCAACGCACGCCGTAACCGAGCGTGAAGTTGCGGCGCACGCGCCATGAATCCTGTCCGTAAAGACTGACCATGCGTTGTTTGAACGTGCGATCTCGTGTCGCTCCGGGCACGAACCCCGAAGTCGGGCTTGAGACATTAAAGGTGGCGTTGGAGTTTCCAAGCAGTCCCGTCAAAGTACGGTAGATGGCCCGTCCGCGGTCAGCGATGCCGACTCCAGTGGCACCCGCCGGAAGGTTCGGAAACTGTGCATTCAGAATTCCGTCCGGATTCGCCGCGTTGGTGCCGATGTTGATTGTCTGATTGATTCCCGCATCATTGAAAGTCGCCGCCGTAATGGATTGGAAGTCTCCGCCAAACCGCCACGAGTGCGCGCCCGTCACGAGCGAGAAGTTGTCAATGTACTGATAGACCAGTGTATTGCGACCCTGCGACATAAAGGTATTGTCAGGAGTCGTGACGTTCGGGAAAGTTATGAAAGGCCGGGTTGGATTGCTTTCCCGAATGAATCCCACCGGCGCGCGTTGATGGCCGACACGCACTTCGTTGGTCATACGCGAACCAAAGGTCGAATGAATGGCCGCCGTTACAAGGGTGCGTTCGGAAGATTGAAGCGCATTGACGCCACCAGGGAAAGGCGCATCAAGGCTGTTGAAGGTGTCTGGCGTCAGCAGGAATTTGGCGTAGTTGTAGACAAATTCCAGCCGGTGAGAGCCGATTGCGGAGTTTTGGAGAAGCTGTTGGTCGAAACGCCCCACGTACTTGTCGTTCGGGCTTGACCCGCTCGCGTTGTAACGGTAACCGGCTGTGTTCAAACCATCGCCCAATTCCGTGTTGTTCGGAAGCGGAAGCCCGCCGAGCAATGACGCCACCAGCGGATTGGCCCCCTGTTGGTTGCCAATGGAAAAAATGTTCAACGATTGAGTCGCGCCACTTGCGTCGGTGTAACGATAAATTCCCTGACGCGCCTGTTCGGTCAGCACCGTGCGGTTACGAGTCACCGAAAACGGTTCGCGGAAACCTTCGTACGAAAAGAAGAAATGGCTCTTATCACGTCCGTCGTAGGCGGCAGGGCCAAAGGCTTTCTTGGGAAGCCGGATCGGCCCGCCGATTGTGCCGCCGAAGAAATTCTGCCGCACTTTTTGTCTGGGAACTCCTGAGAGGTTGTTGAAAAACGTGTTGGCGTTGAGCGCGTCGTTGCGATGTTGCCAGAACAGCGTCCCATGGAAATCATTGGTGCCGGATCTGGTGACCATTCTAACTTGCGCGACGCCGCGACCGGATTCTGAGCCGTTCGTTCCCACCGAAATGCTGAATTCGCTGGTGGAGTTCAGTGAAGGCGCGCTGATGGCGAAAAACGAACTCGTTTTGACGAAGTTGTCCATCGCATTGATGCCGTCCTGAGTGACGTTGGTCGCCGAACCGCGCAATCCGCCGACGCTGGCGTTTCGAGCGTCATCTCCGGTGACGGAAATGCCGGGCGAGAGGCGAATGAGGTCAAGCGGATTTCGTCCGGTCAGCGGCAAATCCTGCACTTGGCGCGTGCTGATGACTTTGGTCAGAGTTGCGGATGTAGTGTTCAGGATGTCTTGCGTTTCACCGCTGACCACAACGGCTTCGCTGACATCACCCACTTCCAGTATCAAGGTCAAAGACGCAGGGGTGGCAATTTCAATGGTGATGCCCTGAGCTTCTATTCGTTTGAAGCCTGTCGCTTCGACCTTGACCGTATACTGGCCGGGCGAAACTGAAGGGAAAGTGTAAGCGCCTTGGGCGGTGGTAGTGGCTTGATACTCTTCGCCCGTTGCTACGTTTTTGGCGACCACTTTAGCGCCTGATACCGCTGCGCCATTCTGGTCATTGACCAGGCCGCTCAAACTGCTGCGCGAGACTTGTCCAAACGCCGTAGCGCCAAGCAGGACCAGAAACGCTGAGACCGTTGCTGAGCGCAGAAAACTGCGAAATTTCATAACTGACCTCCAGAAATCAGAATTCGGATGATGGGAAAACCGCTCCGAAAGTTCTTTTACAAGGGGTAGGCCTTGATTTGAACCAACTCTACATCACACAGATCAGACTTAGCGGTGATTTGGAGCGATACGGAAAACAAAAAGACTATGGTTTAAGTGTCTCTGGCTTAGAGTGATTGCCAGTTTTTTTTGTGGTAAACAAAAGTGTCGGGAAAAAGCATGTTTGGGACAGCAAAATATAGAGGCAATGATTGTGCCGAATTGGATTTTTTAAGATAGGGATTGAAAGATCAGGAACTTACGGTTGGTCTGCAGAAGATGGCGACAGAGTTTATCCAGATTTCTGGAGAATTCGTTGGAGTTTCTGGATGATTTCGGTTGGTTTTCCAATTCGGGCATGGTTGCCACATTGCTTATGCCCGAAAGTAAAAAGCCGGATTGATCTGACTCCCCGTTTTGGGTGAGCTTGACCAATCCGGCTTCCGAAAGCTGCCGATTTGGTATTAACAGCCTGGCGGGAAGACCGGCAAAACGTAACTTGCCGCGCTGGACAAGGTCAGTTTGTGCAGGTTGTGTCCCTGGTTGAAGGCCCCGGCAGAACTGGCCGCTCCGGCGTTGAAGTTGATCACCGCGCCGCTCAATCCCAGATCGTTTTGCGAAAACAGACGCATCCAGCCGGTTCGGCCAGCCGGGATGAACTGTTCAACGCGCGGCGTGGTGCGCGGGAAGTTGTTCGTCAACGAGCTTCGCAACTGGCAACCGCCAGTGACGTTGAAACTGATGGCGTTTTCTGAATCGTCGTACAGAATTCCGAAGATCGTACCCAACGAAGAAGTTCCGATTCCCAGATTTCCGCCGATGCGGTTCAGGATCAGCATGGTGTCGTTGCCGTCGGCGCGTGACCCGATGCTGGATACTGCCACCGTTCTCGCTGTGCGGTTGTAACTGACGCCGTCAAAGTTGATCGTTGCAATCGTCGAATTCTCATTGCATGCCGGCAAGCCGCCCGGAATCGCAGAATACGCTTCGGCTCCCAGATTGGCCGCGTGGCCGCTGGAGAATTTCACGTACTCATCGCCGATCAGGTAATTGAAGTTGATCGGACAGCCGAGCAAATCCGTAGCCACGGCAACGATGAACCCGGTTGTTCCCGGATCAAGGTCGGACATCAGGAAGCTGGATGTCTGGTTTGCCGTCAAACAGACATAACTGTCAGCCACTGCGCAGCTTGTTCCGTCAATAAAGAACAAATGCACGGTCGCCGACAATTGCGGATGCACGTTCGTCAACGACACTCTGGTGTTTGCCAGATTGGGAGTCGAGGCCGAAGACGTGTAGACGTTGTAAATCAGCACAGAACCTGCCGATTGATCGCTCGCTTCTGACCGCGCCGGGAACGGATTGCCGGGACCGATTGACGGGCAATCCACCACATCGCAAACCGAGAATGCGAAAGGCGATCCGCCATTGAAGCTGACGGAGTTGTTGGTGCAAACCTGCGCTCCGGTCAACGCCAGATCGCTGACCTGAGTCAGGTAGCTGATGGCCACCGTCTGACCAGGTGAGAGCGTCCCGGTGAATGTCATGCTTCCATTGGTTACTGTGCAAGTTCCGACGTTGGGCGTCACCGTGCAAGTGCCCGGAACCCCGACCAGATTGGTGAAGGTCGTAGTGTTGTTGATCGTCTGGTTGACGTTGCCGTTGTTGCTGATGTTCAACGTCGCCCTCACCTGATTGCCAGGTCCGGTACAGGCCAGCGGATCGTTCACTGAAGCGCTGACGCGGTTGACCGTCACGCGGAACGCGCAAGTCTGGTTGCCGATGCTGCTTGAGCAACTGACCGTGGTCACGCCCACGTTGAATGACGAGCCTGACGGCGGCGTGCAGGTGATAGTTCCGCAATTGCCATTCGGCGTTGGCAGAGAATAAGTCACTGTCGTCGAATTGCCGGTTGTGCCGACGAAAATATCCGACGGGCAGGTGATTCCAGTGCAGGTGATGACCGTCACAGTGAACGAACAGTTTGCCGTGCGAGCCGAAGCATCCGTTGCCGTGCAATTCACAGTCGTTGTGCCTACAGGGAAGCTCGACCCGGAAGCCGGAACGCACACGACCGTCACTCCCGGACAATTATCGTTGGCAGTTGGCGCAGGATAAGTTACCGCTACTGGGTTCCCATCCAACGACGTGGCCGTCTGATTGGTCGGACAGGTGATGGTCGGGTTCTGGTTGTCGTTGACGGTCACGGTGAAGTTGCAGGATGCGGTGTTGTTTGAAGCGTCGGTCGCCGTGCAGGTCACGGTTGTTACGCCTCTGGGGAAGCTCGAACCGCTGTTTGGCGAACAGGTCACTGTCGCTCCGGGGCAGTTGTCCGAAGCCGTAGGCACTGTGTAAGTCACCGTCGCGGCGCAGGTGTTCGGCGCGGTGTTGGTGACAATCGGCGTCGGGCAGGTCAGCGTAGGATTTTGCGTGTCGTTGACCGTCACTGTGAACGTGCAGGTCGCTGTGTTGTTCGAAGCGTCCGTCGCCGTGCAGGTCACCGTAGTCGTTCCGACCGGGAAGGTTGAGCCTGACGCAGGCGTGCAGCTTGCCGTCGCTCCGGGGCAGTTGTCCGCAGGCGTAGGCGTCGTGTAAGTCGCCACCGCCGAACATTGACCCGCCGTCGCAGGCACGCTGACGTTGTTCGGGCAGGCGATTGTCGGGTTCTGGTTGTCGTTGACCGTCACCGTGAAGTTGCAGGTCGCTGTGTTGTTGGAAGCGTCCGTCGCCGTGCAGGTGACGGTCGTCACGCCTCTTGGGAAGCTGGAACCGCTGCTCGGCGAACACATCACACTCGCTCCCGGACAATTGTCAGAAGCCGTCGGCACGGTGTAGGTCACATTCGCCGCGCAAGTGTTCGGCGCGGTGTTGGTGACGATTGGTGTCGGACAAGTGAGCGCCGGGTTCTGGTTGTCGTTGACGGTCACGGTGAAGTTGCAGGATGCGGTGTTGTTTGAAGCGTCGGTCGCCGTGCAGGTCACGGTTGTTACGCCTCTGGGGAAGCTCGAACCGCTGTTTGGCGAACAGGTCACTGTCGCTCCGGGGCAGTTGTCCGAAGCCGTAGGCACTGTGTAAGTCACCGTCGCGGCGCAGGTGTTCGGCGCGGTGTTGGTGACAATCGGCGTCGGGCAGGTCAGCGTAGGATTTTGCGTGTCGTTGACCGTCACTGTGAACGTGCAGGTCGCTGTGTTGTTCGAAGCGTCCGTCGCCGTGCAGGTCACCGTAGTCGTTCCGACCGGGAAGGTTGAGCCTGACGCAGGCGTGCAGCTTGCCGTCGCTCCGGGGCAGTTGTCCGCAGGCGTAGGCGTCGTGTAAGTCGCCACCGCCGAACATTGACCCGCCGTCGCAGGCACGCTGACGTTGTTCGGGCAGGCGATTGTCGGGTTCTGGTTGTCGTTGACCGTCACCGTGAAGTTGCAGGTCGCTGTGTTGTTGGAAGCGTCCGTCGCCGTGCAGGTAACGGTCGTCACGCCTCTTGGGAAGCTGGAACCGCTGCTCGGCGAACACATCACACTCGCTCCCGGACAATTGTCAGAAGCCGTCGGCACGGTGTAAGTCACCGTCGCCGCGCAGGTGTTCGGCGCGGTGTTTGTCACAATTGGTGTCGGGCAGGTGAGCGTCGGATTCTGCGTATCGGTCACGGTTACAGTGAAACTGCAACTCGGTCCGGCTGTGGTCGAGCAGGTCACAGTGGTGATGCCCACAGGGAAGCTGCTGCCGGAAGCAGGCACGCAGGTCACCGTTCCGCAGGTTCCAGTAGTGGTCGGCGCAGGATAGTTGACCGTCGCCGCGCAGGTTCCCATCGCCGCCACCGCCGTCTGATTCATTGGGCAGTTGATCGTGCAGGGAACTACGCTGACCGTGAAATTGCAGGTCGCTGTGTTGCTGGAAGCGTCGGTCGCCGTGCAGTTGACCGTCGTCGTTCCGACAGGGAAGACCGAACCGGAGGCCGGAACGCAATTGACCATTACGCCAGGACAATTGTCATTGGCCGTCGGCGCCGGGTAATTGACCGCAATCGGCACGTTGGAAGACACGGTTTGATTGGTCGGGCAAGTGATTGTCGGATTTTGCGTGTCGGTGATGGTTACGGTGAAACTGCACGACGAAGTCAGGCTCGATCCATCGGTCGCGGTGCAGGTGACGGTGGTCACGCCGACGTTGAAGGTTGACCCTGATGCAGGAGCGCAGACCACTGTCGCCGATCCGCAATTGTCAGTCGCCGATGGCGTAGCGTAAGTCACAGTCGCCGAACATTGACCGGCTGCCGCTGGCATTGAAATCGGCGAGGGACAGGCTCCGATGTTAGGCGGCTGATTGTCCACAACGGTCACCGTGAAACTGCACGGCGTGGCCGGGTTGCCGTTGACGTCCGCTCCGGTGCAACTGACCGTCGTCACGCCTAGCGGGAAAGTGGAGCCGGAAGCAGGCGTACACATGAAAGTGGCTCCCGGACAGTTGTCAATAATCGTTGGCGCGTAAGTCGCCGTTGCCGTGCAAACTCCCGGCGCGGTGTTGACCATGATCGGAGTCGGGCAGGTCAGCGTCGGCGCCTGATTGTCCGTGATG
>Ga0268299_1000914_pt1 | contig 69897 bp, 62 predicted proteins | sample NOBtaG_FD_193484 | JGI IMG/M metagenome (GOLD analysis project Ga0268299, IMG submission 193484) | Activated sludge microbial communities from bioreactor in Nijmegen, Gelderland, Netherland - NOB reactor | ecosystem: Engineered > Bioreactor > Aerobic > Activated sludge | place: Netherlands... | reverse complement strand
AGTGTTTTCCGTCACCATTTCCGGTACCTGATCACAGCGGAGTCTTTGAGCATGCCGGAGGTGGCTTTTCTCAACGGGCGATTTCTTCCTCTTGCCGACGCCGTGGTGTCGATCGAGGATCGAGGATTTCAGTTCGGCGACGGCGTCTATGAAGTCATCCGCACCTATGGCGGCCGGCCATTCGAAGCGGAGGCGCACCTGGCCCGCCTAGATCGGAGCGCCCAGGCGATCGAGCTGCAACAGCCGTATTCCCACGCCAGGTGGTCGCAACTGATCATGGAGGGAATCGAACGGGCCGCCTATCCGGAGAGCAAGATTTATCTTCAGATTACGCGGGGCGCGGCCCCCCGTGATCACAGCTATGCCGCTGACCTCGTGCCCACGGTCATGATGACTGTTCGAGAGTTGCAGCCGCTCACCGATTCGATAAAGAGCCGCGGTGTTGCGGCCATGACGATGGAAGACGTTCGGTGGGGGCGTTGCGATATCAAGAGCATCAACCTTCTGGCCAACGTGCTCGCGCGCCAACAGGCCAAGCAGGCAGGCGTGTTCGAAACCATTCTGGTCAAAGACGGCGTCGTGACGGAAGGGGCGGTCAGCAATGTTGTTCTCGTTCGAAACGCATCGCTGATCACGGCACCGGAGGGACCGCGGATCCTTTCAGGAGTGACCAGGGCTGTGGTGCTGCAAGTGGCTCGCGCCCATGGCATTTCCGTCCATGAGCGTTATCCCTCTCAAGGGGATCTGTTCGCCGCAGAGGAGGTCTTCCTGACCGGCACGACGGTCGAGGTTCTGGGAGTCGTCGAGATCGACGGCAAAGCAATTGGCTCAGGGCGACCGGGCCGTTTGACCGGCCGAATCGCCGGATGGTTTTCAGAGCAAATCGCCTGACGGTCCCCTTGCTTTGGCACGGGTGGCATGGTATGGTGCTGCCGCGTAAAGTGGGCTCAGGCCCACTTTTTTGTTTGATCCGGTGAATGAACCAGCGAGAGAAACGGGGCTGAAGGAGTCGGTGAAAGAGTCCCGACCTGTCGTCGAACGCATCACAGAAGCGATCTCTCCCATCCTCTGGACGTTAGGGCTTGAACTCGTCGATGTCCTCTGTGTGGGGCAGGGGTCGCGGTCGGTGGTCAGGGTGTTTATTGATAAGCCGGGGGGCGTCACCCTGAACGATTGCGAGCGGGCTCATGCGGTTCTGGGGCCGGCGCTGGATGTCGCAGATCCGTTTCCCCACGCCTACACGCTTGAAGTGTCCTCTCCGGGCCTGGAGAGACCGTTTAAACGGATTCAGGACTATCGGCGGGCGATCGGGAAGAGGATCAGTCTCAAACTCAAGGAACCTCGTGAAGGGCAGTGGCGCATCGTCGGACGGTTGACCGATGTGACCGAGCAGGCGGTGACGATTGCAGTTGTCGCTCCGCCTCCCGAGAGAGTTATGGACCTTGACCTTGCATCCATTTCGGAGGCCAAGCTGGTAGTCACATGGTGAGCGTCGGCGGATATAGCCGGGAGAGCGAGCGATGAATCGAGAACTCATTTCGGTGATCGATGAGATCGGGCGTCAAAAGGGCATCGACAAGACGAAAGTGATCGGCGCCATCGAAGCCGCACTGCAGACGGCTGCAAAGAAGCGTTTTGGGCAGGCTGAAAACATTCAAGTCGAGATCGATGCCAAAACCGGCGAGATCTCGGTTGTCTCCAAGAAGATCATCGTCGACGCGGTGACGAATCCCAAAGCCGAGATTTCCCTCAAGGAAGCCAGACAGTACGACAGCGAAGCGGAGGTGGGGGACGAGATCGGTTCCTTGATCGAAATGGATGAGTTGGGACGCATTGCCGCTCAGACCGCGAAGCAAGTCATATTCCAAAAGGTTCGTGAGGCGGAATGGGAGGCGGTCCAAAAGGAGTACTCGACCAGGCAAGGTGATCTGGTCAACGGCATCATCCTCGGAATGGAACGCCGCAACTATCTCGTCGATCTCGGGAAGACTGAGGCGGTGCTCCCGATTCAAGAGCAGATTCCCCGAGAAACCTATCGCCGGGGCGATCGGGTGAAAGCCATGTTGTTGGAAGTGCGCCGGACCCCCAAAGACGTTCAGGTCATCCTGACCCGCAGCCACCCGCAATTCGTCTCCAAGCTGTTCGAATTGGAAGTGCCCGAGGTTATGGAAAAGATCGTGGAGATCAAGGCGGTGGTGCGCGAACCGGGTGATCGGACCAAGATTGCGGTGACGTCGCGGGAGAAGGCGGTCGATCCGGTCGGGGCGTGTGTCGGCATCAAGGGCTCGCGGGTCCAAGCCGTGGTGAGAGAGCTGCGCGGCGAGAAAATCGACATCATCACCTGGACGATGGATCCGCGGGTATTCATCGCCGAAGCGCTGAATCCGGCCACCATCGAAAAGGTCGGTGTGGACGAGGAGAAGAAGTCCGCTCTGGTCGTCGTGGCCGATTCCCAGTTGTCCCTGGCGATCGGCAAGAACGGACAAAACGTTCGGCTGGCCGCCAGACTGACTGGCTGGAAAATCGACATCATCAGCGCCACGGAGTACGAAAAGGAAAAGGCGGAGCGGGATCGGGAAATCAAGGCGGCGCTGGCAGAGGAGGCTGAAGCGCAGCGGCAACAGGAAGAAGCTCGACAACAGGAGAAAGCCCAGGCCGAGGCCGAAGAAGGAAAATAGGATTGCCGCGGCCGGCCTTGGATACAAGATTGTTATGCGCGTCTACGAATTGGCGAAGCAGCTTGGGATGGAGAATCGGGATTTGATTCCCGAGCTCAAGAGAATGGGGATTGCCGTGGCGTCGCACAGCAGCGCCCTGGAAGACGAGGCCGTTCACAAGGCGCTGGAGAAGCTGGGGCCCAAACATAAGCTCTCGACGAAGGAAGCGGATGGAGGCCGCGACCGCCACCGCGATACCGATCATCAGCCGGCGAGCGGGAAGGCGGCGGTGGTGCCCGTGGAGGAAGCCGCCAAGCCGGATAAGCGTCGAATCCTCATCAAGCGAAAAAAGACCGATGATGCGCCGGTTGAAGAAGCGATCGGATCGGTCGCCGCCGGTCCTTTCTCCGGAACTTCCACGGATTCGATGCACGCTTCTTCGCCCGTCACACCTGCTCATGCGGAAAGTTCTCCTGCTCCACTTCAGGAGCCGCAGCCTTTGAGCGCAGCGGCCGCGCAGGCGCCCGCAGCCGTGTCGCTTCAGCCGCAGGCTGTTCCGGCCAAGCCGGCGGTTCCTGGGGGCGATGCGGTCTCAGGCAAGAAGAAGGCGTTGGAAGAACTTCAAACCGAGGGGCTGAAGGACAAGTTGAAGAAGGCTCGGAAGCCTGGCCGTCCCCGTGAGGAAGACGACGTGCGGGTGCGGGAAGATGCCGCACGATGGCAGGATCTTCGTGCCATTCCGGTTCAGCGGCGCGAAGATCGGGCGCGTCACGTTCATCACAGCGCGCCTGGAGAGATTACGAAGCCCCGCAAGAAGAGCGTGAAGCTTTCGCCGGGAACCACGGTTAAGGAGTTTGCCGAGCTGATCGGACAACGACCGGCGGACATCGTACGCAAACTGATGGACATGGGGCAGATGCTGACATTCAATCAGCCGATGAATACCGACGTCGCGCTCATGATTGCGGAGGAAAGCGGCATCAGGGTGGACATTTCTGTCGAAAAGGCGGGAGAAGAATTGTTGGAAGATCTCGTTTCAACCGAGGGTGAAAGCCGTCCGGAGTCGAGGCCGCCCGTGGTGACCATCATGGGCCATGTGGATCATGGGAAGACTTCGTTACTCGACGCAATTCGCGAGACGAAGGTGGCGGAGGGTGAAGCCGGCGGGATCACGCAGCACATCGGGGCCTATACGGTGACCGTGCGCGGGAAACTAGTCACCTTTCTTGACACGCCCGGACATGAAGCGTTTACAGCCATGCGTGCGCGTGGAGCCAAGGTCACCGATATCGTCATCCTCGTGGTGGCCGCCGATGACGGGGTGATGCCACAGACCGTCGAGGCCATCCACCATGCCAAGGCAGCGGGCGTTCCGCTCATTGTCGCGATGAACAAGATCGACAAGCCGACCGCGAATCCCGATCGTGTACGAAACGCTCTGTCCGAGCACGGCCTCATCTCTGAGGCCTGGGGCGGAGACACGATTATGGTGGAAGTGTCGGCCAAGCAGAAGACGGGCCTCGATCAACTCTTGGAAATGATTCTGCTCCAGGCCGAGATCTTGGAACTGAAGGCGGATCCGCACGTGTTGGCGAAAGGCGCCGTGGTGGAAGCGAAGCTCGAACGGGGCCGCGGACCGGTCGCGACCGTCCTGATACAGAACGGCACGCTGCATGTCGGTGACGTCTTCGTTGTGGGCTCCTTCAGCGGCAAGGTCCGGGCGCTCATCAGTCATACCGGTGTCAAAGTTGGGGAAGCGGGCCCGTCTATCCCAGTCGAAGTCATCGGGTTGCCAGGGGTTCCCTCCGCCGGCGATGTCTTTCAAGCCGTCAAGGACGAACGGGCGGCGCGCGAGATCGCCGACGACCGGGCGCGCAAGCAGCGAGCCGCTGAATTGGCCGGATCGGGGAAGGTATCGCTCAACGATCTCTTCGCCAAGATTCAGGAAGGTTCGGTCAAGGAATTGGCCTTGGTTATCAAGGCGGATGTGCAGGGATCGTCGGAAGCGCTGGCCGCGGCCATTGAAAAACTTCCCACCGACCTCGTGAAGCTGCGCGTCATCCATAACGGCGTCGGGGGCATTACGGAGTCCGATGTCCTATTGGCCGCGGCCTCGAACGCCATCATCATTGGATTCAACATCCGACCTGAGACTAAGGCGTCCGCCTTGGCTGAGAAGGAAGGCGTCGATCTCAGGCTCTATACCATCATTTACGAGGCCTTAGCCGACATCAAAGCTGCGATGGAAGGTCTGCTGGAACCGACGCTCAAGGAGCGCGTGCTCGGCCGTGCCGAAGTGCGCCAGGTCTTCAGCGTTTCCAAAGCCGGGACGATCGGCGGATCGTACGTGGTGGATGGCACCATCACCCGAGCCAGCGCCGGCGTACGGGTCATCCGCGACAATGTGGTGGTCTATCAGGGAAAGTTGGGATCCCTTCGCCGGTTCAAGGACGATGTGCGTGAAGTCCAGCAGGGGTACGAGTGCGGCATCGGAGTCGAAAATTTCAACGACATCAAGGCCGGAGATATTATCGAGGCCTATGCGATCGACAAGATCGCGGTCAAACTCTAGGCCGTAAGCCACTGCCGCGAACATGATCGTCGGGGTCTGTACGGTCGAGCTGTTCCTCTCAGACTCCCGGTCCTTGAAAGACAAGCGTCGGGTGCTTCTGCGCTTGAAAGATCGGTTGCATGGACAGTTCAATCTGTCCGTGGCGGAGGTTGATGGGCAAGATCTCTGGCAGAAGGCCGTGTTGGGTCTCGCCTGTGTGTCGAATGAAGGACGACATGCGAATCAGGTCTTGGACCAGGCGTTGAATTTGATCCGAAACGATCCGGCGGTAGAACTCGTCCAGTCCAAGGTGGAGTTGTTGTAGCGACGGGCGGAAGACGATGACGAGGCCCAAGTCCGAATACAGCCGGGCCGACCGTGTGGCCGACCAAATCCGTATGGAAGTGGCCGACATTCTCATGCGGAAGATCAAAGACCCGCGTGTGAGGTCGGTGACCGTAACCGATGCGGAACTCACGAGTGATCTCCGCATTGCCCGCGTTTTCGTGACTGCGCTTGGGTCGGACGAAGAGACTCGCGAAGTTTTTGCCGGTCTCGCACGAGTGGCCGGCTTCGTGCGGGGTGAAGTAGGACGCAGACTGACGCTTCGGTATCTTCCTGAGATCATTTTTGTGAAGGACGTCAGTGGGCCGAGGGGAGACCGGGTGTTGCGGTTACTTGAGGAGTTGCACGGGCGGGATCAACGGGAACAAGATTCTCCATCATCCAATTCCTAGACGATGACGAATGTCGCGCAGAGCACACTCGACGGTGTCCTGACCGTCAACAAGGAGGCTGGCTGGACGTCGCACGACGTGGTCGCCAAGATCCGACACATCTTAGGGGGAGTCAAGGTGGGGCATGCGGGAACACTGGACCCGGCTGCGACGGGGGTGTTAGCCGTCTTGATTGGCCGGGGAACTCGCATTGCCGAATATCTCGTCGAATGGGACAAAGAATATCGGGCGGTGCTTCGCCTCGGTGAGACGACCGACACACAGGACGCAACCGGTGTGCTTGTGACTCGACAGGGCACGGATCACGTGACGCCGTCCGCCATCCAAGGGGCTGTGGCCCGGTTCAGGGGCGCCATCGAGCAGGTGCCTCCGATGTATTCTGCCGTCAAAGTCGCAGGAGTACCGTTGTATCGGTCGGCCCGAGCGGGGAAGACGATCGCGAGGCAGGCGAGACCCGTCACCATTTACTCGCTTGACGTGCTCAAGATCGACGGACCGAACGTGACGCTTCGCGTCGTGTGTTCCAAAGGGACCTACGTGAGGACGTTGTGTGCGGATATTGGCGCGGCTTTGGAAGTCGGCGGACACCTCGTAGAGCTGGAACGAACGCGCGTCGGGCCGCTCACGCTTGACCAGGCCTCAACGGTTGATGAAGTGGCCGCTCATTGTGCACTGGGCGATCTCGGTGAAAATCTCCTCTCCCTTGATCGGGCGCTTGGAGAATTTCCGGCGGTCGTGGTGGACGGTTCGGCGGCTGAGCACGTGCGGCACGGGGCGCCGGTCCAGTTGGCGCAGATTCGGAATTTGTCAGATCCCAGGCGCGAAATCGCGGCGTCGAGCCGACCGGTTCGTATCCATGACAACGAGGGACGGCTTCTGGCCATCGGAAAATACCTCGTTCGAGGCGAGGCGGTCCTGGCAGTCGAAAAATTGTTGGTTGAGCAAAACTAGAGCAGAACGAAAGAGAGAGGAGATTTATCCATGGCATTGCTGAAAGAAGCCAAGACCGAATTGATCCGGCAGTATCGCCAGCATGACGGGGATTCGGGGTCGCCGGAGGTGCAAATTGCGGTGTTGACGAACCGGATCAGTTACCTGACGGAGCATTTCAAGTTGCACAAGAAGGATCATCATTCTCGACGGGGCCTGCTCCAGCTCGTCGGGCGCCGTCGCCGGCTCTTGGATTATCTCAGGGACGTGGACGAGACCCGATATCGGGCCGTCATCGACCGGCTAGGCATCAGAAAATAGTCGCGCGCATCAGCTTCAGACCAGTCGCACAGGTGAACACTGACATGGGCTCGGCTCGGACGGTGTTCGGGATGCTTGCGCCAAAGCGGGGAGGAACGCTCCTCGCCTTGCTCTTGCGCCCTCGAACATTCCGCGTCGATTCGGAGTCCATTTCTGTGGGCATCTGTGGGGCACAACCATAAGGAGACCATAGATGGTACATGTAGTCGAACTCGACATTGCCGGCAGGACACTGCGGCTCGAGACCGGGCGAGTCGCAAAGCAGGCCGACGGCTCGATTTGGGCGTCATACGGAGACACGGTTGTTCTGGCTACGGCGGTTGCGTCACAGAATGCCAAGCCGGGAGTGGATTTTCTTCCCCTTACCGTGGATTATCAAGAAAAGGCCTATGCGGCCGGAAAGATCCCGGGGGGGTATTTCAAGCGGGAGGGGCGACCGTCGGAGAAGGAAGTGCTGACGAGTCGACTGATCGATCGTCCATTGCGACCGCTGTTTCCTGAGGGGTACTACTTCGAAACTCAGGTCATCGCCTCAGTGTTGTCGGCGGACAAGACCGGCTCATCAGACGTCATCGGAATCACGGCCGCTTCCGCCGCGTTGGCCGTGTCAAACATCCCATTCCTCGGTCCGGTCGCCGGCGTCAAGATCGGGCGCGTCAACGGACAGTTTGTTGTCAATCCCGATCTGGAAACGCTCGAGCAAAGCGAACTGCATCTGGTCGTCGCGGGAACGGCCGACGCCGTGATGATGGTCGAGGCTGGCGCCAACGAATTGCCGGAAACGACGATGTTGGCGGCGATCGAACTCGCCCACGCGGAGATCAAAAAAATCGTAGCGAAGATCAACGAGCTTCGAGTGCTGTCGGGTGACAAGCCGAAGCGTCCAGTAGTGACGGAGGCGATCGATCCGGGCTTTGCGGCACAGGTCAAGGCGTTGGTCGCGCAGGGTATTCGAGACGCGATCATGATCCCAAACAAGACGGCGCGCCAGGAACGGTTGGATCTAATCCTGAAGGACGCGATCGAGAAGCTGAAAAATCCGGATGACCCCAACCGCGAACGACACGTGAAGATCGTGTTCCATGGATTGGAATACACGGAAGTGCGGAACATGATCCTCGAGAAGGGGTCACGGGCCGATGGCCGCGGCCCTAGCGATATCCGGCCCATCACATGTGAGGTGGGAGTACTGCCTCGCACTCATGGATCGGCGTTGTTTACCAGAGGCGAGACACAAAGCTTGGCCGTCATCACGTTGGGCACGACTGACGATGAGCAACGCATCGACGCGCTCGAAGGCGAATATACCAGGACCTTCATGCTCCATTACAATTTCCCACCGTTCAGCGTCGGGGAAGCGAGGCCGTTGCGATCGCCCGGCCGTCGGGAAGTCGGTCATGGAGCGCTCGCTGAAAGGGCCCTCAAGCCGGTCATTCCCGGCAAGGACGTGTTCCCCTATACCCTGCGCATTGTCTCCGACATCCTTGAATCGAACGGATCATCCTCGATGGCGACGGTATGCGGAGGGACGCTGGGCATGATGGACGCCGGCGTGCCAATTAAGGAACCGGTGGCCGGTATCGCCATGGGACTCATCAAGGAAGACGATCGTGTGATGATTCTGTCCGACATTCTGGGGTTGGAAGATCACCTGGGCGATATGGATTTCAAGGTGTGCGGGACAAGGCACGGGGTCACCGCGCTTCAGATGGACATCAAGATCGGCGGAATCACCCCGGCCCTGATGCATCAGGCGTTGGAGCAAGCGAAGACGGGGCGGTTGCATATTCTGAACTGTATGCTGAAGGCGATCGGGTCTCCGCGACAGAATATGTCCGCGTTTGCCCCGCGGATCTTCACGATGAAGGTGAAACAGGACAAGATTCGGGAAGTCATCGGTCCTGGCGGGAAGACCATTCGCGGGATCCAAGCCGATTGCGGGGTCAAGATCAACATCGAAGACACCGGTGTGGTCACGATCGCGTCCGTCGACGAGGCTTCTTTGGAAAAGGCGAAAGAAATGATCGGTCGGATCGTGGAAGAGGTTGAGGTCGGCAAGACCTATTTGGGCACCGTTCGAAAGATCATGGATTTCGGAGCATTCGTCGAAGTCCTTCCCGGAACGGACGGCTTGGTTCATATTTCACAGCTCGCACATCACCGGGTGAAATCCGTGGCCGACGAAGTCGCCGAAGGTGACCAAATCTTGGTCAAAGTCCTGGAGGTTGACCGCCAGGGGAAGATTCGTCTCAGCCGCAAAGAAACCATGCCGGCTCCGACCGGAGCGGGAACGAAGGATCAGTCGGCAGGGTAAGTACCTTGTACCGCAAGGTCGTCCTCGACAACGGGATGCGGGTGGTGACCGAGCGGATCCCGACGCTCAAATCGGTCACGGTCGGGATCTGGGTCAACACCGGATCCCGTGACGAACGTCCGTCGCAAGCCGGGTATTCCCACTTCATCGAGCACATGTTCTTCAAGGGGACGCGTTCCCGTTCCGCCGCTGAAATCTCACGTGAGATCGACGGGCTGGGCGGCGAGATGAACGCCTTCACGACCCGCGAAACGACCACGTTCTATGTGAAGGTTTTGGATCAACAGCTGGAGCGTGCCCTTCAGCTCCTCTCCGACTTGTTTTATCGCTCGCAGTTCGATCCCAAGGAAGTGGAGAAGGAAAAACAGGTTGTCCTCGAAGAGATCCGCATGGTCCAGGATGATCCCGAGGATTATGTTCAAGAACTCCACATGATGCAGATTCTCGGGCATCATCCGTTAGGACAGTCGATTTTAGGTCGAGAAGAAACTATCCGACAACTCAAACGCGAGAACATCCTGGCGTATGTCGGAGCCCACTATGATCCTGCTCGGATCGTTATCGCGATCGCGGGGAATTTCGGGCAACGTTCACTGGAGAAACTCGTTTCTCGCTACTTCAGGTTTGCGCGCACGGGAGGCACGTCGTCGTCGGCAGATCCTGTCCGGCGGCCGCCGGATGTGAAGGGAGGCGTACTGGTCAGACAGAAGGCGTTGGAGCAGGTTCATCTCTGCTTGGGATTGCGAGGTGTGGCAGCCGGACATCAAGATCGGTACGCCGCCTATGCGCTTAACAGCATTTTAGGGGGGAGCGTGAGCTCCAGACTTTTCCAAGAAGTGCGAGAAAAACGAGGACTGGCCTATTCCATCTATTCGTTTCTCTCAGGCTATTCCGATGGCGGCACCATCACGGTGTACGCCGGCACTAGAGCCAAAGAAGCGGCCCGTGTCGTCGATTTGATCTGTCGTGAGATCAAACGTCTGAGGAGCAAGGGTGTCGAGAAGCGCGAACTGGAACGAGCCAAGAATCAAATGAAAGGCAGTCTGATGCTCAGCCTGGAGAGTTCCCATAGTCGCATGAGCAAACTGGCAAAGGATGAGTTGATTCATGGCTCACGCGTCTCGCTGGAAGAGATCCTGCGCCAAATTGATCGGGTAAAGCCGGAACATATCGATCGCGTTGGACGAGAGCTCTTCAGATTCGATCGGTTGTCGATCACCGGCCTAGGCCCCATCCCCGGTCGCACCCTTCAAGCATACGGATGAGAATCCTCTAATAGATCGCAGTTCCCTCTTGAAAAATCAGCACCCGATCATCGATCCAATTGTTACATAAGTATTTGGTTTCAATGATGCTTTCCGTCTTCGTTCTCCCTTGCTTTTGGCGGATAACATTTCCTTGACTCCATTGTGTGTTTTCAGTACCATGAGCCCCGCTTAATACGTTATCCAGAATTGAAGCAAATGCACACGAGGGAAAGCAAAGGAGGTGGCTCTCGAACCTGCTCTCGTGAAGGCGTGGTTCTCAATTTCAGTTCTTTTTTATCGTACTCTAAAATCGAGCGTTCATCAGTCTTGTAGTTGTCCTTTTATGAAGGAGGGAATGGGTATGAAAAGGGTCGTACTTCTAGCCGCAGTTGCAGTGTGTTCTGTGCTCGGCTTGCTGACGGCTGAATTTGCTGTCGCCGCTGACGCCCCTGGCGGACCGACCGGTCCGACCGACAACATTGTCGGGGGGAAGCCCATGAAAGGGGAAGCGACAAAGACTCTCAAGGGGCGGGTGTGGTCACAGTGGGCCGACAATCCCGATGGAGAGCTGCTGTTTGGCATTCAATATTGGAATACCGGCGAACCCGCATCGGGCACTCCGGCTGGCCGCTCCTCCACCGACCTTGATGTGAAACCTCCGGATCCATTGTTCGTCTGCTGCGCGTGGGGTTTTGTGGGTGGGGCTGAGCGTAACAATCCCTATGCCGGCTGGTATCACGCTGCCACAACCGTTCGGCTTGCGGTAAAGGACAAGGCATTGATGGATCAGATCATCAAGGCCTCTCAGGAGCTTGTGGCGATGGAGGTCAGCTTGGATGGTCGGACCATCACCGGCTTCAAAGTGATCAAGGGCGATTAATTCATGAGATCATCCAAATAGTCGACTTCGACAAGACTTCATTCTTTCATGCTGTTGAAGGAGGACGCGATTATGAAGTTTCATACGAAAGGCTGGGCCGTCATGGCTGCAGTAGCATTGGTGGTCTCAATGGCCTCAGCAGCCTTGGCCATTGAGTCCTTCCAGGAGCGGTTCGAGTGGGGAGATATGAGCAAGCCCACCACCCTTCAGGGTCGGGTGATTATCCTCGATCCTTACGATGAAGCTGTCTGGATCAACGTGGCCGTGTTCGGTGGGAATGCCGAGAGCGGCTTGTTCTGGCAGAAGATTCACCCGGGCAAGAATCTCAAGTTCTATGCGGATAAAGGCGCCTGGGAAGAGCTCAAGAAGATGGGCAGGCCTCATGCCGGTCCTGCCGCAGCCAAGGAAGTGCCGCCTGGTAGCACGACGGACCTGATCGAGTTCACGGTCACCGAAACCGAACAAAACCATCGCGTGATTTCCGCGGTGAAGAAGCTCCCGGAAACCGCCGGCGCGCCGGGGAAGCCCGTCAGCATTTCGGCGCTCCGCTTAAAGGATTGTGTCGGAAAGAACGAAACGGATGCATCCTGCTATGCGGCCAAGCAGGGACTGAATACCTCGCCGAAGACTCCGGATGGGGCCCAGATGCCCATGCAGTACGATGTATTGCTGCCCGGTGGCAAGCCGGTCGGTGGTTTGATTCCTTGGACGGCCAAGTATAATACGCCTGGCGGAGGCGGGGGCCACTAAGCGACAGGTTCCTGGGTTGACTGAAGAGGGCGGGAACTCCGACAGGAGTTCCCGCCCTCTTGCTTTTGGTAATGACTTTACTGGGAATCGGTTGCGCGCTTTTGGAGATCCGCGAGGCGATTCAAGGCATCGAGCGGGGTCATGGAGAAAAGATCAATCTGTCTGACCTCTTCGATAAGGGGATGTGGTTGAGGGTTTGATCTGACCACTTCCGACTGTGTTTCAGCGATTTTGACTTCGTCTGACCGGGAACTGGGCTCTTCCAATTGGGACAGCACTTCCTGCGCGCGATCGATGACGGACGAGGGAAGACCGGCAAGTTTTGCAACGTGGATGCCGTAGCTCTTGTCTGCTCCTCCGGGCTGAATCTTCCGGAGAAACAAGACATCCCCGTTCCGCTCCTGAACGGCAACGCGATAATTGCGGATTCCTTCTCGCAGAGCCTCCATCTGAGTCATTTCGTGATAATGCGTTGCGAAGAGGGTTCGGGCGCCAAGCGAACGGTGGTCATGGATATATTCTGCGATGGCCCAGGCAATGCTCAGGCCGTCGTAGGTGCTGGTGCCGCGTCCGATCTCGTCGAGCAAGATCAAGCTCTTCCGTGTGGCAGAGTTCAGAATCTGCGCGCTTTCGATCATTTCGACCATGAACGTGCTCTGGCCCGCTGCGAGATTGTCCGAGGCTCCGACACGGGTGAAAATCCTGTCGACCAGTCCGATATGGGCTTCTGCGGCCGGTACGAAACTGCCGACTTGCGCCAGTAAGACAATGAGAGCGACCTGGCGCAAGTAGGTGCTCTTTCCCGCCATGTTGGGTCCTGTGAGAAGAATGACACGATGGGATTCGCCGTCGAGAAGGGTATCGTTTGGAACAAACGGGACGTCCTTGCTCAACTGCTCGACCACGGGGTGCCGACCTTCAACGATCCTGATTTCGTCGGCATCATCGACGGTCGGTTTGACATACCGCTGGAGAGCGGCGGTTTCCGCCAATCCTGCGAGCACGTCAAGAAGGGACAGGACGTGGGCCATCGACTGTAAACGCGGTACTTCCTTGGCAATTTGCTCCCGCACCTGTGCGAAGAGCTCTTCTTCCAACGCATGCAGCTCTGATTCTGCCCCCGTAACCTGTTCTTCCAACTCCTTCAAGCCCGGCGTCATGTAACGTTCGGCATTCGTCAGGGTCTGCTTTCGGACATAATCGACAGGCACTTTTGAAAGATTGGTCTTGGTCACCTCGATGTAATAGCCGAACACCTGGTTGAACCGGATCTTCAGGGAATCGATGCCGGTTCGTGCGCGTTCCTGCCCTTCCATCGCGGCGATCCAGTCTTTCCCCTCGTGCTTCCGTTTCCGGAGCGTATCGACCTGAGAGTGAAACCCCTCCCGGATTACGTTGGCGTCCCGAACGGAGATGGGTGCGTCGGGGGCGATCGCCTGTTCGATCATCTCATGAACGTCTTGGCAATCATCCCATCCGTTCCGGATGTCGGCGAGCATCGTCGCTGTAAGTCCAGTAAGGGTTGATCGAAGTTCGGGAAGTGCGCGGAGCGTGTGCTTCAGTGCCAGGCATTCTTGCGGACCGGCCACGCCCAACGCGATACGACTGCTCAAACGGGCCAGGTCTTGGACCGTCCGCAGGACCGACCTGAGCGCGACGCGCTGAGAAAGGCAACACTTCAATTCGTCGACAGCATCCAATCGAGATTGGATCATCCGGCGATCGAGAAGGGGCCGAACCAACCATTCTCTGAGCAGCCGGCTGCCCATGGAGGTGGAGGTCCGGTCCAATGTCGACAACACGGTAGCCTGTCGAAGTCCCGTGCGTCCGTCGCTTCCGGTCAGCGGGCGAACGAGTTCAAGATTGCGAATCGTGGCTCCGTCCAAATGCATGGACTCCTGGTGCCAGCGGCGTTGCAAGCGCCGGATATGGCCAAGAGAAGCCGTCGGCTGGGTCTCCCTGAAATATCGCCACACGGCTCCGGATGCTGCGAGGCCGACCGTGAGGCCGGTGCATCCGAATCCGTCAAGCGAATGCACGCCGAAGTGAGCCTTCAACAGCGCCGACGCCTCCTGTTCGGAAAAAACAGCGAGTGGCTGGGCGCATAGCCTTGCCTCGTTGAGACGAACCAATAGTGCCGCAACGGACTCATCGGATTCCAGATACAGCAATTCCTTTGGATCAATTCGAACCAGTTCGTCGATCAGTTGTGACTCTACCGTCCGATGATCGCCTTGAAATTCCGTTACCCAAAACTCGCCGGTTGACACATCGAGATTGGCCAGGCCCACGGACGGCGGATTCTTCGCTCCGCTCTGTGGAGGAGAGCGAAAGACGGCCGTCAGAAAGCTGGATTCATCAGCCTGTAGAAACTCCGTATCGACGAGCGTGCCGGGGGTGTACAGGCGCACGACCTCGCGGCGCACGAGTCCTTTGGCCAATCGGGGGTCCTCGACTTGCTCACATAGGGCGACGGTGCGGCCGGCCTTCAACAGTTTCGCGATATAGGTTTGCGCCGCATGGTGAGGCACTCCACAGAGAGGAACTGGGTCCGCACTGGTTTTATCGCGAGAGGTGAGTGCGATGCTCAGCAGAGCCGAGGCTTCCTTGGCGTCGTCGCCGAACATCTCGTAGAAATCGCCAACGCGAAAAAAGAGAATCGCCTCGGGGTAGCCGCGCTTGATCTCATGGTATTGCCGCATGAGGGGCGTGACATCGACATCACTCATCGGGGCGCTCTCGAAGGGAAGAGTCTCCTGTCGCCGCGGGCGACGTTTTCACCGTCAGCTTCTCCAAGGAGTTCCGCAGACGTTCGAGGTCTACCTCTGCTTCCTGTAACGCTTTTGTCTTTCGACGGAGTTCGATTCGGCCGCGGACCCACGGTGGGAACAATAAGATTCCTGAAACCAGGAGCCCGACGGCAAACCCGGCCAGAATCGGTTTGTAAATAGGCGTGGAGGCGGAAAAGAGTCCGAAGAAATAGCGAAGCGTGACTTCTTGTTCCTGATTCTGCAGGAAGAACGCCAGGCACAAGAGGAGAAGGGTGCCAACCAGAATGAGTCGAATCATGCCCGCGATACCTTCCTGCGCTCCGCTACGAGGTGGGAGAATTTCGTCTTCGCCCGCACGAGCAGGCCGATTGAACCCGGTCCATGGGCCGACAGCCGAATCGCTCTGCTCCCAATGGTCCGGTGGCGGAACTCGATTTCAAGGCGATCGTCCGGCCACCAGCCGGGCAACTTGTCGGCCCATTCGACGGCAGCGACGGCAGACTTCGACAGGTACTCCGTCAGTCCTGTCGATTCCAATTCGTGAGGCGAGCGGATCCGATATAGATCCACGTGCACCAAGTCGAGCCTCCCCCGATACTCATGAGCCAGAACGAACGTGGGGCTGCTTACAGACGACGGATCCACTTTTAATCCCTTTGCTATTCCCCGTACCAGTGTTGTTTTCCCTGCTCCTAACGTTCCGAGGAGGGCCAAAAATTCACCGCCGCGCAATGTGAGACCCAAGGCCTGGCCGAGCCGATCTGTTTCGCTGGCCGAGCGGGAAGTTATGTCCCATGTCGGCTTGGATTTCGACACGGGTGGGCGTAGCCGGATAGGTCGCGACACGCCGGCAGACCTGCGTTTAGTGACAGATGGCTTGGAAGGCATAAGGAATCTGCTCAATGACATCCCGAGCCAGCATGCCGGCCTCGCCAAGTCGCCGGGCGGCCAGATCTCCCGCTGCACCATGAATATATGTGGCCGCACAGGCGGCTTCCCAGGGCGGCAGTCCTTGCGCCAGAAGGCCGACGGTCATGCCGGTCAGGACATCGCCTGTTCCCGCTGTGGCCATGCCGGGATTCCCCGTGGGGCAGATCGCGATCCGTCCATCCGGTCGAGCGATCACCGAGCGTGCCCCTTTCAATACGAGTATCACGCCCGCTTGAGTGGCGAACCGACTGGCAGTGCCAATTCGGTCGGCGTTGACCGATTGAGCGGTCGCACCCGATTCAAGCCGAGCCATTTCTCCCGGATGAGGAGTGAGAATTGGAGCGACCGTACATTCAGATAGCAGAGATGAGTGACCAGCCAGGGCACTGAGTGCGTCCGCGTCCAAGACGCATGGACGGTCCAGATGTTTCACGACAGACCGAACCAATTCTGCGGTCTCGGTGTGCGTAGAAAGGCCAGGACCGAGAGCCACTGCGGTCTTGGATCGTACGAACGGGATGAGAAGGTCCAGACTGTTGCGGCTCAGTGTCCTGGCTTCAGTTTCCGGAAGGGGCACGGTCATCACCTCGAGGAGCTTGGCCTCCAGAACATCGTTCATGCTGGCCGGTGTGGCAACCGTCACCAAGCCGGTTCCCATCCGAAGGGCTGCCTGCGCGGCCAGCGCCGCGGCACCCGTCTTACCCACCGAACCGGCAATGATGCCGGCATGGCCAAAGGTGCCTTTATGGGCTGAAACTCGCCGACGGGGAAGGCTGCGGCGGATGGTTTCAGGGACGAGCAGTGTCACGCAACTGTCTATCTCCGCGGCAAAGGACGAAGGAATCCCAATATCGGCCACCTGGACGATCCCGGCGTGATCGATCCCATGGCCGACGTACAAGCCCAGTTTGGGAAGACCGAAGGTGACAGTCAGGGAGGCGCTCACGGCTGCTCCGAGCATTGACCCGCTGTCCGCATGGATTCCGGAGGGAATATCGACGGCCACCGTGGGACGTCCGCATTGGTTCAGGAGGTTGATGGCATCTCGGTAGCTCCCCGTCACGTCGGCGGATAAACCGGTGCCGAAGATGGCGTCGATCACCAGATCACTGGCAGCCAACTGGATCCGGGTTCGATCTTCGAAGCGAAAGGGGAGGATCGAAGACTTGCCGGCCGTTCGAATGAACCGTCGGTACATGACGGCCGCATCGCCGGTGAACGCTGAAACTGGCGCCAGCAAGAGCACGTGGACCTTGGCCCCACGACGGCGCAGCAGCCGGGCGATGACCAGCCCGTCCCCTCCGTTGTTTCCCTTCCCACAGACAACCGTGATTCTTCTGGCACGCTGAGGCCCGAATTGGACCTCGAGATGCCTGACGACCTCCTGGCCGGCGCGTTCCATCAGCACGATGCCGGGAACGCGTGCTTCAACAATCGTCCGACGGTCCAGCGCCTGCATCTGGGCGGCGGTGACCACCTTCATTGAGGACCTCGCCTGGTCACGATCCTACAGAACGATGAGAGAATGAGTCCGGGAATGAGCTCTCTCCTGCCGTCCAAGGCCTCAACCGACGAGCGTCTTCATCTCCCTGACTGCGCGATCGAGGCCGATCAATATGGCCCGGGCCATGATGCTGTGGCCGATGTTGTACTCCACGATTTCCGGAATATGCGTCAGGCGTTTCACATTCTGATAGTTCAAACCGTGGCCGGCATTGACGCCAAGCCCGAGTTTATAGGCCAATTTTGCCGACTGGGTGATGGCTTCCACTGCGGCGTCTGCCTCCTTGGCCCGTTGCGCATTGGCATAACGTCCGGTATGAAGCTCGACGAAGTCCGCCGAGAGTTTATGAGCGGCCTTGATTTGTGGGAGATCCGGTTCAATGAACAAGCTGACGGGAATACCACCGTTGTGCAAAAGGTCCACGATCTGATGGAGACGATCCTTGTGTCCGACTGCATCGAGGCCACCCTCCGTGGTCAATTCCTGCCGCCGCTCGGGAACCAGCGTGACCATGTCCGGTCTGATGCCCAGTGCGATCTTGGCCATGTCCTCATCGGCGGCGATCTCGAGGTCGAGCTTCGTGCGGATTGTGTCGCGAAGCAACCGAAGATCGCGGTCCTGAATGTGGCGGCGATCTTCGCGAAGATGGACGACAATCCCGTCGGCCCCTGCCAGTTCCACCAGCACTGCGGCGGCGATGGGGTCGGGATCCGATCCGCCGCGGGCTTGACGGAGCGTCGCGATATGATCAATGTTGACACCCAGTCTAGGCACGACCACCTCCATTGCGTGATCAACGAAAAGAGCCGAAATCGGACAACGGGTAGGAGAGTCGTCGGCTGTTGTAGCAGAAATCCTCGGAACGGGGCAAGAAATGGGATGACGCGTGCGTCATGTGCGGTATCTTGGACATCATTCTGCCGAACCCCACAGAAACATGCGACAATTTGACTCTGCTGCCCCGCCGCAATTAGAATACGCGATCGTCGGCTGACGAGGGCGTATCCGTCCCGAGCCTGCATCTACTCATCTGTAATACGACAATACGACGAACTCTCGCATTATGGGATTGGCGGATCACTTTTACCGGTTAAAACGGCTTCCTCCGTATGTGTTTGCCCAGGTGCAGAGCCTGAAGCTCGACGCTCGTCATCGCGGAGAGGACATCATCGACTTCGGGATGGGTAACCCCGACCAGCCGACACCTCCGCATATCGTCGAAAAGATGATCGAAGCGGCGCGGAAAGGGAGGAATCATCGCTATTCCGCATCCCGCGGCATTACCAAGCTGCGTCATGCCATCGCCGGCTGGTATCGGCGGAACTACGATGTCGACCTAGATCCGGAAACGGAAGCAATTGTCACGATCGGTTCAAAGGAAGGGTTGGCTCATTTGTCCCTCGCCATGATCGGCCCCGGCGATGTGGTACTGACCCCGACGCCGACCTATCCGATCCATATGTACAGCTTCATCATCGCGGGCGGAGAAGTCCGCGGGATCGAATTGCGGCCTGACAGCGACTTTTTCGACGATCTTCAACGGGTCTACCGACAGACGTTTCCTCGGCCGAGAATTCTGGTCATCAATTTCCCTCATAACCCCACCACGGCCGTCGCCGATCTTGAGTTCTTCAAGAAAATCGTGGCCTTTGCCAAGGAGCACAACGTCATCGTCATTCATGATCTCGCCTATGCCGATCTGGTGTTCGACGGGTACAAGGCGCCAAGCTTCCTTCAGGTGCAAGGCGCCAAGGACGTCGGGGTCGAGTTTTATACGTTGTCCAAGGCCTACAATATGCCGGGGTGGCGGGTGGGGTTCTGCGTTGGTAACCGCGAAGTGGTCGGGGCATTGGCCAAGATCAAGAGCTATCTAGACTATGGAATCTTCCAGCCGCTGCAGATCGCCAGCGTCATTGCGCTGAATGGGCCTCAGGATTGCGTCAAGGAAACCGTGTTGCGCTACCAGAAGCGGCGCGACGTTCTGGTGAGCGGCTTGAATCGCATCGGCTGGAATGTCGCCAAACCACGGGCGACGATGTTTGTCTGGGCCAGGATTCCGTTGCCCTATCGCCATATGGGATCGCTGGAATTTTCCAAACTGCTCTTGCGAGAGGCGAAAGTCGCCGTGTCGCCTGGAATCGGCTTCGGGGAGGGCGGTGACGAATACGTTCGGTTCGCCTTGGTCGAAAACGAGCATCGAACCCGACAAGCGGTCCGGGGCATTCGCAAGGCTCTGAAGCTTGAAGGAACGGACGAATGAAATCGCGCGTGGGCGTCGGGATCATCGGGTTCGGCACGGTCGGGTCCGGTGTCGCCAGAATTCTGTTGGACAATGCGGCGATCATCCGCCGAAGAGTGGGAGTGCCGCTTGAGCTCGTGCGGATCGCCGATCTCGACGTCACGCGCAGCCGCGGAATCGATTTGGCGCCGGGTATCCTGGTGAACGACGCCAAGCAGGTCTTGGCCGATCCTCATGTCGACATTGTCGTCGAACTGATCGGTGGCTGCGACTTCGCCAAACGAATCCTTCTGGACGCGATCGAGGCCGGAAAGCACGTCGTGACCGCCAACAAAGCGCTGCTCGCGCTTCATGGCGAAGAACTATTCGCAGCCGCAGCCCGTAAGGGAATCGATCTGGGATTCGAAGCCAGTGTCGGCGGCGGGATTCCCGTCATCCGCGCCGTGACGGAAGGATTGGCGGCCAACACGATCCAGTCGATTTACGGCATCATCAACGGGACATCCAACTATATCTTGTCCCGCATGACGAATGAAGGACAGGGATTTGCCGAGAATCTGGCTGAAGCGCAGCGAGCCGGGTATGCCGAGGCGGATCCGACGTTCGACGTGGCGGGGACGGACTCGGCGCACAAGTTGGCGATTCTGGCGAATTTGGCCTTCGGCTCCCCGATCAACTTCAAGGAACTCTATACAGAAGGCATCACCCACATCACCCAGCACGATATCGCCTATGCCCGTGAGCTCGGATACACGATTAAGCTGTTGGGTATCGCCAAGCTGGTCGACGGCGAGGTGGAAGCGAGAGTGCATCCCACGATGCTTCCAGCTGATTCTCCGTTGGCCAAGATCGAAGGTGTCTACAACGCGATTCAGTTGATCGGTGATGCGGTCGGCGACGTTGTCCTTGTCGGTCGGGGGGCCGGCGACATGGCTGCAGGCAGCGCCGTGGTGAGCGACATCATTGCCAGCGCCCGTCATCTGCTGAAGGGCGGCGCCGGCCGCGTGCCTCCCGCCTCATTCCAGCAGGATCAGCGGCGTCCCTTGCGCATGCGACCAATGGAGGAGATCAGCTCGCTGTACTATCTGCGATTCATGGTGCTCGATCGTCCCGGAGTGCTGGCTCAGATCGCAGGGGAACTGGGCCGCTATGGAATCAGCATTGCGTCGATGCTGCAAAAGGGACGTCGAGCGGGACAGACTGTGCCGATCGTCATCAAGACGCACACGGCACAGGAGCGAGCTGTTCAGATGGCGCTGCGGGAGATCAACGGTATGGACTTCATGTCCGAGCCTACCACCCTGGTGCGCGTGGAGGGCAAGGACGAGTGATGTCATGAATCCCTGGCGCGGACTGATCGAAGAATACCGCAAGTTCCTCCCCGTAACCGAACACACACCCGTTGTGTCCCTGGGAGAAGGGAACACACCCCTGATCCGGGCGGCCAAACTTGCGAAACGAATTGCGCCTGGCATCGATCTCTATTTGAAAGTCGAGGGAGCCAATCCCACCGGGTCCTTCAAGGACCGCGGCATGACCATGGCGATTTCCAAAGCACTGGAGAGTGGAGCCCAGGCTGTTATCTGCGCATCGACCGGAAACACCTCCGCATCGGCGGCTGCGTATGGTGCGCGTGCGGGACTGGCGGTCTATGTCCTGATCCCGGCGGGAAAGATCGCAATGGGCAAACTGTCGCAAGCGATGATGCATCAGGCGACGGTGATCCAAATCGACGGCAATTTCGACCAGGCCCTCTCGATCGTCAAGGAGGTGTCGGCGCTGCACCATATCGAACTCGTCAACTCGCTCAATCCCTATCGGATCGAGGGCCAGAAGACGGCCGCCATGGAAGTGTGCGATCAGTTGGGCGACGCGCCGACCCTGCACGTACTGCCAGTCGGAAACGCCGGAAACATTACGGCGTATTGGAAGGGATACCAAGAATACCGTGCGGCCAACCAGACGACACGCGTGCCGCGCATGATGGGTTTTCAGGCCGCAGGAGCGGCTCCGATGGTGCTCGGCCGTGTTGTCGAAAATCCGCAGACTGTGGCAACGGCTATTCGAATCGGTAATCCCGCGAGTTGGCAGGCCGCATTGCGGGTGATCAAGGACTCCTCTGGAGCCATTGATTCGGTTATGGATGAGGAAATTCTCCAAGCCTATACGATGGTGGCTGGAACGGAAGGGGTGTTTTGTGAGCCGGCTTCCGCGGCTTCCGTTGCCGGAGTGATCAAACTCAGCAAGCAGGGTGCGCTTCGCGAAGGAGACACGGTCGTCTGTACCTTGACCGGCCATGGCTTGAAGGATGCCGATACCGCCATTAGCGTGTCGGTTCAGCCGAAAACCGTTCAGGCGACGAAGGAGGACGTGGCCCGGGTCCTCAAAGTCTAGACGATCATGCTGAAGTATGTGCCGACCTCCGGATCGCATCACCAGCTGCGCCTCGAAGACAACGACATAGGCGCCGTTTCATCACGGCAGGGCCCTATGCCGTCCTGGGGTTCTGTGGGCGAAGATCTCGCCTCGCAGAGAAACGGTCAGTCATCAACGATGTGGGTACGGTCTCGATGAAGTACGTGATCTTGCATGCGGATGGAATAGTGGATCAGCCTCGCGCTGAACTGGGCGGTAAGACCCCCCTTCAGGCTGCTTCAATTCCTCACCTCGATCGCCTTGCACAAAGTGGAGAACTTGGAATACTGACGGTCCCGTCGGAAAATGGCCGACAAGGCGGCGGGTTGACAGGAACCTGTATCCTCGGCTACGAGCCGCGGAAATACTATCAAGGTCCGGGGCCGCTGGAAGCGGCAAGTCTCGGCGTTACCGTCGGCGAGCACGACGTGGTCTATCGATGCACCATGGTCACGCTGAAGGCTGAACCGCAGCCCGGCGTCAAGAGTGTGGCATCCGAAATCAAAAAACTCGGGTCCCATGTGATTATGGAAGACGCGACGGCCGGCCTGATTACCGGTGCCGAAGCGCGGGAGCTGATCGATGCCGTCAATGAGCAACTGGGATCTGAGCTCATTCAGTTTTACCCAGGATCGGGGCATCGACACCTGATGGTCTGGGTGAACGGAAAGCCCAGGGCTATTTGTACCGATCCGCAGTCGCTGGTAGGCAAGCCGATCGGCGAGGCGCTCCCGGCTGGAGACGGAGCTGACATGCTTCGAAAGCTCATGGACGCCTCCTTGACCATTTTGCGGGATCATCCGGTGAATGACGAACGTCGAGAGGCGGGACTTGCGCCGGCAAATTGCCTTTGGCTGTGGGGCGAAGGGCGAGCCGTCGTGTGGCCGAGCCTCACTGAACGGTTTCACGTTTCCGGTGCTGTCGTGTCTTCGAGCGACGTTCACCGAGGGATCGGGCTGCTCGCGGGACTTGAGGCGGTCGATCCCGAACGATTGTCCGGAGCGGATCTGGCCGCGAGAGCCACGGTTGCACTGGAGGAGCTCAGAACGAAGGATTTCGCCTACGTGCACGTCGAATTGCCGGATCCCGTCGTCTATGGCACCGACGTCAAGGCCAAAGTGACCGGGATCGAAGATATTGATCGAGAGTTGGTTCGGCCGCTTCTCCATGGGATGGAACAATTGGGGCCGTACCGCGTCATGGTTCTCTGCGATTCCGGCAACGTGCATCAGGGGAGACCGGCCGACGGACAACGGTTTTATGCGTATCGGGATAGCTCGATACACCCGGCCGCAAATGCCGCGCGGCGCTTTACCGAGGCCGATGCACAGACTTCGACCATCCCGCCCCGGGACGCCACGAAATTCGTCATACGATTGTTCGCGAAGTCCTGACGTCGATGTCCTTGATTGTTCAGAAATACGGCGGAACCTCCGTCGGGACGGTCGAGCGGATTCTTCGCGTTGCCGACAACGTCGAGCGGGCATGTAAGGACGGGCATCAAGTCGTTGTGGTCCTCTCGGCCATGAGCGGAGAGACGGACCGCTTGTTGCGCCTTGCTCACGAAATGACCGCCCTGCCGGATGAACGGGAACTCGATATGCTGCTTTCCACCGGCGAGCGTGTCACCATCGCCCTTCTGGCGATGGCGCTACGAGGCCGCAATCTTGATGCGCGATCGTTCACTGGTCGTCAGGTCGGCATCTTGACGGACAACGCCCACACGAAAGCCCGCATCACCAAGGTGACGGCGGAGCGCATTCGTGAATCGCTCGCCAAGGGCGTCATCCCAGTCGTGGCCGGCTTCCAGGGGATCAACCAGCAATCGGATGTCACGACATTGGGACGCGGCGGGTCTGATTTGACCGCGGTCGCGCTGGCTGGAGCGCTCAAGGCCGATCGATGCGTGATCTTCACGGACGTAGACGGCGTCTACACCACCGATCCCAATATCGTCCCGTCGGCGCGACGCATCGATAAGATTTCATATGAAGAGATGTTGGAAATGGCCAGTCTCGGGGCAAAAGTGCTGCAGAGCCGCTCCGTGGAGTTTGCAGCCAAGTTCAACGTGCCGCTGGAGGTCAATTCGAGCTTCAAAGAAGGAAAGGGGACTCTTGTGACACGCGAAGACAGAGATATGGAGGCCGTCGCGGTTTCGGGAGTCACCGGCGACCGGAATCAGGCCAAGATCACGATCGTCGGAGTGCCGGACAAGCCGGGCATCGCGGCCGGTCTCTTCGGGCCGGTGGCCAAGGCGAATATCCTGGTCGACGTGATCATTCAGAACATGAGCCAAGCGGCATTGACCGACATTTCATTTACGATTCCTCGCGTGGACGTGAAAAAGGCCGTCTCGCTCATCCAGGACGTGGCCAAGAACATCGGGGCCAAGTCCGTCTCGGTCACGGAGGCGATCGCCAAAGTCTCGTTGGTGGGAGTGGGGATGCGCTCGCACTCGGGGGTGGCAGCCAAGATGTTCGAAGTCCTGTCGCAGGAAGGCGTCAACATCATCATGATCAGCACCTCTGAAATCAAGATCTCCTGTGTGATCGATGAAAAATATCTGGAACTGGCCATGCGGTCACTGCACTCGGCGTTCGGGCTGGATCAGCCCAGGAGCGACGACCGAGCGTCCAAGTAGCGCCCCGTCATGAATTGAGTCTCGACAGGATTGGCCTGGGCCTGATACCCTCTGTTGATGCCAGAACACCCTCCAACGCGTAAGTCCGAACATCGGACCGGCGATCGTTCCGATGTGTCGTTGGCTGCATTGCCGAGCGCGCAGAGCCTTGAAATTTATGACACCACGCTCCGTGATGGTGCGCAGGCCGAGGATGTCAGTTTCTCCGTTGAGGACAAGGTTCGGATTGCCCAGAAGCTGGACGACCTGGGAGTCCATTTTATCGAGGGCGGCTGGCCCGGCGCCAATCCCAAGGATATCGAGTTTTTCCGCATCATCAAGACCATTCCGCTGCAGCACGCCAGTGTGGTGGCATTCGGTTCGACGCGCAAGGCGAGCAATCCAGTCGACAAAGATCCGACGATCCAGGCGCTGCTCTCAGCCGACACTCAGACGATCACGCTGTTCGGGAAGAGTTGGACCTTTCAGGTTACCGACGCGCTCGGCATTTCGCTGAGCAAGAACATTGAGCTTATTAAGGACTCGATCGAGTATTTGCAATCCAAAGGGCGCCGAGTCTTTTACGACGCGGAACATTTTTTCGACGGGTACAAGGCCGATCCCGAGTATGCACTGAACACGATCCGTGCGGCTGTAGAAGCCGGTGCGGCGCGCATCATTCTGTGCGATACGAACGGCGGGTCAATGCCGTGGGAAATCCGCGAGATCTGCCGGGCGGTCCAAACCGAGTGCTCGGTTCCTCTTGGAATCCATGCGCATAATGACTGCGAAATGGCGGTCGCCAACTCCCTCATCGCCATCGAAACAGGGGTGATGCAGGTGCAGGGAACGATCAATGGGATCGGAGAACGCTGCGGGAACGCCAACCTCACCTCCATTGTCCCGAATCTGCAGTTGAAGATGAAGCGACCGGCACTCGGAGATCGACTCGGCCGTCTGAAGGACGTGTCGGGTTTCGTTACCGAAATTGCCAATCTGATGCCCAACAAGCACCAGCCGTATGTTGGTGATGCGGCATTTGCCCACAAGGGCGGGGTTCATATCCACGCTGTGCTCAAGAACCCAGCGACGTATGAGCATATCAATCCCGCGAGGGTCGGCAATCGGCAGCGCATGCTTGTTTCCGACTATGCCGGCCGGAGCGGCATACTGGAAAAGATCGAGTCGTATGGACTGACGATTGCCAAGGATCATTCCAAGGTCTCGGAATTGGTTGAAACACTGAAAGAGCGTGAGAGTCAGGGGTATCAGTTTGAGGGAGCGGAAGGTTCCTTCGAGCTGCTTATGCGGAAGGTCATGGGGAGCCATACACCATCGTTTCAACTGCTCGGATTCCGTGTCGTGGTTGAGAGAAAGCAAGATGACGGGACCTCCATGTCTGAGGCGACAGTCACGGTCAAAGTGGACGAAACCGTCGCCCATGCCCAGGGAACGGGCGCCGGGCCCGTAAACGCGCTGGACCATGCCCTACGGAAGTCATTGGAGCGCTTTTATCCGGAGCTCCGTGAAGTCAAGTTGCTCGACTATAAGGTAAGGGTCCTCTCCGCCAATCGAGGTACGGAATCCAAGGTGCGCGTCCTGATTGAGTCGGGAGATCATAAGGATAAGTGGGGAACAGTTGGAGTCTCTGAGAACATCATGGAAGCAAGTTGGCAGGCTCTGGCCGACAGTATTGAGTATAAATTGCTCGCCAGGGACCGATCATCCGATCAGTCTGCCCCCTGAATTTGTCCTTGACAGCTCACATAACCTCACGTAACTTATGGTGAAACTAGCTTTTGCTCGAAGGAGATGACCGAGCAGCCTGAGGAGTTGCGTAGGGGGAAGCATGAGAAAGGCAGATATTGCGAACGAAATCTACAAGCAGGTCGGAATCTCGAAGAATGAGGCGGCGGACATTGTAGAGCTCGTGCTGAACATGCTCAAGGCTGTGTTGCAAAAGGGAGAATCGGTCAAGATCGCCGGTTTTGGAAATTTTGTCGTGAGGAGCAAAGGTGCACGAAAAGGTCGAAATCCTCGAACAGGCGAGGAAATCGGGATCACGCCCCGTCGTGTCGTGACCTTCCGTCCCAGTCAAGTATTCAAGAAGTACGTCAATTCATAGCCCCGTTACTCACCGTCGCATATCCTGGCACGAGGATCGGTCATGGGGAATGAGCCCCGGCTGGGAAGCAAAGTCTTCTATAAAATAGGGGAAGTCAGCCAATTCACGAAGCTGCCCGCATATGTCTTGCGGTTTTGGGAATCACAATTTCCCTTTCTTAGGCCAAAAAAAAGCCGTGGAAATCAGCGGCTGTACGTGAGACGCGATATCGAGATCGTTCTGGAAATCAAGCGGATGCTCTATGAAGAAGGCCACACGCTTGAGGGAGTGAAACGGTATTGGGCTAGACGAGGCCGGGTTTCCGCCCAGCGGCTGAAGCCAAAAGAATTGGCGCAGAAGTTGCGTGGAAGTCTCCAAGCTATTTTGAAACTCCTGGAATCTCATTGAGCAGACCCTTCCTCCCAGAACCCGGCTGTTCTAGTTGCAATCGGAGGTCCTCAGAGGAGAGAATGCAAAAACGTTGGCTTCTGTCGGGGCGTGGCGCAGCCCGGTAGCGTACTCGCTTGGGGTGCGAGTGGTCGGCCGTTCAAATCGGCTCGCCCCGACCAAATCGCCAACATTCATAGTGAACTGCTGAGTGTCGACGATACGTGCGCCCGGAGCCAGCGGTTTGCTCCGGACATGATAACCTCTCTGAACGACTGAGCTGCCGGCGAGCAGCTTTTTTTGTGCCCGGTGTCCACATGCGCATTTTGGTGACAAACGACGACGGGATTTCATCCGCGGGACTGACCGTGCTCGCCGAGGCCCTGGGAAAGCTGGGCGAGGTGTGGGTCGTTGCGCCGGATCGCGAGCGGACGGCGGTCGCCCACGCCGTAACGCTACATAAGCCTCTGAGAGTCCATCGGCAGGCAAAGCGTCTGTTCACCGTCAACGGAACGCCGGTTGATTGCGTCAACCTTGCACTGCAGAATATCCTTCCGGCGCCTCCACAGCTCCTGGTGTCAGGGATCAACAAGGGCGTGAATCTTGGTGACGACGTGTTGTACTCCGGTACCGTGTCCGCTGCGGTCGAAGGGACTATTCTCGGCATACCGTCGATCGCGGTGTCGCAAGAGGGTCGCGAGACCTTCCGCTTTTCGGTGGGCGCTGCTCACGCCATGCGTATCGCGCGTCTGGTCCTTGAGCAGGGCTTGCCTGAGGAAACGCTCCTGAATGTCAACATTCCAGATCGTCCCCTCGGACGCACAACCCATGTCCGTGTAACGTGCCTCAGTCGGCGACGGTTCGACAATCCGATCATTGAGAAAGTCGATCCCCATGGTCGAACGTACTACTGGATCGCAGGCACCCGGGTGTCGTGGAGCAGAAACAAGGATTCGGATCATGAGGCCATTGCGGAGGGAGCGGTGTCGCTGACGCCCATTCATCTCGACAGCACGCACTATGGCGCAATGGACCGCTTCCGAGCCTGGGAACCGCTGCTCAGACGCGGCGATCGCCGGACACAGGCGCGGCGTGCGATCAGGAAAAGGAGAGGGTAACGCACATGGGAGGGCTGATCGAGGCGATTATCACACTGTTAGGTCGCTTTGTCATGAATACGATCAGCTCTCTGGGGTACAGCGGCATTTTTCTGACGATGGCGATTGAGAGCGCCTGCATTCCGTTGCCAAGCGAAATCATCATGCCGTTCTCGGGGTATCTCGTCACGACCGGCCAGTTTAGTTTGATCGGCGTTACACTGGCCGGTGCCATCGGCAACGTCGTCGGGTCGATCGTCGCCTATTATGCCGGGGTGTGGGGCGGGCGACCGTTTGTCGAGCGGTATGGCCCGTACATGCTGGTCTCGCGCCGGGATCTTGATCTTGCTGATCGCTGGTTTCAAAAATACGGTGATGCGGCCGTGTTGTTCAGCCGCATGCTGCCGGTCGTCCGCACTTTCATCTCGTTACCGGCGGGGATCGCCGCCATGAATTTCCCCCGCTTTGTGATTTTTACGTTCGTCGGTGCGCTGCCATGGTGCTATCTCTTGGCCTACATTGGCGTCAAAATGGGGGAGCAGTGGGACCAACTGCACGATTACTTTCATCAGCTCGATATTGTGATCGGTCTCCTGCTGGTGCTGGCGGGCGGTTATTTTCTCTGGTCACACTGGCCTCGGCGCAGATACGACCAGACTTCGTAGCGTAGCATGCTGAGATTGTTCAACACCCTTACCGGGAAACAGGAACCGTTCGAGTCCTTGGAACCCAATCGAGTGCGGATGTACGTCTGCGGAGTGACGGTCTACGACTATTGCCACATCGGTCACGCGCGCAGTGCGTTGGTATTTGATGTGCTTCGGCGGTATCTGGAGCACGTCGGATATGAGGTGGAGTTCGTGAAGAACTTCACCGATGTTGACGACAAGATAATCAATCGGGCCCATGAGCGGGGTGTGTCGTGTGAGTCAATCACCGCGCAATTCATCGGGGCCTACTATGAGGACATGGGCAAGCTGAGGATTGCTCCCGCTACGAAAGAGCCCAGGGCCACAGAGCACATCGGCGACATCGTTGCGATGGCGGAACGGCTGATCGAGAATGGTATGGCCTATCAGGTTCAGGGCGATGTGTACTTCCAGGTGAAGAAGTACCCTGCGTACGGGCGATTGTCCAAGCGCAAACTCGAAGACCTCCAAGCCGGTGCACGCGTGGAGGTGGACGATCGCAAGCGCGATCCGATGGATTTTGCCTTGTGGAAAAGCAGCAAGCCCGGTGAGCTGTCATGGCCCAGTCCCTGGGGTATGGGGCGACCGGGCTGGCACATTGAATGTTCGGCCATGTCGATCAAGTATTTGGGTGAGACGTTCGACATTCACGGCGGCGGCATGGATCTGATTTTCCCGCACCACGAGAACGAAATTGCTCAGTCCTGCGGCACGACAGGAAAAGAGTTTGCACGCTATTGGATCCACAACGGGTTCGTGCAGCTCAACCACGAGAAGATGTCTAAGTCCTTGGGGAACTTCTTCACGGTCAGAGAGGTTTTTGAAAAGTCGCAATGGTCTGAGGAAGTGACGGGGGAAATCCTCCGGTACTTCTTGCTCTCAACCCATTATCGCAGGCCACTCGATTTTTCCGACCAAGCACTGACTGAATCAAAAAAGGCCCTGGATGGATTTTATGATCTATTCTTGCGATTGACCGAGCCAGGATGGGAGGAAGAGTCAGACATTGTAATGGCCTTTCGCGAGGCGATGTTCAAAAAGGCGATGGACAACGATCTCAATACTCCCCAGGCATTGGCGGAGCTGCAAGAACTGCGAGGAGAAATAAATAGGCAACTATTGGAAGGTTTGCCCGGAGGGAAAAAAAAGGAAGTACACAAAGAGTTTCGCAAGCTGGGAAAAGTATTGGGGTTGTTTCAATTGGAACCGAATCAATGGCAGTTCAATCCTCCCGTGAGAGGAACGGTCGGTATCGTCACAGAGATGGATGAGGCCCGACCAATCGCTCAAATAGGCGAGCTGACGCCAGAGAAGATAGAAGCAAAGATTGCAGAACGTGCCGAAGCCAAGAAGCAAAAGGACTTCAAGCGCGCAGATGTGATCAGAGCAGAGCTCGCCTCCTTAGGCATCACCCTTGAGGACAAACCGGATGGCACGAGCAGATGGAAGCGGTGAGCCATCGGAGCTCCTCTACGGATTGCATGCGGTCCGAGAAGCTCTTAGAGCCGGTAGTAGACCCATACAGCGACTCCTCGTCCTGAGACTGGATCGGCAGTTCGGCGACTTGGTTCAGCAGGCCAAGGTGAACGGGGTTCCGGTGCAGCTCGGGCCCCCCGCCGCATTCGACCGTCTCATCCCAAATGGAAAGCATCAGGGAGTCATTGCGTTCGTCGCGGCCAAATCGTACAGCAGCCTGGATGGGATATTGGAGTCCGCGCGTGTGCGCAACGAACCCCCCTTCCTTCTCCTTCTTGACGGTGTCGAAGATCCTCACAACTTGGGTGCCGTATTGCGCACTGCCGAGGCAGCGGGCGTTCACGGGATATGCATACCGGAACGGCGAGCAGTGGGACTGACATCCGTGGTCGCAAAAGTCTCCGCTGGTGCGATTGATCATATGCCGGTTTCACGAGTGGTGAATCTCACCCGGCTCATTGAAGACCTGAAGAAGACCGGAGTGTGGGTGTACGGCATAGAACCATCAGGAACGAAGATCTATACGCAAGCCGAGCTGACCGGTCCACTCGCCATCGTCGTTGGCGGTGAAGGGGAAGGTATTCGGCCCGGTGTCCGGAAGGAATGCGACGAGCTGCTGCGCATCCCGATGATGGGTAAGGTTGAGTCGTTGAATGTATCGGCTGCCGTAGCGGTCGTACTCTTCGAAGCGGTACGACAGCGAGGCCGAAAACAACGCGCCGGTTCTACCGAATCCTGATCATTCCGCCCTGGATCGATGTCTTCAGCAGCTGGGCGGTATTGGAAACGCGCAGCTTTTTCATCATGTTGGCACGATGTGCCTCAACGGTCTTAACACTGATTTTGAGTCGTGAACCGATTTCCTTGTTCTTGAACCCGGCCCAGATCAACTCAAGGATTTCTTGCTCCCGACTGGTCAGTGATTCCGGGCGCTTTTTCCGTGGCGGTGGAGTTAAGTCGACAAGGGGCGATCGAGGTTTGGCCTTGACCACTCGTGTCATGTTTGCCGTTCTCCTTTGAATGAAAAGGAATTCCGTTATAATTTCACTGCACGTGAAAACACTGGAGAACAAACCCTAGCCCCCATAATGGAATTATAGGAGGTCGGTTTGGTCCCTGTAAATCGAAGCTCTATGGCCCTAGTGAGACTACGTATTTCGGCCGAGATGCTCTTCTAAGAGGTGGCTTATGGGCGCCTATCTTTACATCGTAGCGGCTTTACTCGGCCTCTTGATAGGGAGTTTTCTGAACGTCTGCATTTTTCGGCTGCCTCGTGGCGAATCCATTGTTTGGCCCGGATCGCATTGTCCGGTTTGCGGTGCGTCGATTCAGTTTTACGACAACATTCCTGTCTTCAGTTATCTCTGGTTAAGAGGACGTTGCCGAGCCTGCCACGTGCGGATTCCTTGGCGGTATCCGCTTGTGGAAGTAGCCAACGCGGTGGGGTATGTAGGTATTCTGTGGTTTTTCGGCCCCGGATGGTCCGCCGTTCTCTATAACATGTTGTTCTCCGCCCTGCTCGTGGTGGTCGGCACCGATCTCTCACACCAGATTATTCCGGATGCCGTCACATTGCCGGGCGTCATCGTCGGCCTGCTGGGAGCTGTTACCGTTCTGCCTGTAGGATGGGTCAACGCACTCCTGGGGATTCTTCTAGGAGCTGGTATCCTTTGGGCGCTGGCATGGGTCAGTCCTTACGTCTTCGGAAAGGAAGGCATGGGTGGTGGAGATATCAAGTTATTGGCGATGGTTGGCGCCTTTCTAGGATGGAAGCCGGCTCTTTTGACGATCATGGTCGGTTCCTTGACAGGATCCTTGATAGGCATTTCCCTAATCGGTCTCCACGTGATCAAGCGGGATGAATATATTCCATTTGGACCATTTCTTGCTTTTGGTGCACTCGTATCGCTGTTTTTCGCTCAGCCCATTTTGGATTGGTATCAAGGGTTGCTGAGCCCGTCATAGTTCTCCCCGCGGGATCTGTATCTGAACCAAGGTCCGCTGTATCCGATCAGACTATAGGTATTCCTCCTTCCTCCGATCCTCAAGAACAATCCAGCACTAAGAAGTCGAAGCGTTTTCTGACTACTTCCTGTGGACGGATTGCCTTGATCCGCATAGTCAAAGACGGCATGAGTCTTGGAGTCCGTCGGGACTGATCTGCCATGGCATATGCGTACCTCTTGAAACCCAGTTTCCAGGAGCGCGGAGGAAGCCTCACTGAAATATTGGTGGTCTTGGTGATCTTAGGCGTATTGACAGCATTAGCAGGACCGAGCTACAAGGCGGTGACTGCAAGGACACAAGCACGATCCGTCGCCGCTGAAATCGCGTCAAAGCTTCGTCTGACCAGGCAACTGGCCATGGCTAGACGCGAACGATTACTCGTCCAGTTCGACCGACCTCGACAGTCTCTCATATTTGTGCGAGTCGATTCTGGAGATGTGCTCGAGGAATATCATTATGCGGACAAGGGCGTCGTGCTCGAGGAGCCGAGCGCCGGACCGAATGTACTGTTTTATTCGAGCGGCCGAGCGGCCACGGCAACAACCATTATCATATTGGATGGTGGGCGAAGAACAATCACGTTGACTGTCAGCATCACAGGACGCGTATCCGTTTCATGATGAAACGCCTGATCATGACCGATTGTGTCGGATCCAGCTTCGCGGAAGTCTTGGTCGCGATGGCGATCTTGCCACTGGTGCTTATGGGGGCCATAGGGGCCTTCCACATGGCGGAGAGGATTATTACGCTGGGAACGTTGTCCAGTCGAGCATTGGCTATGGCTCAATCTCGGATTGAAGCGAAACGATCCGTCCGATGGGAACGGCTCTTGATGGACGACCTAGATTATGACGGCATCCCGGAGACTCTCATGCATGACGACGGACAAGATGGAGATTTGATCGCAGGAGACGGAGTCTACTCAGCGACTGCTCAGAGAAATGGTGTATCCCTCACATGGACGGTGATACCGAGTCGAACAGGACGACTATCCGGGTCAGGGTATGCAGTCATTGAAAGCCGAGCGTCGTATGAAACCGAGCACGGGCAGCGAGAAGTCAAGCTGGTGGCGATCAGGGCAAATCCTGTCTACGTTGGCGAGTGAACCCTCGCATGAAGTCGAGCATGTGGCCAACGTGCCTGAGCATCTGTCGGCGCCCTGCCGGACTGGGACAATGTGGGACGACTCTCCTGGAATTGATGATCGCCACTGTGGCTGGACTGATCATCATGTCAGCCGCTTGGCAGACCTTGTCCTTCTTGCATCGGCAGTTCTCGCTCCAACAGTTCTCCCTCGCGCGCCAGCAAGACCTTCGTCTCGGTCTTGCGGTGCTGGAGCAAGACATTCATCAGGCTGAGGCCGAAGCAGTGTCGATCATGGGACGCGAGGAGCTGGAGTTCTGGGCGAATGTCAACGGTTTGGTCACCACGGTCAATGCCCCAGCGTCATCAGGCCAAACTTCGATACGTGTCGATGATGGCAGAGGATGGCCGGAGCGAAAGACGATCGTCATCAACTGGAGCGATCAGAATGAGGTAACGGCATTGGCGCGGGACGGGCAGCGAACTCTGCTGACGCTCACACAACCGCTAGTAACCGCCATTCCGACGGGAGCCTCCGTGTCGGTTCGCAACCGTGTTCGGTATTACAGTAAGCAGGACGTCCGGGGCAACAAGAGATTGTTACGAATGGTCGATGGAGGAGCCAGCGTATTGGTTGGAGACATTGAAGCAGCCAAGTTTTCATATTGGGGTGAAGATGGACGAGCAGTCAGCGAATCTCGCTATCTCAAGCGAATCGTCATTGAGGTGATCCTGCGTGGGCCGGGGACCAGAGCGATTCGAGAAATCAGTTTGAAATCGTGACTTAGACAATAATGAATTGCGAGGTGGTCATGTATCGTCAAATGACGGTGAGGTCACAACGAACAGAAGGTCATGTACTCCTTGCCACGCTCATGCTCATGCTCATTCTCTCCATGCTCGGGATGATATCACTCTATCTGGCTGGGGAAGACAGACCGGGAATATCTGCCATGAAGGAGGATGCCGTTGCAGAGCAACTTGCTGACTCCGCTGCAGACTTGATTATGAGCTGGTTCCATGATCCGAGTACTACACCCGAGGCTGTAAGAGGATTATTGGCAAGGCGACAGGGCGATCCAACGACCGGGCCTTCGTTCTTTGACGCAGCGCTTCGCTCCCAATTTTTCGGAACCTCGGACCATCCAGATATCCTGTTCGATGCGGCGAACGCTGCAGATAATACAGTCCTGAACGGGCCGCCGAGCGGGTTCTCGGGAGTCCTTCGAGAAATGGGGCGTCTTACGCGACTCAAACTCTATGGTCCTCTTCGTCCGGGGTTATTGGCTACGATGGAAATAACAGCCTCAATCACTGGGGCGAGGCCGTTGACAAGAACAGTTCAGGTTCAGCTTGGAGCCCTGTCTATTCCTGCCATCCGGGCAGCGATGCAGGTCGGAGCGTGGCTGGGTACTGCTCAGACGGGCGGCTCTCCAGTTCGAGTCCATTGGGGAGAGCAACGTATCGCCGGCAATCTGGTTGTGAGAAGACTAGAAGACATTCCGGTGAAAACTAGCGACGCTCCGGTGACTGAGCAGCCTTATGATTTGCTCAAGCAGGCCGTCGATCGTTGGGTTGAATACTGGATTGGTGGCGATCTAACAGTGATGACTCCTCCGCCTGGTCAGGGTGCACATCCGGATCAGCTAGAGAACGTTCATCTTCAACAGTCTCCATCGCCAGGCGTTCGATTGGACCAATGGGACTATGAGTCGATGAAAAGGACGGCTCTCCGCTACGGAGTTTACTATCGTCTTGATGGGCAAGGGTTGCTTCATCATTCTGATGCATCAGAAGGGGAGCAAGGTTTTTCTCCATCAGAATTGCTCGTCTCTCAGGCAGTCGGAGATCATCGTGGGGTGGTATTCATCGATACCATGGATGGCAAGCCGCCCAGCGCCAATAATATGGGCACGCTAGTGTTAGACGTGGACTATCTCGAGGCTCTGTTGGTAGTACAGGGTCATGTGGTCCTGAAGCCCCAAGGTGGGGGCCGGTCATTTCCGGTTCTGAGTCCGGCTCAAAATGGAGGAAGCGCCCTGGGAACGAGAATACCCGTGCAACTCTCGGGAATTCACTTCCGCGGTCTTCTATGGGCAAGCGGGACAATTACTGTTGAACAATCTGTGAAACTTTTCGGCGCAGCAAGAGCCGGAGAGACCGTCATAAGTGCAAGCCAAGGATCGAGTCTGGAGATCTGGTACGACGCCGATTTGGCACGAGGACTCTTTCGTGGCGTACCCATCGTGTACAAGGCTCCTGGAAGTTGGCGGGTCTTATAGGCAACCTGAGAACAATGCCAAACGATCGAAACTGGCCAAAGGCATCAGGGCGATGAATGGAAAATGGCGACAATCATTCAGAACTCAGCCAGCGACCAGTAGCGAAGGGTGCAGATCGATCCCGGTACATAATCGAGCAGAATGTACTTGATTCATTGGTGCTACGAGGATGCATCACACAAGCAGCTGTCGAAGCCGCGATGGAGGGGGCCAAGGGAGGCGAAGACTTGGAGGCAATCCTCCTTGATCACTATGATGTGCCAAGAGAGGCAGTGGGGACTGCGCTCAGTGAGTATTATCAATGTCCCTACTTGCCCTACGACGAGCGAACCGTCCTCGATGCAGACTTGTTTAAGACTCTGAATATCGACTATCTCAAAAGAAACCTGTGGTTGCCGATTGCGCGACGGGGCACCCTCATCGACATCCTCACCACCGATCCCAATGATTCTGAGAAGAATTGGGATATCCGAAGAGCCTTCTCAGGTGTCTCGATTCGCTATAGCGTTGGGCTGAGGCGAGATATCGAACAGTTCTTGTCCGTTGTCGCGAGGCCTGCAAAGAACACGCTGCTCGGAGAGATTCTCAGCGAACTCGTCCAGGACATTCCTGTCATCCAACCGCTTGAGGCTCCTGCCAGCGTTGTCGACGAAAATGATTCGGCAATAGTGAGACTGGCGAATCATATGATCTTGGAGGCAGATCGATTGGGCGCGTCGGACCTTCACATCGAACCCTATGCGAATCGAAAAGATACCATTGTCCGTTATCGAGTCGATGGCTCATGCTTTACGCACATGAAGATTCCGGCGGCGTATCGCCGCGCAATCGTGTCGAGACTCAAAATCATGGCCAATCTTGATATCGCCGAACGTCGCAAGCCGCAAGACGGGAAAATCTCGTTCAAGTTGTCCACAAGCAGGAATATGGAGTTGCGTGTAGCGACACTTCCCACTGCAGGAGGCGACGAGGACGTCGTTCTTCGCTTGTTGACAGCCAAAGAACCCATGTCTCTACACGCAATGGAGTTTTCGAGCGCGACGCTGGAGGCGATGAAGGGGCTCTCTGAAAAGCCTCATGGTCTTCTCCTGTGCGTAGGCCCCACAGGCTCAGGGAAGACGACCACGCTACACGCCTTGCTGAGGCATATCAATACGGATGAGCGAAAAATCTGGACGGCGGAAGACCCGATTGAGATTACGCAAGATGGGCTTAGGCAAGTCCAAGTACATCACAAGATCGGGCTCACGTTCTCTACGGCCATGCGTGCATTCTTGCGGGCCGATCCGGACGTGATCATGATCGGAGAGATGCGTGACAAAGAGACGGCCGACATCGCGATCGAAGCTTCTCTAACCGGACACCTGGTATTAAGCACACTGCATACGAACAGCGCTGTAGAAACCGTCGTCAGGCTTCTGGACCTCGGTTGCGACTCATTCAATTTTGCGGACTCCCTTCTTGGGATCCTCGCGCAAAGACTCTGTAAGAAGATTTGCAGTGAGTGCAGGGAAGCCTATTGTCCATCTCGTCAAGAGTGGGATGAGTTGGCCCAAGGTTATGGGGGGCGAGTTCTGGCCGAGCTTGACGTTGCTGACCCTAGCAGCGTGAACCTCCATCGCGGTCGCGGTTGTCCAGCATGCAATCGAACGGGATTTAAAGGACGAGTGGCTATTCATGAGTGTCTCGTAGTATCGGAGCAACTGAAGAAACTCATTCAGTCCAAAGCTCCAGCAAGCGAGATACTCGGAGTAGCAACAGGTGAAGGAATGGAAACCTTGCTTCAGAATGGCATCACGAAAGTCTTGCGAGGGCTGACTGTTTATGCTCAGGTGCGGGCTGTCGCGATGCAATAGGCCGTTGTACCTCGTCCCTCTCCATGGGCGCTCATCTTGAATTCCTCACCAGGGGGGTTGGCCAGTCATGTGGTCTTGAGGCCTTGGAAGCTCCGACCGAGCCTTCTGCAGGTGGCGGATCGTTGAAAGTTCTTCGCGAGGCCTCCGGTCAATGATATTTCACGAAGAATCGACGATTCAGTAGTCGTCAACCGTTCGGGAATATCTCAGGATGTTAAGCCTGCCTTCTGGAGCCATGTAACGAGGCTCCTCCCCGCCGAAGCATCACTCGGGAGTTTCCTCAGTTTCCTTCCTTGAAGAATTGAAATCGAAGCTAGGGGTTAGGTCGATCGTAAACCACTGTAGCCCCAACATTTATGCGCAGGGCGAATGCGTCAACGGCTGCGGCATCATCGAGGGTGATCCTGCCCTTTATCCTCTTCAAATGGGCGCAAAATCAGAACTGCCTTGCCGAAATTTGTCTGTTCCGATCATGATCGCGCGACTGCTCTGATGGAAACAACCTTATTAATTCAATGCTTGGATGGGTCTCGTCGCATCTGGCGAATGGCATACTGCTTGCTCAGCCCCCCTGGGGACCTTTCGATCCACTTACGCAAGTGTTGTGCTGACATGACACACAAGAACGGCAGAGAAGCAGGATTTACGATGGTCGAGCTGATGATAGTGGTGGGGATTATCGGGATTGCCTCGATAATCGCCGTTCCCGCCATTAACGAATGGTTGGCTCGCTACCAGTTGAAACAGGCCATGAGTGAAATCGCGGGGGACCTAAATTTGGCGAAGTTGGTTGCGATGAATAGGAATAGGCAGGCATCCGTCACAATTCAGTTGTCGGGGACGCTTATCGAGGTCAGCGGCGTGTCAAGTGGGCAACAAATTTTCCCGACGCGGACGTTGATGCCGCGTGTAACGACACTTCCTGGAGGAGCGGCAACCGTGAACTTCTCTTCAATGGGATTAAGCACAGCAGCGGCTCCTCAAACCATCCAAGTGCAGAATGAGAAGGGACTTACTTACGCCCTTTCAGTCTTGCCGTCCGGAAAGGTGAGCTGGTGCGCGAAGACTTCATGCCCATAGTTAGACCGGAGTTCAGTGTAACTATGAGAACAAGGAGCGACAGTGAAAGTGGATTTACTCTCATCGAAAGCATGGTTGCGGCTTTGATCCTAGCCGTTGGGTTGCTCGCTCTCTCCGGGATGCAGGCTATGTCGCTGAAGCGAAATATAAACGGAAATGAATTGACGCGCGTGAGCAATCTTGCTGCCGACATGGTCGAGCGAATCCAATTCAACAAACGCAATGTGACTGCCTACCACAACATAAATGTAAGTTTCGCGGTCACGACATGTCCCGCGGCTACCGTGAATGTTATGGCCAATGGCGATTGTGTCCAGTGGAGAACCTTGTTGCTCGGTTCAGGGCTTAGCAACATCGCCGGAACGGTCGTCTTGAACCCGGCTCCGCCTGCACTAGATCCGCTGGGTCTCACACGCAGCACGGTTACTGTGAGGCTGGATTGGATGGCTAATTCCAACATTGGAGACGCCTCCCTTATGCCGAAGAGTATCACTCTGGTGACTGTCGTCGCCCCCGAGTGAGTTAAGGACATGCGGCCATGAGCACTGGACATCAAAGGCACTGGCAGCGGGGCATTACATTGGTGGAGTTGATGATCGCACTTGCCGTGACAAGCATCATTGTGACGGCTGGATTCACCGTGCTGACAACGACTGATAAGTCCACTAGAGCCAACGAACAAGCGGCGGGTACGCAGCAAAATGCCAGATTGGCGATGGAGCTGATCGCCCGGGACATCAAACTCGCCGGCTTCAGGATGCCCCTATCCCCCAATGTGCCTGTTGGAGGTACCGCGGGAAACTGTGTTGCTGCGGCAACAGGTGCAGCGATCAGACCAGTTGATAAGGTTTCGACCCCCTCCGCTCTCCCAAACGACGATGGTCCAGATGCGCTTTCACTCGTCGTTCCTCGAACCAATCCAGGATGGACCCTTTCTCAGGCCGTGCCCGTCGCACCGGCTAGCGCTTTTTCCAGTATTACCCTGAATGCCACTGCCGTCACGGAGATGCAAGCCGAAGGCATGGCAAACGGCACGAATGCCTATGTCTCCATTGGGGGGGTCGTGACGGCGGAGGTGACTACCAGTAGCGGATCGGCGATTAACTTCAGCAATCCACATAACTTGCCTGTGACCTTCCCTATTGGGACGCAAGTCTACCTGCTGCAGTGCATAACCTATTCGATCGGAACGGACGCATCCTGCCAAACTTCAGGGCCTTGCTTGCTCCGAACTGTAGACACAGGAACAGCGCCGGCTCCGACCACCAATATCGTCGACGGTGTCGAGGACATTCAATTCGCGCTGGCCTGCGATGGCTGCAACACCGCCATCAAGACTGGTGTGCCTGACGGGGTCATTGACGACTGGAACGCAAATAATACGTTCGACGTGGCAGACTGGCAGACGAATCGTGTTTGGTCTCCTCTCACGTTCGATCCAGCTACCATCAGGATGGTGCAGGTCAATGTCGTTGCCAGACAATCGGTGCGCGACCAGGGGCTCGGTGAGGCCCAACAGGCTGGAGTCTTGACGTCCGGTCCATTGACGATCAGCGACCATATTCATTCTGCCGATCCCGGGTATGTGGGCTCAACATATCAACAGTTTAGGCGGCGTCTTTTGACGAGGACGGTCGATGCTCGAAACGTCGAACAGTAAGTCGAAAGCAGGAGTCAACATGGCAGTCGCTGAGACCAGCGGTTTGATGAAAAATGAGCGAGGCGTGGCCTTTTTGATGGTCATGATCCTCATGCTTATCCTCACCGTATTAGGTATTGCGGCGATGACAGTCACGGGGCTGGAAAATCGGATTGCGGGATTCCAGCGAACCACGGAAGTGGCCGCAGATGCCGCAGAGTCCTGTCTCAGTTCATCAGTCAAGATCATCCAGCAGACGATCGAGAACGGTTCAGTGCCTGCCGCCGTAATCAGTTCGAGCGGACCGGTTCCGACCGGAGCGGAGACGGCAGCTAATCCGTCGCTCACCATGGAAATCACAGGACAGGCCGACAATCACGCGGACACGGTGACAGGGTCGGGAGCGTTGGGGCCGGATTACGATCAGACAATCAACGGTTACTCCGTACGAGGTGATATCGACCGCTTGTATCTCCAAGCAAAGGCGGGGTCCGGCATGCAGTTCGCCGCAGGTTATGAAGGAGCGGGATCGGGGAGTGCTGGTGGAGGTGTCGATGTGCTCTACCGCGTTGATTGTCGAGCCACATTGGTCGCGACGGGGACGGAAAGCCGGATCGTTGGGGTATACGCCTGCACGTTGACGGGAGAAACCTGTCAGAGAAAACTGTAGCTCAAAGTGGATTGGCACATGTTTTGGTTTGAGCGGATGAGACCTGCGAAAGCTGTAACGGGGAGGGGTAGGATCATGAACAAACTGATGTTAGCTCTCCTAATCGCCATCACCGGCGGCGTCATTCACCATTCCGCCGTCGCGCAAGTCACGATGAATAACTACACTGCCTATCCACCGTTCATCACGAAGACAGTTCCTCCCGCGGTTATGCTCATGATGACGAAGGACCATAGGCTCTTTTTCAAGGGGTATAACGACATCGTCGATTTGGACAATGGAAAACCTGGCGGGGACGCCGCGGTCGACACGACATACAAGGACAACATCGATTACGTCGGCTATTTCGATCCGAAGAAGTGTTACGACTACTCGGGAGGTACCGGATTCGGCGGCACGGGACGATTCAACCCATCTGCGGCTGGCACCGGAACCTATGGGCACCTCTGTACGGCGAAATGGAGCGGGAATTTTCTCAACTGGGCGACAATGGCTCGAATTGACATCATTCGGAAGGTTCTCTACGGGGGAAAACGCATCGTAGACGATGCCGGTACGTCTACTTCACCAATGAGTGGAAACAATGGTTTAACAGTCCTAGGACGTACCATTACTCCCCGTGATGCTCATTCCTGGGCGAAGCCCTATGCTGGCAGCGATCTCAGCTCATTAGTGCCGACCGCTGCTCTGGGAATCGCCTCCGGAGCTGTAACCATCTGCAATACCAACAGTGCGAGCAGCGAAACCGTCGGGTACATGATGGTGTTGGACGGAAATTGGCCGGATGCCGATAGCACTGAGGTGCGCCAGTGCGAGCGGACAGCCAATGGAGCCGGATTGTTTGGAGGAGAGCTTAAGGCGACCTACCGCGTTGCCGTCAAAGTGTGCGACTGGACCATTGGCCTCGAAACGAATTGCGATACATATTACGACAACAACACCCCCAGCCCAACAAACACGTACACATATAAGCCTCAGGGTTTGATTCAGCGGATGGCGGTGAACTCAAACGGAAGCGTCGGAACTGTAGATGACACAGTGACCATGCGGTTCGGTCTGATCTCAGGTAGCTACGAGCGGAATTTCAGCGGAGGTGTGCTCCGTAGCAAGGCCACGGATCTGTACACGCAAGAGATCAACAAGCGTACAGGACAGATCCTTGGGACCTCAAAGGTCATCAAGACGATCGATATGTTTAGGATCGTTGGATACAATTTCGGTGGTAACAACTACTCCGCTGGTGGAAACGATGGGAACTGTAGCGTAAACGGAGGGATTCCCTCAGAGGGTGATTGCAAGAGCTGGGGCGAGCCCTTCGCGGAGATGCTCTACGAAGCAATTCGCTATTTCAGGGGCCTCGGAAGTTCCGGCAATGCAACCACACAGTTTTATAAGACGTCAGGCAATGGCCCCGACAACAGCATTACGAGTTACGCAATTGGAAATGGCACATTCGCATCAAACACATTCCCAATTGAAGCCAGCAATGGATATGGCGATCCATATACGGGGTCGCCACCTGTTTGTGAGTATTGCGCGAAACCCTTTGTCTTGATGTTCGGTGATGCCTTCCCGTCACATGACTCCGACCAGCTACCTGGGGCTCAGAACTGGTCGTCAGCGCCCAGTCAGGTCACTCCTACCACGAACGATACAGGACTCGATATCTCGGCATTGCTAACTGCCTCTTCGATGGATACGCTGGACCCGATCAGTTCTGTATTCATCGGAGAAGTCAATGGTGGGTCTGCAAACAGCATCTGCTCAGCAAAGGCAACTACGACGTTCCTGAATATCCGAGGGCTCTGTCCTGAAGAACCAAACAAGTACGGATCCTACTATCTTCCGATCCTGGCCCACTATGCAAAGACGACAGATCTTCGCGGCGCTCTTGGTAATGATACGGCCAATATAGTGAAGCAGAGCATTGCGACGTATGCAGTAGTGGCCAGTTCGCCGGTTCCTGTGCTGGAATTCTCGGTAGGATCGAACAAGGTTCAGTTGACACCGGCGTTTCATAGCGGCTGTCCGGCTGCGTCAGGAGGTGCGCCAGCGAGTGATTCAAATCGTTACAACGGATGTACAACTGCCGGTCAAGGCGCCTGGGCGAGTTCGGCTGCGACTGGAGGAAACAAGGGTCAACTTGTAGCCTTTGACATTTGCGCGAATGATGCTGATTGGACCACCGAGGTTGGGAATGGCTATACCTCGTGCTACGAGATCATGTGGGACGACGCAACTTATGGAGGAGACTACGATCTGGACATTCGTTACCGACTGTATGTGAAGACAAATGGGTCGACGACCATCACGGTCAAGACGAAGCCGATATATTCCAACGCCGGGAATGGCAATTGGGCCGGATTCTACATCAACGGAGTGAGTGCAGCCGGTCACAGCGCCACGACGCCAGCGGCAACCCTCAATAATATTTTGACTGGTGCCGGCGAATACTACGATATTCGTTGCGGCGGAAGTATCCCCACTGGGGCGGGAAACGGCCTTGAGTGTCAGCGGTACAATACAACAGGAGTATGGACGTCGGACACAACAGCTCCTTATACGAACATTTGGGTGGAGCGAACTTTCACCGCGAACGGCTCAAATGCCGGCCTCTTGAAAGATCCCTTGTGGTATGCAGCCAAATATGGAGGATTCAAAGATAGCGATAAGCCCGCCACTACCGGGTACAACCTTCCTGATAAAACGTCAGAATGGGACGTGGACGGCGATGGAGTACCGGACACCTACTTCTATGCGCAAAATCCGCTCGAACTCGAAGGTAAGCTCGCCGCCGCCTTCGCGGCGATTCTGAATCAAACCTCGTCCGGTACAGCGGCTTCGGTACTGTCATCTTCTACCAGTGGCGAAGGCGCCCTTTATCAGTCCTATTTCTATCCGACCCAGTTCGAAGGAACTCGCGAGGTCAAATACGCCGGCTATGTGCACGGCCTCTTCGTGGACACGTATGGAAACCTTCGCGAAGATACCAATGGTGACGGCCGTTTAGTACTCAACGAGGATCGTATTGTCGTGACTCGGTACGACGTGATCAATGACCGTTTAGCGGTGGACATATTTGTTGATGCGAACGGCGACGGCAAGGCTGATCCGACCAGAGATACGAGCGTGCCCCCCGATGGGGTACTCGATACAGCTGTTTGTGACGATTCTCCTCACCAGTGCGACAAGGCGATCACCGATATCAATCCGATTTGGGAAGGGGGACGGCGATTAGCAATCATGCCGCCTGCCAATCGGTACATCTATACCTGGGTGGACCTGGACAACGACAAAGTCGTGAACTCTGCCGGCCCGACAGCCGCCGCAGGGGAGTTCATCTCGTTCGATACCAGCAATCAGAGCAAGATCGCCGGCTATCTCAATCTCAGTGGGGCACCGGCAGCCATGACTGCTGCCAACATTATCAATTTTATCCGTGGCTCTCAGATCTCTGGCCTACGCGATCGTACGTTGACGGTGAAGAACGATAGTAGCGTCCCCACCTCGATGGTGTGGAAACTCGGAGATTCAGTGTATTCGACGCCTGTTGTCGTCGGCGATCCGAAGGAACGATACGATGTACTGTATGGCGATTCGACGTACACCGCCTTTTTCCAGCAGTATAAAGGGCGCCGCCAGGTCGCATATCTTGGAGCGAACGACGGCATGCTTCACGCCTTTAATGTTGGGCTCTACCATAAGGGCGATGATACAAGCGGATCCGCTCCGACCGGGAAAACAGAGCATGGGTGGTTTTCTAATGCTGCAACAACGGACGGGCGGGGCGCGGTTCGTGGCGACGAGCTGTGGTCATTTATCCCACAAGAGTTGTTGCCGCATCTTCGATGGCTGGCAGATCCAAATTACACGCATGTGTACTACGTCGATCTAAAGCCGAAGGTAACGGATGCGCGGATCTTTACGCCGGATGCGGATCATCCCAACGGATGGGGAACGATTCTCGTCGGTGGATTTCGCATGGGAGGAAGTTGCGGGAGTTGCACTGGAGGCCAAGGCACGCCCATGACGTTCGCAGCAGATTTTAACAATGACTCGACAGTGGATGCTGCACGAACGTTCTTCAGCGCATACTTCGTCTTGGACATAACGAATCCTGAGAAATTGCCGACACTCCTCTGGAGCTATTCAGATACGAACCTTGGGTTGACTATGAGTTACCCGAGCGTTGTCCGAGTGCGTCCGCTGGGCGGCGACAAAACACAGGACAGCGATGCCAAGTGGTATGTCTTGTTTGGGTCCGGCGCGACCAGCTACGACGCTGGTGTTGGACAAGTGGCAAGGATGTACGCAGTCAATCTCAAGGACAGAAGGACCTCGGCTGCTTCGACGACCGTCACTATCTTTGACGCAGGCGGAACATTGTCAAGCCCACCTAATTCATTTATCGGCGACCTGTCGTCGATTGACAGGGACCTGGACTATAGGGCCGACGTCATCTACGCTGGGAAAATAATCAGTGCGTCTCCTTGGGAAGGTAAGTTGATTCGTCTTACAACCGGTTGTTGGAAAGCATCCACCCCGGTTTGCAATACAGACCCTTCCTTGTGGGGCGTTCCATCAGGTGCTACAGCTCCTGCGCCAACGAGGGCTCCATCTGAAATTCTCTATCAATTCAAGAACGCGACGGGAGCTACAAAAAATACGTTAGGCCCTGTGCCTCAGGCGCCTGGTCTTGCATTGGATGAAACGGGTAATACCTGGGTCTTTGTGGGGACCGGTCGCTATTACACACAGTTGAGCGGCACCGGCGATAAGGTCGATACCTCGGTTCAGTTCCTTGTGGGCGTGAAAGATCCAGTGCTGCAAGGCTCAGGCGGATGCAATGACGCGACCATCACAGGTTGTCGTATCGACGATAGCTTGAACAATGAGTTGATCGACATGTCAACTGCGACCATTTGCCAGCTTGGCAACGGTACGTGCGACGGCACAACGACACAGCAAGTCACCAGTGTTCCAGCGATGCCAACTGGCGGAACGTATGGATCGCTTATTTCACTCGTTCAAAGCAAGAGAGGTTGGTTTTCCAAGTTGACTGTCCCGGCCAGTGGACCAAGCGAACGATCAGTTGCGAACCCGGTTGTTCTCGGAGGAATCGTGTTCTTCCCCACATTCCTTCCAAGCAGTGATGTCTGTGTCGCGGCGGGATCAAGCAATCTCTATGCACTCTATTACGTAACGGGTGGCTCCTATAGTTCACCGATTGTTGGGTTGAGCGGACAAAATATCAACAACAAGACAAGTCTAGGCGAAGGTTTGGCCACCACCGTGGCCATTCACCTGGGAAGTCAAGGCGATGGTTCCGCCGGCACCGGCAGCTTGAGCGGTGTGAAGGGTTGCTCGCAATCCAGCACCGGAGCGATCAATTGCGTGAACACTGGAACTGCAACTACGGTTGCCAGCCGGTATCTCTCATGGATCAATCAACGCGATTAGGTTGGCGGCAGATGATGCGCATTAAGTGAACAGGTGTCCTGGTAAGTCAGTAGGGGAGCTCCGTGTATCGGATATACGCAGGTCTAGCAGTTGTTATGCTGCTTGCTGATCTTGGGTGCACGTCCGAAGACCATTACGCTGGAGGTACCTCTGCTGAAAATGGTCCGCCCAGCATTCATTCGGTGACAATCGTCCCCAATCCAATCATTCGTCAAGGCGTTGTGACCGCGATCGCCGAAGCCAAAGATCCGAACCAAGACGAAGTCACCTTGAGATTTCGCTGGTTCGTAAATGGAACAGAGCTATCAGGTGAGTCTGGAACGACGCTCAACCCTGAGCAACTGAAACGAGGCGATCGGGTTGGCGTCGAAGTAACCCCGCACGATGGGAAGGTTGCGGGTGTTTCTCTTCGCAGTTCAGAGGTGTCTGTGGGAAATACGCCTCCAATGATTCTATCTGTTTCGCTCGAACCAAAGGAGCCTAAAGCAGGAGATATTATCAAGGCAGAATTGGAGGGGAGTGACGTCGACGGGGATAGTATCCAGTACACCTTTACATGGCGGCATAACGAGCAGGTAGTGTCAACGGGAGAACAGAAGATGCTGGACAGCGCCGGATTTTCTCGAGGAGACACAGTGAGCGTTGCGGTTACGCCACGTGACCAAGGGGGGATAGGCAAGGAAACCCACTCACAGTCCGTGACTATGTCCAACAGGTCTCCGAAATTTTCTTCATTCGAGCCGCCGGTGGTTGCTGAAGGTCGGCTTGAGTACAAAGTTTCCGCAAGTGATCCGGAAAATGACCCCCTTACGTACTCGCTGGAATCCGCTCCCCCTGGTATGACCATTAACGACAAGACCGGTCAGCTTCAGTGGTCAATTCCTCCCTCTGCGCAGGGTGTATATCGAGTAAAGGTCACGGTGAGAGATGACCATCAGGGGTGGGCATCTCAGGAATTCGACATTTCGCCAAAAATTGAGGCGAAATACTGACGTTCCTCTGCAGTCTCTGGTCGTTTCAGCGCCTTGAGTGAGTTGTCAGTATCCTTGCCACTTTGTTAGAATCATACTGCTAACTAAATGTAGGGGATTCATTACTCTGTCGACATTGTGTGAAAAAACTTAAGCTGCGAGAAGGTACCAACACCGCCGTCTTGTTCGGTCACCATGACCGACACCTCAAGCTGATCGAAGACGACCTCGGCGTGCGTCTTTCGGCACGCGGCGAGGAACTTACAGTAGATGGAAGTCCCGATGCGACCCGCCATGCCGAGCGAGTTCTGACCGAGCTTGCTACTCTTGCCAATGAGGGAATGGTTCTTCAACCCGAAGATATCGCCCACGCGCTCTCGGCACTGAAGCAAAGCCCCGACGCTCCACTCAAAGAGCTGTTGTCTACAGCCACGACCATTGTTACAAAGAAGCGTTTCGTTGCACCGAAGACTCCAACTCAAAAGTCGTACATTGAGGCTATTGAAACACATGATATCGTAATAGGAATCGGGCCTGCCGGCACGGGCAAGACCTACCTGGCTATGGCCATGGCTGTGAGTGCATTGATGAAACGCGAAGTCAGCCGTATTATCTTGGCGCGCCCAGCGGTAGAGGCCGGTGAGAAACTCGGCTTTCTTCCGGGCGATATGTACGCAAAGGTGAATCCGTACCTGCGGCCTCTCTATGACGCCTTGTTCGACATGATGGACATGGAACGTGCGACTCGAGCGATCGAGCGAGGCGACATTGAAATTGCACCCTTAGCGTTCATGCGAGGCCGCACACTCAATGATTCTTTTGTCATTCTCGACGAGGCTCAGAACGCGACGGCCGAACAAATGAAGATGTTTCTGACTCGACTTGGATTCAGCTCCAAAGCGGTTGTGACCGGAGATATCACACAAATCGACTTGCCGCCTGAACGGGTGTCTGGACTCATCGAAGTCCGCGACATCCTCAGTGACGTCGAAGGCATTCGATTTATCTATTTTGACGAGCGAGACGTCGTCAGGCATAAGCTTGTTCAAGACATCATCAAGGCCTACGATCAGTATCAGCATCAGGATGGGATTCAGGATTCAATCACGCCACCTCAAGGTCGACGGCTTCCGCCTACTCCTCACGCTCGAACCTCATCGCCTTCTACGACCCAGCAGTCGCCCAAGTCGTCTTTGGGACAGCCCCATTGATGTCCGTGTTTGTAGAAAGCCGGGTTCGGACAGTGAAGGTGAACTCCGCCCTGGTCAGGAAATTCGCGTCGATGATTTTGTCGTCAATGAATGAGGAAGGTTCGGACTTGAGCGTGACGTTCGTCGGTGATCAAAGGATGCGCCGGTTGAATCGTCGATATCGTCGGAAAGACAAACCCACCGATGTCTTGGCGTTCGCCATCAGAGACGCCTGTCTTCCCGTCCGCACGCGGATAAGCTCTGCGCCACTCGGCGATGTGGTCATTGCTGTTCCCACGGCAATCCGACAGGCACACGCGGCAAAACGATCTCTCAGAGAAGAAATGGCCGTCTTGCTCATTCACGGAATTCTCCATCTGTGTGGATACGATCACGAACGAGGCGAGAGAGAAGCTAGACGCATGCACAAACGAGAGCGCACTCTTCTGGGGCAATTTGGCATTCTCCCTCCTCTCGTGAGCATGGCCGGAAAAGGATCACGGTGATTTCATGGGATGGATCCAAAGGCTCAATGAGGGCTTAACGCGCACGCGTTCAGCCGTTCGCGGGTCTATTGACAAGCTGCTAGGGCGCACAGCAGATCCCGCATTGCTCGAAGAGTTGGAGAACGCTCTGGTTCTTTCTGACCTTGGTGCCCCAGTTGTGAAACGCAGCATGGATCAGCTGAAGCAGGGGCTCCTCGGGACTGATGCTTCACAAAGCTTCACGGTTCAGACGGTCTTGAAACAGACGTTGCTGCAAGCGCTCATTCCTGCCACAGGTCCCACGCTCGAAGACCTGATCGCGAAAGGCTCGAAGCCATTTGTCATCCTCGCTGTAGGCGTGAATGGAGTAGGCAAGACGACGACGCTGGCGAAGATCGCGCAGCGTCTGGTACATGGAGGATTCAAGCCGCTTCTGGTCGCGGGCGACACCTTTCGAGCTGCTGCAATTGATCAGCTGAAAATATGGGCCGAACGTATCGGCGCCGAGTTCGTTTGTCATCGCCATGGGGCGGATCCAGCTGCCGTGGCGTTCGACGGCCTGCTGGCTGCCAAGGCGCGAAAGGCTGATGTCGTTCTGATCGATACGGCAGGCCGCCTTCATACAAAATCGAATCTCATGGATGAGTTGAGGAAGATCAGTCGAGTGCTGAAACAGGGAATGCCTGAAGCGCCTCAGGAGGTGTTGCTGGTGATTGATGCGACGGTTGGACAAAATGCTCTTGCCCAAGCGCGTCAGTTCCATCAGGCCGTCGGAGTCACCGGCCTCGTCCTGACGAAATTGGACGGCACGGCGCGCGGGGGAATTGTGGTTGCCATTGCCGATGAACTGAAACTGCCCGTGCGGCTGATCGGAGTTGGTGAATCGGCCGAAGATCTCCAGGATTTCCGTCCTGAGCCGTTTGTAGATGCCCTTATCGGCACGCCGGTATAGCGCTGTACAGATCCATCATTTGCTTTTTGAGGTAACACGCTCATGATACGCTCGCGTGTAAGCACCGGATATCCGAGACTTCCTGGCGGACAGGCACATGGTCAAGCTTCTGATCATTGACGATGATCGCATGAACTGCGATCTCTTGCAGGCTGTCTTTACCCGCCATGGGTATGAAGTCCATACAGCAACCAATGGCATAGAAGGCTTGACTCTCTTCCGAGAGCATGGGCCACGTGTCACCATCCTGGATCTTCGGATGCCGGGGATGGATGGGCTCATGATCTTGAAGGAAATTCGAGCGATGGACCCACACGCCTCGGTCATCATCCTTGGGGGCGGGGCAACGGAAACTCAAGAAAACCAAGCCCGGTCGCTGCGCGTCACAGACTTTTTGCGCAAAGGACTCTCACTGGATGTTCTTGTCGAATGCGTCAATCGAGTCGTGCTGCAGCCCACGAAGTCGGTGGCTGATGGTTCGCTTGCCTCCCTGCCTGGCTCCGCGAGCGACACAGGTGAAACCATATTGGTTGTGGACGATGAACAGCTAGTGCGCGAGCTGTTGGTGCAGTTCTTGAGGCTTCGAGGGTATCGGGCTCTTGGAGTGAAAGACGCGACAGCCGCGCTCGCGATGATCGATCAGGCCCAACCGGATTTGGTCTTGCTCGATCTTTTTCTGCCAGGCATGACCGGGGTCGAGATGATGCGTCGGCTTCGCGAGAAGGAATTCGGCGGCGGCGTCATCATTATTACCGGAAGTCATGACGAAGAAGTTCTTGAGGATGCATGGGCCCTCCACCCCCAGGAAGTCCTCACTAAACCGGTTGATCTTGAACGAATGCTTTCGGTCATCCAACTTGTGCTTGTTTGCCGCGAGTGTTAAAACCTCGTGAATGGTGATCAGTAAGGCCTTCCGTTTCTCGCTCGTTCTCCTCGCCACAACCATTCTCCAAGCAGAGCTGGGTCTCTGCGATGAACACCAGTACCAATCTTACGACTCAGTCATTCAACATCACGATCTGTTCGTGCAGCTCCATCCTGAAACTCACGAGCTGATAGGACAGGACCGCATAACGCTGAAACTTTCCGAGAGACAGCCGGCAATCCGTTTGTCTTTGTCTTCGACACTTGCCGTGCAACGCGTTACAGGCGGCTTAGATGATTCAACAGGTCGTGCGTCTGACCAGGCGCTGGCCTTCTCGATCGAATACGATAAAGACTCACCGCAAACTCAGCGGATTGTGGTGCCCTTGGTAAGTGCTTCCGCAAAGACCATGACCATTGGAATCACCTATCAGGGAGTGATCGATGATCCGCCCCGGGAACCTCGACACCTGCGGTTTGTCACGCCAAGCGAAACGGCTGGTCACATCGGACCGGAAGGTATCTATCTCAGCAGCGAAAGCCAATGGTACCCTGACAGTCCCAGTTCCCTGAGCACGTACTCGCTTCGTGTCGCGTTACCCGCAGATTGGACGGCAGCCACGCAAGCCGCAACATACAATACTGCAGCGTGTTCGCCAGACATGTGTTATTTGCCCAACATGACGCTGATCAAATGGAATCCGACGAAGCCCAGCGAAGCCCTGACGCTCGCGGCCAATCGATTTGTCGTCAAACAACGTTCTTGGGTCGCGAGAAGCGGCCAACCTGTGCAGCTGGCGACCTACTTGTTTCCTGAGCATGCGTATCTCGCAGATGAATATCTGGACGCGACCGGCCGGTATCTGGATGCATATATCAAAGTTCTTGGGCCGTACCCCTTTGAGACCTTTGCCGTCGTTGAGAATTTTTTCTCGAGCGGTTTGGGCATGCCTGCGTTCACGCTGCTCGGCAGCGCCATCATCAAGCGACATTACGTCCAGCCGTACGCCCTTGGTCACGAGATCGTTCATTCGTGGATCGGCAATGGCGTCTTCAACCAGACGGACAAAGGAAACTGGGTGGAGGGACTGACCACTTACCTGGCGAATTATTACTGGTACGAATTGACGGGCGAGGCGGATCAAGCCCGCGATCAACGTCGACAGTTTGTTCGGTCGTACAACCTGTATGTGCCGGCCGATCGTGACTACCCCGTAAGCCGGTTCATGCAGAAGCACGACGAGCGTGACAATGCGATCGGATATCAGAAAGCCGCCATGACGTTCCATCTTCTGCGACAAGAGATTGGAGATCAAGCGTTTTGGCAGGGCATACAACGTCTGATTGCCGGGCACCTCGGGCGACATGCGGAGTGGCGTGATATAGAGCTGGTATTCAACGAAACCAGCGGACGTAACCTTGATTGGTTTTTCAAACAATGGATTAATCGAGGCGGTGTGCCATCGCCGGCCCTCAGTCACGCGGGTGCACACCCTGCCGACGAGGCTGCCGGATTCGATCTCGATGTGCGCCTGACCCAAGGCGAACCGCTGTTTCGGTTTCCCGTCCAACTCCAGGTCCGGATGGATGACGGACGTGAACACATGCTTGAGATTCCAATGACGGACGCGGCGCAGTCAGCCACGGTCAGACTTTCAAGTCGTCCCATCGCTGTGCGGCTTGATCCGGAGACTATGCTAATTCGAAGGATCCCACGGCAATCCTTGCCCCCTACCTTGAATCACTATGTCACAGACGCGCGTCGGACGGTCATGATTGCGGGTTCCGTTCCATCATCTCACCCATATCAAGAGGTAGTCGAGCGCATCGTGGCGCAGGAGAATCGCAAGGGAGAGGCGGACCGTGCGGCGATCGTTCGCAACGGGACGGCCGAACTATTTCCCGCCGAGGGGTCGGTGCTACTATTGGGGAACCTTGGAGGGCGAGAGGTCATTCAGCCATTGTTGGCAACGCATTGCAGACAGCGAGTCCATCTGACCGACACAGGTGTCTCGATAGACGGCGACAACTATGATGGATCCGAGACCGCCGTCATTCTTACGTGCCATCGCGCTGATCGGCCGGGCAGCGTCCTCTCGCTTGTGTACTCAGCAACCCCAGAGGCGGCTTTCACCGTCTCTCGGCTGCTGTTTTTTTATGGTTGGAACAGTTTTGTTGTGTTCAAGAATGGGTCGGTCGTGAGGCGTGGAGAGTGGCCAGGTGAACCCGACTCGACCGGGAAAATGGAGGTGTTCGTTGAAGAGAGGCGTGTCATTCGGTAGCGGGTTGGCGGCAGTGATTGTGCTCATCTGTTGTGGTCTGACGAGCGCCGCTGAGGAAGGGAAGCCTTCCGTGGTGAAGCGTGCTGCGACCGGGACGGAGCGGCATTTGAAGAATATCCGGCAGCTGACGTTCGGCAGACAAAACGCCGAAGCGTACTTCTCGTTCGATGGCACAAAATTGATTTTCCAGTCGACCAACAATTGGACGCAGGAATCGTTTGCGGCAACACTTCGGCCGGCTGACGCCGGGCTGAATTGTTACCAAATGTACGTCATGGATCTCGAGAGTCAGACGATCAGGCTGGTCAGCACCGGCGCCGGCGCCACGACGTGCGGGTACTTTTTCCCAGGTGATCGAAGGGTCCTGTTTGCTTCCACTCATGCGACTGGACCCAACTGTCCGGCCAAGCCCAAGCGCGATGGCGCCTACCGGTGGGCCTTGGACGACTACGATCTGTACGCGGTTCGTATTGATGGACAAGAGATGCAGCGGCTCACGACCTCGCCAGGCTACGACGCGGAAGCGACCGTGTCTCCGGACGGCAAGACGATCGTGTGGACCTCCATGAGGGACGGAGACCTTGATCTCTATGCCATGAACCTTGACGGCACCAAATCGCGTCGGTTGACCGATGAAGTGGGATACGACGGAGGCGCATTTTTTTCACCGGACAGCAAGCGGATCGTTTACCGCGCGTCGCATCCGACGGAACCGGCTGAGGTGGCCCGGTACAAGGAATTACTCGATCAGCGGCTGGTCGAACCGGGGCAACTCGAAATCGCCGTCATGAACGCCGACGGCAGTGGGAAGCGACAGGTGACGTCCAATGGCGCCTCGAACTTCTCGCCGTTCTTCCACCCGGATGGCAAACGTATCATCTTTTCCTCCAATGTGGAAACAAGAGGAGAAGGAGGTAGGCCGAGTTTTCATCTGTATTTGGTTGGAGACGACGGAGGAGGATTGGAGCGGGTGACCTTCGAAGGGCAGTTCAACAGCTTTCCGATGTTCTCTCCGGACGGGAAACGTCTCGTGTGGGTGTCCGACCGCCACGCCAAGCAACCGGGAGAATTCAACGTATATCTGGCCGAATGGGTTCCCTGAGGAGTTGGCCACGAGGGATTGCGTGACGGCAGATACGTCGGCGAGACCATCGGCTGCCGATTTGGCCGGAGGAGCCCTTCTCGCTTACATAGCCTGCTCTTGTTCAGCCATCGTGCTGGCCGTTCTTGGCTTGCTCGAGCTGGACATTCCATTGACGAAATTTGTGCGGTCCTTGTATCACCCTGTCGGGTATCTTCCGAACCCCTGGCTTGCCTATTTCAGCGACATTGGCGATCGGCTGGGCAGAGGCGAATCGCTGGTGGCGCTCAGCCTGCTCATGTTGCTCGTCGGGGCGAAATTGAAACGCGCCAACGTGAAGCTCGCCGGATGGCAAACTCTGGTAGCCCATGGGATTGTCGCAGTGCTGAGTAATCTCATCAAGCACGTCGTCGGCAGACCCAGACCGAAGTTCATCCACACCGGCACGGTCGATCTCTCTCCCTTCGGCGGCAGTGGGTGGGATTCGTTTCCATCCGGACACGCCACGTCGGCTGTTGCGATCGCCGCCGTTCTCGCCGTCAGATTTCCAAAAGGACGTTGGATTTTCATTGGAACTGCCGCGGCCATCGCCGTGAGCCGAATTCTCCGCGGCGCGCATTTTCTGACGGATACGGTGAGCGGGGCGGCCCTCGGTTGGCTGGTGGGTACGATTGCCGCCCATCCCTGGAGCGCATGGCGATTGTCACTCGCATCTGCACTGGCTTCCCTTGCTCCATTCTGTGTCGGGGTGTCGGCGGCGATATGGGTGTTGGGTCACGCTTTGCCGGTCCAGTGGCCGGGACTGCAGCTGATAGTCGGTGGATTCTTGGTAACCGCAGCTGCGCTCGCCGGATACCTGTGGCTTGTCGTCAGCCCGATAGTGACACGCCCTCCACTATCGAAGCATGCGTTCAGAGGGCTGGCGGGGTTGGGGTTGGCCATGGCGACAGGATCCGCATGGATCGCGGCGGCGGCGCTCTGTGCTTGCCTGGCTGGGTGGATCCGTTCCCGGACCGTCGCCCTGCCGGTAATGAATGGCGGAATGGTCGGCGTTCGCGCTCCGGCTCAGGAGGTTCTTTTTTTCTTGCTCGTGCTTGTGGGGCTCTGGGCAAGCCTGCAGATGAGAGGACTATTGCCGTTACCGTAGTATCAATGAGGGGAAGGACGGTAGGGAGGGGGTGCCGCTCCTTCCGGAATGGTCACCATTGGTTGATTGGCCAACAGCACATAGCCGTGTCGCCGGAGAAGCGGGACCAACGGATCGGCTTCAGCGGGAAGATTCGATCGAAAGCGTTCTGGAAGCAAGATCATGGTTCGCCCTGGTTTAGCCAGGGTAAGACGAATCGTCTCTTCTTCTCCGAAGGGCACGAAGACGGCCTGGCGTTTGGCGTAGAAGATGGTTGAAGGTCTGGTGGATCCGTAAACGACGAAATGATCGGACGGTTGCAGGTTGACGCCCGCGGTGTAAGCCAGTTCCTGAGGCGGAGAGATGAAGTAGTGATTCATCAGGGGCAGACTGAGTCTGACGGCGATCAAGGCCACGAGTGCCAGCGTCGCGCCAGCCGCCCAGAATGCCCCGGCGCGACGCTGTTCCTGTAGGCCCCAATATCCCACCAGTCCCGTTCCGATCAGCAAGACCAGCGCGGCAGCGTAAGGACCCGCATCCCAGGCACTGGGGTCGAGAAGTCCGGCGGACGGAAACTCCTTGAGCATTTTGTCAGACAGTCGTGAATAAACCCATGGAATGGCCGAGAGTCCCAACGCCAACAGAAATCCCAGGCCCATCATGAAATGAATCGCCGCTCGCACGCCTTTGGTCGTCGGGTCGACCAGGCTCCGGTACCAATAGCTTGCGGCGAGCAAAGCGGCTGCCGGGAAGAGGGGAGCGATGTAGTGCTGGAGCCGCGTGGAAGAGAGCGTAAAGAACACAAACGACCCAATTATCCAGAGAGTGGCGAACAACTCAAGCTCGTTGAGTGCCGCCCCGACCTCTGAGCGCGCTGGTTGTGGAACAGGCATGCCCGTTTTGCGCACCGCCCACCAGGTTTTGAGACTATCGTACATCGATCTCGGCAGGAGCGCGCTCCATGGAAAAAATCCAAGCAGGAGAACAGGCACATAGAAGAACAAGCCAAAGCCATGGCCTTCCATGGGAGCCATGAAACGACCCACCGTCTGGGCCTTGGCGATCGTCACGTAGGTTGACCCGTGAATGGCCAGCATGGTGCCGTACCAAGGAAGCGTGAGAAGGAGGAACAGACCCGTGCCCAATACAGGATAGCCTTCACGCCAGTATTGTCCCCACCGCCGCGTGAAGGAGAGATAGAGCACCATCGTAATGAGCGGAATGATGAAGCCGACCGGGCCTTTGGTCAATGTGGCGATGCCCATTCCAGCATAGAACCACCACATCCAATATCGGCGGCCCGCTCCATGCAGCCCCGCCCAAAAGGCGAATTGCGCCGTCGTCGTAAAGAACACGAGCACGCTGTCCGTCAGAGCCATGCGGTTCAGTCCGATCATCTCGATGTTGAGCAGCAACATCAGGGCGCTGAACAGTCCGATGGTTGGTGCCTGCCAACACACGGAGAACCAGTATTGAACCAGGATGAGTGCGGTGCCGAAGAGCGCGGAATGGAATCTGGCGGCGAACTCATTGACACCAAAAACAGAATAGGATCCGCTCATCAGCCAGTAGACCAGCGCCGGTTTATAGAAACGGGGTTCGTAGTTGAAGGTCGGCGTGATCCAATCCCCGGTTTCCAGCATTTCTCGACCGGCTTCCGCGTTACGGCCTTCGTCACGATCCGTGAGGCCGATCGACCCCAGCCCGACGAACAGAAGCGTCCCGGCCAGCGCCAAGAGGATTGCTAGATTCACCAGGTGTTTGGCCATCGGTATCGGCTCCGTTGAGGGGGTTGGATAGAAGGACACAGCCGATCAGGAATTGCCGACTGAGGATGGAGGTTGCGAGGTCTGATCGGGACTGGACCGATGAATCAGCATGAGGTTTCGGATATAGACCACGGCTCCAATTCCTTGCCCGGCGATAAAGACGGGATCCTTACGATAAATGGCGTAAGCCAACGTGATCATGCCTCCAACAAGACTCATGTACCAAAACGCGATCGGGACCTGGCTCTTCGCGGTGCGTTCCGAGGCGATCCATTGAACGACCCAGCGGCCGAAAAACATGCCCTGACCCAGAAATCCGATTGCGATCCAGATGGCCTCCGCGCTTGACATGCAGCCTCTCAGGGACGACTGCTTACTTGGTAACGGGAGACGACCGATAGCGGTATCGCAATACACGGTTGTGCATCCAGCGGACCGCGATCAGGTCGTAGAGACTCTTGAACAATCGATTGCCGACGCCGAATTTCGATACTCCGTGAATGCGTGGGTAGTGCCGAACAGAGACTTCCGTAATAGTAAACCCGTGCATGAGAGCCAGTGCCGGAAAGAAGCGGTGCATGCCTTCAAACAAGTACAGCTTCTCCAAAGCGGATCGTCGAAAGATCTTTAAGGGGCACCCCGTATCGTGAATGCCGTCGCGAGTAAACATATTTCTGATAAAGTTGGCGATTCGGGAAGAAAGCTTTCGCACGAGATTGTCCTGACGGTCTTTCCTCCATCCGCATACGACATCATAACGTTCCGTGAGCGGCAGCATCATCAGGATATCTTCGTTGTCCTGTTGGAGATCGGCGTCGATATGAATGATGATTTCTCCTGATGACTGTTTGAACCCCGCATCGAGGGCCGCGGTTTTCCCGTAATTGCGATCGAAATGGATCGCGCGTATTCCCGGATGCTCAGCGGCCAGCTGATCGAGGAATTCGCTGCTCCCGTCTGTACTTCCGTCATCGACGTAGAGAATTTCGAACGGCCGACTCTGCGAAAAAGGGTGCGAGGCCATCACCTTGAGAAGCCCATCGGTCAAGGGCTTGAGGTTCTCGAGCTCGTCCTTGACCGGAACGAGGACCGAAGCCCATGGAGGAGGCGCACTCATGCAGAATGGAGAGTCGGAGCATACCTGTGGAGCAGCGTGAACACGGCATTCATTCTACAGAATGCTCCGTAGACCGTCAAACCGCACCTTTCAGCCGTTCAACGGTTTGCCAAGCTCGGACGCGTGCGACGTGACTGTTGGTGAGTGCGCCCGTGAAGGATCCTCGACGAGGAGACCGATCGCCAGCAGAGCAGACACCAGAAGCCGCCTATCGGGAGATCAGAGGCGACGAGATAGCGGAAGAAAACTCATTGCGGAACGAATGCTGCCAGAGGGGCGAGCGGTTCACTGCTTCAGATCTGCCACGACCGTGAATCGCATGGTGCCCATCAAGGACATGTCATTGACTTGTTCCCCTGCATGAATTTCGACCTTGTAGCGGCCAGGCTTCCACCCCCCTGCAGGAGGCGTCAGTCGAAGATAACCCGATTCGTCTTCGAGGGCGATGTACATCGCGTCCTGGCCGATCATCGTATCGGGATTCAAACCCGCAACCGCCTCTGGAAAGCATCGACCGAAGACCTGGAAGGCTTGATAGTGCTGGTGCAGTTGAAAGACGATGAAAATACCCGCTGTGCCGGGACGGAACTGATCCGTCGGTTTGACCGGCACGATTTCCTGGGTTCGGCGGAATCCAAGCTCTTCGTCGAATCCTTCGGCCAGGGTGATGTCCCGAAACATGCCTTTCGGCGGAGCATTGAAATCGTACGGTCCGGTGTCTTCTGATCGATTCTGAAACTCGGAGATCGACGAATTCTTGGTGAGCGGAATTTCTTCTCCGAGCACGACCGGCAGGGCAGGGAGACAAAGGAGGAATCCCATTAGCAGCGTCCCTGGCAAAGGAAAGCGATACCGAGCCAGTGCAGGCATGCTGATTTCGTACACCGGCTGGTGGGGGCTGTCAAGCTGCGCCTTGCGGCGGGGAATCCCCGCCCTGCTTGATACAGGGACCTCCACCCGTTGCGACGGTTTCAAGCCATCTGCTAAGATTTCCGACCGCACGGCGCCTCGACCCAGCGATACAGCAGAGTCACGGCGCGTGAGTGCCAGAGAAACATTTGACAAGCGTGGTACGGCATGTTGCAAGACGCGGATGCGCTCCCTCAGCTGATCGGCGATTATAAACCTGCCGATCAATGGCAGGTCCATGTGAATCAGCTCTTCTATCGGTTCCGGAGCGATCAGATCCGAAACTATTATCAGACCTTTGCCTCAGCCGATTATCGTCTGGCCCATGCCCTTGCCAGCGACTATTTTGAGAAGGTCGTGAAGCGGGACGCTTCACCGTCGCGTGCCGTGAAGGACGCATCCCTCCTGACCATCATGGAATGGGGGCCCGGCAATGGAAACCTCGCAGCCTGCTTTCTCTCGCGCATCCGGACTCTTGACAAACAGGGCCAAGTCTATCCGCGGCTTCGTTATGTGATGGTGGATTGGGAGCAGTCGGTTCTGGACGGGGCGCTTGCCTCTTCTGCCTTGGTTCCGCATCGCGATCGGATTGAACTCCTCTGTACGACAGTCGACCGGATCCCCGACATCGCCGATGGAACGGTGGATCGGATCATCGGCAACGAGCTCTGGAATGATTTGCCTACCAAGCTGATGTGCAGGCAGGGCGGGGACGTCGAAGAAGAATTCCTGCGTCCTAACCTGAGCGATGCGCTTCATGCCAAGATCGATGATTGGGCCGCATTCGTGCGGGCGTTTGATGCGAAGGACGCGGAAACGCTCAGGCGGTTTCCCCCGTTTTTCGACGATCTCGTCTGGGAACGAGAGTATCGGGCCGTTGATTGGAAGGATGTTCCCTACCGGAAGACCGTCACGGAATTCCTCCGGCGCATCGACGAGCAAGTCGTTGTCCCAGTCAATATCGGCGCCTTTGTGACTTTGAAAGAGGCCAAACGCCTGCTCGCTCCCGATGCAATTGGATTCAGCAGCTTTGATGCAGGGAGTACGGATTTGAAGGTGCTCAATGATCCTGATAAGCCATGCTCCGGCCAATTTGGCGGCCAGCAGAGCTACATGGTGAACTTTCCACTCGTGGAAGCAGTCGGCAAGCAACTGGGTGCGGGCAAGTTGACCGTAGAGAGCCAACGCGAATTCATCGGGCGCAGCTTGGGAACCAATGTGCTGACGCTCATGGATCTCCTGGCGACTCATCCGTCCGCCGGCACGAAGATGCAAGCGTGGGAACAGGATCGGTTGATACTCCAGACCATCCGGGCCTTGGATGAAGTCTATGAAAGTCCGTACGAGGAGAAGATCGAATTCCCGCTCCGGGCGGATACGCCGGCGGCCGAACGAGCCGGCATGCAGGCGCTGGTTGATGGCATGAAGCTGACCGGAGTGCCGGATACGGTCGCCTATTTGACCGAAGAGGAACTGACTGCCGCCTCAAGAAATCTCGAAGAAATCGGTTACGAGCCGCACTCCTTTCTTATCGCACTTACTGCTCCGCCTAGTCCGGTTGATTACTTTCATCTGCTCATGCGTCCCTGACTTCTCCCCTCGCGGTTCAAAATAGTGGCAGACGATCGACGCCCTCAAATTAGACTTGACTAATCTGTAATTCTACTATAGCCTCCTCCGCGTTCGCCGGTGGTTTCGCGCCTCTTGATGTTGAAGTCTCCAGTTCCTCCCAGGAGCTGTGAGCCAAAGACGAAAGGAAAGCGAGTACCAGGATGTTCGGATCGTTCGGATGGATGGAATTGCTCTTGATTTTGATCATCGTTTTGATCATTTTCGGAGCCGGAAAGATTCCCCAGCTTGGCGAAGGTCTTGGGAAAGCGATCAAAGGCTTCAAGAAAAGCGTAAACGAGGCGGATGCCATCGATGTCACCCCGCCCTCCGATGCCCCGCCGCCTCCGCAGCAACAAGTCACCCAAAATCAAACGACGCCTCCGGCTGACGCCCCTGCACAGCAGGGACAGCAAGTGAAACAAGGATAACAAAGAGGAGATGTGAAGCGTGAGCGTGAAGCGTGAAGCGCCAAGAGGAAACCGACGCTTCCTTCTGTTGCTTCCCGCACAACGCACCACGTCTTACGCATGACCAAGCATGTTCGGGCTGGGTGCCGGCGAAATACTCATCATTCTGGTCATCGCCTTCTTATTGTTCGGCCCCAAACAGTTGCCTGAAGTCGGCCGGCAAGTCGGCAAGGCAGTCAAGGGTTTCAAGGAAACGGCGGAAGACCTCAGAAAATCAGTTGAGCCGGAACTCAACATGATTCAGCAGGAGGTCAAAATGGTCGAGCAGGATTTCCAGGCCTCGATGAAGGAGGCCGAAGAAGAAATCAACGCCGCCACGACGCCGGTCGAGAAGCCGGCCGGGTCCTCGGGAACCGGCAATCAGACCTAATGCATCGAACGATGCGGCCGTACGACAAAGACGGCCGAAACCAACCAGTCAGAACGACGTTTCTTGCGAGGCACGAAGAAGCAAGCAAGGGACATGGATCATGGGAAGGGGGTGACCACCGCTCAACTGATCCGACGACGGCGGGGCTGAGTACGGCGTCGTATTCAGGAAACTTGAAATTGCTGGCTCGGGCAGAGCGTTGGTGAGAAAGTAACATGGCGGTTCGGCAGTAGCGGAAGGCGTGGGCACAGCGGCCTTCCGGGCGAGTAACCGAAAGGGAAACTTGTCGATATGACAGGCAGTTGGATGTCAAGTCGGCAGCCAGGCACTGTCGGTCAGGTGTTGGTTGCTATCCAATTCACAGGAGGAACGCTATGAGAAGTATCCTAAGTCGGACAGGGTGGGCCAGCGTGGCCACCTTCTTCAGCGCGGCCGTCATGGCAGCGGGTATATCTCTCGTGAGTGTCCCAGCCCAGGCTGGTTTCGAGCTACCCGAAGGCGAACGGATTACCAACCTCCCAGCCATCCCTCGTGCAATGCCTCAGAAGGAAGCGTACGAAATTTACGATCCAGCCATCGGCAGAAACTTCGACATCAAGAATTTCTGGATGCGGGCCGACGTGCGTGTCCGTCCGGAAATGAGGAACGGCGTCTGCTTCGGCAACGCCATGCCGGGCAATCCCGGTAACGGTGCCTGTAACTCGTTCGGTGGAAACTTCGCCAACGGTACTCAAGGAAAAGCCAACGACTTCTTCGTGCAACAGTGGGTACGGTTGGGTATCGGGTATGATTTGTCGCCGGACGTGAATTTCTACATGGAAATCATCGATTCCGCGACGTGGGGTGGAAACGGGAGCAACGTCAACGCCGGGAACGGCGGCGACCCGCTGAACCACAACGGAGGTGTTGCGGGTGGCGGCGGGAACAACGGCCGCCTCGGCGTCCGTGCCGCTTACATGTTGGTCAGGAATCTCGGTGGTGTGCAGGGCTTGAGCATCAAGGCCGGTCGGCAATACGTCATCTTCGGCAACCATTCGCTGTTCGGGCACTTCGACTGGGCCAACACCGGTTACTCCCATGACGGTGTCATGCTGAGTTACAGCACTAAGACCTTCGATTCGTACCTCGGGTGGTTCCGCAATTCAGAGTCTGATATCGGACAGGCGGCCCCTGTTGGCAGCGGCCAGAACAATCTGGCCAACGGAGGGAGCGGAACCCTCAACAACGGCAGCGCCAACATTGATGCCGATATGATCATCTTCTATAACCAGTTGAAGTCGATCCCGGGCTTCCTGATCGAGCCGTTTTACGTGTACTACAAGAACAACTACAACTCGGCGGATTTCGGGGCTCAGGGACTTGGTACGGCCAAGCATTCGAACCAGACCCGTCATATGATCGGCAACCGGATCGAAATGCGGAAAGGCAATTTCGATGCCATCAACGAGGTAGCCTGGCAGTTCGGTCAAATGGGTGCCACCGGAGCCAACGCGATTCAGAACGGGTACGGAAACCAGAAGAATCTACATATCAATGCTTGGGCGACCAGAAACTGGATCGGCTACACCCATTATCAGTCAGCTTGGAAACCGCGCCTGGGCTTCAACTTTGACTACGCCTCCGGCGATGGCCGGTCCAATTGTGTCCTCGCAGGAAGCAATACAAACTGCAGCACGGCCAATACCTTTGAAAACTTCTTCCCGACAAACCACATCCACATGGGTTACATGGACGTCCAGGCCTGGAAAAACATGTTGAGCCCTTCGGCCAACCTGCAGTTCCGGCCGTCGGTTCGCGACCACGTGGAAGTGTGGTACACGAACCTGAACCTGGCGAGCGCCCGTGACAACTGGTATCGCGGCGCGCAGGGCGTGTACGTCTTTTCTAAGAACGGCAACACCAAGACGCATATTGGCGACGAATTGGACATCAGCTGGACCAGAATGTTTGCCGACGGTAAAGTGTCATTCCAAGCCACCTACGGCCACCTTTGGGCGGGCGGCTACATTGCCGAGAACCTCGGAAACAGCACCGGCCAGGACTGGGCCTATGTCCAGCTCTGGATGAACTTCTAAAAACCGTGCGTAGGTGATCAGTGACGAATCACAATGTGATACATCCATATCAATGGGGACTCGTCACGCGTTACTCTTCACCCGTCACTCGTTATAGGGAGGGAGACCGTCTATGAAGAAACACAACTTGATGCTCGTGCTGGGTGGAATGGCCCTCGCGGGATTGAACCTGATTTCGGTGCCGGCGGTACGGGCGGATGCTATTACCCTAACCAACGACGCGATCGTCGAACTTACCGATGCCCCTGGTCTTGGCAGGCGGACGACCGTCGACCTCAATAAGCGCTGGGGATCGGATGTGTCGGTCATCGCCAGCGCGACGGAGAAGTTGCAACAGGCCTTGAACGAGGCAGGTGGCGCTAACCCGCGCGCGCAGCACTTGCTGCAAATGGCTGTGGATTTCGGCAAGGGAAGTATGCACAAGGAGGCTCGCCTGAAAGCCCAGGGCGCGCTGTACAATCTCTGTCAAGCAGCCAACAAGACGGATGCGCCCTGCGATAAGGTGCCGAAGTACGGCAGCTACGTAGCGCCATAGCGATCGGCGCGAGACCGGCGGGACGCGGAAGTTGTGTGTCTCGCTCGAAGGTGAAAATCCCCGCTGAGAATCAGATGATTCTCAGCGGGGATTTTTTTAGCCCTACCAACTTCCCCCACAGTCACGATCCATTCCGCAAAGAAGCCGACGAACTGTACGACCCGACGCGACATTGCCCAATTAGGGGAGGGATTTCTAGCATCAGCTGTCGCCAGTTCTACTCAACGGTGCGCACCGTTGACGATCACGTTCTCGCCTCTCTCAATTCGCTTCGTTCGTGACAATCAATGGTTTTTCAAGAACATCGATCATGAGCGACATGGCACGTCCATTGCTCAGCAATGAAACCGAGCGACAATCCTTTGTTGGTATTGTCGCTGAGGCATGAGTGAGGACACCATGAGGCGCCAATACCGTACATATGAAAGGTACAAACGATATCTCGCATTAGGATTGCTCAGCGCGGCAACGGTGTTGGGTGCACAGGCGTCCATAGCCGCTCCCAGCGGCAGCCTGACCGCCGGCCCAATGCTCTGGTCCGGTCAGTCTCGGTCCACCTGGTTTGAGGAGTTGATGGGGCAAGTCGTCATGCATCAAAAGTTGGCGGAAAGGCGAGTGATCGGTGGTGACTTTCAGCCATACCTGAATCACATGGCTAAAGTGCGGAACGCCTATCGGGCAGGCGATCGGCGGGCCACGTACGAGGGTGTGAATCAGTTCATGACCATGCTAGAGACCCGCGTGGGCGGGGTGGACGCGCACAGCGCAGATGCGCTGTGGGATTTCTGTTACCGGGTGACTCCGGATGAGTATCATGCTCGGGATCGCCACGTCCGGGCCAAGGGAGAAGCGGAGGTCAAGAAGGTGGAAGAATTCTGGCGTAACTTGGAGGAGCGCGCAGCTCACTCATTCTGACTAAGCGCCTGTGTTCATAGGCAGTATCAACTGCGTAGCTGCCGCCGCTCAGGTGGCAGCCAACCGTTCTATCCTACAGGGGCCCTTCCATCATTTCTCTCCGGTCGGGTATAGTGACCCAATCCATACTATCCATATGTTCGTGATCGCGACGAGTGCGGGTGAAACGTGTGCTCGCACAAGCCGGACGTAGGCACTGCTGTATGAGACGAGCTGAATTAAGTTTTGAGACGTTGCTCGAAGTGACGAACGTCCTGAATTCTCAACGGGACCTGGAAAGCCTGTGGCAGGTCATCGCCGAGCAGATTCACGCCGTGATTCCATGGGACCGCGCGGGGATCACCCTCTATGAACCTGCATCCAATACCTTCCGGTTTTACGCCGTGGCGACGCACATGGCGGAGCCTGCGTTGCGTTCCGACGCGATCATTCCTTTTGAAGGAAGCGCTGTGGGGTGGGTGTATACCCATCGAAGCGTGCATGTGCGGCCCAATCTACAGCAAAAACAGGAATTCCTTGAAGACGAATATTACGTCCAGGAAGGATTGGGGCGGATGATCAACCTTCCGTTGATGGTGCGCGACCGCTGTCTCGGGACCCTCAATATCGGCAGCATTCAATCGGGCGAGCCGGATCCGGCAGACCTCAAATTTCTGCAGCAGGTGGGAACGCAGATCGCCTACGCCATCGACCACGTGCAGGCCTACGAGCGCATCAAGCGGCTGACAGAACAACTCCAGCGCGAAAACGAGTATCTGGCCGCGGAGGTCAAAGCCAGCCGCATCCCCCAGCAGCTCATAGGAAAATCTCCGGTGTTTCAGAAAGTGCTGGATCTCGTGCGGACGGTAGCCGGAACGGCCGCGACGGTGTTGCTCTTGGGTGAAACGGGCACCGGAAAAGAGATTCTCGCCCGGGCGGTCCATGATTTGAGCCCGCGCAGAAATCGGCCGTTCATCCGGGTCAACTGCGCCGCGCTTCCCGCCGGCCTTGTCGAAAGTGAATTGTTCGGCCACGAACGAGGCGCGTTTACTGGAGCTGATCAGCGCCGCCCCGGCCGCTTCGAGCTGGCCAGTACGGGCACGCTCTTTCTCGACGAGATCGGCGATATGCCGCTGGAGATCCAGGCGAAGCTCCTGCGCGTGCTGCAGGACGGTATTGTCGACCGAGTGGGCGGCACACGACCGGTGGAAGTCGATGTGCGGCTGGTGACGGCGACCAATGCCGATCTGGCCGCCGCTGTGCAGAAGGGGACGTTCCGAGCCGACCTGTATTACCGGCTCAACATTTTCCCGATTTTGGTTCCTCCCCTCCGTGAACGGCGGGAAGACATTCCCTTGCTCGCGCATCATTTCCTGATGCGGGCGGGCAGGGGGGCGAAGCGACCGGGCCTCCGGTTTGATCCTCAGTCGCTTGACAGGCTGGTATCGCACAGTTGGCCAGGGAACGTTCGAGAGCTTGAAAACGTCATCGAGCGGGCCGCCATTCTTGCGCAGTCGGGCTTGGTGGAAATCAGCGACGCCATGCTGTCCAAGCCGCCTCTCGCGCCTCCCGTATCTCCTGCGCCTTCTGCTTCCAAAGAAGATCCCCTCAAACTGGGCGTCGTCGAACACAACCATATCGTGGAAGTATTGGAGAAGGCAGGATGGCGGATCTATGGGAGGGGTGGCGCAGCTGAGTTGTTGGGAATGAATCCTGAAACGCTGCGCAGCCGGCTCCGAAAACTCGGTATTCGCCGTCCTTCTGGAAAAACGCCAGTCGAAACCAAAATCGTTTAGCGCACGTCATCGCGTCGATACTCACCGCGCAATTTTTGCTGTCCATCCGTCATCGCTAGCAAGTAGACAAGACCGTTAACCGTTTCAACTAACGGGCACCCACCGTTTTATTCAACTTCACATTTGATTCAGAGTCCGACTGTTTCTAGCAACAATATATTTTTCAATCACATGTGAATTTTATTTTTTGGCACCGCCATTGCTTAGACACAGTGCAGAGCGGGAACTGCTCACAGCAAATAACACGAATCAAAAACAAGGATGGAGGGAGACATGAAACTTGGACGAAGCAGACAGTACCTCGCCATGGCAGTGCTCAGTGCGGCGACAGTGATGGGCGCGCAAGCGGCGTCGGCCGCTTCCAGCACCGGCACGGGCATGCCCGTGCTGTGGATCGCCGACCAGAAGTCGACGACGTGGGTCGAGGAATTGATAGGACAGGTGCTCACCTATCAAACGTTGGCCGAAAAGCAGGTGATCGAAGGAGACTTTCAGCCGTATCTCGATCAAATGATCAAAGTGCGGAACAACTATCGAGCCGGTGATCGGCGGGCCACGTACGACGGGGTCAACCAGTTCATGACCATGTTGGAGGTCCGCGTAGGCGGGGTGGACCAGCACAGCGCCGAGACGTTGTGGAACTTCTGTTACAAGGTGACTCCGGACGAATATCATGCCCGGGATCGTCATGTGAAGGCGAGGGGAGAAGCCGAAGTGAATAAGGAGGAAGAATTCTTGCGCGATATGGAGGAACGGGCCAGCCTCTCCTTCTGACGAGCCGCGTCTTCATCCACTTCCCAATCGAATCCCCGCTGAGAATCACATGATTCTCAGCGGGGATCTTTGGTCTCGGAACGAAGAGCAGGGTGTGTTGAACCACTCGCCGTCCCATGTTCGCTGAATGACGAGTCGCGTGCCGGTCTGGGCGTCCCGCCTTCTGTGCGTACTGCTGGGTGTGTGTCTCGTCACGGGTCTGCCGACCGTTGCCGAGGCAACCTTCGAGATTCCTGCAGGGGAGACCATCACAGACGAGGACTCCATTCAGCGGTCCATTCCACAAAAAGAAGCCTACGAGCTGTACGATCCGGCGATCGGCCGGAACTTCGATCTGAAAAATTTCTGGATGCGGGCGGATCTCCGGGTGCGGCCGGAATGGCGCAACGGCACCTGCTTTGGCGGTGCGTCTCCGATCGGCGGCGCTTGCAACAGTTTCGGTGGCTTTAACGGGGCCGGCGGTGCCAGCGCGACGAGCACGAACGGCCAGGCCGGCCTGGCTAATCCAGGGGCAAGCGGCAACGATTTCTATATCCAGCAATGGGCCAGGCTGGGGGTCGGCTACGACTTGTCTCCCGACGTCAACTTCTACCTGGAAATCATCGACAGCGCGACCTGGGGCGGCAACGGCGACAATCTAGGTGGCGGAGACGGCGGTGATCCGTTGACCCACAACGGCGGGATTGCGGGTGGTGGTGGGAACAACGGCCGCCTGGGCGTCCGGGCCGCCTATGTGTTGATCCGCAATCTGAGCGGGGTCCGAGGCCTCAGCCTGAAGGCAGGGCGACAATACTTGGTATTCGGCAACAATTCGCTGTTCGGGCACTTCGACTGGGCCAACACCGGCTTCTCCCATGACGGCGTGATGCTGAGCTACAGCACCAAGAAATTCGAATCCTATCTGGGATGGTTCCGCAACTCAGAATCCGACATCGGACAGGCGACTCCGGTCGGCAGCGGCCAAAACAATCTCGCCAATGGCGCGAGCGGGACACTCAACAACGGCAGTGCCAACCTCGATGCCGATATGATCATCTTCTATAACCAGTTGAAGTCGATTTCTGGATTTCTGATCGAGCCGTACTATGTGCATTACAGGAACAACCTCAATTCGGCGGACAATGCGGCGCAGGGTCTTGGTACTCCAAAGCATTCACAACAGATTCGGCATATGATCGGCAACCGCACGGAACTACGAAAAGGGAACTGGGACGCGATCAATGAAACGGCCTGGCAGTTCGGGCACATGGCGGACGGGTTGGGAATCAGCAACCAGCGCAATGTGAGCATCAACGCGTGGGCCACGCGGAACTGGCTCGGGTACACATGGTTCGAGTTTACATGGAAGCCCCGGGTGGCCGTCGGATTCGACTATGCCTCCGGCGACGGGAACGCGAATTGCTCGGTCGGTGGGACGGCGCAGGCCGGCTATGCCTGCCGGACTGCGAATACGTTCGAAAATTTTTTCCCCACGAACTTTATTCATACGGGGTTCATGCTCAACGCGGCTTGGAAGAATTCCATCCAACCGCAAATCAATATCCAGGCGCGCCCGACGCGGCGCGATCACGTCGAGTTCTGGGCGCAGATGCACTACCTGCCGAATGCTCGGGACAACTGGTATCGGGGGTCCCAGGGCGTATTGGTTTTTTCGAAACCCGACAATACATCCAATCACGCCGGGAATGAAGTCGACTTTGCTTGGACCCGCATGTTCGCGGACGGCAAAGTGTCGCTGTCCGCCATCTACGGCCACTTCTTCTCCGGCGACTATGTCAGGGCCAACCTGGGCCCGAACCGAGACCAGGATTGGGGCGTCATACAACTCTGGATGAACTTCTAGTGTGTCATGCCCGCGGAAGCGGGAATCCAGGCGAGACCTTCTCCTGACCCAGCACCTAGTGTAGTGTCCCAAAAGTATATGGCATATGTC
>Ga0268299_1000913_pt1 | contig 69986 bp, 51 predicted proteins | sample NOBtaG_FD_193484 | JGI IMG/M metagenome (GOLD analysis project Ga0268299, IMG submission 193484) | Activated sludge microbial communities from bioreactor in Nijmegen, Gelderland, Netherland - NOB reactor | ecosystem: Engineered > Bioreactor > Aerobic > Activated sludge | place: Netherlands... | reverse complement strand
CCCAAGAATTGAATTTTCCAGTATCTTGAGCAGCAGTATCTTGAACAGTCATTTTCCATTGGCCTTTGATAGATTCGCCAGGAAATTGAGCAGAAAGATCTAAGGCACTAAGAATAAGGTTATCAGCAGAGCCACCAGCTTTGTTGCTAATGATAGCTTCTTTACCTGATGGAGAAGTTAATTTAACAACTAAATCACCACGATATGTATGAGTAATGTTAGTATCTAACTTAATGCTTTCTAGTTGGCCTTCATCAGTAATATCAATAGTTGAAGTAACGGTTTGATTATCTAAAATATTTGCATTTGGAGTAGCTGTTTTGGTAATTACACTTGGAGTAGTTCTAGGATTACCATCAACAGATAAGCTCCAGGATTTTAATGTGCCTGTATCTTGAGTAGCTTTATCTTCTACAACTAAAGACCATTCGCCTTTGCTTTTCATACCATTAAAATCTGCTGGGTTAGCTGTAAAAGTTAAGTTATCAGCAGAACCGCCAGCGCGATTATGTAAAGTAACTTCTTTACCTTCTGGAGAACGTAGCTTAACAATTAGATCACCGCGATAAGTATGTGCTATATCAACATTAACTTTAACAGCAGTAATATCTAAATCATCATTAATAGTAATTTTAGAAGTAGTAGTTTGGTTATCTAAAATAGGAGTATTTGGACTAGCTGAACCAGTAGCGGTTAAAGATTGTGCGGCTGCACCTCTAGCATTACCTAATAAAGAACCTGCACCTTGTGGGCGATTTGGCATTGCGCCATCAGGCATAACACGGCCACGACCAGCAGTTTGACCAGTGCGGTTTCCTGGGCTAGCTGAACCACTAGCACTCATCCAAGGTGGAACTATTCCTGTGTTGCCATTGGCTGAACCTGTACCAATACCATTTTGTACTCCATTGCTTGCAGCTTCTCGACCTACTGCCATATCAAGACAATGTGGGCAAAGAACTGGTAGTTCATTAAATTGGCTAATTATTTCTCCACTCTTAGCATCAACCATATAATTCATCTTTGTTGGAGGATCGCCTTGTAAATTGTTCATTTTTACTTGATAAGCAAGGCGGTAATTACCATCAGAATCTTTAGCAATCATTAACTCAGAAGATGGGGTAGAAGTTGGAGGGCCAGCAAATTCACGGCCTGCTGAAGTAATAGCATCAGCACCACTTAAACGTGGACGTGTATCTAAACCAGCGATTGTAAACAAATTCTCTTGATCTCCTGTTACAGAGCGAACATTTCCATCAGCACCAAGGTGTGTAACAACTTGTTCACCATAAACTTTTAGACCATTGTAGGTACGATCCATACGAACGTGCATCATTCCTAGCTCATCTTGCACTACAGAGCGTGGAGATAATTCTCTACCAGGATTTACATTAACCGCACCACGAGCAATACTTGCTGAAGAACCTAAATGATTCATACTAGTTTGGATAGCTCTTTGTGCTTCTGGGCTATTTAGTTCTACATCTCTTGTGCTAGAAGCTAGTGGATTAGCAGGAGTTCTATTTACTTGTGCAATAGGATCTCCAACAATTTGTTGGTCATTTTGTGCATTGGTAGTATTGCGAATAGGATCGCCAACTATCATGTTTTGATTGTTTACATCACGGATTGCCATGAACTTCTCCTTAGATTTTAGTATTAATCTGATAATAACTTTGAATATTTTGTTTTATTTAACTTGATAACAAGGTGATTAATGATTTTTGCTGAATGAATCACCATTCATATTATCGTATTGATCCAAAATTTGTTGCGTTAATGAAAAAAAATTATGCAAGAATTTTACGGAACTTTCCTAGAAATCAATTTTAAGAAATTATTAATAATACGTTAAAGTTTAAAATAAGCAAAAAGCTCTATCTAATAGTAGCTAAAGCTTTTTTTGCCAACGGTTTTGTTCTGTTGTGACAACTATATATCCACCTTCACGAATAGGTTCCGTAGTTACTACTTTAGTAATTTTTGCTGGTTGTATTTGTGGAGTCACCATGGTTTCCTTTTTATCTTTTAGGCCATGTTTATGAAATAAAGCTTCTAGTTCCTTATGATCTTTTAAGGCTCTAGGCATTAAAATCGCGCTATTAACTTTTTCTGAATAAAGTCTATAACAAGGTATTCCCATACGATTGCGGTTTTCCAGAAAAGTAATCTCTGACCAAGGAAGAAAAATTTTTCTATTAGGGTATGTATAAGTAAATCCATTAATACCTTGCTGATTAACAATAATTGGGAAATAGTAAATATGCGATAAAACAAAAGGAACAGCTAGCAAAGATGTACCAGCAATTATTATTCCTGTTAGCAATAAATGCTCAAGGTTAAAAATACGGTATCCATTAAAAACTTGTCCAATAGTGGTGCAAACCGTTATGGATATAGCTGTATTAAAAGACAATCTGGCCCAAAGTAACCAAAATGAACAACGAAAGATTTTTTCTTGTGTCATATAATTAAAAAAGTTGTAAACCAAAAATAAATAATTTAACTTTTGATTTTACTATAGCTATTACAATTGCCAACATATGGATTATTTTTAAATATAGCAATAATTTATAACAAATTTTTTAAGAATAAAAACAAAATTTTTGTTTTATAAAATTAAGGGACTAACCTCTATAGTGTTAGTTCTAAAGGCGATGTATAATCGGGACAACTAAATAACCCACATATAACAATCAATATCAACAAAAAGTGAGTAACCATGTCAGAAAAGACTAGTAAACGCCTAAATAGTAATGTTACAGCTATTAATAGTCGTCAGCCAAATAAACGAAAAAAAGCACTTATTTATTTAGCTTTAGCTGGTGGAGGTGTGCCAGCACTAGGCTTTGAAGTTGGGGGTCTTTGTGCTTTAGAAAGAATTCTTAATCCAGAAACTAAGCCTGTAAGTAACTTAAATAGTATACTTACAGGTTATCAAGGGGTTTCGGCTGGAGCAATAGTTTCTACACTTATGGCGTTAGGCTTCCCACCTCATGTTATTAGGGATGTTATGTTAGAACAGTCTGCTGCCTTTCCTTCTCTTACTCGTGGTGCTTTAGGGACTCAACCAATGATGTATCTTACTTTGGTTGAACAACTGTCTCGTGGAGTTTTACGTACTGTTTCTTCTGTTGTTAACGGTTTATTAAATTTGGATTTGCCAATGATATGGCTGCCAGGTAAAAACACTAAATTAAGTTTTTCTGACTTACGAATGTTAGCACGTTTAGTGCGTTATGGAGCATTTGAACAAGCTAATGTTAACAATGTTATTCATAATGTTTTAGATACAATTAAAGGTGGTCTTTATACTCCTGCTGGCATAGGACATTATATTAAAGAAGTGATACAAGAATTTTCTCCTTTTGAAGATAATTTTAATAGTTTAACCAAAGAACTTTATTTATATGCAGCAGAATTAAATAGCTCTCAAGTACGTGTTTTTGCTACACATGGCGAACATTTACCATATGAGTTAGTCAATGTGCCTATATCAAAATGTGTAGAAATTTCTTGTGCTATACCTGTATTTTTTAAGCCTGTTTATTTACCAGAAACAGGAAAATATTATACAGATGGAGGAGTAATTAAGAGTTTACATTTACAAAATTTAATTGATCGAATTAATTATGTAAGACCTAGTTATAAAGTCCCAGCTATTATTTTAACTTTCTTTCCTTTTGTTCCACCAGTTTTTCCAAGTGGAAGTGATTACACTAAACTAAGTGTTTTAGAAATGCTTTCTTTATCATTAAAAATGACTTATTTAGAAAAATTTAATACAGCACTACGTTCTTACAGACACGAAGAAGAAAATAATATTTACATCCAAATTTTTAAACCAAGTCGTCATAGTAAAACTGCCCGAACACATCCACTACAAGATATAAACACTCAACAAATTGCCCAACTAAATTATGAAGGAGAAGTATCTGTTTATCGATCTTTCCTAAACGATTATGATCGATTGAAGAAAGTTTTCCATCAAGCAGATATTGAAATAGCACCGCGTGAAGAGATAGCTGTTTTATTAAAAGCTTGTCGTAAATATTATGGGTTAAAAGGTATTTCATCGGATGATTCCAATATAGAAAATCCTAATGTAGAACCTTTAGCTAAAAAGGCTAAAAACTAACTTTTAACTTTTTAAGTTTTGATATAGATAAAACCTAGGGCTACCAAGTTTAGCTTTTTTCTAAATGTAATTTCGCGTTATAATTTGCAGTTTAGCCCAGTGCTATTTGGCCTAACTACACAAAATAAAAATCAGTTGGAGGAAAAAATGGATTTTGAATTTACTGAAGAACAACTTCAGGTTAAGAGATCTGTACGTGAATTTGCCGAAAGCGAAATTCGCCCACATGTTATGGAGTGGGACGAAGCACAGCACTTCCCTACTGAACTACTACCTAAATTAGCAGAGCTAAACTTAACAGGAATAATTTTTCCTGAAGAGTTAGGCGGGGCAGCAATGGGTTATATCCCTTATGCCATCATTATTGAAGAAATAGCTAGAGTTGATGGATCAATAGCTCTTGGTGTTGCTGCACATAATTCACTTTGTACTAACCATATATTTCAATTTGGTACTAAAGAACAACAAGAAAAATACGTAACTCCACTAGCTAGCGGTAAACATTTAGGAGCTTGGGCATTGACTGAACCTAGTTCTGGCTCAGATGCTGCTGGTATGCGCACTACAGCCATAAAAGATGGTAATGATTGGATAATTAATGGTTCTAAAAATTTTATTACCCATGCTACTTATGCTGATACTTATGTAGTGATGGCTTTAACTGATCCTAGCAAAGGTAATCATGGAGCTTCGGCTTTTGTAGTTGAACGAGGTACACCAGGTCTAAGTCCAGGTAAAAAAGAGAATAAACTTGGTTGCCGTGCTTCTGATACAGCTTCTCTAATTTTAGAAGATTGTCGTGTATCAAACTCACAAATGCTTGGCAAAGAGGGCGAAGGTTTTGTTGATGCGTTAAAAATTCTAGATGGTGGCAGAATTTCTATTGCTGCACTAGCTTTAGGTATTGCTCAAGGAGCTTATGAAGCAGCCCTTAAATATTCTAAAGAACGTAAAGCTTTTGGTAATACAATCTCTGAATATCAAGCTATCCAATGGAAGCTAGCTGACATGGCAACCCAAATAGATGCAGCACGTCTGCTTACAATGCGTGCGGCGGCCTATAAAGACGCAGGAAAAAAAGTAACCAAAGAGTCTGCTATGGCAAAACTTTATGCTTCTGAAGTAGCAGTAAAAGTTTCTGAAGAATCTGTTCAAATTCATGGCGGTTATGGTTTTACTAAAGATTATCCAGCAGAAAAATATTGGCGAGATTCTAAGCTTTGCACCATTGGTGAAGGAACAAGTGAAGTTCAACGTATGGTAATTGCACGAGAAATATTAAAGTTTTTTTAGAAATTTTATCTATTTTTACCTATTTTTATTTAAGGCAAGTTAGCAAGTTTGTGAATTTAGAGAAGTTAACTACAGGTATTCTAAATAAAGAAATTCGTGCAGTAGCACGCTCTATTTCTATAGTAGAAAATCGTTTAGATATTGCAACAAAGTTACTTCAATCTATTTTTCCTTATACAGGCAAAGCTCTTACCATTGGAATCACTGGTTCACCCGGAGCAGGTAAAAGCTCTTTGGTCGATAAATTAGCATTACACTATCGCCAAAAATTAGATAACCATGTTGGTATTATTGCAGTTGATCCTTCTAGTCCATTCTCTGGAGGAGCTATCTTAGGTGATCGTATTCGTATGCAAACCCTAGGGTTAGATCCAAAAGTTTTTATTCGTAGTATGGCAACTCGTGGTAATTTAGGAGGTCTCGCTTCTGCTACGGTTGATGCAGTTACTATTTTAGATGCAGCAGGTTATGAAAAAATCCTTGTAGAAACTGTTGGTGTTGGACAAGATGAAATTGATATTGTTAAAACGGCTGATGTTTCTGTAGTTGTTTTAGTTCCAGGCATGGGCGATGATATTCAAGCAATTAAAGCTGGTTTAATGGAAATAGCAGATATTTTTGTTATTAATAAAGCAGATCGTGAAGGGGTACATCGAACCGAAATAGAGCTAGAAGCACTACTAAGTATTACTGAAAGAAGTGATGGCTGGATGGCGCCAATAGTCAAAACTATTGCAACTCAAGCAACAGGTATTGAAGATTTAAGTAATGCTATTAGTAAACACTCTGAATTTCAAAAAGAAAGTTCTTCTCAAAACCTAACACGTCGTCATCAAATTGCAGAAAAAAGATTAATAGAGATATTGCAGGCAAGATTACTTAGTAGTGTAATATCTAAGGCTCTTAAGCAAGGAGAGCTAAATCAATTTGCTGAAGCGGTGGCAACACGCCATCGTGATCCTTATTCAATTGTTGAAGAAATCTGTACTAGACTTAATTTATAACTTATATGAAAATCAACCATTTAGGCATTGCTGTAAAATCTTTAACAGACTCACTTAATTTTTATCGTGATACTTTAGGTTTAAGTGTTAGCTGTACAGAAATAGTAGCTGATCAAGGCGTAGAAGTGGCTATGCTCCCTCTAGGAGAAAGCCGCATAGAGCTTTTACAAGCTATTAATCCTGATTCCCCAGTAGCACGTTTTATAGAAAAACGTGGTCAAGGAATCCACCATATTTGTATTGAAGTAGATGATATTGTAGCTAAACTAGCAGAAATGAAAGCAGCAGGAGCGCAGTTAATAGATGAAACACCAAAAAAAGGCGCAGGCGGACATCTAATTGCATTTGTTCACCCTAAATCTACTGCTGGAGTTTTAATAGAGTTGGTTCAAAAAGAAGGAGAATCCCTTGAATAGCAAACCGTTTATTGCATTTTTCTTAGTAATTATAATTGCTGCTGGTATGTTAATTACGCAAAACCGTGTAACAGGTGTATCTAACATAACTATTACAGCTAAAGAAATAGAAAGTTGGTTTAAGTTACTTCCACCAGAACAATTAAAAGGTATGGTTAGCCAACCAGAACCAAAAAAATTATTAGTTGATAACTTAAAAGAAATGTTTACTCTTAGTCAGGAAGCCGAACGTGTTGGAGTAGCAGCAAATGCAGATGCTCAATCAGAATTAGACATCATGGAAAAAGTTACTCTTGCAGGTCTTTATCGCAACTTAAAACAAAATGAAGATCCAAAACTAATTGAAGTTACAGAAGTAGACAAAGAAGAATATTTTAAGAAAAATCCTAATGCTTTTAATGACTTTATAGCAGCAAATGCCCGCCTTAAAGCAGCCTCAGAAAGCCAAAGAGAAGCTCTTAGACCTCAATTTGCAGAACTAATGATTTTACTTGAAAGAGCTAAAAAATCTGGCTTGGAAAAAGATCCTGGCTATAAATTAATGTTTCAAATACAACGTGCTTCTTATTTAGCTACTCGTGTTCAACAACAACTGCGTGGTTCTTTACCTGTTAGTGATGATGAAATAAAACAACAATATGAAACAGCTAAAGCCGACTTTGAAGAAACTCGCGCTCGTCATATTTTAGTTATGTATCCAGAGCAGCGTAAAACTACTGAAGAAGCTCTAAAAAAAGCTGAAAAAAAAGAAGGTGAAGCCGCCCCCGTTCCTACAGTTGCTAAACCTACAACCAAAGAAGAAGCTAAAAAATTAGCAGAAGACATTCTAGCTAAAATTAAAACAGGAGAAGATTTTGCCAAATTAGCAGAAACTTATTCTGATGATCCTGGTTCTGGAAAAATGGGTGGCGACTTAGGTTTCTTCAAAAAAGACGTTAGTTTTGTTGAACCCTTTAAGAGTACAGTGTTTGGTCTTAAACCTGGTGAAATGAGTGGTATAGTTGAAACACAATTTGGTTATCATATTATTAAAGTTGATGAACGCCGTATTCCAGAATTAGACGAAGGTCTTAAAGCAGAACTTAAAGAAAAAGTATTAGATAAAAAATTCATTGAAAAAATAGACGCTCTAAAAGCTAAAAATACTGTAGTAATTGAGGAAGGTTTTAATTTTCCAGCTATTGATCCAAATGCTGTAAGTCCACCACCACCAGCACATGCTAATCCACAAGCCAATCCACAAGCCAATCCACAAGCTAACCCAACTAGTGATGGTCATGAAGGTCATGATCACGGTGAAATAAAAGGTGCTGAGACAGAAAAAACTAATCCTCAAAAAGAACCTGTTAGTAAAGAAACAGGAAAAGCCAGTAGCAAAGCTGCAAAGACAAATAAATAATTTTGTCTTTATTTTCAAGGATTGTTTGTGAAACTTTTGGATTGTCAATTAGATATTATTTCTGATGGTACTTTACGATTAGATGGTGGAGCAATGTTTGCTGTTGTTCCAAAAACAATTTGGGAAAAAGTAGCCCAGCCCGATGAGAAAAACCGAATTCTTATCGGGCTAAATTGTTTGCTAATTCGCACAGAAAAAGAAAATATTCTAGTAGATACTGGAATTGGTGAGAAATGGACAAAAAACCAAATAGATATTTACGCAATTTCTCATCCACCAACAATTTTAACTTCCCTAGCTAAACTAGGTTTAACGGCTGATGATATTTCTATTGTAATTAATACTCATTTACATTTTGACCATGCTGGTGGAAATACTAGTTTTAATTCTAAAGGTCAAATAGTACCAACTTTTCCTAAAGCTCGTTATTTTGTTCAAAAACAAGAATATCTTCATGCCTGCAATCCGCATGAACGCGATAGGGCCAGCTATTTAGCGGAAAATTGGGAAGTGCTTTTAGAAAATAACCAACTTTATTTTATTGATGGGACTCAAGAAATATCAAAAAATATTACTGTTTTTCGTGTTCCTGGACATAATTTAGATACACAATTAGTAAAAATTACTTCTCAAGATACTACAGTAATATTCTTAGCAGATATAATTCCAACAACTGCACATCTGCCAGTAGCTTGGATAATGGCTTATGATCTTTATCCTGTGGAGTTAATAGAGCAAAAAAAGCATTTACTTGAAGAGGCATCTAGCCAAAATTGGGTTTGTATTTTTGAACATGACGTTAAAATACCCGCAGGAAAAATTATAAAAAGTAATAATACTTATCAAGTAATTCCAATAGACTTTTAATTTTAACTTTTATGGAGAAGAATTTATGGCACAAGCAACAATAGGTGTAATTGGTGGCAGTGGACTTTATCAAATGGAAGGTTTAACAGATATAGAAGAAGTTAGTGTTGACACTCCTTTTGGCGCACCTTCAGATAATTTTATTATTGGGACATTAGAAGGTGTAAGAGTAGCTTTTTTAGCTCGTCATAGTCGCGGCCATCGTTTAATGCCTTCAGAATTGCCTTTTCGCGCCAACATTTATGCAATGAAAAAGCTTGGAGTAGAAAGAATTATTTCTGCTTCGGCAGTAGGCTCACTTAGAGAGGAACTTAAACCTTTAGATCTCGTAATCCCAGATCAGTTTTTTGACCGCACTCGTGGAAGAGTTTCTACATTTTTTGGTGAAGGCGTAGTAGCACATATTACTTTTGCTGACCCTGTTTGTCATCAGTTATGCAATGCAATAGAGTCAGCAGGAAAACCTCTAACAGACATTAAGATTCATCGTGGTGGTACTTATATTTGTATGGAAGGCCCTGCATTTTCTACTCGTGCAGAATCAAATGTTTACCGTTCTTGGGGAATGGATATAATTGGAATGACAAACCTTCAAGAAGCTAAATTAGCACGTGAAGCAGAACTTTGTTATAGTACAATTGCTTTGGTGACTGACTATGATTGCTGGCATGAAGGACATGATGCAGTAACAGTTGATATGGTAATTCAGTATCTAACTCAAAATGTTATTAATGCTCAAAGAGTAATTCGAGGTACAATTAAAGAACTTGCTGGATTAGAGAGAACTTGCAAATGTTCTTCAGCATTAAAACACGCTGTGTTAACCTCACCTCAAGCAATACCTGAAGCAGCTAAGGAAAAATATAAGTTATTAATTGGTAAGTATTTTCCTAGTGAAAATTAATTTAACAATCTCAAAAAAGGCCCAAAGTATTTTGGGCCTGTAAATTAAAAAAATTTAAGGGGGTTACGTTTTGAGTAGCCAAATAGAATCCGTAAAAAAAACAGATAATGAAAGCATTGTTTCTTATCCAGCCCTACCAATTCATCAAACAATTATAGCTTGTATACTTGCTTATTTAATCCCTGGTCTTGGACATATTTATTTAACTCGTTGGAAAAGAGGTCTAGCTTTTTTTGCTAGTATCTATGGGATGTTTCTCTTAGGTATAATAATGAAAGGACATTTATATGGTCTAGATATTAATTTTGCTACTGAAAAACTATCTATTTTGCTGGCTTTTGCCAACGCTGGAACAGGTTTAGTTTATTGGGTTCTTCATCTTTTGCACTCGCTTTCAAATATTTCAATAGGCTTTGGTCTACCTCAAGCAGAAGTGCCTACTTATGAATATGCTAATACATTTCTATGGACAGCCGGACTACTTAACTATTTAGTAGCAATGGATGCTTATGATATTGCCGTAGGGAGAAAAAAATAATGCACTTGTTAATGATGATTACTTTTGCTTTTTTTGTTTCAATAGTTTTTGCTGGAATTAATTTTGAGACTAATACAGGTAAAGAGCGTTTTTCCTATGGGTTAAAGATATTTGGCTCATTTATGGGGGTTGGTTTAGTTCTAGCTTGGTTAATTTATTTCTTAGGTTATTAAATCTAGTTAGTTAAATCACCAAATAAATATTGTATTAAAGCAACTGCTGTAATACCTGCTGTTTCTGCGCGTAAGATTCGCTTGCCTAAACTAGCTAAATAGAAGTTAGCTAAACCCGCTTCTTTAAGCTCTTTTGTTGTCCAGCCCCCTTCAGAACCTACTATTAAATTAATAGAATTAATAGAATTAATAGAATTAATAGAGTCATTTTCTAATTTTATGTGGTTAATTATTTGATTAAGTGGTTTTGCGTTAATTTCAGCAAAAACTATTGTTGGTGTAGAAAGATTTTTAACAAGATCTGACCATTTAATTGGAGAAAGAATTTCTGTTAGTTTTCGTCGTTTAGATTGTTTTGTAGCCTCTAAAGCAATTCTTTGCCAACGTTCTAAACGTTTTTCCCCTTTTGTTGGTTGTATATCTGTATGTTCTGTTATTAAAGGTTGTATTTTGCTAACACCAAGTTCAACCGCTTTTTGAATTACCCAGTCAAATTTATCACCCTTGATCAAGCCTTGAGTCAAAGTAATTTCTAACACAGACTCAACATTATCAACAAATTTTTCTTCTAAACTTAGCTTAACATTTTGCCCAATAAACTCATCAATTACAGCTAACCATTCATCCCCTAAACCATTAAAAATAGAAACTTTATCACCTATATTTAGGCGTAAAACTTTTCGTAAATGATGTGCTTCATCTCCAGATATTACAGCATTACTACTAGTAAAATTTTCTGATGATGAAAAAAATCTATGGCCAGGCATTAAATTAATCTACTTGATGAGAGCTAACAATTGCTATCCATTCACCTGCTGCAAGAATGGTTATTATTTTTTGTTTGTGAGAGCTTAAAACACTACAAACTTGTTCTTTTTGATCAGCCAAAATTCCTGATAAAATCAATCGTCCTTTTTCGGCTAAGCAGGCAGTTAAATCATTAATAATACTAGCAATAACATCTGCTGTAAGATTAGCAACAACTAAAGAAAATTTTTCAGTGCAATAATCACTAGCTGACCCAACAAAAAGTTTTATATTCTCTACTTTATTAATTTCCAAATTTTCCTCAGCAACCGTTATTGCTTCAGGGTCATTATCACAAGCTACAACTCTAGAATCAGGATAAAGCTTTGCTGCTGCCATTGCTAAAATTCCTGTTCCACAGCCAACATCTAAACAAGATCCGCCTTGCCAATAATCTTCAATAGCCTTTAAGCAAAGTTGTGTAGTTTCATGTGTACCTGTACCAAAAGCCATTTTAGGGTCTATTTCAATGATAATTCTTTTTGTATCAGTAACTTCTGATCTTAGCCAAGAAGGTGTAATTAAAAATTTTTCCCCAACATTAACTGGACGATAATTTTCTTTCCATTTCTTTAACCAATCCTCATTTGGCACTTCTGCTTGTTTTATTTCTTTTAAGTCTTCAGATGAATAACCTAGATTGATAAACATCTCTTGCAATAGGTTTTGCCAATATAAAACATCTATCTCTTGATTAAAGTAAGCTTGTAAGGTAATAGACGCTGGTGTTTCTTTACTAAGCGTTATACCAAGAGTCCCTTCTTCCCACAAAATTGCAGTTACAATTTCTTCTAATTCTGGGCTAATACTTAGTTCTAAAACAAACCATAGATTAGCCGTTTTAACTTGACTCATGACTTACTCCTTCTAAACCTAACTCATCTAAAACTCTTTCATCATTTCGCCAATTTTCTTTTACTTTAACAAACAAAGAAAGAAAAATTCTTTTTCCTAGTAAATGCTCAATGTCTTTTCTAGCTGCACTACCAATTTGTTTTATTTTTTGCCCTGCGCGACCAAGAATAATTGCTCTTTGGGAATCCCGCTCAACATAAATTGCACAATTTATATTTGCCTCCTTTGCATTCTCTTGCCAATATTCCGTTACTACGGCTGTAACAAATGGTAATTCTTCACCAGTAAATCTAAGTACCTTTTCCCTTACCATTTCAGCAGCAATTGAACGCATACTGCGGTCAGTTAAAGTATCTTCCTCAAATAACCTAGGGCCAACAGGCAAATGTTCTAGCAATTTATCAACTAAAATATTAGTGTTTTTTCCTGTGCGGGCTGAAAGTGGGATGACTTCTTGAAATTCATACTCCTGGCGATAAAAATCAATTATTGGAAGTAATGAGGTTTTATCTTTTACTAAATCAACTTTATTTAAGAGTAAAAACGTAGGCCGAGCAGACTCTTTTATCAAATCTAAAACATAGCGTTCACCTTGCCCCATTTTTATTGATACATCTCGCATAAGTATAACTATATCAACAGATTGTAATGCCTCGGCTACTGCTTGCATCATACGGCGATTAAGTTTATATCCAGGCTTATGTACACCTGGAGTATCAACAAAAACAATTTGTCCTTTAGGTAGATTTAATATGCCTTTAATTTGAGTCCGTGTAGTTTGTGGTTTATCAGATACGGCTGCAATTTTTTCGCCTACTAGTTTATTTAATAAAGTAGATTTGCCAGAATTAGGACGACCAATAAATGCAACTATTCCTGAGTGAATAGCTTCTTCTGCTCCATCAGAAACAGAGTTATTTTCAGTATTTTCCATTTCCATTTCCATTATTATTTCCATTATTTATATCTTCAAGAGAAAGCTTTACTCGACCAATACGACCGCTATCAGCTTCCATTATTTCAGCTTTAACTCCATGATAACTTAAAGTATCGCCTACAGAAGGCACTCGACCAGCATTTTTTATAATAAATCCTGCTAGAGTAGAAAAATCATCTGACTCCAACTCTTTATCAAAAAGTAGTTCTACTTTTCTAATTTCCGTACTACCTTTAACTAAGTAGATTCCTTTATCTGTTTCAATAATTTCTGGGTCTTCTTTACTTTCCTTGTCAGTATCTTCATTACCAATTTCTCCAACAATTTCCTCTAGTAAATCTTTTATAGTAACTAGCCCAGCAGTAACACCATATTCATCAATTACTAAGGCAATTTGACGTTTAGCACGTTGCATATCTGCTAGAAGTTCAGCAACTAATTTAGTTTCTGGGACAAAATAAGCAGCGCGAGCAAGTGAGCCTACAGCCATTTCTGTTTTCCCTGCCTGACAAGCAGCCAAAACATCATACATATAAACTATACCTTCAATATGATCTACAGATTCGCGGTAAACAGGTATCCGGGAATATTTTTTTTCAACCATTAATTCCTGCATTTCTCTTACTGTAGCATTAGCATCTAAAACAATCATATCTGGGCGAGGTACCATAACTTCTTCTACAGTAGTATCAGTAAATTCTATTACAGAATGAATTAATTTACTTTCAGCTTCTTCAATTATTCCTTCTTCTGTGCCAACATCTAGCAAAGCTTTTATATTTTCCCCTGAAACTTCTTCTACCTGTTCAGGAGTCAAACTACTTTCATCTGTTTTGCGAAAGCGTTTTAGTAGCCAATAAACTATTTGTGCTGGAATAGAAAAAATTCGGTAGTAAATTTCAAAATAAGGTAGGAGCAATAGCAAAACATTAGCAGGATTATTTTGACTAAATAATCTTGGTAAAAACTGACCAAAAAATCCACCTATTAATAAGGAGACAATAAAAGAAGAAGTCAAAGCTTCAAGTTTGGTTAAACCTAGCTTAACCCCTATAGAAACCAAAAACAAAGCGATGCTTACAGCAGCAAACTGTAATCCAGAGAGTGTAGTCATTTCCAGTAACTGATGATGATCTAATAAATAGCGTAAAAACCTTGAACGTTTTCGCCCTTTACTTTCAGCAGTTAATGAGCGCAATGCTACATCACTTAATAAACCTAAAGCACTTGCAAAGGTAGCAATAAAGACCAGCATCACAATTAGAATGCTGGTCGCCACTATTTCATATTCCATTTTATAAAAACTTGTTAGTTAAGAAATTACTGATGTATTAGGTAAAAATTCAAAACCTAATAGTTGCTTACGTAATTTTTGCTCTAGCTCGTCCATTTCCCCGTTATCAGTCTCATGGTCATAGCCACATAAATGAAGCAACCCGTGTAATATCAGTGTTTTAATTTCTTGATCAAATGTCAATCCTAATTTTTGGGCATAAATAACAGCCGTGTGTGTAGAGATTACCACATCACCTAAATAATTGCTTGTAGAATTAACTATGTTTTCGTAGAAGTTTTCTTTTAGCAGTTTGTTATCCTCTGTATTTGCAACATCTTGATAACTAAATGATAAAACATCTGTAGCTTTATCAATAGATCTAAAGTCTCGGTTTAACTCTTGAATTTTTTGATCACTTACAAAAACAATACTAACTTCTATATTTTCTAAGTTAAGTTCTTTAAGTACATCAATGGCAAATTCTTTCCATTCTTTTTTTGCAATTTTTTGGCTTCTTTGACGATTAATGATTTCTACTAGCATAGTTACAGCCGCACTTTAGTATGTTCATCATAAGCTTTAATAATTAGTTGTACTAGTTTATGTCTTACTACATCTTTTTCTGTAAAATGAATCATAGAAATACCTTCTACATCACTTAAAACAGTTTGTGCTTCTACTAGGCCAGAACGTTTACCCACAGGTAAATCAATTTGAGTAATATCTCCTGTAATAACAGCTTTTGAACCATAACCAATTCTAGTTAGAAGCATTTTCATTTGTTCAGAAGTAGTATTTTGAGCTTCATCTAAAATGATAAAAGAATCTGACAAAGTACGTCCACGCATAAAGGCAAGTGGGGCAACTTCTATGACACGTTTTTCAAGCAACTTAGTAACTTTTTCATAATCAGCTAAATCAAACAAAGCATCATAAAGAGGACGCAAGTATGGGTCAACTTTATCCTGAAGATCGCCTGGTAAAAACCCTAGTTTTTCACCTGCTTCTACAGCAGGTCTAGTTAGCACTATACGGTTAACTTGTTTAGACCAAAGGGCTTGTGTTGCCATTGCTACAGCTAAATAAGTTTTACCTGTTCCAGCCGGCCCAATACCAAACACAATATCATGTTGTTGAATGGCTTCTATATATTTTCGTTGAGTAACAGACCTAGCACTAACCATTTTTTTCCCAGTAGGGTTAAAATAGAGGCTTTTAGAAAAGTAATCTCTTAAGGAAAAGGCTCTATCTTCAGCAATTTGCTTAAAAGCAACCTTTAATTCTGCTACTGTAGGCATATGTCCTTCTTTAACTAATGAAGCAAAATCAGACAAAATATTCTCTACCGTAGCTATATCTTTAGCACTACCATCTAAGGCAATTTCATTACCACGTATATTTATAGTTACATCCAAAAGTGCTTCTATATACTTAATATTTTCATCATAAGGGCCAAGTAGGACATCTAAACCCTTTTCTGGTAACACTAATTTCTTCAAAATTTCCTCTACTCCTAAAAAACAAAATTTCTGAAAAACTTTGAGGAATTTTAGCAGGATTTATAAAAAAGTCCTTAAAAATCCCGCTAAAACCACTCAAATAAATCTATTATTTCTAATTATTTCTAATTATTTCTAAATTATCTCCAATCAAGTTCAACACAAATTGGGTAATGGTCAGAAGGATAAATATAACCTTGGCTAGTTGTATCTATTTTTGCTAAACGAGGAAAAAAATGTTTTGAGGAAAATAATACCCAATCTATTGATGTTGGCATTGATAAACTACCATACTCATGAAAAGTCCCTTCTCTGTCATGTGGATGCAATTGCCAGTAAGCTTCTACCAAAGGATTAATACTATCTAAATCCACTAATTTACGAAAAGGTTCACTACCCCGATTAGCATTAAAATCTCCTGTTATGATTGCAGGCATTGCCGGCCCAAGAGCCTCAACCCTTGTACGTAGTAGTTCAGCAGATTTGATTTGCACAGTAAAACTTTGATAGTCAAAATGAGTATTAAAAAATGTGACTACCCTTTTTTTGTTGTCATTAGCTTGTAATGCAACCCAAGTAACTGGTCTAGGAAAAGCACTTCCTTGATAAACACTAGCGGGTATATGAGGAGTATCACTTAACCAAAAAAAATTCTTAGCAATAGCTGTAAAAACTGATTTCTTAAAAAGCAATGGTGACATTTCTAAGCTATCATTACTATCATCACTACCCCGACGTACTCCAATAAATTCATAATCTGGTAATTTTTCTTTTATATATTCCGCTTGTTCATCATCTCGGCATTCTTGAAGTCCAAGTAGGTCAGGATCAAAACTCCTAATTCTATCTATTACTAAGTGTTTACGGTTATACCAACTATTCATCCCATCATCCGCACTACCATAACGAATATTAAAAGTCATTACTTTAACCATAGCATTATCCCTAATACAATTATTAATATAAATAAAAACTGTAGCTATTATAGTGGAATTTTTCTTAAAAAGAAGTGGCAAAGAAAATAAGCCGCTATATAAAAACTTAAACCATTTGTTACAAGTTATTTAAGCGTCTACTTAGCATAATGACCTTATTAGATTTCTTAATTTCTTGATCCTAAAATATATTATCTTGATTTATAAAGTGTTTGCTTGTTATTAAAATTTCAATGGGAACTTTTTGCTAACTAGCGCGTGTTTTGTAAAAAGTTAACTAGCTTTGTTTACTTGGTAGATAGCCAAATAAGCTAAATTTGTGCTATAAATAAACAACTTTAAAATAGATTCTATTTTAACTAACTTAAAGAAAACTAATAATTATGCCAGAATTTGTTTGTCGTCTTGGAACTCCTAGCGGAGAAGTAGTAACTCGTAGTTATGAAGCAGAAGCCATTAATGATTTACGCTCACGCTTGCAACGAGAAGGATATCAAATTTTTTCAATATCTAAGCAAGGCGGTGGGGGTATTTTCTCTGGTAGCATTACCCTAACTCAAAAAGTTAGCATTGATGAATTTTTAATCTTTAACCAACAACTTTCTGCAATGCTTAGAGCAGGTCTACCAATACTTCAGGCCCTAAATATCTTACTTAATCGCCAAAAGGCTGGATATTTTAGAGAAGTTTTAGAAGATGTCGAACGTCGCGTTCGAGGCGGTACAGCACTTTCAGAAGCTTTTGCAATGCACAACAATATATTCCCTCGCCTTTATACAGCTTCAATACTTGCAGGTGAAAGATCTGGCGACCTTGATAATGTTCTACTACGTTATGTTGCTTATACTAAAACTATTACAGAATTACGTAGAAAATTAAAAAAGACCTTAGTCTATCCCATTATCCTAATTACAGCATCTATTGGTCTAATTGTTTTAATGACTACTTATGTAATCCCTAAATTTGCAACTCTTTATGAAGGTGGCAATAATAAATTACCTTGGTTAACACAAGTGGTTGTAGCTGTAGCTAACAATGTTAGAGATAATATAGCTTGGATTGCACCTGTTTTGATAGTTTCAATCATAGCAACTTTAATTTGGCGACGTACTGAAAATGGACGCTATAAAATTGACGAATGGATGCTAAAACTACCTATACTAGGTGAATTAGTACGTCAACATACTACAGCACAACTTTGTCGTAGTTTAGCTACCCTCTTAGCAGGTGGTATAACTCTATTAGAATCCTTTGAAATTGCTAGCGAATCTGTTACTAATCGAGCATTAAGAAAAACTATGCTTATGGTAGCAGCAAGGCTACGTACTGGAGAAAACTTTACCGAAAGCCTACAATTAGCAGGTTGGTTTCCACCTCTAGCTTTAGATATGATTGGTGTAGGTGAGCGTTCTGGCTCACTTAGGGAAATGCTTGATGAGGTAGCTAATTTTTTTGATGCTGAACTAGATGTCAAAATAACAAGCCTTACAGCATTAATTGAACCAATAATTCTAGTAGTGATGGGATCAGTAGTAATGACAATACTATTAGCAATGTACTTACCTATATTAGAATTAATGAATAATAGCAGTAAACCTCACTAGAAAAATTACTAATAGCTATTTAGCTAAGGAGATTTATGTCAACAGTAGCACAACAACCTAGTAACAAAGAAACTGCGCCAGTTCGCCCAGATGAACGAATGAACCTAGAACAAAGAGAGGCTCGTGAGCTAGCACGCCGTTATCGGCTTCCTTACATTGATCTAAATACTCACCCATTAGACCATGATTTAATTAACAGCATGCCTATAGAGCTAATGTTACGAAATGCTTTTCTTCCTATTAAGCGTGAACTAGATGCTTTAGTAATTGCTGTTTCTGATCCAACAAATTTAGATTTAATTGATGAGCTTTCTTCACGCCTTAAAACTAAAATTAGATGTGTTATAGCTACTCGTGCTGCTATTGAATATGCCTTAAAAAGAGGTGAAACCGCCCAAAGAGTTCTGCAAGATGCTACTCAATCCCTAGGAATGACTTTAGTTAAAGAAACTGACCAGGGCGAAACTGAGTTAGATATTGATAAGCTTACAGAAGAAACTTCCCCAATTATTAAACTTGTTAATACCATTGTACTTAATGCTTTAGAGCGCAGAGTATCAGATATTCATATTGAAACTGGAGACACAGCAGTTAATGTTAAATACCGTATTGACGGAGCTTTATACAAGGCTGTAGACCCAATTGATATACAACATCATCAAACCATAATCTCAAGAATTAAAGTAATGTCAGAACTAGACATAGCTGAACGCCGTGTTCCTCAAGATGGTCGTTTTCGTGTTAAATTACGTGGTCGTTTGATTGATTTTCGTGTCTCAATTATCCCTGCAATTCATGGTGAAGATGCTGTTATTCGTATTTTAGATAAAGAGCAAATTAATGAATCATTTAAGGAATTAAACCTTAATGTAGTTGGCTTTGAACCAGAAGATTTACGCCGTTTTCGCCGTCTTATTACAGAACCTTATGGAATGGTGCTAGTAACTGGCCCAACTGGTTCTGGTAAAACTACTACTCTTTATGCTGCGTTAAATGAAATTCGCAATGAAGAAGATAAAATCATCACTATTGAAGACCCAGTAGAGTATCAACTGCGGGGTATTACTCAAATTCCTGTCAATGAGAAAAAAGGGCTAACCTTCGCCCGTGGACTGCGCTCTATCCTTCGTCATGACCCAGATAAAATAATGGTTGGAGAAATTCGAGACTCTGAAACTGCTCAAATTGCTATTCAATCAGCCTTAACTGGACACTTGGTTTTTACTACTGTTCATGCTAACAATGTTATTGATGTAATTGGACGTTTTCTTAATATGGGCGTTGAACCTTACAACTTTATTAGTTCTCTTAATTGTGTCTTAGCTCAACGCTTAGTAAGAATTTTATGTGCTAAATGCAAGCGTCCCTATAAAGTTACTGAACAGGAACTAAGAGAAGCAGCACTAAATCCAGAAAAATATATTGATCACCCTTTTTATGAATTTGTTGGATGTGAAGAATGCCATTTTACTGGTTATCGTGGTCGAACTTGTATTCATGAATTATTAGATGTTAGCGATCATATCAGGGAATTAATCTTAGCTCGTCGCCCTGGTTCAGAAGTAAGACGTGCTGCTAGAGAAGAAGGTTTAACTAGTTTACGTGAATCTGCACTAAAAAAAGCTTTTCGTGGTACTACAACACTTAAAGAAATTAATCGGGTAACTTTTGTGGAATAAAAATTTTACTTTTTGGAACTTAACTTTTACTGAAACGTGAAAAAAGTTAATCTTAAAAGTCAAATGCCTAGTTTATTTATTTTCAAATATATAGCCGCAGTAGTAATTAATACGGAGATTTATAAGCATGAAAAAATATTGGATTATCCAACGCATCATAGCAATAATACTAGTAATAGCCATAATAACACCATTAGCTTTAGCTGGTGGCGGCAACAAATACTTCAAAAAAGGTCGTAAGTTTGAAGCCGCTGAACAATGGGATTTAGCTGCCGAGCAATACGCACTAGCATTAAGTGAAGATCCTGGTAATCCAGAATATAAACTCCATCTCCTACGCTCACTCTCAAGAGCATCTCTTACTTTTATGGAACGAGGAAAAACCCTTGCTGAACAAGGTGACTATGAAGGTGCTTACCAAGCTTTCCGTCAAGCCTATAGCTATGATAACAGTAATGAAATGGCTCTAGCTAGAATGAAAAATATGTTAGAAAAATTAGGTATTAGCAATGATGGGCCTGATTCCTTTGGCAATGATGATTTGAAAAAAACCAGCCTTAGCAGTGATACAAATAATCAAAAAAATATTGCTTTATCAATTAGCAATTTCCGTCCACAAAACTTTAGCTTCCGAGATGCTCCTGCCTCAGTAGTTATTAATACTATAGCGAAACAATCTAATCTTAATGTGGTTTATGATGATCAAATTGTTAGGCTTATAGAAAGTAAGAAAGTTAATTTTGACCTAGAAGGTGTAACAGCACCAAAAGCATTAGAAGTTTTCTTATCTACCCAACGTTATGCTTTTGCTCCAATAACTCGCCGAACTATTGTAATTTTCCAAGATGTAGCACTTAATAGACAAAAGTATGAGGATCTTTTAATCCGAACTTTTTATATAAAAAATGCTGTAGCAAAAGATATTGCCCAACCCTTACAACAAGCTCTTACTGTCCCTGGCACAGGGAAACCATTACAAATTATTCCTATTGATAAGTTAAATGCTTTAGTTGTTCGAGAGACAAAAGAAAATCTAGCTTTAATTGAAACTATGCTTGAAAGACTAGACAAAGCTCAATCTGAAGTTGTTATGGATGTAAATTTATATGAAGTAACTGATAACGCATTAGTACAAATAGGTAATCAATTGCTTTCTTCTACAGGAAATAGAAACGTTGGATTAGATAGCCTAGGTGGTATTGGACAAAATAGTATACGTCGTATTTCTCCTGGTGGCATTTTTGATTCAACTTTAGGAATTGCTCTTTCTGTACCAAACAGCACAATTAGTTTACTTCAAAGTAAATCTGTAGGTAAATTAGTAGCATCTACACAAATTCGTGCATTTGAAGGTGAAAACGCTTCTGTAAATATTGGTTCACGGGTTCCTATTCGTAGTGCAACCATTCCAACTGGTACAGTAGTAACAGGAGGTCAAGGTCAAGGTCAAAACCAAGGTCAAAACCAATTTAATTTTCCTGGCTCAATAGGTGGAGTTGAACAAATCACTTATGAAAATGTTGGTCTTAACATAAATATTTCAAAACCAACTGTACTTTATGATTATGTTCAAATGATGTTTGAAATAGAGTCTAGTAGCGTAGTGCCTGACCCAGACCCACAAAGAAGAAATAACCCGACTTTTACCCAAAGAAAAGTAAAAGGAACTACCCGTATTAAAGAAGGTGAAACCAGCATTGTAACTAGTGTAATGCGTTTAGATAAAAGTGAAGGAGCTTCTGGAATACCAATATTAAGTTTTATACCTATTGCTGGAAGGTTTTTTGCTACACCAAATAATAGTTCTATGTCTACTAATATTGTTGTTACTGTAACACCACACGTTTTACGTGCGCCAAATGTTAGTGACTCTGATTTGGCTATGTTAAGTGTAAATACCCTTACTTTAGAACAAATGGTAGCAACAGCAGATTTATTAGACCAACAAGACAAAGAAGCAAAACAAAATCCTCAAAGTAATCCCCAAAATAACCCTCAAAAGTCTGTTCCACCTCAAAGTAATCCACCTATTCAAGGTGTAAATCAAAGACCTGTTCAACCTGTTCAACCTTCAAATGTCACACGACCTATTAGCAATAATAATCAACCTTTACAAAATACTTCTCCAATACAAAACCCTCCTCCAGCACCAATAGATACTGGTTCAGAAGCCCCAGTAAACAATATAGATAAAACAAATAATTCAAATAATTCAAATAATGAGACAGAAAAAAATCAAGAAGCAACCTCTACATCTCCTGTAACAGTTATGGCACGTGTCCTTAATCCAGAGATTAAAGTAAATCAAACAGGCTTAATTGCTGTTGTACTAAGCTCTAGTAATGTTCCTATGCTAGAAGCTAATCTTGCACTACGTTTTAACCCTGCTGTAATAAAAGTAACTGCGGTTAGAGATGGTGGTGTAATGAGTATAGGAGCTATAGCAGAATTTAATTACTCAGATGGTGGAGATACAGTAATAGTTAATGCTCGTAGACCATCTGGAGCCGCTCCTGTACCCGCATTTGGACAATTAGCACTAATTTATTTTCAAGCTGTAGGAACTGGATCAGCAGACCTTAACTTAAGTGAAGCTCAACTAATAGGAGCTAACGGACAATCATTACTAGTTACTTTAGTTAATAGTAATGTTGAAGTAAAAGCTGATACACAACCAAACACAGGTGGTAACGATGCAACTACTGATGATGAGGATGAAGATGATGAAGATGAATAAAAGCATTTTCTCAAGATCACTGAAAAATCGCTCTGGTTTAAGTTTGCTAGAGCTAATTATTACACTAGCTATTTTGTCAATTTTAGTAGCAACCACTCTACCATTAGCTTATAACACTGTTCGTCGTAATCGTGAAATTGAACTACGACGCGCACTTAGAGAAATAAGAACAGCTATTGATATTTACAAGCGTTATAGTGAATCAACTTCTCCACCAGGACAACTAGTTCCAATTCAAGATCGTACTGTCTCTGGTTTTCCTAAAACTTTAGAAATATTAGCAAAAGGTTTTACTCCTGCTAATCGAATTGATGATAAAAAACTTCGGTTTCTCCGTAAAATCCCTATTGACCCTATGACAGGTAGAACTGATTGGAAAGTAAAATCTTCCACTGATGACCCTGACTCATTTTCAACTAATGGAGAAGACGTTTTTGATGTTTATTCGCAAAGCGATGAAACTGGATTAAATGGGACTAAGTACAAAGATTGGTAAAAATTATGTGGCAATTAATAAACAATAAACTTAGACAAAAACTCAACCTTAAATCAGGCTTCACTTTACTAGAACTAGTAATAGTAATTAGTATTATACTGGTTTTAGCAGCATTAGTAGTCCCTATTTTCCAAACTACTATACGAAATGCTAAAGAAACAACCTTAAAAGATACCTTATTTAAGCTTAGAGACTCTGTTGATAAATACACTTTGGATAAAGAGGAAGCTCCTCAATCATTAGAAGACTTAGTTAAATTTAAGTATATCCGTGAAGTACCTATTGATCCGATTACCAATCAAAGGGATTGGCAAGTAGAAATGGAAGAAGAACCTATCAGCCGTTCAGGAAAAAGGGGAATCAAAAATGTCTATTCTGCTGCTGAAGGAACAGCTAGCAATGGTGTTAATTATAGTGATTTTTAGTAAATCATAATCTGAAAAAATCAGCATTTCCCTCAACCGATAGCAAACAGATTTAGAAAGGTTTTTATGGCAATCTTAACTTCTCTTTGGCAGTTTTTGACTTCTCCACGTCTGCCACAAGTAGCATTAGCATTTATTGATAATGAAGCTGTTTTACTTAATATAAAAAAGAGACGTGGAAATTTTTATGTTGAACATATAGCAACTGCTTTTTTGCCAAAAGCCCTACTGCGTCCTGATTTTAGTGCATCAAATATTTCTGAAGTTAATTCACTAGTAGATTTAATTCGTCAAGCTAGCAGTCGTGCTAAACTTTCCCGTCAAAGCCGTTGGTCTATTGCTTTACCAGAAGAAGTTGCACGTACAATGGTAGTTAAATTAGATACAAAGCCTCAAAACCAAGAAGAACTAGAAAAAATGCTAGCGTGGAAAGTCGAAAGAATTGTTGGTCTACCTATGTCACAATTAAGATTAGTTCATCAACAAATTCCTAATATCTCAATGACCTATTTAGTAACTGTTGTTGCAGAAACAGTAATGGCTGAATATGAAAAAGTATTCTCCCAATTAGGCTGGCAAACAGGTTTAATTATGCCTAGACATATTGGAGAAGCAGCCTGGCTAATGAAAAGTAATTTAGCTGGAGATAAATTATTAGTTAGTCATAACAATTGGGGATTTACAGCTTTTGTTTTAAGAGAAGGTAGCCCTGTTATGATTCGCTCTAGAGAATGTGCAAGAGAAGATTTAGAAAGTGAACTCTTTCGTTTAGCTACTTACTATCAAGAAAAAATCATGTTGCCACAAAATAATAATCTTAACCTTTTGATTATTGGCGATAATGAAAAAGTGGAATTAACTAGCAAAACTTTTGCCGATGCACTAAATCAAATAAATCTTAAGGTCTTACAACCATCAGAATTTGCAATAAATATCCCTGACAATAATTACCAATTTAACCAAATTGCAGCAGCAGCAGGACTTGCAACTTTAGCTTATAATTAAAGGAATTTTTACCATTTATTTTCCCTCTCTAGTTTTGAAGATTTTGATGATTAAATACTTTTTTACTTTGTTATAACTTTTTCTTTTACTACAAATTAAAAATTAATCTCCGCAAATTGCCTTATATACTTGCGATAAACTCTAGCCTACCTTATATTAGCCCATTGTGCGCAGAAATGTGCCTACCCAACTGGGAACTTCCAAAATAAGAGGCCAAACCACTATGTCAACAACTGCTGAACACAAAAGATTAAAAGAAAAACCTGAAGGCCATTCATCCTGGCGACGCTGGGGGCCATATGTTAGCGAACGGGCTTGGGGTACAGTTAGAGAAGACTATAGCCCTGATGGAAATGCATGGGAATATCTACCACATGATAAAGCTCGTAGCAAAGCTTATCGTTGGGGTGAAGATGGGCTAGCAGGTATTTGTGATCGTTATCAATTATTAGTTTTTGCTCTTGCCCTTTGGAATGAACAAGATTCTATATTAAAAGAACGTGCTTTTGGTCTTATACCTAGCGAAGGTAATCATGGAGAAGATGTTAAAGAATACTATTTTTATTTAGATAGTACCCCAACACATTCTTATATGAAATATCTTTATAAATATCCTCAAACTGCTTATCCCTATTGGGATTTAATTCAAGAAAACCGCCGCCGTGAAGGAAGAGGCGATGAATATGAGCTTTTAGATACAGGCATTTTTGATCAAAATAAATACTTTGATGTATATGTTGAATATGCTAAAGCAGGCCCGGAAGATATTTATATTCGTATTGAAGCCTTTAACCGTGCTGATGAGGATGCTCCATTACACATTTTGCCACATCTTTGGTTTCGTAATACCTGGGCATGGGGTGAACATTATGGCCCTGAACCAACTATTGAAGTTGGTCATTCAGGTAAAAATTTTTCTACAATTGTTGCTGATGACTCTTCAGCAGAAATGCTAAAAAACCTCCCCTTTGTTTATCGTTTAGGCCCTCGCTATCTATATGGTGAAACAGGCGCAGATCTACTTTTTACTGATAACGAAACCAACATGAAGCGCGTTTATGGCCCATATTCAAATACACAAAGAGAACATTTTAAAGATGCCTTCCACCAATATGTTATTGAAGATAATAAACAAGCCATCAATCCACATGATAAAGGAACAAAAAGCTGTTTTCATTATAAACTTAATATACCAGCTAAATCCTCTGTAGTGCTACGTTTACGGCTAAGTCCAGAAAAACTTGATGACCCATTAGCTAAATTTGATGAATTAGTTAATTTACGTAAAAAAGAAGCAGATGATTTTTACACTACTGTACATCCAAAAACTGCTTCTGAAGACGAAAAATTAGTTCAACGTCAAGCATTAGCAGGAATGCTTTGGACTAAACAAATCTATTTATTTGATATTCATCAATGGCTAGAAGGTGATAATCCTAAACATCGTCCTCCTGATTCCCGTTGGAAAATTCGTAACCACCATTGGATGCACTTAAATTCAATGAGAATTTTATCAATGCCTGATAAATGGGAATATCCTTGGTTTGCAGCCTGGGATCTAGCTTTCCATTGTATTGCCCTAGCCTTAGTTGATATAGAATTTGCTAAAGACCAGCTTTGGCTAATGCTTTTTGAACAATTTCAACATCCAAATGGTCAAATTCCTGCTTATGAATGGGAATTTTCTGACTTAAACCCACCTGTTTTAGCCTGGGCATGCTGGCGTGTTTATAACATGGAACGTGTAAGAACTGGTCAAGCTGACCGTGCTTTCCTAGAAAAATGCTTCCATAAACTTCTAATAAACTTTGCTTGGTGGATAAACAAAGTTGACGCTGAAGGAAATAACGTCTTTGAAGGTGGATTTCTTGGATTAGATAATATTACTGTACTTGACCGAAGCCAAAAAATGCCTGGAGGCGTAGTTTTAGAGCAATCTGATGCTACTGGCTGGATGGGTATGTACTGTCTAAACCTAATGCGTATTGCTTTAGAATTAGCTAAAGAAAATAACGTCTATGAAAGTCTAGCTACCAAATTCTTCCAGCACTATATTTATGTAGGTGCAGCTATGAAGAAAATGGGCGGTCGTAACTACTCATTATGGGATGAAAAAGATGGCTTTTTCTATGATGTACTACGTTATCCTGATGGCTCATTCCATAAATTTAGAGTTCGTTCACTTGTAGGTGTAATTCCTATTTATGCAGTAGAACGTTTAGAAGTTGATTGGATACAACCGTTTAAGGAATTTGACACAAATCTAGCTTGGTTCTTAGAAAATCGCCAAGATGTAGTCCAACGCTGTTGTTATACTGTTACTCGTGATGGAAAAGATGTTCATGTGCTAGCAATTGTCAATGAAGAACAACTTCGCGGACTACTACAACGCATCCTTGACCCAAATGAGTTCTTATCTGATTGGGGTATTCGTAGCCTCTCTAAAGTTCATGAAGAACATCCATTTGTTTTTGGTACTAGCGAAGTCCGTTACGAACCAGCAGAAGCAGATTGTAAAATAAAAGGTGGTAACTCTAACTGGCGTGGGCCAATTTGGTTCCCTACCTCATTTCTTTTAATTGAATCTTTACGCAAACTAGGCAAAGCCTATGGAACAGACTTCACTGTTAAAGGCCCTGATGGAACAGACTTTACTTTAGATAAAATGGCAGAAGAAATTGCTAACCGAATGATTAGAATGTTTACCAAAAATAAAGATGGTAAACGCCAAATTTATGGCAACATTTCTAAATTCCAAACAGATCCTCATTGGCAAGATAACTTACATTTTTATGAATATTTTCACGGTGATACCGGCTCTGGCCTAGGTGCCGCTCATCAAACTGGCTGGTCTGGTCTTATTGCCTCCCTTATAGATGAATGGAGAAAATAAAAATTTCTAAATCCAGGTAATTAATAATTACCTGGATTTTATAGAAAAAATTTTATTGACTCTTCGCTTATGTTTCGCTATACTTTGCCCTGTCTTGGTGATATAACTTTCGCTCAAAAAAATTATTAACAAAAACCTGGTTTAACTAAAAAGCCCTAGAAAGTTGAGCTATTAGGCATGAAATTAATCAGACAAACTACTCTTTATTATCGTGAAGGCAGTTCTGACAAAGTTTATGAAGTTGATCTTTGTGAAGTAAGCCCCGGTCGTTATTTGGTTAATTTCCGTTATGGCCGACGTGGTACTAACTTAAAAGAAGGCTCTAAAACTACTAGTGCCGTAGCATTAACCCAAGCTCAAAGGCTTTTTGCAGAATTAGTTAGTGAAAAAGTTAAAAAAGGTTATTCAGAACAAACACCCACAACTTCTGTTACACCTCCACAACCAATCCCTAAAGTAAAAATAGATAATACCCCTAGTTCTTCAGATCCTCGCAACCAAAAGATTTTAGACCACTTAAGCAACTTTCTTTCTTCTCGTTCAAATAAAACTAAGCATAAATGGCCCATTGAACGAGTAATTTGGAGAGCAGGAGAACTAAAAATTCGTGAAGCTACTCCCCTACTTATAAATTTAATTAGCAATAGCAATAGCTTAAGAGATTATTGTATTGCTTGGGCCCTGGGCTGGTGTGCAGATGAGTCAGCCGTTTCTGCTCTAGGTCGTCTTTATGGTGACTCTCGAAATAGTGATTCTGTACGTCGTATTGCTGCTGAAGCTCTTCTTAAACTTTCTGATGAAGAAACACAAAAAGAGTTTCGTCAAGATATGATTGAGCGTCTCCCACTTGAACTTCGTGATAGTGCGCGAAATGGTTCAGCAGAAAAATTTACTCAACTACTTAAAAATTACTTAAAAAATGCTGCACAATTTGAAATATTAGACACTATCTATTTAATTGATAATAAAAATGTTCGCCCCGCTTTATTAGAAATTTTACGAACTGCACCACTTAAACCCAATTATTTCAAACACTTCAGACACATCTTTAAGGCTGCTGAATATCGACTTGATGCAGAAGTCTTTGGACTTATTGCTTATCGTTTTGAAAAAGAAAAAGAAATGTTCCAAGCTAATTCTTATTCAAACACCTACTACATAACTATTGATGGTCGAGTTACTGCGGTAAACAAAAAAGCTCTAAAAACACCTGACTCACCTATTGCATATAGCAACCACACCCGTATGTATTTACGTAAGCGTGTTTGGCGTACATTAAGACGAATGGGTAATTTAAATAACTATGATTATGTAAAAATGGCTGTAGGTGTTTTACTTCCTTATACTGACCAAGACGCTCTACCTACTCGTCAAACTAGCTACTATAATTGGCAAACTCGTAACTATACATATACCAACTATGATAAGTATGCTAGTTATATATCATTTAATTATATTTTATATGGTAATAGCACTCGTTATGTTGTCTCTCCTGGACACAATAATTGGCGATGTCGGCCTACTTATAAACCCGCAGACCCAGCACCTAAAATCCGGGAAGAATCTTTTCCTAAACTTTGGGAAAATGTTCCTGTAGGCTTATTACATCTTTTAGTTGAAAGTAATTGTGAAGAAGTGCATAACTTTGCTACAAAAGCTATAGAATCCTGTTCAGAGTTTTGCGATGAATTAGATATAGAAGTATTAATGTTACTTCTAACTCGACCCTATCAAGTAACAGCAGAACTAGCTTTTAATATAGTAAAAGCTAGATATGACCGAAATAATCCTAATGGTCAGCTTCTTTTAGCTTTAGCTAACTCAAGCTTTGCTCCTGCTCGCTCTCAAGCTTATAGATGGATTGATGAATCTCGACATCATTTTACTAAAGATATTAATTTTATTTTTTCACTGATTACTAGCCAACAAGTAGAGACTCGTAGTTTTTCACGTAATTTCTTAAATTCTGTTATTTTTACTGACTCTGTAGCAAAAGACCTAATTTCACAAATAATTAACTACTTACTTTCCTTAAGAGTTGATACAAGCAACTCAAATTTAGCCATAGAAATTAAAGATATTACAGATATTTTGTTTAAGAAATTTGCTTACGCATTATCTTCTTTAGAACTAAACATAGTCTTAAAACTTCTAGATCATCCAATTCTTGAAATACAAGAATTTGGTGGAAAGATTTTACTTAACCATCAAATAAAATCTGTTTCTCTCCAAGAAGATATTATTTATTCTTTAATGAATTCTACCTATGAATCAATGAGGGCTATAGGCATAAACTTACTTGGTCAATTGCCTAATGAATCCTTATTAGCTAAAGAAAGTCTTTTATTATCACTTTGTACTCATACCTTGGCTGATATACGTTCTACAATCCGACCAATAATTGGCCGTTTAGCTAGTGCTAATAGAGAATTTGGACAAAAACTAGGTTTAACATTAATTGACAAACTATTAGTTGATGAACCTTTTGCTAAACTACATTCATATATTGTTAGTCTATTAAGCAGTGAGCTTAAGTTTATCTTACAAACTCTTGACTGGGAATTAACCTTAAAACTCACTAAATCAAAATCTCCTTCTGCCCAAGAAATGGCTGGTGTTCTCCTACAAGCTAATTCTCACTGGGCTAGCCATTACACTACAGATGATTTAGTTAAACTATCTAATAGCGAACTTCAAGCCGTAAGAGTCGCAGCCCAAGAGCTTTTTAAAAATTCTCTACCTCGTTTTTATAACGATCCAAATGAAATGGCTATTTCCATAAGATTTTTAGATTGTAAATGGGACGAAGAAAGAAAAACTTGGTTTAAGATATTTCAAGATTCCTTTACATCAGAACATCTTAGCCCAGTTATTTTAGTTAGTATTTGTGATAGTACACGCGAAGATGTACAAAAATTTGGTCGTGACTTAATTCTTAAGTATTTTTCCAGCAAATCAGGCCCAGAATACTTAATGAAATTAAGCGAGCATCCTTCCCACACCATGAAAATGTTTGTTACTAACTATTTAGAAGAATACGCCGCTAACAATGCAGATCGTCTAAAAGAACTAACACCTTATTTTATCAGCACTTTATCAGCCATTAATAAAGCTCGTATAGCCAAAGAACGTGTGCTTAATTTCTTAGCAAAAGAAGCAGAAAAAGATGTAAAAGCAGCAGAAGTTGTTGCAGAAATTCTTACTAGACAATCTGTAACTATGGCAATAAGAGATAAAGCCCATAGCATTGAGTCTATGCTCAAGATTCATAGTATCTACCCACAGATAGCTTTGCCAATACAAGTTAAAGCTTTGGAGGTTCGCCGTGGAATTTAATTACTCATACAAAGGTAGTTCAGCAGTAACTAGCCATTCTAGCCAAACTAAGATGTCTTTTTCTCCTGATACTAAACGCGAGCCTACTTTTTTTATTGGCGAACTACAAAAAAATATTGAATTTCGTGAAGCTATCAGTGCTTTACACAATGTTGTAGTTTCAGACTTACGCTTTAAGCCAAAAGATAAAACAGCTTATAAAGAATGGGCAGCAGAAAGAGATAAAATAGATGTCCAAATGCTAGCAGCCCAACGAACAGACTTAGTAGAACAAATTAAAGTTTTACAAACTGAGCTAAACCAAATTCATCAACAACATACTAACCGACATGCGGCTTTTAATCAGGCTAAACAACGCTTTTTTAATTATCTCTATGAAAAAGAACGTGATGTTTGGTTTGTTTTAGATCCAGTAATTACAGTCCATCCTGATGAAGTATTTTTTGAATGCTTTAGCCAAGATGAATCTACTTATGGTCGTCTAGGTACTAGTTATGAAGTCTTTAAAAATATTAGTGAGTTTGCCTGCGGTACAACTAATATTGATTATTCTGCGGCTCTTTACAATGAATTTCAAAAAATCCGTAGCTATAAAAATACTCGTTTTGAAGTAGAACCTTCAGGTTTTGAAGTAAAAACTCAAGGTGAAGAAGATTATAAAGAAGTAAAAATTGACTTGCCTGATAGTTGGGTTAGAGGCTTTCTACAAGTAAGCTCTGCAATGTCTTTACCAACTACCTCTTTTACCCTACATCCAATGGATGTTTACAATATTTGTTTTGTACTGCGTCGCCATAAAGAAAACCTTGGCCCTCGTAGCCTGCGTTATATCCTTAAACCAGGTGAGCCTATAAAATTAGTTTTTGACCCTTGGGACATTGAAGTGGTTTGTCCTCGTTCTATTTACCAAGGTACAACAGCAACTACAATTCGGGTTTGGGGTAGACGTAGAATACTTATTTTAGAAAGACTTATACCTATTGCTAAAAGTTTTACTGTTCATCTACTTGGAACTGGACTTCCATCATTCTATGTTGCTGATCTAGGAGATATGTCATTTACTTTAGGTCTATCAGGTTGGACGGCTAACGATTGGTCAACAGCAGGAAATTTTGATTTAATGGCACCTCGTGCAGAGGTAGATAGTTTTACTAAACGCCGTATTTTTGATGCACTAAAAGAAAAATGGGTAGAAAAACCAGATGATCTTTCAAAACGCCTAGGCATAGACCGTAACATTATCTTAGGTGCTTTAAGTGCTTATACTCAAGCAGGACGAGCAATTTATGACCTAAATAAATCTGTTTATCGAGTTCGTGAGTTAAGCCGCGATCCTCTACCAATGGATAAGTTAAGATTTGCTAACGCTCGTGAAGAAAGCGCGACAAGTTTTCTTTCCCAAAATAATGTAAAAATTAATGTTGTAGAACAAGACGCAACAGGAACATTAAATATTTTAGGTAATGTCAAAGATAAGTCCAAAAATTACAATACAATGGTAGGCATTGATAAAGATGAACGGATTGCTAAAGCAACTTGTGAATGTTATTGGCACCAACAAAACAAGTTATTCAAAGGCCCTTGTGAGCATATCTTAGCTTTAAGAATGCACCATAGCCGCCAAAAGCGTTAAAACTTTAGTTATATCCGTTTTGTTATTTAGCTCTTTCTCAATTTTGTAGCAGTTTAATTATTAAGTAGAAAGCAGAACTTAGAATCTTGCAACCCGAATGGTGAATCGCCATTCTTGTACTTAGTCTAGTCACGCTTCACTAGTCTGCTCTTTACTTTTGCACTAGCTAATACCTATTACGTTTTTCGGTTTGTATTATGTAAATACAAAATCGTAATAGGTATTGCTAGTGCATCGAGTTGAGCAAGCCTAGTCTTTAGAATTTTACGAAGATATTCTGTTGATTATACCTAGTAATTAAACTGTTTTTCTCTAATTCAAAACTTAGTGCAAAAGTAAAGAACTTACCTTGCAACCCGAATGGTGGATCGCCATTCTTGTACTCAGTCTAGTCACGCTTCACTAGTCTGCTCTTTACTTTTGCCGGTGCTAACCACCGGCGGGTATTCCGGTTTGTGTTTCGTAAAGTGAATAACCCGCCGGTGGTTGCACCGGCATCGAGTTGAGCAAGCCTAGTCTTTAGAACTTTACGAAGGTTTTGCTTTTGCACTAAATTTTTGGGTTAACTAATTAGTTCTTTAAAATCTAAAATTTTGTGTAAAAGTAAAGAGCTTACCTTGCAACCCGAATGGTGGATCACCATTCTTGTATTTAGTCTAGTCACGCTTCACTAGTCTGCTCTTTACTTTTGCCGTAAATTGCCTGCGCTAGCACTTTCGGTGTGTGTTTGGAAAATAAAAATGCAAGCGCAGGCAATTACGGCATCGAGTTGAGCAAGCCTAGTCTTTAGAACTTTACGAAGGTTTTATTTTTACACAAAATTTTTAGATAAATATTTCCAAGTTTTAGTAGGTTTAATAGAAAATTTTCCCTTGCAATCTGAATAGTGGATCGCTATTCCTGTGTTTAGTCTAGTCATGCTTCACTAGTCTGCTCTTTACTTTTGCCGTATCAGCGTACAGCCAAGGCTTTCGGTTTGGATCTGAAAAATCAAAAACCTCGGCTGTACGCGATACGGCATCGAGTTGAGCAAGCCTAGTCTTTAGAACTTTACGAAGGTATCTATTAAACTAAAATTTCTTTTAATTCTGTTATTTGGAGATACCCTGTTATGTCTAACCAACGTCCAAGAACCCGCCAAGAACTTTATGAACGTATTCGTCAAACTTCCCGCGAAGAGTTTATCTTAGAAGAAATGATTCGCTTTGGCTTTTGGCCTGCACAAGGAGAAATGCCACAAGATCCAGCCGACGAAATTCGCCGACGTGGGGAACTCCAACGCCAATTAGGAGAACTTCGCTCACAAGAACGTAATCTTCGTAATGAAGAAAAAATGCTTAAAGAATTACGTAAGCGAAGAATGGAAGAATCTAAGCGTAAACGTCAAGAAACTAAAGAACGACGAGAACGCCAACGTCAAGAACGCGCTAAAGCTTGGCAGGAAAAAAAGAAACAAGACATAACTTATTTAGGTGAAGGCGTTTCCGCAGGGTTAAATAACAAAGAAGTTAATTCCAGTAGACTTAATCAACATAATTTACTTCCGTATTCTAATGCTAGTGAAATAGCATCAGCAATGAATATTTCAATTAATGCTTTAAGGTTTCTAGCTTTTACACGTAAAACCAGCACTACTTCGCATTATGTTCGCTTTAAGATTCCTAAAAAAACTGGTGGAGAAAGAATTATTTCTGCTCCAATGCCACGACTTAAAGCAGCACAAAACTGGATACTTCATAACATCTTAGAAAAAGTTACACTTCATGATGCGGCACATGGATTTTGCCAAAAACATTCCATTGTTACTAATGCTAAACCTCATATAGGGGCTGAAGTTATTGTTAACATTGACTTAAAGGATTTTTTTCCTTCCATATCTTATAAAAGAATTAAAGGGCTTTTCTTATCTTTAGGTTATTCTGAAGCAGCAGCAACTATTTTTGGATTAATCTGTACAGAACCAATAGTTGAACAAGTAATTCTTGATGGAAAAACTTATTATGTTGCTACTTCTGAAAGACATCTTCCACAAGGTGCGCCCACTAGTCCAGCTTTAACCAATATTCTTTGCCGTCGTTTAGATAAACGTCTAAGCAAAATGGCTAGCAATTTAGGTTTTACTTATACTCGTTATGCAGATGATTTAACATTTTCTGCTAAAAGTGAAGCTAGTCGTAATGTTTGCAATATTTTAGCTAAAACTGACAGCATTGTTAAACATGAGGGTTTAACAATTAATAGTGAAAAAACTCGTGTACTGCGTAAAGGCCGACAACAAGAAGTAACAGGAATTGTTGTAAATAAACAACTTAGTATATCTAAAAAAACTCTTAAACGTTTCCGGGCAACTTTATTTCAAATAGAAAAAGATGGCCCAGATAACAAACATTGGGGACACTCCAAAGATGTAATTGCATCAATACAAGGATTTGCCAATTTTGTTTATATGGTTAGCCCTGAAAAAGGGCGGGCATTAAAAACTAAAGTTCGAGCTATTATCAAAAAATACAATTGGAAAGCTGCTCAAAGGAAAAAGCTTCCTCTACCATCAGCAGCAGTTCCGCCTACTGTTCAAGAAATTCAAAAAGTACCTGAAACAGTAATAGAAAAACCTCAAGAGCAAAAAACTAATAAGAAATGGTGGAAACTATTTTAAGTTATTTAATTTAAACCATTTAATATTATCTACCCTAGAGCTAAGTTTTTAACTCTCTGTTGAAATCTAATTATAGTCAGCGAGGCTCTAAAGAAATGGCCTAGCAAAATTGCTGTCCAAATATCTGTAGGTTGTAGAACACGAAAGGATTTAATAAAAAAACAAAGTCCTAAAGGAATAAAAACTTGTGAGACTAAAGAAATATAAAGCGGGCTACGAGTGTCTCCTGTGCCTTGCAATCCTCCAGTGCAAGTTAAAGCTATTGTGATAAATATTCCAGAAAGACTTAAATAAGCAAGTAACTCTTTACCAATATTTATCACCAAAGGGTTTTCAATCCCAAACAAAGTAAGCATTTGAGTAGGAATTGCAACAAAAAGCGAGCCAATAATTAATGCTAAACTAAACCCTAAAAGACTAGTTGTAACAACTGTTTTCTTTACTCTATCAAATTTTTTTGCCCCTAAATTCTGCCCTGTAATAACGGCTGAGGCACTCATTAACCCTACCGATGTCCAGGTGATTAGGGAAAAAAGTTGGCTATATGCAACACTATATGCAGCTTGAGTTTCAGCACTGTTTTGCAACATACCAATAAATCTTAGAAGTATTACACCTCCGATATTCATTGCAATACCCTGAAAACCTGCTGGAAGTCCTAAGCTAAAAATACTACGAATAATACTAAAATCAGGAGCTAGATCTTTAAGAGGTGGCAGGCGTAAAACTAGTTTTTTACTTAACAATAAATAAAGACCTATTAAAGTCATCACAGCAGCAGCAGAAGTAGTTCCAATAGCTGAACCTTTTGTTCCAAGTGCAGGTATTGGGCCAAAACCACGAATTAAAACAATATTAAAAATAATATTTAAGATTGTTAAAATTGCCCCTAATTTTAGCGGTGTTTTAGCATCACCTGCGGCCCGAAGTCCGCCCCCCATCATAAAAAAGAAAAGTAATCCAATATTAAAAAGAAACATTATTTGCAAATATGGCAAGCTTTCAGCTTTTACTAAACTTTCAGCTTTTACTAAATCTAGTAAATATGGCGCGGAAAAATAACCTAAAGGAGCAATAACCAAACAACCTATAATTAATGCTGTAATTAAAGCTTGATAAAATATTTTGTTGACCTGATCTTTATCACCAGCACCAACAGCATGAGAAATTAAAACACTCATACCAATTGATAAACTGCTCATAAAAACAACTATTACCAAAAAAATCTGCCAACCAACTCCAATAGCAGCATTACCTTGATAGCCTACATAATGACCAACCAAAGTATGATCTATAAGCCCTTGTAGCCCAGCAATCATATTTTGCATTATTGTAGGCCAAGCCATTTTCCAAACAGCTTTTGGGATTGAGCCTTCAATTATTGTTTTATCAAATTTTTGTTCTTTTTTATCATTTTGCATGGAAATTAATGGGAAATTATTTAGACTTTTTATCTTTAAGGACTAGTAGCATAAACTTTGTATTACCAACTAAATAGCGTTGCCAAAGTCTTGTAGGTTCCTGCATTAACCTATAAAACCATTCCAGTCCGGCTTTTTGCATCCAAAGGGGGGCGCGTTGTGAAAAACCTGCTACATGGTCAAAACTCCCACCTACACCAATAGTAAAACTTACACCTAGTTTAGCTAGGTTTGCAGCTTGCCATTTTTCCTGTCGAGGTGATCCCATTGCTACAAAGAGGACATCTGGAGAAGCCTGTTTTATATCCTCAATTACATCTTCATTACGGCCAAAATAGCCATCGTGATAACCTGCAATTTTTAAGTTAGGTAAGGTTTTTTGATAGTGTTCTACTAGTGTTTTAATAACTTCTGGCTTTGCACCTAAAAAATAAACTGAGTAACCTTTTTCTGCTGACATTGCTACTAGACGCTCAAAAGTATCAATTCCCGTAACACGTTCCTTTAAGGGTTTACCTAAAAATCTTGATGCCCAAACAACAGACATTCCATCAGCAGTAACAATATCTGCATTAAGAATAATTTGTTTTAATTCACTATCTTCTTGAGCTAAAACAAGTTTAGAAGCATTGACTACAACCATAAAACGAGCCTTTTGCTTATTTTTAATATACTCATCTATTAAAGTTAAAGTTTCTGTTTGTGAAAGGTTATCAACCGTAACACCAGCCATCATAATAGGTTCTGGCCGCTTAAATGATATAGTTTCTTTCTGCTCATTTGCTCCTAAAATAGGAGTTTCCATAGTTTTAGATTCTTCATCAAAATTTAATATATTTGGATCATAATTATTAACATCTACTTTAGTATTAGTAGGAATTGTAAGCTGTTCAAAAGGAGCAACATCCAAACGTTTAGCATAATCAGGAACTAATATTGCATTACGAATTTGGCGAGGTATTGCAATAAATATTGTGTAAAAAGTTACCCCATAACAAATAAATAGTAGACAATGCGCAGGTAAAACATATCTAAATTCTGAGTGCATAGTTGATTGAGCAAGTAAATAATAAAAAGGAACTGTTACAACTAATAACCAACTATGAAAATTTTTTATGCTAATTAATAAGCCTAAAATAACAAAGATCCAAACACTTTCCTTAAAAATACGCTGTAAGGTTCTTACTAGTGGCCTAAAGTAATCTATAAAAGATCCAAATTCACTATAGTAGCTAAATAAGCCAAATATTGAGCCTTTTGTTCTTTGAGCTTCTTTTAAGTCAACTTTTCTTCCCTCAAGTTCTAGGCGAATTAGCGACGCAGAAGCAGAATATTTAGTCATTATTCCGATATGATTTAGCATTACGCCAAGATACCAAATAGGACGTTCAGAAATAATTTTTAGCGAACGATCTATTCGGTCTTTTTCACGTAAAAATCCATCTGGTGAAATTAAATTTGCGGCATAATCTGGGCGGTTATAGGTTTTAGCATCCCAAACTAGAGTTTCATAGTCTGTTGTTGGTAGCCCTAAAGATGGATCTGCTATAGCAAGTCCCGCTTGTAAAATATTTCCTACATTTAGCGAAATAGGGACAAATTTGCCATATAAATAATAATTTCTAATAGTTATTGGAGAAATAGCTAAAAAAGTTCCTAAAATCAAAATAGCTAAGCGTTGTGCAGGATTAACAATAGACCTACGCATTAGCAAAAATGCAATAATCCAAAAACCCCAGACCAACATTGCATTACCACGTAGCCAACAAGAAAGTCCATAAAAAAGACCTGCTAAAAAAAGTTCTTTATAGCCTTTTTCTTTATGCCAACTAACTTTATAAGCTTTAATTAAAAATAGCGTTCCTGCCATTACAAAAACAGACACTAAACTATCTGGTAATAGCAACATTGAGTAATAAGCTAAATGGTGTGATATAGCTACAGCAATTCCAGCAATACTTGCAATAGTTCGGTTAAATAGCTCTAAGGCAATAAAAAAAACTAGCACAGCCGCTAAAGCATCTAGCAACCCTTGAGCAAATAGTACTCCAGCCGGATTTTTACTAGTTAAACTATAAATCAAACTTAAAAATAAAGGATAACCCGGAGGATAAAGTAATAAACTAGTATCTCCTGGCGCAACACTGCTAGGAAATACTGCTTCAATACCTTTATTTAATATTTCGGTAGCAAACCCATCATGAATTGCTGTTAGTCCAGCAAAATCTTGTTGGCCTGTTTTTAGTAGTGGAAGGAAGTCTAAATACTGTAAATAACGGACTAAGCAAGCTAAAAGAAAAATTCCAGTGATAATTAGCCATTTACTTTTTTTTGATAGTGGTTCGGCTTCGGCTGGGGGTTCAGGGATATTTTGCCAAAAAGAAATCAGTTTTTTTCTAATATTTATTGCCATTTATTAACCCTATTTAGTTGCAATAATCCATAAATGCCAACCCCAAAGTCTAGCCAAGGGTGATTCTATTGCTTTGGGTAACAATTTGCCAATAATGGGAATCCAACGCTTATTAAGGAATCTTACGGCTGTTTCCACTTTCCCAAAACGTGAAAATAGCTGTGCTGCCTCCGATCGGTTATAAACCCGAGCCAAAGGATTTCCAGCACCATCAGTATTTTGATTAAGAAACTCTTCTTGGGAAAAAAATTGTTCAGGATTTTTTTTCATATCGTTTTGCAGACGTTTAAGGGCATTAATATCTTCTTTAGTAATTAAATTAACTACTTTTGGCCCCCATTCATATTGAAGTAATTTAGCTCCAAAACGACGAAAAAACATAATATTCCCATAATAATTATAAGAATTACGATGATAGAGCATTACTAAAGCTCTTCCACCTGGTTTAATTACTCGGTGAACTTCATTAATAGCCTTTTGTGTGTCTGGGGTGTGGTGTAACACTCCATGAGAATAAACTAGGTCAAAATGGTTATCAGGAAAAGGGAGGTTTTCAGCATCAGCAACTTGAAAATTACCTGTTAGATTTTGCTGTTGAAAACGTTTTCCTACAAGTTCAATAGAACGTGGGGTTAAATCTACGCCAGTATAAATAGCACCTGCACGGGCAAATTGTACAGCATCGGTGCCTAAACCACAGCCTACTTCTAAAACAGTTTTTCCTTTCCAAGCAGGAAAATTAGCCATTTCTAAAATATGCCATTCAGTTTCATAGCGATGTTTTTCAATGGCATTAAAAAATTCTACTGTACCAATTTCTGCTTGAGCAAACTTAGTCCCACAAGGGTTTTCATTCCAAAATTCTCTAACTTTTTGTTTTAATTCTTCAGGTCTTTCCACACTTTGCAACACAAATACTAATTCCTATTTTCAATAAATCTTTGATACCAAAGTTCAAAAGTTAATAGTTGAAAAATTTTTAAGCTATTATCTTCTCTGCCTTGATTATTGGCTTCAATTACTCGCTGAACTTCTGCTGGGTCAAAATAGCCTCGAGATGCTATTTTTTTAGGGGAAAGTAGTTCTGCTACTAGTTCTGCTAGGTCACGTCTTAACCAGGCGCGAAGCGGTGCGCTAAAACCAGCTTTTTTTCGATGAATAATTGACTTTGGTAACACTCCTTCAAGAGCGCGTTTGAGTATATACTTTCGGGTAAAGCGTCGCAACTTTAGTTCTGCTGGAATACGCATAGTTAAATCCACTAATTCTTGGTCTAAATAAGGTACGCGCACTTCTAAAGATGTTGCCATACTGGTTTTATCTGTATAGGTTAAATTTAAACAAGGTAAAAATAATTTTAAGTCAATATAAAGCATTTGATTAATCCAATGCTCATCTTTAACTCTCTTATAAAAATGTTGATGCTGTTCATAAGCATTAAATTTTGCTGTCTGCTCTTTTAGATCTTTGCTATAAAGCTTTTGTTTTTCTGGATCTGTAAAATATGTTCCATAGCCCAAATAGCGGTCTTGAAAAGGCAAATAAGCTGATTTTGCTAGTTTTTGTAGATTGCGAAATAATGCGTTAAATTTTCCTGGCATTGAAGCGGGCAGAGATGAAACTACAGGCTGAGTAATTGAGCGAGGAACTAAATTATAAATTTCTGCTAATTTTATTGCTAAATGCCTAGGATAGCCGGAAAAAACCTCATCTCCTCCCATTCCACTAAGCAAAACTGTTAAAGTCTCCCGCGCAGCACGACAAATTAAATAGCTAGTAATAATTGCTGGATCTGCAATTGGCTCGTCCATATGCCAAATTAACTTAGGAAGTAGGTCAAAAACTTCTGGTTTTAGAATAGATTCCTGGTAATTAGTATTAAATAATTTTCCTACTTCTCTAGCATATTTAACATCATCAGGAATTACATCATAGCTTAAATCTTCGCTAGTAAAACCTATAGTATAAGTTGTAATTTGTTGCTCTACTTCTTTACCCATTAGAGCAACAAGGCTAGAAGAATCAACCCCACCTGATAGAAAAGCCCCTAGCGGGACATCGCTAACCATTTGGCGTTTAACAGAACGCTTTAAGGTTTCTAAAACTGCTTCTGACCAATATTTTTCGCTTTGGCTATGGTCTTCATTAAATTTAATATCCCAATATTCTTTAATGTCCAAGTGTCCTTGCTGGTAGGTTAAATAATGTCCGGGTGCAAGTTTATAAATACCCTGAAAAAGAGTTTTAGGATCTGGAACCCAAAGAAAAGTTAAATACTGATTAAGTGAGCTTAAGTTTATTTCTCTAGGTATATCTAAAGTTAACAAGGCTTTAATTTCAGAAGCAAAAGCAAAACCTTGTTTAGTTTGAGCATAATAAACAGGTTTAATTCCTAGTGGGTCACGAGCAATAAAAAGTTTTTCTGTTCGACTATCCCAAATGGCAAAAGCAAACATTCCATTAAAGCGTAAAACACACTTTTCACCCCATTCTTGATAAGCAGCAATAATTACTTCTGAATCTGTATTTGAGCGAAAGCGATGTCCACGAGTAATTAAATCTTGGCGAAGTTCTAAATAATTATAAATTTCCCCATTAAAAACTAACCAGATACGCCCATCTAAAGATGACATTGGCTGATGCCCTGCTGGAGATAAATCAATAATTGACAGGCGTTTATGCCCTAAGCCTATGGTTTCACCTGTAGAAGTTTCGCTAATATAAGAGCCAAAATCATCTGGCCCACGATGATCAATTGTTTTTAACATAGCACCAAGCTTTTGACTCTCAGCCTGACCGACTAAACCACAAATTCCACACATAAACAACCTTTTGACTAGTTTTTGCAATGGTTAAACTAGCAAAACCTTTTGTTAGTTCAATAAGCTACTTTTTACTAGCTTGTAGTTTTTCTTCTATTAAAGTGCAAACTTGTTCGGTACGCACATCCCAAGTTGAGTTAACAACCGTTGCTTGACGTTGAGTTTTAGCGGCTAAGTCATTTTCTTTTAACGCCTGCTCTACAAGCTCAATAAAATGGTCATAGCCTCGTGCGATGCGCAAAATTCCATCTAGCTCTTCATATTCATAAAGCGGTGTAATTACAACTGGTTTACCTGTAGCTAGGTACTCACGAACTTTTATAGCACTTCCATAATTAACAAATTCATTATTTGTCACCCAAGGCAAAACACAAACACTAAATTGTGCAGCATAAGCAGGTAGGTCATAGTAATTTTTTGACCCTAGCATATGCACATTTGGTAAACCTTCTACAGTTAAAGGTGTTGTTTTTAAGCCAATAAACACCCATTGCCAGTCTGGACGACGCTGGCTAACATATCGGATTAGGTCTTGGTCAACTAACCAGCTTTCAATTGCTCCAAAATAGCCAAGTACAGGCTTTTTAATTGGTTGAAACTCGCTAGGGATAGGAAAACTTTTTGCTGTTACAGCAGAAAAATGCTCAAAATCAACAGCTTGTTCAAGTAAATAAGACTTTTCTTTATATTTAGCCTCCCCAAAAAGCTTTTTTCCAGAATAGTAAATAATTGCTGCTTTGTCCTGTAACTCATCGTGAAGTGAGCGAATTAGCCCACCTCGCGCACCATGATCCATATCATTAGCTTCGTATTTATCAGACACTTGATAAATTAATAATTTTTCTCCTAATCGTCCAACAATATCTTTAGCAGTAGGGATAGCAATCCAAAGTATAGGGTTACTAAAGCCTAGAAGAATCATTAAGATACGAAGTTGAATAATAAGCAGCCATTTATTTAGAGTTCTTCCCCACTGACTAGAAAAAAACGGGGTGACAATAGGAGTAACAACCCAAATACCTTCTGGAGAACGGCGAACAAATTTTAAGTAGCTTTTAAGTTTACGGCGAACTTTGGCAAAAAAATCTTTGCTACGAACACTTGGCAACCCCATAGAAATAGAATTAATAAACATTACTTTATTATTACGAGCTAAACGCTTCATTATATGGTTTTTAGAGTGTGGATGGTGATACCACCAATCTTCACCAGCAAAACAAATTATTGAGTGACCAGAAAGCATTAATATTCCTTCAGTAGATAAATAAGAATAGATAAGAGATAAGATATTGCCAGAAAATACTAAAAATAGTAAGGTCTAAGCGAGAAATTTTTCTAACCTATAGATTTGTGATCAGCATTGTGATCAGTATTATTAATCTAATAATATAATTATAAACACTAGTCCAAGTATAGAAACCAAGTATATTTTTTGAATATTACTAGAATATATTAAGTCTTTAACTATGTGATCATAGCTAAATAACTAGTATAAAATAGGCTAAAAATACAATAAATTTGCTAGTAAAAGTATAGTAAGTTTACGTTTAAAATTGGTTATAGCAAATATAATAAAGAGTTAATAAAGCAAATAATATTTAATTATAAAAATAATTTATTATTTTTATGCAAAAGATAGTAGTAAAGAAATAAAAGTTAATATATTATATGCGTACTTATCTAATATAATTAACCACAAAATAGGAGCATAAAAAATGGGCTTTACAGAAATACAAAAAACTTCAGATACTCGCAGAGCTAATGTAGATGCAATATATAGAGTCAATGAAAAAGGCGTAGGTATATTAAGATTTACCAAAAGCGGTGTAGAAAACCTAAATAGAATGAAAAATCTAGACCTAAATAAACCTTTTAAGCTCTATGTAGATAAAGATAATTTTGGTTTAGCATTTGAACAATCAGAGCAAGGAAAGTTTAAGATTGCTGGTGTAAATATTGGAAAATATAGTTTATCTTATAGTGATGTGAGCAAAACAATTACACAAGATGTTAAATATAATATAGTAAATTCTGATAGATATTCATTAGTATTAGCTCCAGCATCAGACAATCCACAAATAGTAGTGGCTGTTGTAGAAACCGAAGAAGAAAAACCAGCCGCTAAAAAAAGAAAAACTAAAAAATAATAAAGTAAAATATTAAAAATAAATAAAAACTCACAAACAATAAAGTAAAACCTATGTTGTTTGTGAGTCTTTATTTATCTGATAACAATTAAAATAATAAAGTAAAATATTAAAAATAAATAAAAACTCACAAACAATAAAGTAAAACCTATGTTGTTTGTGAGTCTTTATTTATCTGATAACAATTTAAGTTAAAGTTTTTTTAGAAAGCTTAACTAAACTTTAAGCTTTCTTTTTTAGTTTAATTTCAAATATTTTAGGCCAAAGTTTTCCAGTAACAAAAAGCCGGTCTTTTGCTGAGTCATAAGCAATTCCATTTAATACATCAGGGTTCATAGCTCGATCTGTTGGTGAAAGTAGCCCTGTTAAATCAATACTACCGGTAACATCCCCGCTATTTGGGTCAATTATTACTATTCGGTCAGTTTGCCAAATGTTGGCATAAATCAGCCCTTTAATATACTCAAGCTCATTAATGCTTGTAATAGGCATTTGGCCTTCTTTAACTGTGATAGTTTTAAGCACTTCAAAAGTAAAAGGATCAATAAAACGAATTTTATTTGTACCATCACTAAGTATCAGGCTTTTACCATCGTTAGTTAATCCCCAACCTTCGCCAGAATAGGAAAATTCCTTTTCTTTTTCAAAACTCCCCAAATCATAAACAAAGCCTTTATTATGTGTCCAAGTTAATTGATAAACTTTTCCTTGAAAAATCGTCATTCCTTCGGCAAAGTAGGGATTAGGAACATCAATCTTTTTCTGCACTTTGCCGGTTTCTAGCTCAACTCTACGTAGGGAAGACATTCCTTGTAGTCCTGTACTTTCATATAAAACACCTTCATGAAAGATTAAACCTTGTGTAAAAGCGTCTATGTCATGCGGCCAACTATTAACAATTTCATAAGTATATTTTCCAGTCATACTCTCACCAATTGAAACTACTTGTCCTACTTGAATTTGTTGCTGTTGTGCATTAGTACAAGCAATAAAAAGAAATGTAAGAATTGTAATGATTGATAATAATAAAATTAATCTATAAGCTGATATTGTCATTTTTTAGATTCCATGTTTGCAATAAAATAAAAAACGAATTATAACAATTTCATATGGGTTTTTAGTAAAAGTTTGTCCGAATAATTATTTTAAGTTTCCTCAGCGAAAGGAGTTTAATTTAGTGGAAAAATTAGCTGAATTAACCAATGCAAAAGCTGTTTTAGGCCAAGCTTTTAATTATTATAAAAATAATTTTGCTAGTTTTTTTAGATTTACTTTAATGACTTTTCTTCCACTTCTATTTTTAACAGGTGTACAAATAATAATTTATTTTATTAAGGTTAATGATATTAGTTCTTTTATTTTATTAGATATTTTATCTTTTTTATTTAGCATTTTAACTTTAACTATTTCTCAATTTACTGAACCAACTATATATTTAATACTAACAATTCTTGGACTACAAATATTAACTAATAAAGATACTAATTTTATTAGTATTTCAAAATTATTTCAAAAACATTCATTTAATTTTGCTAAAACATTTGTAATATTTTTTCTTTATTTTATAACAGTCCAGCAACTTGTTCATTTACTTTTACTTATACCATTATCATTTAGTATAATACAGCAATCTATTGACTTAGAAACTCTTATTTTTGCAGAAAACTTAAATGATAAAATAAATAGTATTTATTTAGATAAAATAATTCATAATTTATATCCTATTACTTATTATTTTACAGAAATTATTTCTATAATTATTGCTGCATTTTTCATCAAAAAATACTATTTATATATTCCTATAACTATAATAGAAAATGTTACTAATGTTATACCATTAAAAAATTCTAAATTATTAGTTAATGAAGTAAAATCGTTAGTAAATAAACTATTTTTTCTAACAATATTTCTTCCCTATTTTATCAATGCTAGCTTTACAATAGCTTTTACTAAACTACTAGGTTTAGACACAACTCTTAGTATAATGTTAGCTAATCTTGGAGCAGCAAAACAAATTTCTTTATTTATTTCTGCCTTGATTAATAGCTTTATTTATCCAATACTTGCACTAAGTATGATATTAGTTTACTTAAAAGCTAGAGAGGCTTTAGGCGAGAGTCCAACACAAGTTTTAGAAACATATCAAAAAAATTAGGCTAAAAATTATGGAACAACAAGAATATAGTACAATGTTTGAGCTAGAAAATGATTATTGGTGGTTTGTTGCTCGTCGTTCACTAGTAGAAGAAATTGTCAAAATCGAGACATCTCATCACAAAGAGCCAAATATTTTTGATGTAGGTTGTGGCACAGGTGCAAATCTAGCTGCTTTTAGCCGATATGGAAAAAGTTTTGGTATTGATATGGCTACCGATGCAATAAAGTTTTGTCGTAGTCGAGGCTTAAATAATTTAGTCCAATCAAAGGTTGAATCTCTTGCTTACCCTTCAGATGTTTTTGATGTTGTAACTGCCCTAGATGTACTAGAGCATATTGATGATGATTTAGCTGCAATGCAGGAACTTTATAGGGTATGTAAACCAGGTGGAATGCTGCTAGTAACAGTGCCGGCTTATGGTTTTCTTTGGAGTGAACACGACGAAGCCTTACATCATCGCCGCCGCTATGCTGCCTATGAACTACGCAATAAATTAACCCTAACAGGCTTTAATATAGAGCGTTGTAGCTATTTTATTACTATATTTTTCTTTCCTATTTTGTTTATTCGTATTCTGCAAGGAATATTTAAGAAGTCTACACATCCAAAAACTTCTCATATTGAGCTTCCTAATGTAGTTAACCAGCTTTTAATAGGAATTTTAGCTTTTGAGCAATTATTGTTTAAGTTTATTAACTTACCCTTTGGAGTTTCTATTGTTTGTACTGCTCGTAAGTTGCCAAACTCTTTACCATCAAAAAGTTAGCTTATTGGCCTTCCATAAGCTGCGTTAGCATATCATAAACTATATGTTTATCAGCTAAAAAGGTTTGTCGGTCAATACCTTCTGATAGCTCATCACACATTGCTTCAATTGTACCAACACTTGAGCGAAGTTCTTCGCAAGCTGTTTCTAGGTCTTCTTTTGCCATAAGAAGGCGAGCATTAAGAAAATGTGATCGCCAAGAAAGCGTAGGGTTACTTAATTTTTCCGCTAATTCACTTGCTTGTTTTGCTAAAAATTCTGTTTCTTCAAAGTTTTTCTGTTCTAAATGAATTTCAGCTAAAGCTAAAATTATGGCGGTTTCCGCACTTTTATTGGAAACATCGCGTTGTTGTTGTAAGGCTTGGTTAAGCGTCTCAAAAGCCTGTTGTAAGCTGTCGGTGGCTTGGTAAATTAAGCCTAAGCTAAATTTAGCTAAAGCTTCGCATTGACGTTCGCCAACTTCGCGGCTAATTTCTAAGGATCGTTGAATACAATCTATAGCTTGACGATAATGACCTTGCATTCTGTGAACTTCGCCAATATTAAATAGTTCTATAGCTTGTCCTCGTCGGCGGTTTAGCTGACTAGCCATTTTTAAGGCTGATTCATAATATTCATTAGCTTTCTTTAAGTCGCCTTGATGAAAATAAATCTGTCCCATTATGGAATTAGCTATCATTTCATTTAATCGATCACTAGACGACTGAGACAGTTTTAATGCTTCACTAGCTAAACTTAAAGCCTCTCGATAGCGGCCACAACGAATTAAAGTAAAAGCTAACTCTCGTCGTGCAGTAGCGTTTGTAACTAAATTAGGAGTGCTTTTAGCTATTTCTATTGCTTGCTTAAAAGCTTCTATTGCTGTCTCATATTGACCCAACCTGTCATAGGCAGTTCCTATAAAACAAGTGCTAGCGGCTTTAACTGCTGTATCAGATAGTTTATCTGCTATTTCAATAGCTTTTTGGCAATAATCTATTGCTTCATTATATTGACTAGCGGCTTCCTGACGTTCTGCTAACACATTGTAAGCTTTGGCTCTTAGCAGATCATCTTTTAGCTGTTTACCAAGTTCTAAAGTATTTTCTAGCTCTTTTTGAGCTTGTTCTAACTTTCCAACATTAATTAAAAGTTGCCCATAGTTAAGCGTTAGATCTGCAACTTGCCTAAGTTGTTCTTCTGTAGGTTCTTCTTCTGGTTCATCACTACCAGGTAGAAAGCCTAATTTATCAGAAGCCTCACTAGCCCAGGCTAAAAACTTTTGCGCTTCATCAACGGAATGCGCCCGCCAAGCTCTTAAACCTGCTTCAGTATTAAAGTTAAAGCTCTTTAAATATTCTCCTGCTGCATGAAAGTGATAGCCAAGCTCACCAGCAACTTTATTAGGATTACTGCGGTTGATTTTTTCTAAAGCTTGCCCTACTTGTGAATGCAAAGTTCGCCTCAATCGCCGATTAAGCCGTGAGTACAATACTTTTTGTACAAGGCTATGATAAAAACCATAAATTTCATCGCTACCGCTATTGTCTCTTTCCTTGATTAATTGCGCTTTTAAGCCGTTGTCAATATAGTCTAATAACTCGTCTTCATCTAATTTAGTAACTTTTTGTAACAAACTAAACTTAAATTCTTCACCAATAACAGCAGCTTTTGAGAAAATATCTAAAATTTCATCATCTAAACGACCTAGCAAAGCCTCTACAACATCAATAACCGAACGTGGGAGAGTAAGGTTTTCTAGTTCTTCGCACCGCCAAACGCCTTCACGGAAGGTAATAATGTTTTCATCTATTAAATAGCGGACGATCTCTACTAAAAAGTAAGGGTTGCCTTTTGTTTCTCGATAAAGCAAGCGAACTGCACTAGGAGGAAAAACAATTCGAGAAAAAATACTTTCTACCATTTGTGCTGTTTCTGCTTCAGAAAGCGGTTGCAATTGTAAAATTTCTGCACCTGAACGGCCAATATTTCTTAACCATAAGCGCAACGGGTGTTTATCCGCTAGCCCTTCTGTACGCGCACATCCAACCAACATTACCCGATTATGATTAGTGTTATGGCTAAGGTAGGCTAAAAACTCTAGGCTAAGAGCATCTGCCCATTGCATATCTTCAAGAAAACAAACTAGAGGGTGTTCTTTTGCTAGCCCAACAAAAATTTTAGTCAAGTAGTCAAAAATTACATATTTTTCCTGCTCGCTACCTGTTTGGACAGTTGAATTAAAAAATCTAAAACTCTCTCCCTCTTGAAAATCTTTTACAATTTTATCCGCTAAATTACCAAACAATGCTCGAACATGATCAAAACTTTCTTCAATCATTAAGGATAAATGAGCATGTAAGCTATCATAAATAGTTTTATAGGGGATAGCCTGGCTAGACTCATAAAACCGACCTTGTAAAAATAAGACATCTTTACCCGTTAAACGTCGGCGAAATTCTTCAGCTAAACGCTTTTTTCCTACTCCAGTATCGCCAGTAATACAAAATGTCCGACCTTGATTAGTTAAAGTACGGTCAAATTCTCTAGTTAATTTTTCTAGCTCTACTTTACGACCAACAAACACATCAAAAGAATAGCTAGCAGTAAGTGAAGTCAAGGTTTGAACTTGCTTTAGCCAGTATATTTGATTGATTCCCGTAGATTTAGCCTGGCGCATCCCTAAATGAGCTTGCTCAACTAAGTCGGGTGCGTTTTCTCCATCCCCAGGAAATTGAGCAACTCCAGCCGAGCAATTAACTTGTATTTGTGCGTTTTGTCCCTCAATTGCAAAATAAAGCCCTGCTTTAACTTTTTCTAAGATTTCTTGGCCCCGTTGCAACGCACTTTTACCATCTGTTTTAGAAAAAATTGCAATAAATTCATCCCCTCGATACCGCCCAACAATTGCACCATCTCCAAAGGCTTGTTCTAACCAACTACCAAATTCTTTAAGTATTAAATCCCCAACAACAAAACCATAACGTTGATTAATATTCTTAAAGGCATCTATACCAAAAAGTAAAATAGCTGTTCGATCTCCACTTAATTTTGATTCTGAAATTTCATTTTCTAGCTTTAAGTTCATAAACACATTGTTATAAAGTCCTGTCAATGTGTCATAAACCATTAAATTAGCGCGTTTAGCTTTACTTAAAGTGTTACGTCCGCTGCTTTGTTGAAAATGAACTCCTGTTGTTGGTGTAGTGCGATGACGTAAATGCTCTGCTGTTACTCCAGTATTATCTCCTCTAATACTAGTAACAATTTGTTGGTAAAGTTCCCGTGCCGAGCTTTGACGCTTTTTAGGATCTTTAGATAAGGCTTGAAGGACTGCTTCATCAACTCCAGCAGGAATGTTTGGGGTTATTTCTCGAATAGGTTTTGCAGAATTTTCCAAATGTGCTAAAAGCAAGTCTATAACATTATCTGAGTTAAAAGGCAGACACCCAGTTAACATTTCATAGATAATTACCCCTAAAGAATAGATATCAGACTTTAATGTTATTTCTTGCTCCCTAATTTGCTCAGGTGACATATAATGAGGTGTTCCAACTAAGTAACCTGTTTTAGTCAATCTTTCTTTATAAGCAGTATCATTAACATTAGTAAGTTTAGCTACACCAAAATCTACTACTTTAACAATCTCTGAGCCATCTTTAAGACGATGTAGCAATATGTTAGAAGGCTTTAAGTCTCTATGAATAAGCCCTTCAGCATGTGCAGCATTTACAGCTTCACACATAGGTTGCATTAATTCTAAAGCTCGGTCTACATCCAAAAATGTTTTTTCTTCAAGCTCTCTTTCCAGCGATGAGCCTTCTAAAAGTTCCATCACCAAATACATTAGACCATCGGAGGTAGTACCAAAATCAAATATAGAAACAATGTTAGGGTGCTTAATTTTTGCGGCTGAACGTGCTTCTAGCTCAAATCGTTGCAAATCTACATCGCTTAGAGGAACACCTGTATTAAGCACTTTGACGGCAACACTATCACCAATGTGAAGTCGTGTAGCTAAATAAACTACCGCCATTCCTCCAATACCAACTTGGTATTCTAACCTGTACTTTCCGTCTAAGGTACGACCGATGAGGGGATCGTCCTCCGTGTAGATAGGGTCATCAGACATAAAAAAGCCTTTTATATTGTTAAGAAATAGAATTATCTAAGGATGTGGCTAAGTTTAACATAAGCCCAAGAGCAACAAAAAGTAACAAAAGTAGCCTTAAATTAGAGTAATTAAGCTTATTAGAATCTTAATTTTGGGTTATAGGTTGGCTTTCTACAGCAATATCTTCTGTTGGAGGTTTAAACTCACCTTCCCAACGAGCAACTACAACTGTAGCCAAACAATTACCTATTACATTTACAGCCGTTCGTGCCATATCCATAAGCTCATCAATACCTAAAATTATATAAATTGGTTCTACAGGAAGACCAAAGTTAACAACTGTAGCTAGTAAAATTACTAGTGATGCCCGAGGCACTCCTGCTACACCTTTGCTAGTTAACATTAGTGTTAACATCATTAAAATTTGTTCGCTCCAAGAAAGTTGGACATTAGCAGCCTGGGCAACAAAAACAGAAGCTAGTGCAAGATAAAGTGTTGTTCCATCTAAGTTAAAACTGTAGCCAGTAGGCATTACAAAAGCAACTATTGGTTTTGGTACACCAAATTTTTCCATTACCTCCATTGCTCTTGGCAGTGCGGCTTCTGAACTTGTGGTAGCAAAGGCAATAGAAACAGGTTCAGCAATTGCCTGAGCAAATTTCTTAATTGGCAATCGAACCATTAAAGCAACTGGGAGTAACACAAGAACTATAAAAGCTAGTAATGCAACGTAAAGAGTACCAAGTAACATAAAAAGGTTTTTCAGTACTCCTAAACCTTTTTCTCCTACTGTATAAGCAATTGCGGCTCCTACGCCAATAGGGGCAAATAGCATAACAATATTAGTAAACTTAAACATTACCTCCGACAAGCTTTCGGCAAACTCTAGCATTGGACGGCGTTTTTCTTCCTTTAGCATAATCATTGCTAGAGCAAATAAGACGCTAAAAACTACTATTTGCAAGACTTGGCCTTCGGATACAGATTTAGCAATATTTTCTGGAAATACATGCAAAATAACATCTGTTGGAGTTTGTTTTGCTACTTTTGTTATTTCTTCTTTGCCTGCACTATCAACATGTACACCAACCCCTGCTTGGCTAATGTTGATGGCAGCTAGTCCAATAAATAAAGCTACTGTAGTAACAATTTCAAAATAAATTAGGGCTTTTATGCCCATACGCCCAACTTTTTTAATATCTGAATGTGCAGCAATTCCTACTACTAAAGTGCTAAAGAGCAAAGGTGCAATAATTGTTTTAATTAGTTTTAAGAATATTTTACTTAGTACTTGTAAGTTTTTTGCAACTGCGGGAAAATCGTTTCCTATTTCTGCACCAATAATCATGCTAATCATTATCCATGTTGTTAGCGAGCGTCGTTTTATCCCATAAAAAACGAGGCAAATAATAGCTACCCAGCGAAGACTAATCAATAAAATGTCTGGTAAATCTGTAATAAAGTGATCAACACAAGCAAACGTAGCAGCTAAACCAATTGCAGCTAATGCAACAAGAAAAGATTTTGATTTCATGAGTCTAAAAAACCTTTCCGATACAATTATTTATTTAGATATTTTGTGGTGCTTAGGAAATTAGATAGAAAAAATTTAAGCCTGAAGTTTACACTAATAGCACCAAACTATACACCAACTTATGAGCTATTTAACCTAATTTACTTAGAAAATAAGTATTTACAACTAGTTGATAAGGCTAGGTTATTACTTTTAGGTTAAAATTTTTCTTAACAAATATATATTGAATTGTTAGGATATTAGCCATAAACCCTCCAAATCAAAGTTTTAATCAAATCTTAATAGAAAGACTAAAAATTTTATTTATTAAGGAAAATTTTCTCATGAATTATAGTAAAACTAATAAAAAGACTAACAATAAAGCTACTAAGGTAAGCATTGAAGATACTTCTTATAACAAAGGCATTAGCCGAATAGATAGTTTTAAGTCTCGCACCTTTGGATGGTATGTTAGAGTTTTTTTTAATGGAGAAAAACGAGTTAAATTTTTTAGTGATGGCCGTTATGGTGGCCCAGAAAAAGCACTCCAAAAAGCATTACAATTTCGTAACCAAGCAGAAAAACAGTTAGGTAAGCCACGAACAGATCGAGTAGTTGTCACTAAAACTAACAATAACACTACAGGAATTATTGGTCTTCACCGTAAAAAAGAAAAGTTTATTACTAAAAGTGGAGAAGTTCGCTACCGTAATATGTATGAAATTACTTGGTGTCCAGAACCTAATAAAATGGCAAGAACTCGTGTATCAATTGATAAATATGGAGAAGAAGCAGCACTCTTAAAAGCTTATCGGATTAGGCGAGCCAAAGAACGCTTAGTTTATGGCAAAGCCCTACAACCAGCTATCATTAGCAAAGAAACTCCTCAATAAAACCTACTTAAATCAAGCTATTTGGGGGAAACTTATCCAACAATGTCTTATCAACTGTAGAAAAAGTTTTCCCTTGTAGGAAAAAAAGTCTAAAATTCCTTTTATTCAAAACTTTTATCAAAAAACAATAATGTTAGCTAGCAACTTTTAGGGTAATCCTAAAAAGGGAGCATTTTCTTATGAGTCAAAAAAATGGTGAAAAGACAAATCAGCCTAATCAAGCTAATGAATCCAAACAAAATCAACCAAACTTAATTTCACGCCGTCAAATGTTGCGCACTCTGGCAACTACTAGCTTGGTTGCTGGTGGTTCTGCTTTGGGAATGAGATATCTTTGGGATCAAAAAGGTGATGCAGGTTTACAAGGGCCTCCTAAACTACTACTCCCAAACTTTTTGGTTGAGCCTCCTAGCTCTAGCACTCCAAAAATGGCTATTGCGCACGGAGCAGATGTAATGCAAATGATTCGTGCCGCAGTTGGTGAACTTGGCGGTTTTGAACATTTTATTAAAAAGGGTGATATTGTTGTAATTAAACCTAATGTTGCTTTTGATCGTGCGCCGATTCTTGGTGCTACTACTAATCCTATGGTGCTTTATGCAGTAGTAAAATATTGCTATGAAGCAGGAGCAAAAGAAGTTCGTGTAGCAGATAACCCAATTAATTCACCTGAAGGAGCTTTTTATAAAACAGGTATCCGAGATGCAACATTAAAGGCGGGTGCTAAACTCTTTTTACCAGAAACAAACTCTTTTGAAGATTTAACTATCACAGATGATCCTCAAAAACCTAGCTATGCAATAAAAAAACCTTGGCCGTTTTTCTATAAACCTTTCCATAAAGCTACTAAAGTAATAGGTGTTGCACCATTAAAAGACCATAATTTATGCCATGCTTCAATGACAATTAAAAATTGGTATGGTTTGTTGGGTGGTCGTCGTAATCGATTCCATCAAGATATTCATAACATCGTCTATGATTTAGCATTAATGATGAAGCCTACTTTAGTAATTTTAGATGCTACTAGAATTCTAATGAGCAATGGCCCGACGGGTGGACGTATGAGCGATGTTGTTGATGGAAATACTGTAATTGCTGGCACCGATCCTGTATCAGTAGACGCTTATGGCTACACTTTATTAGGTCGTGATCCTGAAAAACTTACTTACTTGCTCCATGCACACGACAGAGGCGCAGGTAATCGTCATTGGAAACAACAAAAATTCAGCGAAATCACTATCTAATAATTAATTTACTAACACTAAACTGTTTATTTAGCCATAGTTACAGGAAATAAATCTATGAGAATTACAACTGTTCGTATCTTAGTGCAAATCTTCTTTTTTAGCTTATTTCTATTTTTCTGTTTTGTTACAGAATTTAGTTACTTAAAAGGCTATCCTGTTTCGCTATTTTTAGAAGTAGATCCTTTAGTTGCTATTGCTAATGCAATTACTACACATACGGTTTATAAAGGACTAATTTGGTCACTAGTCTTGCTAGTGCCAACATTACTTCTTGGACGCTTTTTTTGTAACTGGATTTGTCCTTATGGGATTTTACACCAGTTTATTGGATGGGTGTTTAATACTAGAAACGTCCAAGAGCGTATCACTTCTAACCGCTACCGTCCAATTTATCAGTTTAAGTATTATTTACTAATCTTTTTTATAGTTACTGCATTTTTTGGTAGCTTGCAAATAGGCATTTTAGATCCAATTTGTTTACTTTTCCGTTCATTTACTGCTTCTGTTTTACCAGCAGTAAATATGCCTACAGGTTGGGTTTATGTACAAGAAAAAGAGCATCATGCAGCTTGGTTTATAGGCTTTTTCCTATTTACTTTAGTAGCAATGAATTTAGTTATCCCTCGGTTTTTCTGCCGTGTGCTTTGTCCATTAGGAGCAACTTTAGGCGTACTTTCTCGCTTTGCTTTGTGGCGAATTGACCGCGACCCTCAAAAATGTACTGATTGCGATTTATGCTTAAAAAGCTGTGAAGGTGCTAGTGATCCTCATACTCTGCTTAGAAAAAGTGAATGTTTTGTTTGCTTTAACTGTATTGAAGATTGCCCACATGATGCACTTAGCTTTAAGTTTATGCCTAGACAAGAAAGCGGTGTTCAATCTCCTGAAGTACCAATTAGACGTGCTGTTTTTGCTGGCTTAACGGCAATGTTTTTTATTCCTTTTAGTCGTTTAAGTGGAAATACTAGCAATAAAACTTTTGATCGTGCCGTAATTCGTCCACCTGCTTCAGTTGATGAAAAAGAATTTCTTAAACGCTGTATTAAATGCGATCAATGTATTCGCGTTTGTCCAACAAATGTTTTGCAACCTGCTCTGCTTCAAAGTGGTTTAGAAGGTCTTTGGACTCCAATTATGGATATGCGGTTAGGCTACTGTGAGCTAAATTGCACGCTTTGCGGCCATGTTTGCCCAACAGGAGCAATTCAACAAATTAGCATTAAAGAAAAACTTGGGTTAGCTGAGTACAAAGAGCAAGGCCCTGTAAAAGTTGGAACAGCATTTTATGATCGTGGTCGTTGTCTTCCTTGGGCAATGGAAACCCCTTGTGTAGTTTGTGAGGAAGTTTGTCCAGTTTCACCAAAAGCTATTGAAACTTATGATGAAGTTATAACTCGTTTAGATGGTGTAAAAGTCACATTAAATAAGCCTTTTATTATCCCTGAGCGTTGCATTGGCTGTGGAATTTGCGAAAAAGAATGCCCTGTTTTAGATGAACGTGCTGTTTATGTTACTGCTGTTGGCGAAACCCGTTTTCGTAATCATTCTGACCGCCGTTTGTTGCTAAACGACAAAGACAAACAAGCAATGCTCAATATTCAAGATGGCGAAGAAAAAGTTAGTCTTAACCCTGCTTTACTTTCAAGCGCAGCATTGCTAGCTAGCCCATCAACCAAACCTAAAGCTAAAACTGGTAGTTGTAAAAGTGGTGGTTGTAGCACTGGTTCTTGTGGAACTAATAAACCTACTAATAATTTAGTAACATTAAATTCTAAAAAATCCTCTTCTCTTCCAGTATTACCCGTAAGTCAAATAACTAGTAAAACAAACTCTATTTCTCTATCAGGTGTTAAGAAACGTAATAGTCTATCTCACTTAATAGCGAGCATTAGTGCTGTATGGCAAGAAGGCGGTTGTGGAAGTAGTTGTGGAAGTAGTTGTAGCACAGGCGGTTGTGGCACCAAAGCATCAACGGCTAAAGCTGTAAGTAATACACAAAAAAGCGGTTGTGGCTGTAAGAGTGGTGGATGTAGCACTAAACAAACACCTCAACCAGATAAAGTTTTACCTAAATCTTTACCCGTACCAATTGTTCCGACAAATTTTGTACAATCTAAAGAAAATTCTGTTAAACTAGCAGACACTAGACCAATCCCTAAAGCATTATCTGGACATCAAGATTTTGACCTAGTTGCTTGGGCAAAAGAGTTAAACGAAAAAAAAGGTCACTAAAAATTTATTAAGGAGCCATCCATTTTATGAGTAATTGCAGTAGAAGAAATTTCTTAAAAAATTCTGTTTTAGTAGGTGCTGCTAGTATGATTGGTTGTAACACAACTAGTAGCGACACTAACCCTACATCAAGTTCCGTAGAAGTAAAGTCAGCCGCACCTCCAGCAGTTGACCCTACTATTAATACATTAGCTGGAAAACAGCTTCCCACTGCCACATTAGGCAGAACTGGTGTAAAAGTCCCAATTCTTTCTCATGGCGGTTTATATGAATTAAATACAATAATGGTGGCCCGCGCCTTTGAGTTAGGAATAAATTACTTTGACGTTGCAGATTGTTACCTTAATGGTCAAAGCGAAACTGTTCTAGGAAAAACCTTAGCAAAACTAGGTAAGCGAAAAGAAGCTTTTATTGTTTCCAAATACCATCCTAAACAAGCTAGCGAGATGTTAACAGGCATTGACCAACGTTTAACTAACCTTCAAACCGACTATTTAGATGCTTTTTATATTCATCAAATTGGCGATGGAGAATATCCAAAAGAATGTGTTGACTGGCCTAAAAGTAAAGAATGGAAAGATGTTGCTGAAAAATTAAAGAAAGAAAAGAAAATTAAATACTTTGGTCTTTCCTGTCATGCTGGCACTTTACCCCAAATAATGGAAGCAGCCGCAGAAGGCGGTTTTGTTGATATGATAATGTTTAGATATAACTTCCGTTCAGTTAATAGCGATGCTCTTAATCGTGCAATTGATAAAGCCAAAAAAGCTAATATTGGCTTAATTGCAATGAAAACCCAAGGCGGGCGTGTTTCTTTCCAAGAAAAGGCTGATCCATTCACCGAAAAAGGCTTTAACAAAGCTCAGTCCACATTAAAAGCTGTTTGGGCTGATGGTCGTATTGACACAATTGTTTCCAATATGCCTTCACTTCAAATTGTCCAAGAAAATGCTACTGCTGCATTACAAAATCAAATTAGTGCCGCAGAACGTCAACTATTAGATGAATATGCTAAACAAACTAATCATCTAGTTTGTCATGGTTGTGATCATCTTTGTTCCCCACACGTTAATACGCCTGTTCGTATTGGCGATACTTTGCGCTATTTGATGTATCATGACAATTACCAAGACCCAACAATGGCTAAAAATCTCTTCTCTCAACTACCAGTAGATGCTCGTAAAGCAATCCTTAATACCAATTATTTACAAGCTGAAGCTGCCTGTCCACACGGTCTTCAAATTAGTAAGATGATGAGCGAAGCAGTACATAAATTAGCTTAACAGCAAAATACTTAAGAAAACCAAGTAGACCAAAGTAAAACGTTTACTTGGTTTTTCTTTAGGCAAAAGCAAACTTTCAATCAAAAAAAACGATTTATAAAAATTTTATCGATTTACACCCCTAGAGACTTATGCTATGCTCCCCAACATAAGTGGGTCAAAGTCACTATCTTAATTTTGGATAGAAGTTTATTAGAATCTGATAGATAAGACATATCTATTCACGTAAACTTACTGACCAACCACACTTAAGCTAACTTTGGGGCTGCTTGTGCTGACACGATAGATTCTTCTCTTCTGGAAACCTGTCTTTCAGTCTGAAATTTGTCAGTTCCTTAAATAAATCCATTTTTATTAATTTTAGAAAGGCATTTAATTTTTATGAAATTGTATGTAGGCAATCTCCCCTTTTCAACCACTGAATCAGACTTAACCAGTCTATTTTCTGAAGTTGGCAACGTTCAATCAACACGACTAATGACAGATCGAGAAACCGGACAATCCAGAGGATTTGCTTTTGTAGAACTAGCTGATCGTAGCGAAGGTGAAGCAGCAATTACCCGCTTTAATGGTCATATGCTTAATGGTCGTGCCATTAAAGTAAATGAAGCCAAACCCCAAGAAAATAATCGTGGTGGTGGCGGTGGCGGTGGTCGTGATCGTGGAGCTAGTCGCGGCGGTGGTTATGGTGGTGGCGGCGGCCGTGATCGTGATCGTGGTGGTCGCGGTTATAATCGCTAATTAACTAAACAACTGCAAAAAGGTTTTTAGGGTGACAATACTAGGTTAAAACTAATTGTCACCCTAAATTATTTTCTGGGAAAAAGTTTTTGATGATTCAATAATCTATGGTTTAAGAAGCTAAAAAGCTGCTAAAATAGCACGTCTCAGCCTAATTTTAAGCCCCCAAGGAATAAGCTTATGGTATCAAATGTTGATAATGATGTAGAAAATCCACAACATCGGGAAGCAACCGATTGCTTTATGCAAGCTCGTAGTGCGATTAAAAATGGTGAAGTAGGAAATGCAGAAAGATTGCTACGGCGTGCCTTAGAACTTTGGCCTGATAACTATAACTATACATTGCAGTTAGCTAAATTAGCTATCCAAGTAGGCAAACAAGACCGTGAAGTAGAAGACCTGTTACAAAAAACCAGTGTGCTTAATTTAGCAGCAACAGAGCCTAGATTACTTTTAGCAACGCAATATGAAAAGTCTGGTCAAAACAAAAAAGCTCTTTCTGTTTATAAAGGAGTGCTTAATATTGACCCTACTAACCTGATTGTTAGACGTAAGTTAGGCCAGCAACAGCTTGATCCAGGGCAGGCTATGAATATAACTATGCTTTCAAATAAGCTGATGGATTCACCTGTTTATGAAGAGCCTGAAGATATATTTTCTACTAAACCTTCTCAACCTACTCCAGTTAAACCACAACCAAAGCTACCTTTTCCAAGTGACCCACTAGCTACAAAACCCTTGCAACCTTCAACGCTTGATAAATTAAGCGATTCTGATAACCCTGGCGAGCTAAAAACAGTTAAAGATATCCCTCTCTCCCTAGTTCAAGCTATCCAAAATAAACCTCAACCATCTCCAATTGATCAAGCAGCATTTCAAGAAGAAATGCGTGAACGCCCAACTTCTGATGATATTGCCACTTATTCCCAAGAAAGCACAACTACAACAAATACAGGGCTTGCAGACAACTGGGAATCCTTGATGGAAGCCATCCAACATGATTCACAAATGTATGAAGTTGACGGACATTTACCAATGAATGTAGCCATTTCTTATATAGAAGTTGGCCTTTATGGTGAGGCTGTAGAAGAATTAGAAGAAGCTTGGAAATTATTTACTAAAAAATCTGACCCTGAAGCTGTGCGTTGCTGTTTGTTATTAATAGATTGTCTATTCTCACTTGAAAGATACCAAGATGCAATTGATTGGTGTAATAAAGGCATCGTCCTTACAGGCCGTACTTCAGCCGAAGGAAAATCCTTTGTCCATCGTCTAGCTACTAGTTATGAACGCTTAGGAGATTTAACGCAAGCTAATCAAATAAAAGCAGAACTTGGTTCAGATGGAACATTGATGCCTAATCTACCTATGCCTTATGCCCAGCCTATTGCAGCCCTACGCTTTGTTTTACGACCTAAACGAGGTTATGAAGGTGAAGATTTTAATCTCAACCCTGATTTAGTAGAACTTGTTATTGGTCGTGGCCCAAAAGCACATGTTTTGATAGATTCTCCAAGAGTTTCTAAAGAACATGCCTTACTTCGTTTTACTCAAACAGGGCTAAAAATTATTAACCTTAGCAGAACTAATGGCACATTCTTAAATGGTGAAAAATTAGAGCCAGATTTAGAATATCCTATTGACCCAGGTGATGTAATTGGCTTAGGCAAAACAATTGATGTAGAACTATTATCTAGATAAATAAATTTTCTGTAAAACCAAAAAGCTCAAAGACAGGATCTTTGAGCTTTTTATTTTATGAAATTCTCTAAGTTTTAATTATCTCAAGTCTTTTTACCGCTATTAATACCAATGTAGGCTAAAAGCGCGGCCAAAGATAAAAAGACACTTATTGCAATTAGGTTATTAAGTAATGTATCTGGATTAGCTAAAGAACCTAAGTAAGAACTTAAATCTAGTGTTTCATTATACTTAAATGCTGTTAGACCAGCTAAAAGTAGACCACAAATTGAACCCCCTGCAATCAAACCAGAGCTAAATAAAACGCCTCCAGAGCTTTCTGATTCTGCTTCAGAGGTAGGGCTAGTTCTACGATCTACAAAATATCGAACCATACCACCAATAAAAATTGGTGCTGAGGATGCAAAAGGCAAATAAAGCCCAACTGCAAAAGGTAATGCAGAAACTCCTGACAATTCCAAAACTATGGAAGTAAAAACGCCAAGCAGTACAAGACCCCAAGGTAATTTACCCGTTAAAATTCCATCCGTAATTAATGCCATAATTTGGGGTTTTGGGGCAGGCATTTTTTGTACACCTTTACTTGCAAACTTAATTTCCCCATCGTTTGTTACTAAGTAGTTACCTACAGGTAAAACACCATCTTCTTGGGTTTGTCGGTATAGCCTATAAAGTTCTCCATCAGTACCACGGGCAATTGTTTCTGAAGGCGCAACTTTAACATTAGGAAATGATTTTTGCTCATAAATGTTATTTTCTTTGCCACCAACACCAGGATCAACTTTGAACATCAATTGACCTTGATCATTAGCCAAGTATTTTCCTGGAGGTACTCCATTAGTCTCTACTGACAAACGATGAACTTTAAGATTTTGCCCGTTTGGTGCAGTTTCTGTATCAGTGCCAAGTTGTTGTGCAGTGTAATTTGGTAAATATACAGGAACAATGGTTTTATAAGCATTGTTTATGCTGGTTAAAGTTAGACCTACAACTAAGCCAGATGTAACCGTCCCAACCATAATAGCGATTTGCATATTTCGTGGTGTACCACCTACAAGAAACCCTGTTTTTAGGTCTTGGGAAGTCGTACCAGCATTAGAAGCACAAATACAAACTATTGCACCTACAGATAAAGCAATTGCTCTCATTTCTGGGCCGGTTTGCTCACGTAGTACAAAAATTAAACAAGTCATTAGCAAAGTTGCTACAGTCATTCCAGAAATCGGATTTGATGAAGAGCCTATTTCCCCAGTAATACGAGATGATACAGTAGCAAAAAAGAACCCAAAAATTACTACCATTAAAGCACCAGCCAAAGTCATTTGCAGTTGAGGAATTAACCAAATAGCTAGCACTAAAACAATTGAGCCAACTACTACAACTGTGATTGGCATATCCCGTTCAGTACGTAGTACAGAGGACGCTTTTTCACCTACCATACCTTTTAAGTCTTTAATGCTAGAGCGAAAAGCCCCAATGATGGTTGGCATAGCTTGGAGTAAACTGATAATTCCGCCTGCTGCTACTGAACCAACACCAATATAGTAAATATAGTTTTTATGAACATCATCTGGTGTCATATCCTTAATTAATAAGGTAGTTTCTGGATACATTGGAGCAATTAGAGCATCCCCAAAAAGCTTGATCATAGGAATAAATACTAAGTAAGAAAGTGCTGCCCCAGCTAGCATAATTGAGCCAACTTTTGGCCCAATGATATAACCAACCCCTAATAATTCAGGAGAGATTTCAGCAGAAACTTCAGCTATTTGGCGGGTACTTTCTGTTTTGCCTCTATAAAAAGGTAAAACATATTTAGGGTATTCATTCCACAAGTGAAATCCTGAGTTAAAAAACTTATAAAGAACACCCATTCCTAAACCAGCAAAAATTGTTTTGGCTTGTATACCGCCGCGTTCACCAACTATTAACACTTCTGCACAAGCTGTGCCTTCTGGATAAATTAAGTTGCCATGCTCTTTTACAATCAAAGCTCGGCGCAACGGAATCATCATTAGAATACCTAGTATTCCACCTGCTAAAGCAATAGTTGAGACATGCCAAACTGGTAAGTCATAACCTAAAATAAGTAAGGCTGGCATGGTAAAAGCCACACCTGCGGCAATTGATTCACCGGCTGAACCTGTGGTTTGAACAATATTATTTTCTAAAATGGTAGATTTTAATGTATAACGAAATAGTGTTATTGAAAGTACAGCAACAGGAATTGAAGCACTAACCGTAAGTCCAACTTTAAGAGCTAGATACACAGAGGATGCTCCAAAAATAATACCTAAAAGCGTCCCTAAAATTAGGGCTTTTGCAGTCATTTCTGGTATTACTTTGTCTGCACTAACATAAGGGTGAAACTCGGGTTTACCCTCAAGATTAGACATCTTTATTTTCCTCCTAAATAATTATGCTTAATATTTTAGATAAGAAAGTTTTTAAATGGCGGTTTTAAGGACAGTGTAACAGATTTGTAAATATAGCCAAAGCTTTTCCTAAGAGTTATAATTACAGGCGAATTAAGAAGAATTTCTTTTAGTATGATTAAGCTATCTTTCTTATATATTAATAACTATGAGTCAAGTTAAAGTAGAAAATTTTAAAAGAAAAATGCCTCCTCAAGAAGACCCTCCGCGCTCGCCAAGGGAAACTTTACCAACAATGTATGATTTACCAAGTGAAGAAATAGGAGAAAGCGGATTGCCAGACGAATTTCATATTTTTCAATCTCAGCTTCTTAGAGAAACTTTTCAAACCCAAGAATACTCTATAGATGAAGTATTTATTGGTACAGATATAAACTTATATTATGATGTCACCACAAACTGGTATAAGCGGCCTGATTGGTTTGCTTGTGTAGGCGTACCAAGACTTTATGACAATCAGACTCTAAGGTTAAGCTATTTGGTTTGGCAAGAAAGAGCAAATCCTTTGATTGTAGTTGAGCTACTTTCCCCTAGTACAGAAAAAGAAGATTTAGGACAAAAAGTTAAAAAACGGGTTAGTGATAATGATCCCCCTAGTAAATGGGAAGTCTATCAAACAATCTTAAGAGTTCCATTTTATTTTACTTATGACCACTTATCTCAACAAATCCGAGCCTTTCGTTTAGAGGGTGATAGCTATATTTCCTTTCTACCAGACAAAGATGGACGTTTCTTTTTGCCAAGTGTTAGCGTTTACTTGGGCTTATGGCAAGGCAGCTATCAAAACATTAATGAAACTTGGCTTCGTTGGTTTGACCATCAAGGTAATTTAATCCCTACACCTTTAGAAAAAGAAGTTCTTGAAAAAGAACGTGAACGTGCTGAAAAGGAAACTGAACGCACTGAAAAAGAAGCTTTAGAAGAAAAGTTAGCAATTCTAAATGAGAAGCTAAAAGCTATGGGAATTGATCCAAATAGCCTGTAAAGTTAAATTAAGCAAAAGTAGCTAGCAGATATTTACTAGCTACTTTTTATCTTTTGCTCTTTTTTTGCAATATTTAGCTATAGGTGAAAAATCAACTCCTGCGTCTGTCACCTTAAATTCTTGCTTTCCAAGCTTAACAGGAATTGAGCAAGACATATTTAAAAATCCATCCCAGTTAGGATTTTCTACTTCTCCACCATAATTCATTAAGCAATTATTTTTTTGTTTAGAGACTACTTCATAAGTAGTTGATCCAAAAGCAACATATATTACTTTTGTGTCAGGTTTGCATTCAGCAAAGTTTATTACAACGGTTTTATTCTCATCTGCTATTGTTGGTTTGATTAGTATTGTTATAGAAAATATTAGCAACACAATAATTATTATTAAGCTAGATTTTTTTAACATTTCCTTACCTCTACAGCATTATATTTGTAGTGTTATTGCTAATTAATTTTTCTGAGCAACTAAGGTTAGTTTAGCTACTGAAAATTTTTCTACGTTTTTTTCGCTAAATGGAAACCCATGTGGTTGTAGGCTTGCCCAATCATCTATTTGATCTAAATAATGAGGGCTGCCTAGCTGACCGGATGCACCAGGTGTAACAGCCAAAGTTGTTAAATCCCAGTCATCTAAAGAAATTACCATTCGCATAGAAGGCCCCCAAATACGATCCGCATTTGTATCATTACAATTAATTGTATGTGCTGAACCTCCCACAATAACATCTGATGAATTAAAAATAGTTTTTAATACAGAAATTTTTGCTAATGGGTGGTTAAAAGAAAATTTATTTATCCCTCCATAAGTCCATTTTGTACTATCAGATCCAAGCTTTTCTGTTAAATTTTTGGTGGCTGATTTATAAGCTTCTATTAGCATTGTGTCAAAATCTTTATATTTTGTAGGTAAAAAGTCAGCCGACCAATTAGCAATCACATGATCAATTACACTAGAGCGTAAATACCAATTATAAGTTGGCCGTAAATCTCCTAACCAAGAAGTAAAAAAGTCTTCTGTAAAAGCATTCCGCATTGTTAAAGCAATTGCAGCAGAACGGCTATTAATAGCTAAATTACCATCCCAATTATTTAAGTCTTTTTCCATTTGTTGCCAAATTGGGTCATTTTTATGCTCTGCTGCACGTTTTACCACTTGATCAGCAAAAAATTTAGTTGGTATTGCATAAACATCCCCATGTAATTTGTGCATATCAGCAAAAGTAAATTGTTTTTTCTCAGCTAATAATTTGTAAATTCGGTGTGCGCGATAAGGCGGGGCCCAATCGCTAGTCATACGATAAGGATATTTTTCTCCTACTAACCGTTGATTTGCTGTAGCAATATAGCCATTTTCAGGGTTATAAAGATGTGGCATTTCTTCAAAAGGAATATAACCTGTCCATTCCCCTTCATTTGTCCGACCATCAAAAGGCAAATCTCCTTTGCCATTTGCGCGTATTGGGATACGACCGGCAGCATAATAGCCAATATTTCCTTCCTTATCAGCATAAACATAATTAATTATCGGCATTGCTCCACCGCGCAAAGCATCACAAAATTCTTGCCAATTTTTTGCTTGATTTAATTTATAAGTAACTGGAAATTCTGATGGAGCATCTCGACCAGTCCAACAAAGAGCGATTTTTTGACCTTTAGAACTTGCAACAATGGGGCCGTGACGAGTGATAACTATTTCATGCTCAATAGTTTTTGTTTTAGAGCTTGCAAGCGATTCTCTAACCTGAATTTGTTCTTTAATTATTTCTGCTTCTTTCCATTCTTCGCCAATACGATAACGAGTAGGGTTAGTTGGGTCAAATTCTTCTATATAAACATCTTGCACATCAGCCATTACATTTGTTGCGCCCCAAGCAATATGGTCATTATGACCAATCACTACACCAGGCGCGCCAATTACAGAAACGCCAGCAGCATAATAACTGCCATCTGTAGCACGTAAATTTATTTGATACCAAATCGCCGGTAAAGATAAGCCTTGATGAGGATCATTAGCTAGCAAGGGTTTACCAGTATCAGTAAGTTTTCCTGATATTACCCAGTTATTACTACCAATCATTGCTTCATTGCTGCTTAAAACTAAGTCTGACAAAGCATTATCTGTTCTTTTAGTAGCAGCAAAAATTTCTGTTTCTATTTTTGGATAACTATTTTTAGCTGTTTGTGCTTGTATTTTTTTTGGCTTTTCTAGATTTTCTTGTGGCTTTTCTTCTATTTTTGCAGGCAAGTCAAAGATCGGTTGGCTAAAGTCGCTACTATCATCAAAAAGCATTTTATAGACTTTTTCATCTAATTTTTCTTTTAACTCTGCACGCATTAAATCAAATTTCCAAGTCCCTGTAAGCGATAGTGCCATCAATTTTCCTATTGCCAAGCTATCAACAGCTTGCCAAGGCTCAGGTTTGTACCTAAGTATCTTAAATTCAAACGGTAATCTATCTTGATGAGCAGTTATATAAGCATTTACACCTTCAGAATAAGCCGTTAGCATCTGTTTTAAGTCTTCAGAAAGACCAGGAAAATCCCTTTCCGCTGCACGTCTTAACCCTAAACTTCGGTGTAGTCTATCAACTTCTAAAGTAGCGTCTTTTTCACCTGCCCCTAACACAGCAGAAAGTTCCCCTCTAGCAGCACGCCTAAGCAAATCCATTTGCCAAAGCCTATCTTGAGCCGTTGCATAACCTTGGGCAAAAGCTACGTCTGCCATATTACCAGCTACAATATAAGGAACTCCCCATTTATCGCGGTTAATCGTAACATCTGTTTTAAGACTAGTTACCTGCACTTTTCCTACTACTTCGGATAATGCTCTGTTCTTCCAATTTTCATAAGTTACTTTACCAACAACTATTACACCTAAACCAATAATAAATACTCCTAAAATAACTATAGAAAGAAGTCGGACTATCCAATGTCGCTGTTTAGGCTTTTTTTCAAAATCGTTTGTTTTTTTATCTGTCATAAATTTATTATAATCAACATATTAAAAGCAATTATTAGAGATTATCAGGATCTATTCCTAATAATCGTAATTTCTCTGCTAGCTTTTCAGCACGCAGTTTTTCGGCTTCGGCACGTAGTCTTTCTTCTTCAGCGCGTGTTGCTTCGGCTTCAGCGCGTAGTTTTTCAGCTTCGGCTCTTGCTTCTCCTTCTTCAGCACGGGCTTTTTGTCTTTCAGTTCGTATTTTTTCCTGCTCTAACTCCAATTCTTTTTCCTCAATACTTTTAGCCATTTTTAAGTAATCAAGAAAAGGTTTGCCGTCAGGCCGGTAAAGTTGAATTTCTTTGTCTTTAATTTCAAACTTTATTTTTAATTTAGGACTAACCCAACCATTCATTTGAACAATTGGAGATAATTGATCCCCTGCTCTAATATAACCCTTAAGTGTTTTTCTATCAGGATCAATAATGTAGTATTCTTGCACTCCATATTTTTCATAAAATTCAAGTTTCTTTTTCATTTCCTTAGCACGGTTGCCAGGTGAGAGAACTTCAAAAACAACTTGAGGGGCAATATTATTTTCTTTCCACTGCATATAAGAGCCTCGGCGACCTTTGGGACGACCAAAGGCAACCATTGTGTCTGGAGCAAGTCTAGTCTTATTATCACCTTCCACTGGATACCAAAGTAAGTCCCCCGCTACAAATACATTTGGGTCATCAGCAAAAATTAGCTCTATTCCTAGCTTCACAACTACTATTAAGTCAAACTGCTCTGTGTTATCTGCCATACGTTTACCGTCACTATCTGGGTAAATTATTTCTTTTGTCTTCTTTTGTTGTAGAGTTTGTATTGTTTGATCAGTTTTTAATACTTTTGACATAGCAATTACCTTAAAAAACTTAATTTATAAATGAGGTAAATTTTCTGATTTTCTAGCAAGTTAGCTTAAATAAAACATCTTTTCCATCAAATTTCTAGCCTAGTTTGCAATCATAACTATAGCTAAGGCACAATAGCCAGCAGAAATTTTAAGTATCGAGGTTTCTATGTCTTCAACAAATAATGAACGTGTTGCACTAGTAACAGGCGGAAGTCTAGGTATCGGCTATGCTACTGCATCAATGCTACTAAAAGAAGGTCTAAAAGTAGTTATTTGCTCACGTAGACAATCAGAATTAGACCATGCCATTAGCGAGCTAAAAGAAATAGGCGGAGATCGCATTACTGGAAAGACTTGTGATGTACGCCAATATAGCCAAGTCGCTAGCCTCTTTCAATATGTTGAAAACACTTTTGGCGGACTAGATATTTTAGTTAACAATGCTGGTGTTGGCTTATTCGCAAGCGTAGCAGACATGACGGTTGAACAGTGGCACACAGTTATAGAAACTAACCTTAATAGCCTATTTTATTGTTGTCATGAAGCTATACCTAAAATGCGTATGCGTGGAGGCGGTTATATTTTTAATATTGGCAGTTTAGCGGGTAGAAATGCTTTCCCTAATGCCTCAGCTTATAATGCTTCTAAATTTGGCCTCATAGGATTTTCTGAAGCTCTAATGCAAGAAATTCGTTATGACAACATTCGTGTTAGCTATATTTTACCTGGAAGCGTAAAAACTTCTTTTCGTGGTGCAGACCCTAATGATGAATCAGCAAACTGGAAATTAATGCCTGAAGATGTTGCCCAAGTTGTTATTGACCTGCTACATCACAATCCGCGAAGTTTACCCAGTTGCGTTGAAATTCGACCCTCAAAACCAAAGAAATAAAGAAATTAAGAGGTTTTATGTCTGTATTTAAGACTCATCAAGAAGAATTAGAAAAACATGAGTTTATGCTAGGAAAATGTCGCGGACGTTTAGCCGTTTCGCTTGATATTTTAACCGATGCACTTACTTCAGTAGGAATGCATGGAGTTTACTGCCATAGCGCAAGACATCCAAATAAACCTAAACTTGATATTCAACAAGTAATCAAAGATTTAGAAAGCACTAAAGAATTAATTAGCAGTGTAATGCAAGAGCTAAAACAACAAAAAGCTTTGGAACAATCAAAATAACATGCAAGTTTTAGTTGGTATTGATACAGGTGGCACATTTACAGACTTTGTTGCTTGGTCTAAAGAAAAATTACTTACTTTTAAACTTCCCTCCACACCAAATAACCCTGCAACCGCTATACTTGCGGGGTTAAAACAAATTCATGAAAAATTCCAAGCTACTAGCTATCAAGTTGTACATGGAACAACTGTAGCAACAAACACTTTGCTAGAGCGCAAAGGCGCGAAAACTGCACTTATCACAACATCAGGTTTTGAAGATGTATTGGAAATAGGCCGTCAGGCCCGCCCAGAAATTTATAATTTTAGTGTTACTCGTAGCCAACCGCTTGTCCCTTCAAAACTTCGCTTTGGAGTAAAAGAACGTATTAACAAAAATGGCGATGTTTTAGCCCCATTGGATGAATCTCAACTAGATGAAATTTTGCTTCAATGTCAAAAAAATAAGGTAGAGTCCGTTGCTATATGTCTATTGTTCTCTTTTGTTAACCCTACTCATGAAAGAAAAATAGCGGAAAAGTTTGCTCCCATTTTCCCTACGTCTTTATCCAGCGTTATTTTGCCAGAATATAGAGAATATGAACGTACTGCTACAGTAGTAATTA
>Ga0268299_1000912_pt1 | contig 69996 bp, 64 predicted proteins | sample NOBtaG_FD_193484 | JGI IMG/M metagenome (GOLD analysis project Ga0268299, IMG submission 193484) | Activated sludge microbial communities from bioreactor in Nijmegen, Gelderland, Netherland - NOB reactor | ecosystem: Engineered > Bioreactor > Aerobic > Activated sludge | place: Netherlands... | reverse complement strand
TGCTTTGGCCTGCGGAGGTATAGAGGGCTGTGAAGTTTTGCGGGCTGTCGGAATCGCCTGAGCACCGAGCGCGCCTTTCAATGCATTGCGAACCGAGCCGATAGAAGCTCTTTCACTTTGAGCGCCGCTGTCTTGAACCAATCTCTGGTGGAGCTGCATGATGGGCTCACGAGCACGCTTTTCAGCCGGCAATTTGAGCAAAGCTTCGGCAACTTTATCAGCGACATTCTGCACCATGTCGATTTCTCCGCGTGTCCAGGCGCGGCGGTAATCGCACTGCTGCAAAATGACGCAACCATGCGTGGCGTTGGCGGTTCTTAAGGGCACTCCCAAAAGGGACTTGACACTAATAAGCTGCAATTCGTCTTGTACAGGAGAAACATAGGAATTGAGCTGACCTTCATAGACTTTCAGTGGCGCACGGCTGAGCAAAACCTGCGCGATCAGCGGGGAGTGGGTTGTCGGCCAGTAATAATCCTGGCAGCTTTGCACTTTATCTTGTTGCCAGAACTCGTAGCACTTCCAACCTGCTTGAGTGTCGTCCGTGCAGATAAAAAGGCAGCGGCTCGCCTGCAAAACCTTGCCAAGAATATTGACGACCATGAAGAGCGCATCGCCGATACCCAGAGAATAAGCCATCACATTGCCGATTTCGACAAGGAACGTATCCCTGAATGTGTCGCGCTGAATGATGTCGTTGATTTGAGCGTGCCGGATGATATCGCCCAATTCGCCTAAAGCCACTCGCATGGAATTGACTTCGTCGCGAGAAACATCCGAACGCCTGGTCAGACTCAAGGCGCCAAAAGTGCGCCCGTGAATCACCAGAGGCATGGTCACATTGGGCAGATTGTCAGGAAGCTTCTGGTCTTTATGCGGCTTGAACTCACAGATTGAAGTGACGTTCGGATCAAGCGGATTGCTGACCATGATCTGGCAGGAATCGGCATTGAATGTTTCGCCGATTTCTTTGACAGTGGTCTCCAGGATTTTTTTCAAATCCCGAACCCCTGAAAGTTTTTGCAGTAGCGCTACTGTCATCGAAAGTTCTTTCTAAGTCGTAAGACTCCCAACCGCCAACAGGCATTGACCATAAGTCTTTTGCGCCTAGTGCCCCTCAGAATCCTAGTATCTCTTATTTAGATCTGTTTGTGTTGTCTAAGCTTTCAATTTTGAAAGAGCCATATCCACGACTTCTCTTACATTTTTGGCTAAATTAAGGCTGCCAAGACCGTCAATGGGTATCCATGCCGCATCATGGACTTCCTGCGCGACCGTCAAAAGAGGCATTTCACCGGACTCGCTGCGGTCAACGGCACATAAATAAGCCAGATCCACGTGATAGACCTCAGCGCCTTTTTCAACAGCGAAAACCCCATGCATGCACAATGGCTGTTGCAGAAAGAAGGCATCGCTGTCGATCGACATCGGCAGCTCCGAGGTCAACACAGCCACTCTCACGCCGGTCTCTTCAAAAACCTCTCTAATGGCAGCCTCATGGGGCAGCTCGCCCGCGTCGATATGCCCGCCGGGCGGCAGCCAGGCACCGATGCGGCGATGATGAACGAGAAGGATATGACCCTCCTCGATTACAACCGCCGAGGCCGTGAAATGATTTGGAACCGGCTTCAGCGCCGGCAAGATGTGCGTCGACATATTGGCACGGTTCATCAAACAAAAAGCTCCTGCAGTCCCACTTCGAGGTTTTAAAACCGAACCGTTATCGGTTCGGATTCAGAATATAACCATGGCAACCGGCAGGGATGCGGAGAGGTGAGCGCCCGGAAGTGAACAAGCTCAATAATTTGACCGGCACGCTGGTTCAGGATTCGCTAAAATTGACAGGATGGAAAAGGCGATTTTCGAACCACCGCCCCAACAATTACAGTCGGTTGGTGACCTCATTGGTCGCTCGATTCGTCTATATCGCAAGAATTTCAAACTCTTCTTTCATGTGCTTTTGTGGCCGACCGTTTTTTTCACGGCTGCAAAAGTAGCTTTTCACTGGGGCGTAACCAACCTTTCCCTGAGAGCCGATCAGAAAGATTGGACCATGATGGGTATCTCGGGCGTAATTGCGCTAATTGGAATTCTTGGACTGATAGTTACCGCTTTGTATCTTCAACTGCGTCAACTGTCGTTTATCAGACTGGTGACGGGATTTGCCGATAATTACAAAGAGGCTTACGAATACATTTCACAGCGCAAGTGGAAAATTCTCTCGGTCGTCTTTATTTCATACCTGGCAATATTTCTCTGCGCTGCATTTTGGGGAGTAATTGTTTCCGTATGCATGGCATTCTTCAAGGCTAATACGGCTACCACTTACGTCTTGCTCGGTGGAATGGTGATAGGACTGATCGGGCTGCTTGTCTCGGTTACAATCGCCTGCATCGCACTTTATTTTGCTTTCGCCGTTGGAGCGTGCGAAGACCTTTCGATCGGCGGACTGTGCAGCCGCACTCTGTCTCTTGTCTTTCAAGATTTCTGGCGCGCCGGTTATTTCTGCACTTTGCTCTTCATCGCTCTCATGGTCATAAGTTATCCGCTTTCACTGCCTTTGCTTTTGCTATCTATATTTGAATTCATACGCCAGGGCATGAGCCCCGATTTTCTGACCGACCCCGGCAAAATGCCTTTTTATTACACTCTGTGCAATCAGACCTGGGAATCGATAGTCAGCATCATCACCTGGCCCATTTCGTTCATGGCCACAGGTTTGTTCTATTACGATTTACGCATGCGCAAAGAAGGCATTGATTTGGTTCGACAGATCAATTTGCTGAACGCCCCGACAGCCGCCGTACGCGAAGAGAATTAAAAGGCAGCGTCACAGCAATGGAATTTAAAGATATCTCTTCTCAGATTGCCGACGTCGCCAGTCGTTATCACTACCATAAGCCGCCCGAGTTGTTGGTCTACTTGCAGGAAATGCTGAGCCGCATCTTGCGCTTTGTAAAAGACCTTCTCGAACAGCTTCACTTATTCAATTCAGACTTTTCCGATACTCGCATGGTCGGAAATCTCATGCAGGTGCTTCTCTACGCGGCAGGCACTCTGTGCGCTCTGGTAATCATCTACCTTGTTTTCATGCGCATGACCAAGCTCACTCAATTGAGCCGCCTGGCGCGCGCCGGTGCATCCGGATCGGAGATGCTGCTTACGTCGCAAGGCTGGCTGGCGGAAGCAAATTCCCTGGCGCAAAAGGAGCATTACAAATCAGCCTGCCGTGCCGCATATCTGTCGTTCCTGCGGCTATTGGACGAACAAAAAATTGCCCCGTTTTCTCCCACCAGAACTAATTACGAATACTGGTATCAGCTCAGCAAGAGCCGCGAAATCCAGGTGGCATTTCGTAATTTGGCCGATGTGGTCGAGCTGGTCTGGTTCGGCAATAAGCAGGCAGAAAGAGCTGATTTCGAGCGTTGTCTGGAATTAATAGAATCGGCACGACCGGCAGTGGACAAACTGGCTGAAAGCAATGGGGCGAAGAATCTGGAGACAGTTTCATGACCGGCGCCAGAGAGGAAAAAACGAATAAGATTTGGTGGCAGCTTTTTGCATTGCTTGCTGTTAGCGGCATGGCTGTTTATTCAGGATTTGCCTTCGACGAGCAGAAGGACAAATTTTGGCCGGAAACCGAGATACAAATATCGGTCTTCAACCGCAAACCGAGCGGACTTTCTGGCATGCAGGAAATTCTCGGCAAAGCCGGCTTGCAATGCAAGACCTGGCAATTGCCTTATAGAAATTTGTCGGATACAAACGGCATGCTGGTAATTTTTCAGCCAACCGAATCCCTTTCGGAATTGGAAGCCAAGCAAATTCTCGATTGGGTAAGCAAGGGCAACGACCTCGTTTATTTCGATCATTTCTCTTACAAGCTGACCAGACGTCTAATCGACAAACTGGACATCGACACCAAAGACGGTGACAATCTCACCGACGCGAAACTGCCGGCAACGCTTCCGAAAGCGCCGGAATTCGAACACGTGGACAATCTGCTTGTCAGCGCCGAGCGCCGATTGAAGGGAGGCACGCCTCTTGTAGCAGACAAATCGGGCGCCATTATTTCCGTCGTCAAACACGGCAAAGGGCGGGTGCTTTTGGGAACGGCTCCCAGTCTTTGCTGCAACCGGCAGCTTGCAAACGCTGATGCCTGGCCCAATTATCAATTTCTCTGCAACTGGCTTAGCACTGCCCGCGGTGCAGTAATTTTCGATGAGCGCTGCCACGGGTTTTCTTCGGCAACCAATGTTTTCCACTTCCTTTTGAGAGGACCGACCGGGCTTATATTTTGGCAGCTCATGTTGATTTTGGCAGTGGCGGTAGTGAGCACCGCGCAAAGATTCGGGGCGATGCGCCAGGTTTTGGTGACAAGAAAGATCTCCAACCTGGAGTTTATTTTCGGACTTTCCAATGCGTTTCGGCGAGCTCGCGCCAACACGGCGGTTTTGGAAATACTCGGACAAAACTTCAAGCACCGCCTCTGCAAAGCGCTTGGCATTTCACCCCATGAAACAGCGGAAAACATCGTTAATGCCTGGAAGACGTCCGTACACGCGGACACTGCAAACATGGGCGATTTGATCGGCAATTATGAGCGAGCATTAAGCAAGAAACACCTAAGTGATTCGGAATTGAGAACCATAGTCGGTACCTGCGATAAGATAGCCGGAACCCTTGCCGACTCAAAAGAGGAAAAACGTAGGTCAAATTCATGACGGAAATCGGAACTGTTTTCAAACGACTGCAAGAACGGCTGTCATCAGTGATAGTCGGACAGCAGATTGTCATCGACCAGCTCCTTGTGGCGCTGCTTGCCGAGGGGCATGTGCTTCTGGAAGGCGTGCCGGGAACGGCAAAGACTATGCTGGTCAAAACTCTGGCATCGCTCATAGGCGCCGAGTTCGGCCGCGTTCAGCTCACCCCTGACATGCTGCCCTCTGACATTCTGGGCACCAGCATTTACGACCTCAACACCAAAACATTTACCCTTAAGAAAGGTCCGATTTTTACCAGCTTGCTGCTGGCGGACGAAATCAATCGCACCCCGCCCAAGACGCAGTCCGCGCTTCTGGAAGCGATGGAAGAAAGACAAGTGACACTGGACGGGCGCACCCAGAAACTGCCGGACCTGTTCATGGTAGTTGCCACGCAAAACCCGGTTGAGTTCGAGGGCACCTACCCGCTGCCGGAAGCGCAACTGGATAGATTCATGCTCAAAGTGATGATCGGTTATCCGGATGGCGACGCCGAGCGGCAGATGCTCATCAACTGGCAGGACGGTTTCTATCGCAAGAAATCTCCACAGCTCGAGCCTTGCGTCACTGTTGACGAAATTCTCGAGGCGCGCCAGAAGCTGGACAATGTAAAAGTCGAAGAGTCGGTGCTTTCTTATTTGATGGAAATCGTTCAAAAGTCGCGCGCCTTGTCCGATCTGCAACTGGGCGCCAGTCCACGCGCGGCACTTAGCTGGCTGGCGGCAGCCAAGTCGCACGCCGCCATCGAGGGCAAAGACTTCGTCACTCCGGATAACATCAAGTTCGTCGCCGAGCCTGTTTTGCGGCATCGCCTCATACTGACCGCAGAAGCCGAATTGGACGGCGTCACCGTCAGTCAGGTAATTGCCAACTTGCTCAGACAAGTCGCCGTTCCTCGTTAGCGGCGCCATCATGAAAGTTATTGCCAGCCGGCGACTTTACCTGCTCTTAGTTCTGGGAGCTTGTATATTCGCCCTCACTTTCTGGATCGAAGGTGCTCGCACTTTCGGTTTGGTCTTTGATGTATTGATACTGGTGGCGGTGGCAGTCGATTTTCAGTTGACAGCCCGCCCTCATTTGATAACCGCTTCGCGGGAATCTCAGGACCGGCTCTCTATAGGCAGAAGCAATGAGGTCTTGCTGTTTGTTCAAAATCAAAGCAATTTCGATCTGCAAGTAAAAGTTCGCGATGATTTTCCTGTCGCGCTCAATGCCAATGTAGAAGAATTCGAATGCACTATAACGAGCGGCGAGCAAATCACACTCAAATATGAAGTGACGCCCCGGCGGCGCGGGCTGTACAAATTCGGCGACATTCATGTGCGCTACGGCAGTTTCCTCGGACTTCTCTACAGGCAGGCTTCAGTGAAAGCGGCACGTGACGCAAAGGTGTACAGCGATCTAAAAGCGCTGCATGATTTGTCGATAAAATTGGCCCGCACCACGGAGCTGGGCGAACTAAAGCAACGAAAACGCGGTCAAGGCACGGATTTCGCCAGCCTGCGCGAGTACACCGTAGGAGACGACAGCAAGCTTATCGATTGGAAAGCGACGGCAAGACGCGATCGTCCCGTGGTAAGAACCTATGAAGTAGAGCAAGAACAAAGATTGCTCATTCTCATCGATGCAGGTCGAATGATGCTTTCCGACCTCGAGGGTCTGACTCGTTTCGATCACGCTCTTAACGCCGGGCTCTGCCTGGCTCTCACCGGACTCACACACAATGACCAAGTTTCCTTCGGAATCTTTGCCGACAAGCCGCTTGCCTATTTGCCGCCACGCCGAGGCAAAGCATATTTGAAGAAGATACTCGAGGCTGTTTTCGACGTGGAGCCGAGAATGGTCGAGCCCGATTATTTAGGCATGCTCTCATATTTTTCCGCGCTGCAAAAAGGTCGCTGTCTTATGGTGTTGCTGACCGATCTCACTGATGCGGTCGGGTCGCAATCGATGCTGGCCGGACTCGCCAGCCTGAGCGGACGCCACCTTCCTTTTTGCGTCACTCTCAAAGATCGCCAGGTCACTCAAATGTCGCATCAAGGCATTCTCAAAGACGGTCTCGACCGCAGCGTTCCCATCGAACAAATTTACCAGCGCGCTGTCGCGTGCGATTTGATATCTCAACGCGAGTTGGCATTGAATGTTTTGCAACGGCGTGGTTGCCTGGTTCTAGATTGCCCGCCTCAAGATTTGTCCGACAAACTGGTCGACACTTACTTAGAAATCAAAACACGCGGAAGACTTTAAACGGCTAAACCAGGTCGTTGTCGCAAGCATATTTCACAAGCGCCGTCCTGCTCTTCAGCTTTAGCTTCTTGCGGATACGGGAAGCGTGCAACTCAACTGTCGACTCGGTGAGGAAAAGACGCTGCGCAATTTCGCGATTGGCAAGACCGGAGGCGATCAGTTTCAAAACCTCCAACTCTCTAAATGAAAGCGGCGGACCACCTGCATCTGACCGTCCTTTATCTTCCATTCCGTCAGGGCGCGTGGTGCGCGATGCCATTTCCAGAGTGTTGGTCAACTGCTGCGTCAGGTTGCCCAGCAAATTCATATTGAAGAGCTGATCTTTCACTTGCATGAAAGCCTGACTGTTTTCCAGAGCCACCGCGGCTTCTGCCGCCGCCACTTCGAGCATGTCCAGCTCATTGGGAAGCCACTTGCGCGGCGCACCACATGAGATGGCAACCACAACTCCATATATATGACCGTGGTGAGAAATCGGAGCACCGGCAATACTGCTGAATCCGTTGTCCAGGAACCATTCCAGCTCTTCATCGCTGATCTGGAGATTCGGTCTTTCTGCAACAATGTCAGAAACCGATTTGACACGCGTTTTAAAATGCCCGGCAGTGCGCGCGGGAAACTGCCCTGTACGCCCCAAACCGAGGGGAGAAACATCGGGCTCGGCAAATTCATGAGTGACGATCGGTGCAGTCACCGACTCGGTTCTCACCACCATACAGCGCGAAACGCCAAGGGCGCGCCCTAGAGAATCAACAACCGACTGCATGATGCTGTCTCGATCCAGAGACGAATGCACGCGGCAAACAATCTGTCGCATCCATCTTTCCCAGGTGAGCTGCCGGGAAAGCGTAGCCTGAGCGCCCAGCGCATTTTCTCCTTCCGAAGCTGTTGCAATCTGAGCGCTGTTACCGGATTTGTCTTGCTTGTACAAAATCACAGCAGACATTGCCTGCCGCTTGGGCTCGCGCGTCTCGACTATTGGATAGGCGAGCAAGCCGATCGATCCACTGCCAGACTTGCCGGACGAAGGAGTAAGATCGGCTGCCGCAGTCGATTGCCTATTGCCTGCATTCTTTATGCTTTCGGCAACAGCAGTTTTCGGACCGAGCAAATCGCTCAGGTCGAGCCCAGCTATGGTCGAACTTCCACGAGCAAGCAGGCTTAGAGCGCTTTGATTGGCATTGAGAATGATGAGCGAATCGCGATCAACAATCAAACAGGCAGATTCCGCATCGGCGAAAAATGCAGCCGTTCTGTCGCGCGTCTTCAGAATCTCAGAAACATCGATGACGATCGCCACCTGTTGAGCCAAAGGTTCCAGTGCGTCGATTAATTGATCGCCCAGATGCGCGGCCGCATGCATTGTCAAACAACCCAGCAAGCCCTCATCACCCAAGAGAGGAAAAGCAATTACCTCAGCGCTGCCGCTGACGAATGATGCCAGCTCCGAGGCACCACCTTCCAGAATGTTTTGCAGCGGCAAGGGTCGCCCGTCCTTGAGCAGTTTTGCAAATTCAGAGCGTGGAGAAAGCTGATATTTTTTGGCGAGCAGCGAATTCTTTCCTTCAGCAGAAAATTCCGCTTTCACTTCCAGGCTTCCGTTTCCATCGCCAAACAGCAGCACGGCACAGCGCTCCAGTGACAGCGCTTCGGCCAATTCATCCACAGCCTTATTCAGCAACGAAGAAAGGTCGCCCTTGTCTTTTAATGCAGACCGAATCAGCTCGTTGAATCTGTTTTGCAAAGACAGAAGTACGGCAGGGCCGGCTGCCAGTTGAGAGGTGCTTGCTTCTTTTGGTACGTTCAAATAATTGACCGCTCGATGGCGGTATTAGAAGGTAGCCGGATTCCATGAGTTACCTTCCAATTTTCCCCATAACATACGGTATTGTCCATATACGGGTTTTTACCAGCGCCAACGCCAATAGCCTGCGCCTAACCTCTAATGTGGGCCGGGGTTTTTGGTGGGAACAACCAACAAGGTTTGGCTGTCAATACCAAACAAGTGCAGGAGCCGCGAGCGCTTGCACCGCAAAGAGTCACCGCCAAACAGCAGCCAGGCACGAGAATTGCGGATTAGCAAAAGTTTATTTTTGCTACAAACGTTCTCCCTTCTTGGCTAGCCACCAAAACGCAAATACAGCGGGCGTTATGGCACGTTTCAAAGCAGCCCGAGATTGGTATAGAATTAATGTAAGTTCATTTAATATAAAGGGAAGTCCCAAATGTCCTCGGCATCACAGTTCAGAAACCTCAAACGCCAATTCGGAAAACGCCTAGTCGAGTGCGCTCTCAAGTGCCCGACCCTGGTGGAAGACATTGAACGAATTCGTCAGGAAGGCGTCAAAATTCGCCTGGTTGATGGACCTTGCCGCGCATATTACGACCGCAAAAAGCGCACGATCTACATCGGCAGATGGTGCCCACGCAACTACAAGCTAATTAGCATTGCGCATGAATTCGTACATGCAGTGATAAGACCGACTATAGACCCCGTTCCAGGCGTGACGGGCAGACAGGAATTCGTGACGCGCTGCCTGGAAGAGGAAACCGAAGCTATCGTTCACGAAATCAGTATCGTGAAAGAGCTTCTGCAGGCTGGAGTCAAAATTGACCCCAAAGAGCTGGAGTGGCTCAAACGCTACAAACGCGGCGGCCGCAAAGCGATTATGAAAGCGCTGCAAAAGACGATTACATCGACGACCGGCGAAGACTATCCGGAATATTACGGCAGTTGGTACGACGAAATCGTCCCGCCGGCCAAGCGTCTGCCATAGTCGCGGAAGGACTCTTTAACGGCTAACACCCTGCTCTTGCTTAGATCAAGTAAGGCAAAGGCGAGTCTTTCTCTTCATCTACGGTGAAGGGCTCGGACGTCAATGCGCATGGATTCGGGATCATGTAACGCAATTCTTCGGCGATGGCACGAGCTTGCGGCATGCCTGCATGCAGGTGAATAGTCTGAAAATCGATCTTGACGCGGCTGCCGTCAGCAGCGACTACTTCACCGTGATTGATGAGTGAACGCGCCTGGTTCATTATGTCGTTATACGAGCGCATTTGCGCACGACTGTGTGTATGCGGCAAGAGATTGCCGTTGCTGTCGTAGGCTCTGTCCAACCATGCTTCCTGCGCAACACGTATGCCGGCCCTCTCGCCTGCAGCCAAAAGATTCGAACCGGACGGGCCAATCAAAACCAACCAGCGATCGAACTCAGCCAGCGCTTTGGCAACGACTGTGGCGATGCGCACGTCATGCGACATCTGGCGATAGAGAAAACCATGCGGTCTTACTTGTGTCAGCTCGAAACCGAAAGTGCGAGCCATGCCTGACAGTGCGCCGACTTGATAGAGAACCGATGCACGCAATTCGGAGGTGGAAAGATGAATTTCTCTGCGTCCGAAACCTTGCAAATCCGGATAACCGATATGAGCACCCAGAGCCAGACCGTAATATCTAACTTCTTCCAGAGCCGTCTCCATATGTGTCGGATCGCCGGCATGGGCGCCGCATGCTATGTTGGCGGAAGTGACGAAGGGCAGCACATCCGATTCGCCCGGCATGCGGTAAGGTCCAAATCCTTCACCCATGTTGGTGTTGATGTCTATGCCATGGCGCAGGAAGAGTTTAGCCGTGGGTGGCTGCTGAGACTGATTGACCTGAGCGGGGGCTGTTTCACGAGTGCCCCTAGGTCGTTGTCTTCCGCGTCGCATAATCCTCCTTGCTGCCGAACAGACCCGGCAAAAATAATGTAGCTCCCACGGAGCTAGAGAACACAGCATTTTACCAGCAAAGCCGCCAGTTCTCACCCTTTTGCCTTCAAGGCGCAAATCTACTCAACATCAAATTTGAAAAACTAGGCTTTTTCCCGTTTGATGAGCGCAATTTAGTCTTACAATGAGATGAGCGCCATGTGCGCCCTCATGTTTTAGGGTATAGGTTTCTCGGATGCTGCCTATGTCCTCCTGCCGACCCGGCCCGGGTTGCGAATTTCCTTACCATTGCTCTCAGGAGCAGGGATCTGCCAAGCAAGCCATCCGCTGGTCATTCAGCACTTTGAGAAGTTTGTTTTTGAGACGATTAACATCAGCGATTTTTGCCGTATGCTTCTGCCTTTTGGCTTGCCTCGACGCAAGAGCCAACGCCAACAATCGTTTGATGATGACGGGAGACGACCCATACAATCTGAGAGTGCTTGCCTTTCAGTGCTACATCGAGGGGCAGACAGAGTCGGCCCTGGAAACGTACCAGCGCGCCGTGAAGCGCGCCATCGAGGAATATGGCAACGACTCCACGATTGTCGCCGATATTTATTTCGAGATGGGCAGCCTGGCTTTTGACGCCGGCAAAGAAAACACGGCGGAGAACTGGCTTAATGAATCGCTGAAGCGCAATCCCAATTCGGAGATGTGCAGGATTAAACTGGCGGAAATATACAGGGTGCGCTCCAAACACGATCAAGCGCTCACTCAGATACAGACTTGCTTGAAACGCAATCGCAATTCGGTGCCGGCCAGAAGAGCGCTGGTCATGTGGTTACAGGAAAAGGGCTTTGTAGCCCTTGCCACTCAAGAATCTTACGTTCTCAATCAGATTGCCAGCGGCGCCGATAAACGCATTGCACCGCCGTCATCGATGCAAGTGGCGACGGCTGTAAGAAGCACGCCGCCACCCGCGGTCAAGAAAGAAGAATCGCCTCCTGTGAAGCCGGAGCCGAAACAAGAAGCCAAACAGCCGGAAAAGCCAAAGGCGCCGCCATCAATCGTCGCAACACTCATGAAGCGCGCCATTACTCCTGCAAAGAAAAAAGAACCGGTCAAGCCGGTTGCAGAAAAACCGGCACCGCCCAAACCGGCAGTGGTCAAACAACCTGTTGTGGTGCAAAAACCGAAGAAAGAGCCGGAGCCGAAAAAGGAAGAACCAAAGAAAGAAGAACCCAAGCAAGAGACCGCCAAAGCTCCTGCGCCTAAGAAAATTGAGAGACCACAACCGCCGCCGCCGCCAATTGTGGCGGCAAAAGAGCCGAAGCGCTCTCGTAATGGACTGGTGCCACCACCACCACCGATAATGCCACCATTCCCGGGCATGTTCCCACCGCCTCCGCCTATGAGCTACAACGCGAATGCACCGCTGCTGCAGACTCACGCTTCAATAAAGAAGGAAAAGCCGAAAGCGGAAGCAAGGAAGACCGAAGAGCCTAAAGAGAAAGAAAGCAAGGACACTGCCAGCGTAGATGAAGATGGCGAAGGCGACTTCCTCATCGATTGGGCAGGTTCAACCAAGAAGAAAAAGAAATAGCAACTTTATTCTTGTTTGACCTGTGCTGCATCTTGAAGTGCATCACCAGGGCCTCTTCGTCCATCTGCCATTGCTGAGCGCGGACCTTGCGGCTTTACTTCAGGAAGACGTTTGCGCTGCTCTGGAGTAAGAACGCTGCGTATGGAAAGAAAATTGTCGATCTTCATGTCTTCGGCCTGTTCGTGCAACTTTCTCAATTCTCTGCTTTTGGCACGAATAGAATCGTCGGAAACGGAGGGGTCGAACATCATGTCTTTCAACTCTTGTCCGCCGGCAAGAAGCTTGCCTTTCAACTCGCGCGCGCGCGGAGTTGCTTGCTGCCGCATCTTTTGAATTTTTGCTTTTTGCTCTTCTGTCAGATTGAGAGGAGTCAAATCAAGAGATTTCCTGCCGCCGCGAAAGCCGCCGCGCTTGCCCATCTCGCCGGGTCGTCGCCCGAAGCCGCCATTCTGCATCATTTGCGCGCGCCACTTACGACCCATTCCAGGCCCTTCAGCCGGCGCATCCAGAGCCGGGTTCGCACCTTCCATTTGGCGAGCTTTGACGGCCCTGCGCATTCTTGATCGCAAATCGGCATTATCACCTTCTGCGCCCATTTCGCCTTGCATGAATTTTGCCCGGTGCCTGAAGCGCCCGGAAGGTTCCGGCATGCCGCCACCATCTGCGGTATCAGCAGAAGGGGAGCCCGTCGATTGACCAGAGCCTTGAGCCTGGGCAAGCGGTGCAGCAGCAGTGAGAGAAATTATCGCGGCCAGCCCGACAAAGAGAAGGGAGTTTCTCTTCGAAACAACTATCTCCAAGCGATCGCAGCTTGCCAGTCTTCTAAAGTTTGATCGCATACAGGCCATCCTCATCAGTCATCACACCAATATCCGAACTATCGTCATCATCTTCATAGAGAGCTAAAAGCTCATTAGATGCAGCACGTCCTCTGACCGCCTCAGAGCCCTCTTCGTGAGCAACAACGGCAGTCCTGGAATTTTCGTCCTGCGCAGACTCTCCGGTCAAATGCGCTCCACCCGTCTTCGGCTCCGTTCTTTCTTTATCCAATCCGGACGGCAAGCCTTGCGCGCCATTCAACTTTTGTGCAACTTGCGGCTGCGAATCTATTGAGCGATCGTTCTTTGCGGCGGCGTCTTTCTGCGTCGCCGCAAGGTTGTGCCGATCCTCGATATCTGCTGTTGAAGAGCCCCCCTCACTGTTGGGGCCTTTCACTGCCACAGAAGGCGTATTTGTCAAAGAAGCAGAATCGCTTTGCGCAATGGGCTGACTGCTATTGTCCAGACCGGCAATCTGCTGGTGCCCACCTTTGGAAACTAAAGATCCAGCCAAAGCAACAACCACAACAGCCGCAGCAGATGCGGCTGCAACTACCCAACGTCGTCTGCCTTTCATCTGAATCACATTGGAAGAAGAAGAAGAAGAAGAAGAAGAAGAAGAAGAAGAAGAAGAAGAAGAAGAAGCAGCAGGAGCCGGCTGGCTTGCAGCAGCTTGATCAACAGTTCCGAGCACAGAATCCAGACTGTCTGCCAAGTCTCGTTTCATTTGCCGACGCGGCAAACTGGAAAGCGTAACTTTGAGTTTTTCAATCTCATTCATTTGTGCCTTGCATTGCTCGCAGGTCTGAACGTGGCTTGCGACCTGCTCCTTCTCGGAGCCGTCCAATTCACCGTCGACAAAAGCATCGAGCAGCGGTATGAAAGTTTCACATTGGGAATTCGTGCTAGACATAAAAATCACCTTGAAGCGGCCTGAACACCCTGATTGTCAAAATAGGGAGCGAGTATTTCCCTTAGCTTTAATCGTCCGTAGTGCAATCTCGATCGCACGGTACCGACACTGGTGCCGACAATGTCGGCAATTTCTTGATACTGGAAGCCTTCAATATCATGCAGAACGACAACGGCTCTCTGGTTTTCCGGCAACTCCATCAATGACTTTTCAATCATGATCTGCTGCTCTTCCAAATCGACCTTTTGTGCCGGCGACGGCAGCGGGTCGGCAAGCTGAGAGAGAGAAATGTTCGAGTCCGGCGGCTCATCTTCGTTTTGCGTAGATTGAGGGTCGAAGGACACAAGTTTCACTCCGGTGCGTCGTTGTTTTGTTCTCACCGTATCCACGCAAAGATTGTGCGCGATACGAAAGATCCACGAGGCAAAAGAAGCTTCTTTCCTGAAACCGGAAATTCCCTGATGCACCTTTAAAAAAGTGTCCTGGGTCACTTCCTCTGCTTCGTCCTGACTTCCCAAGATACGAAACGCCGCGTTGTAAATGCGGTTTTGGTATCGGCGAACCAGAGACTTGAACTTAATCGAGTCTCCCGTCTGTCTAAATTCTTCAACGATGGCCTCGTCGGAAAGGTCCACTGCTTATCTCCACCACAGCACAGACTTAGGGTCCGCTATTATTGAATACGTAATTTCGTGCTCAGGAGTTCAATTTGTGAGCCCTTTATTAACAAGAGTTAATTTAAGCAGGGCATTTGCTCTGGCGCTCTCGGCCGCGTACCTAATAAGTATAGGAGCATCAGCAGCCGATTCACCGTCTTCCGCCACGACGACGAAAGCAGTCAAGGTGAAAGAAGACCTGCCCAACTTCCATCAAGTCCATCCTTATCTCTATAGAGGTGGAGAACCATCGAAAGAAGGGCTCAGAAAAATCAAAGATATGGGCATCACAACCATCTTCGATTTGAGAAATCCGGGCGAGAAGGCTTACGACGAAAAGGAAGCGGCAAAAGAGCTGGGTATTCGCTACATCAGCATGCCGATGAATTCAAAAGCGCCGACTGCCAAGCAAATAAAGCGAATGGTCGACGAAATAGACAAAGCAAAAGACAACGCGGTCTCTAAAGATGCGATATTCGTGCACTGCGCACACGGCTCGGATCGCACCGGTTGCATGATCGGAATCTGGCGCGTCATGCGTGACGGCTATGACTACGACACTGCATACAAAGAGATGCGCAAATATTGGTTTACTCCCAAATTCACAAATTTGTCGGGAGCTGTTCGTTCGGCAGCCGGCACCAAGTCTCAGTGAACTGATTAATCCGGAGAAAAAACTAGCGTACCTTTTCTTTCGAATTGGTGGGCACGATCATCGGCACCGAATGCCCGCCACCGGCAGCACCGGCTCCCATAGGGCGGTTCATCGGCGTAATGTTCGGCACTGCGGGTGGCGTACGTCTATTACCTCCCCACGGACTGACAGTAGGCACGTCTTTTCCGGGTGGAGTGGGTGTAATTGACGGCACTCGCGGCATCCACTGATTGCCCTGCGGTATCACCGAGGGTTGGACTGTCTGCGGCGGATCGTCTTTAGCCGGCGTAACGGTGGGCAAATTCATGCTCGCCTTCGTTTGCGCCATCTTTTCCTGAGCGACTTTCGACCAAGGATAAAAGCGCAGTATCTCCTTCAGTGTTGCCACCACCCGTGGTAGGTCTTGAAAGGTCTCGCTGAGCTTTACTTGATACCACAGAGCCGACCAGTTGGACGGCTCCAAGAACAATGCCTTTTCCACATAGCGCTGCATCTCCGGGAAAAGTTTGGCTCTGTACAGATGCACCGCGCAATCGACATTGACGTTTGCATCCTGAGGAGCCAGCACGAGCGCGCGATCGATCTGCTGTTTGGCGATCGCCTTCTGCCCATTGTCGCTGTACAAAAGGCTCCAGTCAGCGACGATTCGCCCTTCCACATCGCGAGCGCCTACTTTCTTCGCCAGTTCCTGCGCTCGCACAAAATATTGATATGCCGCTTTTGCATGCTCCGGTCTGTTCAAATCCTTGGACATAATTCGGCGCAAGTTGCCCAGGCGGCCAAACAATCTTGCCTGCATTTTCACGTCGCGCGCACCGTCGGCAAGCAGCAGAGCCTTCTGATAGTAAATCTCCGCCTGACGATAATCGCGATGCGCAACCAGTTTGGTGTCACCGATTGAAAGTGCGTCATCCATGTCGCTGCGCAGCTTGTATGCGGGATTGAGCTGCAGAAGCAACCTCTGAAAGCGATAATCGACAGTAACGATAAAATTCTCCCAGAAAGGATTTCCGAGTATTCCAAAGTTTGAATCTTGAAAAAATCCGGCGCGTTCTTTGCCTTCCGGAGTAGGCCGTTTGGCGCTTTGAGCGCGTTTGTCCTGCTGAATCGGATAAGTGAAAGTCACTCCCTTGCGCGTCATTCCACCCAGACCGACCGAATCCATAACAACGCGTCCGAGTTGAACCGGTCTTCCGTCCAGTCCTGTCGCCTCAGTGACATGGCGCACATTGGCAGGATCGCCCTGCACATGCCGCTGCGCGACAGATGTCGGCAAATGATTGAAGGCGGCGCCGGTGTCGACCAACAACAATTGCTCATCACGACCATTGAGAGCAACTTTTATATACGGCAATTGCCTGAAGGTGAAAGGCACATTGGCAGCCTTAACTGGACGAGCAGCCGTTTCCAGGTCCTCAAAAACAAGCTTGGGCTTGCCATAGTCGATAGTGACAAGAAACTGGCTGATGATATTCGTGCCGATTATGCCTGCGATTTGACGCCCCATCTGTCGCGATTGCGCGCTCATATCAAGGACGCGGACCGGGACGTCATTGAGCACAAGAGCGCCGATTTCGAATCGCTTCAACTCGGACCGATTGGCCTGCACAACTCCGCTGTAGCCGGCGATGTCGAATTTATCTTGCTTGGCAAGAAAGTTTTGCGCGGCAATTCGGCGATCGATAATCGTATCTGATGCCCCTGTGTCGAAAAGGAAATCTATATCTTCGCTGTTGTTGACGCGGCACTTCACTACGATTTCGTTGTCAGCGTATTCAAATGGAACAGTGATGCTGCGCGCCAAGCGAAAGCGTCCGGTGATTTTCGGTCTGTCGAAAAGAGAGTCTTCAATGGGCTGACCGACCGAAGCACTCGTGACCAGAAGTTCGGACTCTTTTTCAGAATCTTTGAATTGGGTTTGTTTAAACGGAAAAAGAGTGCCGCCGGTTGGTCTGTACTGGGCGTATTCAATTGCGTAGTGCACACTTTTGGCGCCCTCACCGGAAATGTCATAGGCGAGCGCGACAACCAGAAAGTTTTTCTCGTCCACATAAAATGTTGTCGGCGAGCGACCTTTTGCGTTGAATGAAAGGGTGTATACAGGCAACTGCTTATACAAAGTCCGCCCCACCAACTTCACTTCCGTGTCCGGCTCCTGCCAGTAGGTGAGCAATCCCGGGTGGCGGCAGACTTTCTCGGTAAGCGCATCCAGTTCATCGCCGGAAAGCTGAGAAGCTTCCTTGCCTGCCAGTCGCCAGCCGTTGTGCCCGTCAAATCCAAAAATCTCTGCCGGCTGTGGTTTCGTTTCGGCAACCTTCTCTTTTGCGGCAGGTTGGTCCGAGCCTTCGGCGGCGTTTTCTCCAGCCCTGGTGTTCCCCTCGGACTCTTTATCGCCGTCAGCGGCAGGAGCCGCTGGCAACTTTTCCGGCAAGCGCTCCAGATCAATTCTCCACTTGCCGTTTTTACGAGCGCACCTGTAGCCGAGCGCCGTCTTGGCACCGCTTGCCGCAATCTGTTTTCCATTTACCATGGACAGATAGTCGATTTGCTCCAGAGCTTCTTTGCCACCATAGGCAGTGAAGACTTTGTCAACGATTTCGGACACCGTCAACTCGACATTCTCCTCTTCCTCTCCCAAAACAGCCGCGCAGGGGAAAAGGACGCTGGAGAGAACAAGCACTGCGCAGGACAGCGCCAGAGCGCCAAAAGACGAAAGTTTGAACTTGAGAAAATCTATTTTGATTCGTGAGTTTGAATTTTTAGGCAACGGTTTCTAACGAGCGGCAGCACCGCACGCTCCGGGAGCGGCTTCCACGCTTTCCTGGGATTTGAAGTCGAAAGGAGTGCAAGCACCGGCTTTTGGCAATTCCAAATCGCTGAGGCTTTTGGCCAGCTTGTGCACGGCAAGCAGTTGTTCAATCAATGCTTTGACGTGAGAGAGCGGAACTTGATTGGGTCCGTCGCTTTTCGCTTCATCAGGATTTGGATGGCATTCCATGAAGACACCATCGCAACCGGCTGCAACTGCGGCTCTTGCCAGGGTGGGCACATATTGGCGCTGCCCGCTTGATACCGTTCCGCCACCGCCCGGCAATTGCACGCTGTGCGTGGCGTCAAAAATAACCGGCACGCCGAACGATTGCATTATAGGTATAGATCGCAAATCGACGACCAGATTGTTGTAACCGAATGTGGTACCACGCTCTGTCAGTGCAACATTCTTATTACCGCATTCGAAAATCTTGCTGACTACATTTTGCATGTCGGACGGCGCAACGAATTGACCTTTTTTGACATTGACCAACTTGCCTGTTTCTGCCGCCGCCACCAGCAAATCGGTTTGCCGGCAAAGAAATGCCGGAATTTGCAGCACGTCGAGCACCTTGCCTGCTTCTTTGCACTGAATGCTTTCGTGAATATCGCTAAGCACAGGCAAATTCAATTTTGATTTGATGTCGGCCAGCATGGCCAGCCCTTCGGCAAGACCCGGTCCACGGAAAGAATGAATGGATGTGCGATTGGCTTTATCGAAAGAAGCCTTGAAAATGAGAGAGAATCCCAGCTTTGCCGACAGATCTTTCAGGTAGGTGGCTGTATTGAATATAGTTTCCCAGGACTCGATTACGCAGGGACCAGCGATAATCACCAGGTCTTTGCCGCCGCCCAGCTCGATTTCTCCGACTTTTACCGACACGGTTTGTCCTCCATTCAATTGGCTCATTCTACCAAGACCAGCCATAAAGGCAGCTTATCTAAAGGGGTTTGAATGCGAGTTTGCTTTAAGATAGCTGGTGGCTGCAGGTACAAAAGGGCACTGAAATCCGCAATTCATCTACATATGCAGAAACCGACGACACAAAAGAGCAAGAAAAATCAGGAAAGTAAGAATGGTATAACCCTGGACTTAAAGGTTTTACCGGGCGCAAAATCCAACGCCTTTGCAGGATTTCACGGCGATCGCTTGAAAGTGCGCATATCGGCCAAGGCTGTAGACGGTGCCGCAAACGAAGCACTTCTGCAATATATTGCACAAACTTTCTCTGTGCCCGCTTCATGCGTTTGGCTTATCAGCGGGAAAACGGCAAGGCTGAAAACTGTTTTCATCGCCTGCAAACCGTCGTCAAACGATAGTGATGAGGCAGCTTTGCTCAAGCTTCAGACAATCGCCAAGAAATTGGCGACGTCCACTTAGAAATTCGCAGTTATGAAAACAATGAAGAACTAACGCGGCCCGAGGTTCTTCACCAGTCGATATACCGTGTGCCCAGCCCGCTGACTGATAGGCATAACCAACCCGGCACGGATCGCCTCCGCCAGCATCGGGCGCAGCGTGCGGATTTTCTTCAGTTGCCGAGTGCCTCCCGCCATCTCCGGCAATGTCATGCCGAGCGGGTTTTTCTCCAGGAGCTTGACGACCTTGTTGTCTTCTTTCTTCTCAGTCCCGGCCACCGGTTTCGGCTTGGGAGCCAGAACACGCCTGGGCTGAACAGGAGCGCTGGGATTCTCTACTGGAGGCGTCGGATTTTCTTCTTCTGACATCGAGACTCACTCCAATTCAATCAACCGTTAACCGAAAACAAGACTCGCAGGCACTGAAAGCTGTTTAACAGCCGGGCATATCCCCGGGCAGTGCGTTAGTACAAGGATACCGCTTCCTTTTCAAGAATAGTTACGGATTGGCTGTTTTTTGCTGACACGCTGGCCTTCTTATTGATATATTTCGGCCTGTTCTTATATTGCAACAACCAGCCTGTCCCTGTGTTGCAACTCGTTTGCTATTGGATGTCTGAGGCGGGCGACCGCCGTGCGAGTCACAGTACTAAAGGAGTAGTTGAGTGAGTGTCGGTTCATTTGTCTTCATGCTGCACAGCCATCTGCCGTATTACAGGAAGGCGGGAATGTGGCCGTTCGGTGAAGAAAGTGTCTACGAGTGCATCGCAGAAAGCTACATACCGCTGCTCAACGCTATAGACGACCTCCTTAACGAAGGCATTCAAGCTAAGCTGACTATCGGCATCACGCCTGTTCTGGCTGAGCAATTGGCTGACGATCACCTGAAAGCCGGTTTTGACAAATTCATTGCAGACAAAATCGAAGCGGCGCAAAAAGACGAAAAACTTTACAGCGTGCGCGGTGAGAATTCGAATCCCAACAAATTGTTGCTGGCTCGCTTCTACGTCAATCTCTTTCAGCACATCCAGAAAGATTGGAACGAGCGCTGGAACCGCGATCTAATCGGAGCGTTCAAACGTTTTCAGGACGCCGGCGCCATCGAAGTCGCCACATCGGCAGCCACTCACTGTTTTTCTCCATTGCTCGAAACCGACTCGGCGATTTTCGCCCAGTACAAAGTCGGGGTCGAAACTTATAAGCGACATTTCGGACGCGCGCCCAAAGGCTTCTGGTTACCGGAGTGCGCATATCGCCCCGAGCAGGGCAAACGCCCTCCGCTCGAAAAGTGGCTGCACGAGCTGGGTCTGCAATACTTTTTCACCGAGTCTTTTGTAATCAAAGGTGGGCAGAGCGCAGAAATGCGCAGAATAATCGGGCCTTACGGTTCGATCGAATACATTCCGGCCGCACCGAGACCGGAGACGGGGCTCGATACATTCGAAGCTTTCTGGTTAAAAGAGTATCCGGTCGCCGTTATGGGTCGGCATGAAGAAGCAGGCTATCTGGTCTGGTCCGCCGATCAAGGTTATCCCGGCGACGGCAATTATCGCGAGTTCCACAAGAAAGACGACAAGTCAGGTCTGCATTACTGGAAACTTACATCAAAGACGACGGACCTGGGAGCCAAACAGCTCTACAACCCGGAAGCGGCGATGACCAGACTGAATGAAAATTCCGATCACTATGTCGGTTTCTTGCAGCAGTGCCTTACCGATCATTTGAAACGCACCGGGGAACCGGGGCTGGTCATGGTAAGTTTCGACACTGAACTTTTCGGACACTGGTGGTTCGAAGGCGTAACCTGGATCAAGGAAGTGATCAAAAAACTTCGCCAGTACACGGCAGTCACCATGCAGACGGCCTCCGAATATTTGGAAGCGCAGCCGCCATCGAAAGCGATTGAATTGCCGGAATCTTCATGGGGATCGGGCGGACACTGGCAAGTTTGGTTGAACAATGAAACCGAATGGATGTGGCCGATTATCTCGGAATGCGAGCACACTACTGAAACGCTCAGCGCCATGTTCGAAAAAACCGGAAACGATCAAGCGCGACGCGCCATCAATCAACTTTGCCGCGAGAATCTTTTGATTCAATCGAGCGACTGGCCTTTCCTCGTCACGACAGGACAGGCGAAGCAATACGCGGTAGAGCGTTTCAACGGGCACTACGAGCGCTTCAAAGACCTGGCAAAAATGCTGCGTGAAAATAGTTTCGATGAAGGCAGACTGTCCGAAATCGAATCGATAGACACTCTTTTCCACGACGTTTCGCCCAGTTATTTTCTGTCGCAGCAAATTTCGACACCGGCTTAGTGCGCCTCGGCTTTGCATTGCAGGCCAAGACTCGCACACGAGCCGGCAGACAGGCACAGCCTCAGGTACCAGGCTTTGATACTAGATAACTAAGAGAGAAAACAATTCGATGACTCGAACAAAAATTATTGCCACCATCGGTCCGGCTTGCCGGTCTAAAGAGATGCTCGAGGAGCTGATTCGCTCCGGCATGGATGTAGCCCGCATCAACTGCTCCCATGCATCGCACGAGGACATCGAAGGCATCATCACAGACCTCAGGGAAATCGCCAAGCAGCTCGACACGTCAGTCGGCATTCTTCTTGACCTTTCCGGTCCTAAAATCCGCACAGGCAGAATCGCCGGCGGCAAAGGCGTGCAATTGCAGGTGGGTCAAAAATTCACGCTCACCAGCCGCAAAGTGGAAGGCTCCCACGAAATCGTCACCGCCAACTATCCTCGCCTTTCCAAAGAGGTGAAGGCAGGAGACACCATACTTTTAGACGACGGCATTATCGAGCTGAGAGTAAGAAAGTCCAATGAAACAGACGCCGAATGCGAAGTTTTGACAGCCGCGCATTTAAAAGACCACCAGGGCATAAACATCCCCGGCGTGCGCCTTTCCATTCCCGCATTGACGGAAAAAGACAGAACGGACTTGGCTGTCGGATTGAAATGCGAAGTAGATTTCGTCGCCATATCTTTTGTGCGCGATGCCAAAGACATAATCGATTTGAGAGAAGCGATAGGCGACCACTGGCCGCCGCCCATGATCATCGCCAAGCTGGAAAAGCCGGAAGCTATCGATCAACTGGAGCCCATTCTTGATGCCGCCGATGGTGTCATGGTGGCACGCGGAGATCTGGGTGTGGAATTGCCGCCGGAAAAAGTCCCGCCCATTCAAAAGCTGATCATCAAGAGAGCCAACCAGAAAGCCAAGCCGGTCATCACGGCGACGCAGATGCTGGACTCCATGGCCAACAACCCCAGACCGACTAGAGCGGAAGCCTCCGACGTCGCCAACGCGATCTTCGACGGCACCGATGCGGTCATGCTTTCCGAAGAAACGGCGACCGGCAGTTATCCATTGGAAGCTGTGCGCATGATGGACCGGATTGCATATCAAGCCGAGGCGACAATGACCTCACGCATCGTCGAGCACCCGCTGAACTCCGCATCACAGGCGGTGGCACACGCCGCCGTGGCGATGGCGCTGGATATGGATGCCAGAGTAGTGGCAACCTTCACGAAGTCAGGCTCGACGGCGCGCCTGGTTTCGCAGTTCCGTCCGCCTGTATCGATCATCGCCCTGACGCAGCACGAATATGTTTACCGCCAGCTCTCTCTGCTCTGGGGCACAACACCGCTCATGCTCACGGAAGTGAGCGATTCGGAATCTACACTGGCGCTTGTGGAAGAAACACTGCTCAAGCGCGGATTGGTTTCACCCAAGGACAACATAATCATCACGGGCGGGCTGCCTATTGCCGCTCGCGGCGCTGCAAATTTCGTCAAATTGTCCACCATCAATCCGAAGAAGCAAACACGCAACTTCGAATTCAAAGGCATCTAATTACTTGCCGAGTTTTCTATTTATGGCGGCGATAGCGGCCTGAAATGCCTTGTCCTGATCTGATTCAGGAACGGCATAGCGGCTGTTTTCCACTGTTTCGTCAGGCTTGATTCCGATGCGATTGCTTCCTGCATCGCCTATCCAATCACCATTGGGAGTAAAAAATCTAAAGTTGGTGACTTGCAAGCGGCTGCCGGCCGGCTGGTTGTAAAACACCGTCTGACCGATGCCCTTTCCAAAAGTCTGTTCACCAATGACGGTGGCTTCGCCATTTTGCTGCAAAGCGGCGGTGAAAATTTCAGCAGCCGATGCTGTCTGGCGATCGACCAGAACCACAGCGGGTTTATCAACGATATCCGGCAATCTCAAATCGCGCCTTTTGTCTATGTATTGGCCGTTCGGCAAAATTTCGCGATGCACGAGTTCCCACTTATCCAGCACGAATTCGTTATGCGCATAATTAGGCTCTCCGGCTGCACTGTCGTCCTGGCGGCGCACTCTTTCCGAAAGAAGCTGTCCTTTTCCTACAATCATCGATGCCGACTGCAATGCCTGATCGACCGAACCGCCGGCGTTGCCGCGCACATCAAAAACGAAGCCCTCAGCAAGGGGATAGCGCTTGATCGCGTTTTGCAATTCGTAGGACTCGTCATCCTGCATGAAATCGCGAACGCGTATGTAGGCAATATTAGTGCCCGGAATGAGCTTGTCTACTACCGCCGGCATGTCTACAGTTCGACGCAGCAAGTTGAAATCGAGCAATTTGCCGTCTCTTACAACCGTGAGACTGTGCGGCTTGTCTTCGCTCAACAATCTGTGCGCTTCTTGCGGACTTTTCTTGCGCAAATCAACGCCGTCTATGGACGAAATAATATCGCCGGCTCGCAATCCCTGCCTTTCTGCGGAACTGCCGGCGATGACCTCGCGCACTCTCAGAGAGCCGCTCACTTTTGCCGCTTCCGGCTCCACCGGTATCACTTCAATACCGACGCCCCGGTTCGCTCCTTTGATCATCTCATCGACCTTTCTCACTTGCTCCGGATTGAGCACCTTGGTGAAGTTATCTCCGCTGAGCGCCAATTCCTGATTGACGAATTTGAACGCGTCTTCGGCGGTCTTTATCTGGCAATTGTGTTTGTTCAAAAGCGAAGACAGATCGCCGAGCGGAGCCGGATCGTAAATGTTGCGATAAGCTCTTTCGATGAGTGTGTTGTACGTGTTGGAAACCGGGCAGGCGCGCCCTTCGCCCTTGCCGTTGGCGGCTGCCAGCAAAGCCTGGTTCGCGTCCGAACTCGCGTCTTTCGACTCGAGATCGCCGGCATAGGCAGTTTTCAATGAATCCGAACTAGATTCGCGCATTGATATATTGCACCGAGGGGACTGGTGCTCGATTGGAGGATGTATGACAGCAGATCTATATTAAAGCTGCACGGAACAGTTGCCTATCGTGTAAATACGGCAAGCGGGAGCTTTGCGGAAAGGTCCTTCAAAGCGATAGTTTCGAACCCGAAAACCATTAACCTGCTTGTTTTACGAGATATCCGCACACAGGATCGTTCTGCAACATGTACTTCTCTCTGGTAACTTTTACGCCCAGAAGTGTTTCCATAAGCTGAGGCTCCAGAGCGCAGAGCTGGCGATACTTATTAGCCAGGTCGTGCAGTGCGCAATGGCGCTGAAAAATGAAGAAATTGCCATCGGGAAGCTTCTCCCACTCGGTCATATAGCCATCTTCCGAGAAGATTTTTGCCACTTCGACCACTCTTTCTTCCAGCGATTTGCCCTCAACCCGGGGAAGGAGGCGAGAAGCGCGCTTCTCATTGCGCCGCTTCAGAAGTTGCATGACACCCTTGTGTCCCGATTCTTCAAAGACCATGTCGAGCAATTCGACGGCCAGGGTCTGCATGCCTGACGGGAAAAGGGACTCCGCTTTCTGGGTGAGGCTGTACTTATAGGTTGGACGCCCGCGCGACTGTTTGACCATGCGCGAGAGGACCAATCCATCTTGCATCAGTCCGGAGATGTGGCGCCTGACAGCCATTGAGGTGATATCGAGCAGATCGCAAAGCTCGCCGATAGTCATCTCGCCGTGGCGCTTCAGGTATAGAAGCACGGCCTGTTGTGTCGTTTCGGGCGTATCGGAAAGTGGCTGCGTGATCATTGGTTAATTAAATGTCTTTGTGCCGGTGTTTGCTCGGCTTTGTGTAACCGTGTCGAAACAATGCCTTTTTTTATTATCCACCCCGCGGCTACCCCAAATTTCCGGACGGCGGAGAGAGTGGTGGGTTCCAGAAGCCTCATTCGGTCTTACAAAAACTATCCTTAAGGCGGAGGGGCATTTCTCAGATTTTTGATACTATTATATCTATAAAAGCCAACCTGCCGAAACTTTGATATGTTTAAGGTGCCTTCTCAAGGAGGACTTTATCTAAAAAGGATAGGATATATATCCCATTAAAAAGGCCTGGAAGGCCTGTCGTTCAGTTTAAAAGGACCGTAAATCAAATGGCAGCACTTCAACCAATTCTGAAAATTGAAGACCTCTGGGTCTCAGTCGAAGGCAAAGACATCCTCAAAGGAGTCAATCTCACCATCAATCCCGGTGAAGTGCACGCCATCATGGGACGCAACGGTTCCGGCAAATCGACTCTCTCCTACACGCTCATGGGGCACCCGCGCTATCACATCAATCGCGGCTCCATCCTCTTCAAAGGCGAAGAGATTGGCGATCTGACTCCCGATGAAAGAGCGAAAAAGGGCTTGGCGCTGGCATTTCAATATCCGGTTGCGATTCCCGGAGTTTCCGTCTCCAACTTCCTGCGCGCATCAGTCAAGGCTGTGCGCGGCAAAGAAATCCCGGTCAAAGAATTCCGTCAGGAGCTGAAGCAGCAAATGGCGCTCCTGGAAGTGAAAGACGAGTTTCTTTCCCGCTACATCAATGACGGGTTCTCGGGCGGTGAGAAAAAACGGCTGGAGATTCTCCAGATGACACTGCTCAAACCAGCTCTGGCTGTGCTCGACGAAACAGATTCCGGTCTGGACATCGATGCACTGAAAGTAGTTTCGACCGGCATCAACACGCTGGCAACGAAAGAAACGGCGATCCTGCTCATTACGCACTACCAGCGCATTCTCAACTATGTAAAACCGGACTTCGTCCACGTTTTCCAGAGTGGTCAGATTGTAAAAACGGGCGGAAGCGAGCTTTCGGAAGAACTGGAAGAACGCGGATACGACTGGGTTACTCAAGAACTTACACCCTCGGGCGTAGCTTAGCCTGAAGGAGGCAACCATGGCAGCCGAACTTAGACAACCACAAGACACTTCCGATCAATTCGATCAAATCAGATCAATCGCTTCGGACTACAAATACGGCTTCAAGGACAAAGAAGACTATGTCTTCAAGTCCGGTCGCGGTCTCACAGAAGAGATCGTTCGCAGTATTTCGGCAATGAAAAATGAGCCGGAGTGGATGCTCAAGTTCCGCCTGCGCGCATTAGATATTTTCCGCAAAAAACCGATGCCGACCTGGGGCAATTGCCAATTGCTCAACGACATCGACTTCGACAATATCTTCTATTACATCAAACCTTCAGAGAAGGGACAGAAGAACTGGGAGGAAGTGCCGGAAGGTATCAAGCAAACCTTCGATCGCCTGGGCATTCCCGAAGCGGAGCGCAAATTCCTGGCCGGCGTAACCGCTCAGTACGAATCGGAAGTCGTCTATCACTCCATTCGCGAAGACCTCGAAGCACAGGGCGTCATCTTCCTTGATATGGACTCTGGTCTGCGCGAGCACGAAGCAATCGTGCGCGAGCATTTCTCGACAGTCATTCCGTCTGCCGACAACAAGTTTGCAGCTCTCAACTCCGCGGTCTGGTCCGGAGGCAGCTTCATCTGGGTTCCTTCCGGAGTGAAAGTAGAAATTCCTCTGCAAGCTTATTTCCGAATCAACGCGGAAAACATGGGTCAGTTCGAGCGCACGCTCATCATCGCCGAACCGGGCAGCTATGTGCACTACATCGAAGGTTGCACGGCACCCGTCTATTCCACGGACTCGCTGCACTCGGCAGTGGTCGAGCTGATTGCGAAGAAAGGCGCACATATTCGCTACACGACCATTCAAAACTGGTCGAAGAACGTATACAACCTGGTCACCAAGCGCGCCGTAGCGCATGAAGACGCGAAAGTCGAATGGATCGACGGCAACCTCGGTTCCAAATTGACGATGAAGTATCCGGCAATTTATCTTGTCGGACAGCGCGCGCACGGCGAAGTGCTCTCCGTTGCTCTTTCCGGCAACGATCAGCACCAGGATGCCGGTGCCAAGATCATCCACGCCGCTCCCAACACCTCGTCCACAATCGTCTCCAAGTCGATTTCGAAAGACGGCGGACGCGCCTCATATCGCGGGCTGATCAAGGTGTATCCGGAAGCGAAAAACTCCAAGTCCTCAGTTCGTTGCGATGCGCTTTTGCTTGACGAAGCCTCTCGCTCAGACACTTATCCGACCATGGAAGTGGACGAGAAAGAGGTGACAATCGAGCACGAAGCTACTGTTTCCAAAGTCGGCGAAGAGCAGCTTTTCTATCTGATGAGCCGCGGCCTTACCGAAGCGGAAGCCAAAGCCATGATCGTCAACGGTTTCTTTGAGCCCTTCACCAAGGAGCTTCCTCTGGAGTACGCTGTTGAGCTCAACCGGCTCATCCAGCTCGAGATGGAAGGATCCGTAGGTTAGTTGTGGGGATCTGGACTGGGGCAAGCCATGCGCAAACATGGCTCTAGACTTACGCGAGAAGGCGTAAACACAAGCTAAGACCACAAGCCAGTTCGACAAGGCGGCAAGGCAACGAAAGCAAATGGGTGAGACGGTGAAAACGATAGCAAAAGAAAGAGTAGACGAAATTACCAGGCAAACGGCAGAGCCCGCCTGGCTAAAAGACAGCCGCCTCAAGGCTTTCGAGTCATACTTGAAGATTCCGACACCATGCAATCGTGACGAGAATTGGCGCCGCACGGAAGTAGAGGCTCTCGATCTGGCTGCACTAAATGTGGTGGTCAACGACAGCAAAGAGAAGCAAGCAGCCAAGGATCCCGCAGTCGTGACGGCGGCTCTGACTCATTTAGGAAAAAAACTGCCCTACATCTATACGACACCACAGAGTGTTGAAGTCGGAAACGCCGACAGCGCGCTGCTTTCAAAAGGAGTAATATTTTGCTCCCTGAAGACCGCTCTGGCGCAACATGCCGACTTGCTCAGCAAATATCTGTCGGCAGAAAATCTGCCCCAGCCGGATTTTGCAGAAAACGACAAGTTCTACCTGATGAATCAGTCGCTCTTCAACTGCGGCGCTTTCCTTTACGTGCCGAAAAACGTCGTGCTTGAAAGCCCCGTATTGAACATCCTTTCCAGTGGTGAAGAAACATCGATAGCGCTTTTCCCGCGCGTGATTATAATCGTCGAACAAGGAGCCAAGGCGGAATTCGTCAATCTTTCCACGGCTTCGAAAAAACAAGCGCAAGAAGCCGGACCGCTCTCTCTGGTCAATTCTTCAATCGAGACTTACGTCGGACAGAACGCCGGTCTTTCCTATTTAGACGTGTCTGACTTCTCAGGCAATACTTTTGCTGTGTCGCGCGTCTACAACGAAGTGAAACGTGACGGCTCACTGCACTCATCGACGGTTGCATTGGGTGGTTGGCAAATCAAGTCGGACATTCAGACCAACCTCAAAGAACCCGGCTCCAAGAGCGACATCCGTGGTGTCGTACTGGGAGCAGGCAGCGAGCGGTATAGTTTCAACACCATTCAAGATCACATCGCCCCCGATACAGGCTCGACGATCAACTTTCGCGTCGCCTTGAAAGACAGCGCCTCATCAGCTTATCTGGGAACTATAAGAGTGAGCAAAGAAGCGCAGCGCACGGATTCTTATCAAAGCAACAAGAATTTGCTCCTGGGCTCCAATGCTCACGCCGATTCGATTCCAAAGCTGGAAATTCTTGCCGACGACGTAAAATGCTCGCACGGCGCCACGGTCGGACCGGCTGACAAAGAACAAATTTTCTACTTGATGAGCCGCGGGCTCAGCAACCTGGAAGCCGAAGAGCTCATCGTTACCGGCTTCTTCAGGCAAGTTGTGCAATCTTGTCCTGTGGACGGAGCAGGCGATTGGATCAACGAACTTGTCGCGGACAAGATTCATGCGTAGTTTTTAAATTCAGTTTTTAGGAGCGATTCTCAGATGACCGGCGATTTCGTAAAAGTGGCAAATGCAGCGGATGTTCCGTCAGGTGCCGCACGAGTCTTCCATGCATTCGATACGGAGCTGGCTATCTGCAATGTCGATGGAGAATATTTCTGCATTGCCGATCTTTGCACACACGACGGCGGCCCGCTCGGTGAAGGCGAGCTGATCGGCAATCAAATCGAGTGTCCTCGCCACGGTGCGCGCTTTGATGTCAGAACAGGCAAAGCCCTGTGCTTGCCGGCGATATTGCCGGTGCCGACATATAAAGTCGAATTGCGCGGGGAAGAAATTTGGGTAGCGGCGCAAGCCACTACAAGTGGTGCGAGGTAGCCGAAATGTCAAATCTAAACGTCGAACAAATCCGCAAAGACTTTCCTATTTTGCAACGCAAGATCGGTGGAAAACAGTTGGTATACCTGGATAATGCCGCAACTTCGCAGAAGCCACGCTCTGTGATTGATGCGCTCACTGGTTATTACGAAGGTTATAACGCGAACATTCACAGGGGCATTCATACACTTGCAGAAGAGGCGACCGATGCCTATGAGTCAGTGCGTGACACTGTCCGCGAATTCATTGATGCCGAGCACAGCCACGAGATCATCTTTACGCGCAATTCGACAGAAGCGATTAACTTGGTCGCGTATTCCTGGGGCAACGCCAATATCTTGCCCGGCGACGAAATCGTGCTCACGGCAATGGAGCATCATTCCAATTTGATCCCATGGCAAAGACTGGCCACCGAGCGCAATGCCAAACTGGTGTTCATCCCGATTACAGAAGACGGGCAGCTTGACATGGAAGAAGCCCGCAAGCTCATTTCTTCCAAAACGAAAATTGTTGCCGTGACCTTGATGTCGAATGTGCTCGGCACAATCAACCCGGTCAAAGAACTTGCCAAACTGGCGCACGAGAAAGGCGCCGTCATCCTTGTAGACGGTGCACAGGGCGTGCCGCATGTGAAAACATCCGTGCGCGATCTGGACGTAGATTTCCTGGTTTTTTCAATGCACAAAATGCTTGGACCTACCGGCGTCGGCATTCTCTACGGCAAGACCGAATTGCTCGAAGCGATGCCGCCATTTCAATCAGGCGGTCATATGATAACCAGCGTCTGGAGAGATAAAGCCACCTGGACTGAATTGCCCTGGAAGTTCGAAGCAGGCACCTCCAACATTGCCGACGTCATCGCATCCGGCAAAGCGATTGAATATTTGACTGCGCTCGGCATGGATAACGTGCGTGAGCACGAAATCGAAATTACGAAGTACGCGCTGAAAAAGCTGAACGAGCTTGGCGACATCACAATATTCGGGCCGAAAGATGCCACTCTGCGTGGTGGCGTAATCTCATTCAACGTCGATGCAATTCATGCGCATGACATTGGACAAATTTGCGCCGACGCAGCCATTGCAGTCAGAGCCGGACATCACTGCTGCCAGCCTCTGATGCGGGATTTGAACGTCATGGGCACAGCCCGGGCGAGCTTCTACATCTACAACACGAAGGATGAAGTAGACTTGCTCTTTGAAGCGTTGAAGGAAGCAGATAAGGTGTTAGGTCATGTCGCTTGCAGATGATCTCTATCGCGAGACCATTCTCGATCACTACCATAATCCCCGCAATCACGGGACTATTGAGCATCCGACCGCCCAAGTCGAGGGCGTAAATCCGCTTTGCGGCGACGAGCTGACGCTCTATTTGACAGTCAAAGACGGCAAGGTCGAAGACGTCAAACTGACGGCGAAAGGCTGCTCTATAAACACAGCGTCTGGCTCGATGATGTCCGAATTGCTGCTCGGTAAAAGTGTCGAGGAAGCCAATGAAATCGTCGAGCTCTTCAAAAAGATGATGCTGGATAAAAAGGAAGAAGTCGAGCTGCCTGAAGACCTTGAAGACCTGGAAGCTTTGCGCGGCGTCAAAAAGTATCCGGTGCGAATCAAATGTGCCCTGCTTCCGTGGAATACCATGCTGGAAGGACTTGGCAACGCGCTCAAATCCCCCTCGATTGACTGAAAACCGAACCGTTAACGGTTCAGTTTCAAAAACCTGAATAGAGTCCCGAAATCCCCGCCCAGTAGGAGATACAAAAATGTCCTCGTTGCAAGAAGATGTAGTGCAAGAAAATCTGAGGACGGTTGTGGACCCGGAATTGGGGGTCAACATCGTCGACCTCGGACTTATATATGGAATACAGGTAGAGGGCTCGGATGTTACGGTAAAGCTGACACTAACCAGTCCGGCGTGCCCAATGGGCGCAGTAATTCAATCTCAGGCTCATATGGCGGTAAAAAAACTGCCGTGGGTTGAAAACGTAAAGGTCAACCTGGTCTGGACGCCTCGCTGGGATCCAAGAACCATGGCCAGCGAAGACGCCAAGATGCAGTTGGGCATTCTATAGACTGCACTCGTTGGATTACAAAGCATAGATATTCAGAGATTCAACTTTTATAGACAACCCTTCAGGAATCGCTCAAGATTCATGAAACTGTTTTACAGTGCAAGTAAACTGGACCTTCAGATTGATGCCTGCAAAGTGGAACTGGGGATACTTGTCTAGCTGATGCCAAAACCCGTACTGCACGATCATGACGGACACGTCGATGATATTTTGAGCGCCGTCCTGCTCTGGATGGCGCCGGAAATCGATTTACAGGCTATTGGTATCACCAATGGTGACTGCTTCGCCGACCAGGCATACAGCGCTATGGTCAAAATTGCCACCTATCTCCAACTGGAAGGCGCTGAAATTGCAGTAACCGAAGACGCGGTGCCCAACCCATTTCCCGACAATTGGCGCAAAGAAAGTTTTATCATCAATGAACTGCCTCTGTTCAGCGAAATTGAAATGCGCCGGTCATACCAGCAAAAGCAAGGTCGCAAAATCGAATCTGTTTTTTACGACTGCCTCAACAACACCAAAACACCGATGACGATCGTCACGACAGGACCGCTGACGAATGTCGCACCATTGCTCAAAGATAATCCAGATTTCAAAGGCAAAGTAGAGGAACTGGTGATCATGGGTGGTGCCTTCAACGTGCCGGGCAACGTCCAAGAAGAAGGACATGACGGCAGCGCCGAATGGAATATTTATGCCGACCCGGAAGCATTCAAAACAACGCTCGACAGCAAAGTTCCGATCAAACTTATTCCGCTCGATGTGACGAATCAGTTACCCGTCACCAAAGAATTTTTAGGTCTTCTTGATGAATTTTCCGATCGTTCTCGCGGTTGCACCCTAGCCCTCAGACTTTGGTCGCTGGTGAAAGGCTTCGAATACTATTTTTGGGATACGCTCACTGCTGCAGCGACAATTAAACCGGATCTCTATACGTTCAAAGAGATGCGCATCGACGTTGCAACTCAAGGCAAAAGCATGGGCAGAACTTCCACTTCGTTATTCGGCGGGCGAAAAGTTCACGTCGCAACCAGCGTTGACAAAGAAGGTTTTGAATCCCTTCTTCTTTCAATTTTCAAAACCAGATAGCGCTCCCGCCCCAAAATCCGCAAACGCTCGAATCACCGAAGGTGAGCCAGGAAAGCCATTCCCGGTTCCCTTGATTTAACGTATTCGAAGAATATTAATGTTGGAACTAACGCGGGACATCTCCGTCAAACTACAAGCACGGCAGACAAGGCGCCGCTTAGCCAAACCGTCACAGCAGAAGAAACTTACAACCATATATTCACATGCACAAAGAACTCGACGTTTTTGGGTTTTGTGGAGATACCTATGTTTAATATTGATGATACTGAGAAGCAACCAACTGATTACGACAACGTAAAACAATACATACAGCCAAGCGGCTACTTGCTTGTGCTGGATGTCGAAACCCTGAGAATTAAGCTTGCAAGTGCAAATTTCTCGCGGCTCGTTGTGGGTGGTGCTAAAACTATCATCGGTCATTCATTCGACAGTTTGTTCGGAGCGCCCATTGCTGCCAATCTGAAACGGCGAGTCAATAAGGAAGGTCGCGCACTGATGCTAATCTCGGGCGATTTCGCGCTCTTCGGTCCTCGCAAATTCAACTGTCTTGTACAAACAGTCGAGAATAAAATCATTGTCGAGATGGAAGAGAGCCTGGATGCTTCGGAGCCGACGGCCGAGCAGACCGCCACACTTACCGAAGCGGTTGCCGCCTTCGGTAAAGCGGAAGATCTCACCGCACTCATTCAATTAATTCCAAGAGAAATTAAGAAGCTGACCGGCTTTGACCGCGTCATGGTATACAAACTCGACCAAGTTTTAACAGGTCAGATTGTTGCCGAAGAAGTTGCTTCCGGCATGGATTCGTACTTGAACTTTCTTTTTCCTGCTGAGGACATTTCTTTCGAAACGTGTGATGGTTATTGCCGAAACACCGTCAGAGCCATCGCCGATACAAGTTACCAGCCATCCGAAATTTTGGGACATGACAGTCCTGTAGATCTTTCGAACTGCTCTCTTGCCACCGTGTCGGCAAAGCATTTGGAATATTTGCAGCAGAATGATATCGCCGCTTGTATCAGCATATCAATAGTGTGCAATGACAGGCTGTGGGGACTTATTGTCGGCCACAACCGCACGGCAAAACCAATTGCTCATTGGCTCAGATCATACTGCGAGGTTGTAGGCAAGCTGATTTCACTGCGCATCAGCGCGTACGAAGACAGCGCTGAGAGAGATTTAAAAGATAAACTGAGAAAGCTGTTCGACGGCTTGCGTGAAAATCCCAGCCGTGAAGGTTTGGAAAAATTGCTTCTCAGTAATGCTCCTACGATTCTCGAGCTGTTTGACGGCAAGGGCATGGCTATGCTGAGCAGCGGAAACATCGAAACCTATCCGATCACTCCTGCGCACGTAGACATCTCCAAATACGCTGACTGGCTGAAGACAACACACAAAAAAAATGTTTTCATCGAGGATAACCTGAGCTCTAAATTTCCATTAAAAGGCATGATCGAAACCGCCAGTGGTGTCATAACGATGTCCTTTCCATCGCACGATTTGAGTTTGCACATTTTCAGACCTGAGCTAACGCAAACATTCACATGGGCAAGCTCAATCTTCATGAACGTCGAAAAGCGGCGAAACAAGGAAACTTCGTTTGAAAAACTCCGACAGACCATCGAGAAGCACAGCGAACCATGGACTTTGAACCAGATGTTTATGGCGCAAGTATTCTTCGATTCAATGAAGTCGGTCTTGTCATCGATCGATTCGCGTGCCCTCGACACTCAATCCATCGAAACGAAACCGAATCAATTCGGTTTGAAAAATTAGGTGTTCATCTTAGGTATTTACCTTAGGTGTTCATCCATCGTACTTGGCTGCTTCTCCCGAAAGAGATGCCGCCAGGTTCGGAAAACCCTTCTCTTCCAGGTGCCTGGCCATACGCAACAGCATTTGCGGCGCATCTTTCTTCCTGCCGGTAATCTCGAGAAGCGAAGCATAGTCCAGTCCAAGCTGCGCCAGTTCCTGCGCTATAGACTGCAGCGCAACTTTGTCGCCGGACTGCTGGCTTCGAGTCATTCCCGACTCATACAATTCTTTGGCGCTTACCAAAAATGGTTCGGCCGATTTGTACTTCGCCTGCGCATTTAGTAAAACTGCTGTTTGCACCATCACTGGTGCCAATCTTATATCATCGGCGCCCAGGCGTTTTTTCAAAAATGACAGCACCACCGTGTGCGTGAACGCTCCGATGCCGTATGCAGTGCTGAACTCCTCGCCGGCAGCATAAAAGCCTTCGTAGATATGCCTGGAAAGAAACAGTACAAGTGAAGCGCCAAAATACCAGCAAAGCACCATCGCGATAAGAAGCGCAGCAATGCCAATCAACAGTATTTGAACCATCATCCTGGCAAAAGCATTTTTGCAATGCCTTTGATCATTCCGGAAACACCTGAGAATCCTACGGAATAGTCGGCGACCTCGCCGTTCGGGCGAAGGAATATCATTGTAGGAATCGGACTCACATGATACTGCTCGACAATAGATTGATTACTTTCTTCGTCCACATCAATAGTTGAAAATTCCACTTTCCCACCAAAACGCTTTTTCGCCTCAGCGATTATTGGTTCGAGGTCCTTGCAGGGCTCGCACCATTTAGCGACGAAAATGAGAACTTTGAACGTTCCCGCCAGAGGCGGCAGAGGCGGCAACCCCGGCATTCTTTGCCCCGGTCGTGCGGCTTGTCTTGCCAATATGGGACCCACGATCTCCGTAGGTAAATTCAAAAGAAGATCGTTTGCTTTGCGCGAAGTCTGTGGGTCTCTGCTGGAACGCGCAATCATAAATGCCTTGCGCACATTTTCTCTTGCTTTGAGCGGTCGACCGACTTTCATGAATGCCAAACCCAGCATTACAAATGCTTCCGGATTTTGAGGCTCGGCTGCCGTCAAATCCTCCAGCAAAGGAACTGCTTCACTGAATCGTTTGGAGGTAATAAGCTCGCGAGCCCTCAGCAACTGCGGCGAGGCGGCCGTCTGAACATTGATATGCTCATTGCTGGGCAAGTGTTTTTTGATCCACTTGTCGGTCAAATCCAACACTTCCGGTGTGAACTGTCCCTCTTCATATACAAGATGTTCGGCGCCGTTAACTAAAGCCATGATCTTGTCTTGGGTAGCCAGTTCCTCAAACAATTCCTTCGTGCCTTCGGCCTTCACGAGTTTGTCTTTTCCGCCCTGCACGATCAGTACAGGCAACCGATCGATCTTCTTTGCTCGCTCATGATTTTCATTCATGAATGCCTGGAATTGCACCAGTTCACTGGCCGACAAATTCATCTTGCCGAGCGGATCTTCAGCCCACTCTTCGCGCAGCGCCGGATCGGCGGTAGCTCGATTGACGACCGACTTCTCCACGTTGACTTTGCGATTGCCTGTCAGCAAATGCAAAAACACTTTCATGTCTGTGCGCTTGCTTTTGACCCGTTCGGCGGCAGGCACTGCGGAAATCAAACCACTCATAAGAGACGGATTTTCAGATGCGACTTCCAGTGCAATAGCGCCTCCCATCGACTCTCCCAGAAGGAAGATCGGAACTTCCGGATTAGCCATGCGCAAAACTTTCAAGGTCGATACTATATCGTTCGAGCAGTGCTTAAAGTCGCACTTCTCTCGCCCTTTTGCTTCCATCCAGGAGCCGAAGCCTCTAACATCAACTGCGTAGACGGCATATCCTCTTCTAGACATTGCCTTGCCGAATTTCTCGTAACTGCCGCTGTGCAGCCCCAGTCCATGAACGCACAACAGCACTGCCTTCGGCTTGCCCAGGGGATTCAACCAGGAAAGGCAGGGCGCCTCTGCTCGCAAATTAGAATCTTTCGAAGCTTGATCTTCTTCTTTGGATACTTTTCCATCCTTTTCAAATCTGTCGCTATCAACCTTGCCATCGGCATTGGGTCGGATAACTTCTATCGAACGATCTTGCGCATTCGTATTTGCAGTGTCAGTTTCAGTCTGATGCTTTTCCTGCTGCCGCAACAGGCGCCGCTGACGGCGGCGTTCGATAAATTTCTTGCCTGGTCTGAAAGCATTGCTTGAAGAATCTTGCGATTGGTCCTGAGCAACAACCGGCATCGCCTGTCCGATCAAAAGGAGTTGGCACAAAAGCAGGCAAAAAAATCTGCTTTCAATTTTTCTGTGGAGACTTCGTTCTATTGATTTCACAACGCACCTGAATCGAATCGGACACCAGGTGAATTATATAACTCATGGTTTCCCCTCCTTGACTTCAAGCCTGCCCGCCGCTACCCTTCAAGCAAGCCCGAAAGGGACCTTACCAACAATCGAAGATTGAGACGATATGGGAAACAATGACATATCACCGCCCGGTCCTGAGCCCGGCTCGACTACCGGCGTGCGGGCAAAATTACGCGCCGCCCGGCAGAAAGTCCAGGCATTTCAGGACAAAATCCGCCCATATCAAAAGACGATCAACAAAATACGCATTGTTCTCTATGCAATCGCCATTCCCTGGGCGGTTTTCATAGCCGTAAAGTCATTGCCGTATTACGCCGCAATCGGCAAGGGCGAGTCCTATTTCAAACAGGGGCTATATGATGAGGCGGAAAAAGATTTTCTCTATTGCTACGAGCAATGCAAGGCGGAGAGCGACAGCGACCCTCGCCTGGCGCGCGTCTTGAACAATCTTGGCGTGCTTTATCGAGGCACAGGGCGCTATCGATTGGCCGAGCCGTACATCAAAGAAACAGTCGAGATAGTCGAGAAGCATTCGAAAAAACGCGAAGAATTGCCTGTGAGTTTGAGCAATCAGGGAGCTTTGTATAGCGACGAAGGTAGATACGCTGACGCTGAAACTGTCTACAGAAGAGCGATTCAGGTCTGGAAAGACAAAGTCAAAAAAGAGAGCGACACAAAACTCGCAATGATCTATAACGGCATGACACGCGCGCTTCGCGAGCAAGGCAAGCTGGAAGAATCGATGCAAGCGGGTAAAACCGCACTGCAAATGATGGAAAAAGAATCCGGCAAAGACTCCTTAAGCAGCGCGCCAATACTGGAAAATGTCGGCAAAACCTCGCAGCGCATGGGTGATTTCAAAGCCGCAGAAAAATATTTCACGGATGCGCTTGCCATCGATCGCAAAGCGCATGGAGCAAAACATCCTGATGTTGCATCAGACGAATGCTCGATGGGCAGGCTTTTGACAGAGGAAGGAAAACTAAAAGAGGCGCGTGCGTTTCTCGAAAGTTCACTCTCTACACGCAAGAGTTTTTTCCACAGTGGACATCCTACAATCTCCAAAACAGTTTCCTCACTCGGTCAGCTTGCGATTAAAGAGGGCGACCGCGACAAGGCTGTTTCTTTGCTGGCGCAAGCATTGAAGGCTCAAACCAAAATCCTCGGAGAGCAGCATCCTGATACTCTTGAAACAGCAAACGCGCTAAAGCTAGCCGAAAGCATGCAAGCAATGAAAATGAGCAAGACTCTTCAGTCAAAAACGGAAAAATGATCGAATATCTCGATTTTGCCGCTCGAGTTGATGCCCGAGTTGATACCCACGCTAGTAATGGATTAGCGGGTGAGAAACTGCGGATCTGGCGGCAACTCACTCTGCACAACGGGCGCCCAATCAGCATCTACGCATGCGGCGAAAGAGGCATGCTCGGTAGTCTGTATGTGCACTTTTTCCTCACCTACATAAAGTCGGCATCGCCTCATGATTTCGAGCGCTTCTCCGCCGATTGTCTCGAATATGCGCTGAAGGCAAATCCGGTTCCGCTAGCAAAACAGCTTGTTTCAAGCTGTCTGATTCTGCCGTGTATTGCCACACACACAACATTCCGTGAGCTTGTTTCGGCGGCAGAAAGTGTGGAAAAACTGACAATGGCGGAAAGCAAGAGCAAAGCCGGTTCGCAGAAGAACAGTTTTCTTCAAACCGCTTTCATGCCTTGCCTGCTCAATCTGACCACGCACAAATCGTTTCACTCCGGCGCGCAGCAAGGTTTGACAGATACGCTCTTCAAGGCAGGCGAAGATTTCCTGGTCAAAAACGTCGTGGCCGCTAACGCTCCGCCCGAAATAGACCATCACCACAGATAACAATTGTTTCAGAAAAGTCCTATCAATAAGAAGAAATTGCTTACGTTGACAGGAACAGCAGTCGCGCGCGGTTATTATCTAGTCATACGAGGTGTGCACCGGGCGTACACCCACAGGCTCAATCCCAGGTCCACGACTAGGATAGGTGACAGTTATGATTGGCGCGAAAACTGAAGCGATTACTCCAGAGGTTGTAAACAACGCACTTAGATCGGTCATGGACCCAGATCTCCATACCGATATCGTTACCCTGGGGATGATCTCCGACATCAAGATCGAAGGCGGCAAGGTCTTCTTCAAACTGACTTTGACCACACCGGCTTGCCCGGTAAAAGAAAAGTTGGAGACGGAAGCCAAAGAAGCCGTCGCTAAAATTCCAGGCGTCACCGAAGTTGAGATGGAATCAGGCGCGGCTGTCGCCGGACAGAGAAGATTGCCGGGCGGCAAAGAGCCGGTAGAAGGCATACGCCAAATCATCGCCGTCACATCGGGCAAAGGTGGAGTCGGCAAAACCACTGTATCCGTGAACCTCGCCATCGCGCTCGCTCACCTCGGCGCCAAAGTCGGTTTGCTCGACGCAGACATCACCGGACCCAACGTCCCGCTCATGATGGGCGTTGATGACTACCAGCCGGTTGCCAAAGACAACAGAATTCTTCCTACTGAAAATTACGGCGTCAAAGTCATCTCGATGGCATTTTTCGTCAACAAAGAAACACCGATCATCTGGCGCGGACCGATGCTCGACAAAGCCATTCGCCAATTCCTGCGCGATGTGCAGTGGGACGAACTGGATTATCTCATCGTCGACATGCCCCCAGGCACTGGCGATGCGCAGTTGACCCTGGTGCAAGCGACACAACTTTCCGGCGGCGTGATTGTCACAACACCGCAAGAAGTGGCGTTGCTCGACGGACAAAAGGGACTGGCAATGTTCCAGCAAATGGACGTGCCGGTGCTCGGCTTCGTTGAGAACATGAGTTACTTCCAACCGCCGGGCTCCAGCGAGCGCTTCGAAATCTTCGGACACGGCGGCGGCAAGCGCGTTGCCGAAGAAGCGGGCGTTCCTTTCCTAGGAGAAATTCCTTTGGACACAGCCATTCGCGAAGGCGGAGATCAAGGCGCTCCGATTACAGCAACGAATCCGGACAGCCCAGTATCCAAAGCGTTTATCGAAATTGCTAAACAAGTCGCCGCGCAAGTCAGCATCCACTCGCTGACACCGGCGTAACCACAGGCGATGCAAGGTTTTCTAGAACCTCTCGATGACAGCAATACTCCGGGCGCAAAGGCAATTGCGGCGTTCTGGCGCGAGCTTGAAGTTTCTCATGTCCAACTGGATCATCCGGCTGTCGGGCTCTTGCTCATGGAGTTGGTCGAAACGCACGAGAAAATTGCCTTCGCTTGTTTTGAACTCTCGGATCATCCCGTGCTCAATTGGTTCGGCTCCAGAAATCGCTTGGACGAATTCGACTTCTTTCGCAAATTGCTGGTGCATCCGACAATTTCAGAAGTTTTGCCTGGGCTCGAAATTCCGAAACGAATAAAGGAATTGGAAGTTGGCTGGGGAACATCCTTCACATTGGATGGAACACTCGCGCAAATAATGGTGAACGGCGGCTCGCAATGCGCATTCAGCGGATCTGACAGCGAAGCCAAAGAAATCGGACTCAACTTTTGCGAAGCATTGTTCGAAGGTCGCTATTCGGAGAATCTTGTATACGACACATTCGACAAGTGGACACCGTGGTTTTCCGGAAATCAGAACTACGATCACACTTGGTTCGGCGTGGACAAACGACTGAGCCGCTTTTGGTTACTCGCCATCACTGATGATGACGAGTAGAGCGGGTTTTAGAGGGCGCAACATTCACGACTCTCTAGAGTTCTAAAACTCAAAAATGTTAGGTCGAAGTGGTGAAAACCGGCTTTGCGTTAACAACTCCAACTACTATATTAGATTTGGAGGATGCCCATGAAGTGCCTTGAACCAAATGAGCAAGAACGCAAATATTTTTCTGGTCTGGGGACGCACAAGATTAGGATGCATCCATTCGGAACCAAATTGTCCTGGACGTTGATGTGCTTATCTTTTGGTACTTGCGCACAACCACTCCTGTTAGGTCCACTTCAGATACCTGAGTTTTTATACTTAGCGCCGTTTCCTATCTCGCTATTCGTTTTCATTACTTGGACATTCAGTCCATGCTGTTGTGCGTCTTCTCATTTGCTGAATAGAAGAGGGCGCAATCTCGTCAATAAAAAAATTGGATATTGGGTCCGCCAGTTCATAGTTAGGTTCGCGTTTCTTTCGTTATTTTTTTTCACACCAGGAATTGCGCTTCTCCTTGCCTTCGGGGAAAAGGCAGTAGATGTTTACCTCTACTTTCTCAGTGTGACTACCTCAATCTATGCACTTTGCATATTCGTGTTTGAGAAACGTGAATTTTCTCCTGAGTATTTGGTGGTTGAAGATCACTGGAAATGCGCTGATGAAAGCGACCTTTGCGAAGAAAATTTGCAAAAACTCGTATCTTTGCTGATAGATGCTGGCAGGTTTGACGACGCTGAAATTTACTCAAAGAAGCTGCTTGCCATGGCCGAAGCTGGTCGACCCGGTCTATGCTCCTAAGTCCCAAGAAAAGTTCCTGTGCAATCATTTGGACGCTTTTAGTTCTGCAAGAATTTCTCGCAGCATCGAATTTGTTTCTTCGGACGAACCTTGAACTTGGCGCAGAATCTGTTGGTGCAACCCAGTGATTGCACGAAACATGAACATAAATCCAATAAACAGAAATATTGGAATAAGAAAGCTGGTGACAAGCTGAAATTGAAATTCCATTTTTCAACTCCTGAACTAGTACTACCGTTATACAAGACCCAAAAGCAAAGAATCACGTCACGTCCATTCAACAGCCCATGGGCTTGGAATCAGCGCCAGTCCTCGTCAGCTCTCCTGCTAAATGCGCGGGTTAACAGTACTGTAAGCCCAGCAGCCAGCACAGCCGGTATCAATCCGCAAATAAGCAAGATCTCGATGTTGCTGGAATCAAATACGCCCTTAGGCCCATCAGACGGCGCGATGAGCAAGTACCAACCGAGTGTAGAGCCGGCAAGAAATCCCACCAATGCGGATACCAACGCTGCTATGAGTTCGCCGGTATTTTTCATCTCAAAAATTGAGTCTTCATCGCCGTTGCACCAAAATCCTTCCTCCGTTATACAGGATCTGAGAAATGCAATACTGGTTTTATGGAAGTTGTGGAAGAACAAAAACCAATTGACTTAGTGACCGTTCCATTGATTTCACTGGCAGTGATCGCTGGATGCACAGTTTTGATTTGGTTTATGACCTTTGGAGTTCGTATCCCAGCAATTGTCGAATTGCAAGAAACACTAGTCCCGCCGACTGGCAGCTATCAGCTTCGGAACTTAGTAAGGCTAACAAATTTTGTTGTGGTTGGGCTTTTAGCAGTAGCTGTTCCGACTACGTTTGTTTTGCTCCTGCAAAAGCGCCTGCCTGACGACCTGATACGCGGCAATTCTGATGCAGTTTGGTACTTCGCAACAAAATGCCTCATTTTCACTGTGGCTGTCTTTCTGTGGTCGCTTCTTCTAGGCGACTTACGGATACCGGGAGGTGAATTAAGACAGAGCTTTTATGCATTTGAGTATCAGGCAGATCCTGATGGACAAATTGAATATCACTATTCGTGGTTGTGGTATTTCGGCGGCTACTTAGCTATTGGTGCGATCTTTCTTTTCGTCAGACGTCTAAGAACACTTTGTCTGTGCACACTCGCCTTTGGCCTGGTTTACTGGTTCGGCATTCCCGCTTTTATAGAAGAAGCGAATAAGCGCTCAAGATTTGACCAAGTAGCCTGGCAAAATGCAAATCCTCAATTGGCCAATACTCGCGTGTCCATGGCACTGACAGTTACCAAAGAACTGGAGGAGAAAAGCAAAGGACAGGTCAAACAATTGCTCGGAGCGCCTGATCGAAGCGAGAAAAATCGCGATTATCGTGAACATTGGTTCTACTATTTAGGTACTTTGAATACCAGCAGTGGGGCACAGCCTCTATATCTCTGCATCGAATTGTATGGTGACAAAGTTGTAGTGTCGCGTTTGAGCAATAAAGATAAGTGGGTCGTGATCGGCGGGTTTCTCTAAGCGACACTTGCACCCTGATCTGAATTCGCTATGATATTGCCGGTAGAGGCATTATCTGCCGTGAACAAAACCTATCAAAAAGTAGATCGACTCTATATACGGTGCATGTTAGAAAGTCTAGAAATCAAAGATTTTGCTCTTATTGAACAGATCAAAATCGATTGGAAAAACGGCCTGAACATCCTCACAGGCGAGACGGGCGCCGGAAAATCCATCGTCATGGATGCACTGAGTGCGGTGCTGGGCGGCAAAGTCGGACCGCAGTTTATTCGTATCGGCGCCGAGCGATCGAAAATCGAAGCCACATTTCAACCGACACCACGGGTGGAAGCATGGTTGAAGCGCGAGGAACTCGTCGACGAAGATTCCATGACCCTCGTCGTCAGCCGTGAAATTACAAAAACCGGCTCCAAAGTCAGAATCAACGGCACCATTGTCAACCATTCGCACTTGCAGGAACTGCGTTCGCTTCTCATCACTGTTCATGCTCAGCATGAAGCGAGAACATTGATGTCGCCGCAATCTCAGTTGGAGATGCTGGACAGCCTCGGCAACGATATTCATCGAAAAATGATCGATGAGGTTCGGACGATATATGCGCAGAGAAAAGAATTGCTTGCCGAACTTTCCGAACTGGAGATTTCGGAGCAAGAAAGAACTCGGCGTTTGGATTTTGCAACGTTTCAATTGGAAGAATTGAGCGAGGCGAATTTAACCGATGCAGAAGAAGACGAGCGCCTATCGCAGGACCACAACAAGCTCGCTCATGCCAGAGTTTTAGAAGAATCCGTTAGCACCGCCCGTGGTTTACTCAACGGCGAAGGTGATTCTGAAGAAGCAAATGGAAAGTCAACCATCGACAGCCTGCAAGAAGCTCTGGCGTATTTAGAAAAAGCCGAGCGCTATGACTCGACGCTGCAAGCACTGACTGAGCCTTTGAAAACCAGCCTCTTTCACCTGGAGGAAGCGATTGCCGAGTTGCGCCGCTACCGCGACAGCCTGGACATCGACCCGGAAACTTTGAACGAGATCGAAAATCGTCTGTCCATTCTCACCGGCATCAAAAAGAAATACGGACCGACGCTTTCTGCGGCAATCGAAACTCGCGACTCATTGGCAGTGGAAATTGACAATCTTACCCGCTCCAGCGAGAAGATCGAGGAGATAAAAGCAGAAGCGGATGGACTTTATCAGCGCCTGATTAAACAATCGGAATCACTTTCCACATCCCGCAAGAAGCTGGCTTCAGATCTGGCGTCGAAAGTAGAAAAGGAGCTGAGAGACCTCGGCATGGAGCGCGCGTCATTCCAGATCGCGGTTGAAAAGTTGGCGGAGCCATCCGGTTCAGGCATCGATCGGCTGGAGTTTTTAATCGCGCCCAACCCCGGACAGCCTGCTCAATCACTCGCTAAAATCGCCTCCGGCGGCGAGTTGTCGCGCATCATGCTGGCAGTGAAGTCTATTTTCGCCCGCGGCGATTATGTGCCGACTGTAATCTTCGACGAAATCGACACGGGTATGAGCGGTAAGGCGCTGCAAGCCGTAAGAGACAAGCTGAGCTTGCTTTCCAAGTCGCACCAGATCCTCTGCATCACTCACCAGCCCATCATTGCTGCCGTCGCCGACAATCATATCGAAGTGGCAAAACAGCAGACAGCCAAGGAAACAACCGTCAGCGTGCGGGCTTTGGCGGGAGACGAGCGCTTGAAGCAACTGGCGCAAATGGCGTCCGGAGAGGGAGATACTAAGGCGGCTCTCGATTTTGCCCGTGCTCTCGTGCAGCAAGCCGAGCAGATAAGGCAGTGAATTCCTGTCGGACAGCCACCTGTGGCGGTTCGACAAACAAATCCGAAACGGGCCGGGCGATGCATGGCATTGCCCCTGCGCCGGGCGAAAACCTTGAACTGCATCACCTTTCAGCATGTAACCGAACTAACCCTGCGCCGTTGACACAAAGGCGCGCATTTCAATAAAATGGTCCTTCGACGCTAAGATTGGGGTGTCGCCAAGCGGTAAGGCAGCTGGTTTTGGTCCAGCCATTCCGAGGTTCGAATCCTTGCACCCCAGCTCTTACTCCTCCGCGCTGCGGGGAGTCTAGTGTCCGATTCAGGCTTACGTATTTATAAGGATTTTCTGGTCATGGTCGAGAAGATTAAGTTAGCCGTCGCTGGCCGCGAAGAAAAAACGCCGAGACAGCTTAGACGCGAAGCGATAATTCCGGCGACTCTCTATGGTCCCGGCCAACCGTCCGAAAGCGTTCAAATTGACGCAAAAGAGTTTTCACGCCTGCCGAAAGGCGCCTATTCCCACATGATTGAGCTGGATATGGGTAAAGGCAAACCGGTCAACGCGATCATCCGCAACGTACAACGCAGAGCCACTACTCATGAAGTGCTCAACGTCGAGCTCTATCGCGTAGCGCTCGACCGCAAGTTGACAGTGACCGTACCGCTGAAGTTCATCGGTGTTTCCACCGCTGTGACCATCGAAGGCGGTCAATTGATCGAAGTGTTCCAGGACGCCGAAATCGAATGCTTGCCTGGTGATATCCCGGACTTCATCGAAGCCGATGTTTCGTTGATCACCGAAATCGATCAAGGTTTGCACTTCTCCGATTTGAAGATCTCCGACAATATCAAAATCCTCAATCCGGAAGACGAAGTTGTTGCTCGTGTCGTCGCCAAGAAATCGGGCGGCGAAGAAGCACCGGCAGCAGCAGCTGCTGCAGAAGCCGCGCCGGCAGCCAAAGAAGAAGCAGCAGCAACAGCCTAGTTTCTTCGAAACAAACGAATTCGAAAAACGCACTGCTCGATCGGTGCGTTTTTTATTGCTGATCGTCTGAGAAAATTGGTTATGAGCGTAAGACTTTTAGTCTTCTTGCACAGCGGTTGCAGTGCGCGAACCGGCATCGCCTGAATCGGCAGCACGAGCCTCTTTAGGCTGCTCCCTTTCCCGAGTCGTCTGGTCCTTCTCCTTCTGGCTCGCGTCCTTTTGATCTTTCTGACTCTCCAGCCTCGCCAGCTCGGCGGTTCTTTTTTTTTCCGTGTCGCTCTTGCCCGTCTTCTCATCAGCAATGGGAAGGCGCACAGTAAAAGTCGAACCCTTATTCAATTCACTCTCGAGATCGATACTGCCACCATGCGCCTTGATGATGGTCAGTGCGATCGCCAGTCCAAGACCGGTACCGCCACCGTAGATGCGGCTCTTAACGCGCGAACGTTCGACTCTGTAAAAGCGATCGAAGATGCGTTGCTGATCTGCAGGCGCGATACCAATTCCGGTATCAATCACGCGCACGATTGCCTGATTGTTGCTCATGCGCAAAGTGACGGTAACCTTGCCGCCGGCTTGAGTAGCTTTGATTGCGTTGTTGGTGAGGTTGAGAAAAACTTGTTTGAGCCGGTCGCTATCAGCAAACAGAAAAATAGGCTGGCTGGGCATGATGAATTGAATTTCGATCTGCTCAGGTGCAATTACAGTCACCGTATCTTCTACCGAAGCAAGAACATCGCGCGCATCGATCACTTCTTGTTGATTGATAATCGCTTGTCCGGCATCAGCACGAGCCAATTGCAGCAAGTCTGATACAAGGCGGATCAAGCGACCTGATTCATCTGAAATCGTTTGCAATGCTTCTGCCAGCAAATGACCATCGATGCTCTGTCCGCGCCGCAAGAGCAGTTTGGTGTACCCCTGAATGGATGTGAGCGGCGTGCGCAATTCATGGCTGGCGTCTGCGACGAATTGACATTGAATATTGAGCGATTCTTCTAAACGATTGAGCAGTTTGTTGAACGATTTGCGCAACTCGGCAGTTTCGAGCAATTCATTCGGCTCCACTTCCAACCGTTGCCGAATGTCCATGTTGGCGAGTTTGGTCGTCGCCTGCAGCAATTGGCGAAGAGGAATCAAAATGATTCCGGAGAGAAACCAATTGATGACGATGATGATTGGAATGAGGGGCAGATACCAGAGAATGTCGCTAAAACGCGCTCCGCTCGTGCCTACAACGATCAGATGGCAGATAACCACTGGCACGACGCTGGACAAAGACATAACGAGCGTCATTCGCGCCCGCATTGATTTTGTCCATTCTGCCTTCAACATATGGGAATCCCTCGGAGGGCAATTTTACCCCGACCGTTGTCAAAATTGGCTGTTTTAGCCAGTTAGAAGCGGTTCAACGTTTCAATATGCCCAAAAACTGCTCGTGGACAAGCCCATTCGAGATGAGACAGCTTCCTGTGTAAATGGACTTACCGCCGTCCAGGTCAGAGAAAGCGCCGCCCGCTTCCTCGACGATGATTTTCATGGGAGCGAGATCCCAGGGTTTCAAACCAACCTCGAGATGCGCTTCGGCCTTGCCTTCGAAAACATGAGCAAATCCCAGATAGTCTCCAAAGCCCCTCTGGCGCACGGTTTCCTTCACGAGCCTGGAAAATTGGTCCCATAGACCATGCTTCTGGACCCGGTTCAAGGCGCCGAAATTGAACTGCGAGTTTTTCATCTCAGAAATTTCCGAGACTTTGATTTTTTTGCCGTTTCTAAAAGCCCCGCCGCCTTTTTCCGCCCAAAAAATCTCGTCAACCGCCGGATTGCAGACTACGCCAAGAACTATCTCGCCATTGTTTTCAAGCGCCAGCAATATTGAAAAGATCGGAACGGCGCGCGCGTAGTTATAAGTACCGTCAATCGGATCGATTATCCAACGCCGGCCGTTCGTAAGGGGCGAGTCATCGCCACCTTCTTCCTCTCCCAGAATTGCATCGGCGGGAAATTCAGCAGCGATGGATTCACGAATCAGGCGCTCTGATTTTTTATCAGCCAATGTAACCGGCGTCCCGTCGGATTTTTCCTCGACCTCGATATTGCGGTCGAAAAATTCCATGACAACAGAACCGGCTCGATGACACACGCCGAGCGCAAAGCGAAGTTCTTTCGAACCGGCGCCTTCAGGCAGATAACTCAGTGGATCGCGCATCTTGACATCAAACCAAACGCAGGAAGGGCGCTCATTTCCAGTGATTTGAGCGCCCCATCGCTTGACAAATTCCTATAGCTAAGCTGAAACTCCCGTCAGCATTGACTGCCGGGAGTTCCTGTAGATCAGATCTAAGCGAGTAGAGAGAATCTTTTCGTTCTTAGAACAAGTATTGGTAGATTCCACGTGCACCACGGTACACGCCGACACCAATATCACGTACGTCGATCGCTGTTCCCTTTACCACGCGCTCCCAGAGGAAGCCCTTTTGTCGCTCAGCATAAGCAAGTCTCATGTCTTGCTCGATATTCTTTTCTTCAACAGCGCGCATTCTAGCTTCGAGGCTATCTACGCGAGCCTTCAAGTGGTTGAGTTCACCACGGAACTCTTCCAACAAGGCAGCAAATTTTTCCAAATCCGCTTTGTCAGCTTTGAGTGCAAGCCTTTCGGTAATGCACTGCTCGTATTTATAAAGCGCCGCAGCCAATTCAAAACGTGTGGTGGATTTTTGTCCACGATAAGTTCTGTCGGGATAACCAACGAGGATGTGGCAAGGGCTGTTTACGAGCTCCTTGAGAGCATTGTATGCCCATTCATTTCCAACAACATCAGTCAGTTCGCTGACATTACTAGCACCCTGCGCATAAGCAGCAGACGTATTGACTAAGGTGCTCGCACTTACGGCAACTAATGCGGTAAGTAAGGTTGCAAACCCCTTCTTCATAGTAGTAATCACTCCTTCGCAATGACCTGAATCTAACGAAAGCCATCATAGCCTAGATATTCCAGTCAGTAGTAGTAGCAAAACGTGCATTTTGAAACACAGGTACAAAGTGTCTGCGAAAAACCAGGGCCGGTGCAGAAAATCGACAGCTTAAAAAACGCTAATATTTTAAGATAAGGGCACCAAAAATATATCGGTTAGAAATCCCGAGATGCAGGGCACGCCTTAGTTCCTGGCAACCAATTATCAAGAACTCGAGCGTTCCCGCGGTATCGAAGTTTTTATCGGACTCTGCGTTTTGCGCGGGCGCTACTATATATGGTGCGCCCCGCCGGTGGTATCAAATACGAAGGCATGAGGACGATCAATCGCGATTGCGGCATCGTTATAATGGATGGCTGTAGCACCTTATAAAATCGCTCAGAAGCTCGCCATTATGGAATTACGCATAGCCCACCTTTACGCCCGTTTCCTCAACATTTATGGGGATCGAGGCAATATCATCGCGCTCACCCAAAGAGCCAAGTGGCGCAATATCGACGTGAAGATCAGTGCAATCGGGCTGGAGCAAGAAGCCGATCCGGAATATTTCGACCTTTACTTTATCGGCGGCGGACAAGACAAACAGCAGCAAATCATTGCTCAGGATCTAGTCAAGCGCGCGAAGCAATTGAAGCAAGCTGCAGACAACGGCGCTGCCTTCCTCACAATATGCGGTGGTTATCAGCTTCTTGGCCATTACTACAAGCCGCACGACGGCGACGAGTTGAAAGGCATCTCCCTCATCGACGCCCACACTGTCGCGGGCGATCGCCGCATGATCGGCAATGTTCTCATCAAGCGAGCGGATGAATCCACACTGGTCGGATTTGAAAACCACAGCGGCAAAACATATCTTGGCAAAGACGTGCAGGCATTAGGCAAAGTCGTAGTCGGCAATGGCAACAACGGCGAGGACGGTGGCGAAGGCGCCCAGAGCGGCAAAATCTACGGAACCTATTTGCATGGATCGCTGCTGCCGAAAAATCCGCAATTCTGCGACATGCTCATTTTGCAGGCTTTGACCCGCCGCTACGGAGACATTCACCTCGCTCCCCTGGATGACACTCTGGAGAACCAAGCCCACAAGCGGGCTCTTTCGCTCCCAGCCTGATCCGCATATGCGCAAACCGAGGTCTGGCAAAGGAAAAGTACTTGCCAGTCGGACATTAAATCTGTTACATTAAATTGTAAAGTAGCAACTTTTATTAGATCAATTACTGATCTATAGTGCACCTACAAAACACTTACTAGGCGGACTTTTTATGAATAGGCATTCCAGGCAGCCGAGAGGCGCCGCAAAAGACGCACAGGCTCAAGTCAAGGTATCGGCCATTTCCCGGTCGACAGCCCGCTTGGCCGGTACATATCTCCTGCTCAGCGCACTGGCGTTGAGCCTCCTATCCGCTTTGAGCCAACTCTCCCACCTCTAGAGTCAGGCACAGAGCCGAAAAACATAGAAGCCGAACTACCTATCTTCCACCCCAGGTACCCGCTCCTAATGGACCTTACTAAGAATATGAAAAAAACCCTCCTGACTGCCGCAGCGGCATTGTTCTGCGCGGCTATCGTTTCTCCATCCTTCGCTCAGAACAGCAGCTATAACTTCCACTATTCCAACGGTTCCGCTCGTGTCTGCAATCAGAACCAGATTGGTTTGAATGACCCGTCCGGCACCTACATCGGCTCGGGGACTTTGAGCAAAACCGCTCAAGGCTTGCAAGTGGGTGGCGCTCAGGCCAACCCTCTTCTCCCGAAAGTACCGTGGGGAGCCAATATTCAGACGCCAGGCGACAATTTCTACACGCCTCAGCGCATTGAAAAGAAAGGCGGCGCGCAGGTTCCAGTCTCAAAATGGGGCGCCAACGTCTCACAACCCGGCGACCAGATTCGCTCCGACCTCGGTCACCAGGCTGCCCAATATTACGTGCCTGGAACGGTCTTGCAGCGCGGCGGCTATCGCAGCGGCAGCAACGGACCTAAACTGACCCCATACATTCCCGGTCGCAACGGTATGGCATCCTACGGCGACGACACCGCCAACGGCGCCGGCTCTGCCACCTCAGGCGGCAAGTTTTAGCCGCAGCAACCGTATCCATAAATAGAGTACAGAGGCAGGCCAAAACGGTCTGACATCTTTTGCTACACTTATTGCCCGGCGTGCACGCGAGCAGGCGGTCTCTTTGACTGTCGCTATTCGCTATTGCACGCTGCTGTCAGTTCGCTGAGCGGTCAAACAACAACCAAATAAATAGGATCTGTGAGCTCATGAAAAAAATCGTGGTTCTGGGCGGCGCCGGAGCAATGGGACAAGTAATCGTGCGCGACCTTGCTGAATTCAGTAATTATGACGCGATTGTCATTGCCGATTTCAACAAAGAGAAAGCAGAAGAGCTCAAAAACAGCCTGAAGAGCAAGAAGCTGGAAGCAGCCTTCACCGATTTGAAGAACCCGCAATCGCTCGCTGAAATTCTCAAAGACGCCTATCTTGTCATCAACTCGACACCCTATTATTTCAATGTGGATGTGATGAAAGCAGCCCTGGCCGCCAGTTGCCATTACATGGACCTGGGCGGATTGTTTCACGTCACCAAACAGCAATTAGAGCTCAATGATGAGTTCAGAACAAAAGGTCTGGCCGCCATTCTGGGTATGGGAGCCGCACCCGGCATGACGAACATCATGGCAGCAGCAGGCGCCGGTGAACTCGACGAAGTCAAATCGATCGATATTACCGTGGGCTGCATCGACTTCGTTACCACCGATCATCCGCTCCAGCCGCCGTACGCCATCGACACGATTCTCGATGAATACACCAAAGAGCCGATGGTTTTTGAAGACGGTGAATATCGTGCCAAACCACCGATGTCGGGAGAAAAACTCGTTCAATTGCCGGAGCCGGTGGGCGCCTGCAAAGCGATTCTTACTCTGCACTCCGAAGTTTTGACTCTTCCAAAAACATTCGAGCACAAAGGCTGCACGGACGTAACGTTCAGACTCGGCTTGCCGACCGAGTTTCACGATCGCTTGAAGTTGCTGGTCGATCTCGGGCTGGGCGGCAATGAAAAGATCGAAACCGCAGAAGGCAAATTCACGCCCCGCAAAGTCCTTGCTCACTTGATCGAACGTTTTCCGTCATCAAACCAAACACCTGATGATGCCGAAGTTGTGCGCGTAGAAGTGAAAGGCAAACGCAACGGACAGCCCGTCAACGTAACTTTGGAAACCACTGTTCTTGCACACAAGAAGTGGGGGCTTTCATGCGGCGCGCTCGATACCGGAGTGCCGCCGGCAATCGTTGCCGACATGCTTTTGGCAGGAACAATTATGGAGCGCGGGACGATACCACCCGAGGTGTGCGTTCCTCACAAAGAGTTTTTCCATGAACTGGCAAAGCGCACAATGGTTATGCGCAAAACGGTTGAAGAAGTTCTCGTCGAAGCGAAAACTGCAGAAGAGAAACTGATCGCCAGATAAGTCGTTCGCTAATGCAGCTTCGACTTCACGAACGGCTTAAACGCCGGCAGTTTGCTTCAGCGCTGCAAGTGTTTCGTCCAACGTTTGCGCATCGGAAATATTGAACACGTTGGCGGCGCGGTCGATTTTCTTGACCATGCCCGAGAGCGCTTTACCTGGTCCGATCTCGACAAATGTATCCACTCCTTGCGAGATCATGTACTCGATAGTTTCGCACCAGCGAACAGAACTGGGCATCTGGCGCGAGAGTTTTTCTTTCAAGGCATCGCCTTTTGTTTCCGGCTTGGCATCGACGTTTTGAACGACCGGGGAAACTGCATCTTTCACATCGATAGTTTTCACAAGAGCCTCGAATTCGTCCGCTGCGGACTTCATCAAAGGAGAGTGGAAAGCACCACCAACCGGCAATGGAATCACTTTGGCTCCGCCCGCCTTTGCGCGCGCACCGGCTTCAGCTACCGCTTCCGGGTCGCCGGAAACAACCAGTTGCTCTTTCGTGTTGAAATTGGCAACGATTACAACTTTTGGAGCACCCAAGGTGTCCGATACTTCTTTGCAAATTGCTTCCAATTTGTCGGCAGCCATGCCGATTACCGCAGACATTGCGCCCTTGGGACAGGCTTCCATCAATTGAGAACGTTTGTCGACCAACTTCACAGCCGCCTGCATGTCGAATGCACCCGCTGCATAAAGCGCGCTGAACTCGCCCAGGCTGTGACCGGCAACATAAGCCGGTTTCGGCCCGCCCTGCAATTCATAGCAACGCCATGCCACCATCGATACGGCAAGAATAGTCGGCTGAGTATTGACCGTGCGCTTCAGCTCGGTATCAGGTCCTTCGAAGCACAACTGGCTCAGCGAACGTCCGGCGATTTCGTCAATTTCGGCGAAGAGTTTTTTCGCCTCGGGAAACTTTTCAGCGAGATCTTTTCCCATGCCCACGGTTTGCGAGCCCTGTCCGGGGAAGATGCATGCCAGCTTGCTCATTGACTTTCTCCTTCTTCTCGACTTCTACTCGACTGAATTCAGTTTCCAGTTTCCTATCTATCAAATCTTCGCTTCTTTCTTTGCTGTTTTTTCATCGGCATTAATCTGCCTTTGATCCACAGCGGTCCATTTGACTATTGCCGCGCCCCAGGTCAGACCGCCGCCAAAGCCAACAAGAGCGCAAGTGGAGCCTTCCTTTATCTGTCCGCGGCGAATAGCCTGCCACATTGCCAGTGGAATCGATGCGGCAGAAGTATTACCCATCTCGCCGACATTGCTGACAATTTTTTCCGCTGCCATTCCCAGGCGCTCGGCAGCCGATTTGATAATGCGCATGTTGGCCTGGTGTGGAATCAAGAAGTCGACATCTTCAACGCCGATGCCTGCTTCTGCGCACGCGGCACGCACAGCCTCGGGCACTGCATTTACCGCGAACTCATATATAGCCCGCCCATTCATTTCTAAAAATCCGTGCGTCGCTTGAGGTGGAGTGACACCGGCATGCGGATAGGCTGAGCCGGTGTTGGGAATGTGCAGCAAGTGACCGCCGGTGCCGTCGGCGCGTAAATAAGTCCCGAGCATTTCATTCTGCTCGGTCGCTTGCAAAATAAATGCACCGGCGCCGTCACCAAAAAGAATGCAGGTGTTTCTGTCGGACCAATTGAGAAAACGCGAGTGAATGTCGACGCCAATTACAAGCGCGCATTTAAAGGTACCGGAGCCGATAAATTGCTGCGCAACGGCGAGCGCATAGACAATGCCCGTGCAAGCGGCTTCCATGTCGAAGGCGGCGGCTCGCTTGGCGCCGATTGCGCCTTGCACCATGCAGGCAGTGGAAGGATAAAGATTGTCCGGAGTGGATGTGGCGACAACAATGAGTTCGATATCTTCCGGATTGACCCCGGAAAAACCAATCGCATCTTGTGCCGCAGCAATCGCCAACTGGCTTGTCGTCTCTTCATCGGAAGCGATGCGTCTTTCCGAGATGCCTGTTCGGGTTTTGATCCACTCGTCGGATGTGTCGACTAGTTTCTCGAGATCAAAATTCGTCACTACAACTTGAGGTAATCCGGCGCCTACTCCAATCACCCGAGCGCCATGCGCAAACTTCAAGACTTGCTCCCAGCAGCAGTCATACTGAAACTGTTCTCAATCTTTTTGACGATATCGGCTGCCACCATGTCTTTAGCTACGCGGATAGCGTTCTTAATTGCAGTGTGTTTGGAGCCACCATGGGCGATGACACATACACCTTTGACGCCTACCAGAAGGGCGCCGCCGAAAACATTGTGATCGACACGGTTTTTCAAACCATCCAATGCAGGCTGAATAACCACCGCTCCCAACTTAGTGCGAGTGGACTTGAGCAATTCCTGCTTCAACATGATCTTGCACATATTGGCAATACCTTCGGCAGTCTTCAGCGCTATATTGCCGGTGAATCCATCGGTTACCGTGACGTCTACTTTGCCGAGCGGAAAATCGCGGCCTTCGACAAAGCCGATAAAATTGATATTGGACTGCTGCTTCAAAAGTTTGAGAGCGTCTTGAACAAGCTCGTTGCCTTTGGTTTCTTCCGTACCGATATTGAGAAGACCGACGGTCGGATTTTTCTTTCCGAACAAACCGGCCGATACGATCGAACCCATGACGCCGAATTGCATGAGCTGGTACGGGGTGCAGTCCACGTTGGCGCCGACATCGACAAGCAAGCATTTGCCGGTTGTCGCGGGCATGGTGCAACAAATGGCGGAACGGTCGACATTGGCGATGCGACCCAGACCCAATTGAGCAGCAACGGCAGCGGCTCCTGTCGAACCGGCAGCGACAAGACCGTCGGCTTTGCCGTCCGAAACGAGCTTGGTAGCTACAACAATTGATGAATCTTTCTTTTTGACAATTGCTCTGCCCGGCTTCTCGTCCATTGCCACGACTTCGGAAGCCGCAACAATAGATATGTCGAGCCCGGAATGGTCGTGGCGGGTGAGCTCTTTTTCAATCGCGTCAGGCGGGCCGACCAGTTGTACGGCAACTCCGTATTCGCGCGCGGCAATTACAGAACCGTGGACAACCTCGCGAGGGGCATGCTCCCCACCCATGGCGTCCACTGCAATGCGAATCATTTGCGACTCCCAGTAAACCCTGCCAACTCTCGTCTCAAACTTACTCGGTGACTACGTTGTCACGACGGCGCGCTGGGCGACCGCCATAATATCCACAGACGATGCAGATTTGGTGCGAACGCGCAGGCGCGCTGCAATTGCTGCATTTGGCGATATTGATTTCTTCTGCCTTCCAGTGAGCTCTTCTTTGATGCTGCTTCTGGTGCGACGTTTTCTTCTTTGGCTGTGCCATAGCCCTATGTGACCTCCATGCCTAGGCGGATTGAATATTATCTACGACTCTTCGCCGGAATTACCCTTTGGAAATAGAGTCTTTAAGTTCTTCCATCGTGGATCAATTGAATTTTCGTCTAATCTTTCCAAGTCGGCGCTGGAAGAAGGCGCCAAAGCCTCTTTAGAAACCTCGGAACCCCCGCCGGCGCGGGCTTCTTTCTGAGATTCCTTGTGAGGAAGCCCCGGACAATCATCGCCACAAGAGCAATATGTCGGGGTGGCCAATGTAACAGCTTGATATACAACGTCGCTGATGTCAAGGACGCCATCCTCGGGCAAGTACTCGAAAAAGTCGTCGTTTTTCAGCTCCCGCTCTTTAGTTTCGGCTCCTGCGTAGTCGGCATACTCGACCATGTTTACAAAGCGCTCATCTATGTCGACAGTGAGCGCTTGGAAATAGGGGCGCAAACAACGGTGGCAGGAGAGTTTTAAGAGCGTTTTAACCGTACCGGTGAGTTTCATGCCGGCCGCCGAGATTGATGCCGAGAGGTCGCCAACGACCGGCTTGACCGCATCCAGTCCGGCCAGATTTTCATTGAAAGAAAATTCGAGCCGCCCATAAGGCAGGTTTTTCAACTCGTCATAACTGATCTTCACGCGAATTCACCCGCATGCACTCGTTTTTCAACGGCGCAAAACTGCGTCTTGCAACGCCAATCTGTGCGTCGCAGACTCCCAAGACGATAATATTACAACAAGAAGTACGGCTCCTGCCATGTTTTCAGGAGCAAGTGAGAAAGACGGAATTATGGGTGAGAAACTTTGCCTGGCTGCACGATGGGCGATTCCTGTTGTGGGAGAGCCGGTCCACGATGCCGTAGTGGTTGTAGACGATGGTGTGATCGAGGGCGTTTTCACGCGCTCGCAATTCAACAGCAAGTACAAATCGCAAAGTATTCTCAGAGCGGAAGATTACAAAGAAGCGGTAATCATGCCCGGTTTGATCAACATGCACACGCATCTGGATTATTCCGCGCTGCGCGCCTTCGCCACAGACCTGCCGTTTTTTCAATGGATCGAAGGTCTCGTCACTCGCTCGCGCCAATGGGGCGGTGAGCGCTGGTTCCAGTCGGCGCTCTACGGCGCGCGCCTGGCTGCGTTCACCGGCACCAGCACAATAGTAGATTCGTCTTATTCCGGACAGGCAGCCAGAGCCATTGCCCATGTCGGATTAAGAGGCGTGGTCGGATTGGAGCTGTTCGGCTTGTCCGATGCCATGTCGGACAATCTGTGGAATCTCTGGCTGGAACGCTTCGAGGCGCTCAGCGAGCTGGACGATCCCGATCTCCAGAAGGCTCTGAGCAGTCAGTTGGTCACGCTCACGGTCTCTCCTCACGCACCGTATACAGTGTGTCCTTCACTCTGGGCGAAGGCGGCCGCCTGGGCTAAGAAATTCAATTTGCCGGTTCTGGCGCATGTCTCCGAGTCTCAACTGGAGTGTCAATGGTTGTCGAAAGGCAGCCAGGAAGTAAACAAATTTCTCGCTTTCTCGATGCGCGAGAGTGAGGATTCGGAAAAGCTGAAACCGCTCTGGGCAGCTCGAGGACTCAGTCCCGTCAAGCATTTGAAAAACTACGGTTTGCTCAACGACAGTTTGATCGCGGCACATCTGGTTCACGTGGACGACGAAGACATGGATATCCTCGTCGAAAACGGAGTAAAGATGGCGCACTGTCCGCGCAGCAATGCGCGACTCGGCAACGGTCTGGCACCGCTCGCCAAAATGATCGACAAAGGTCTGCACTTCGCAATGGGCACGGATAGCCTGGCTTCGACCGACGACCTGAGCATGATTGCCGAATGCCAATTCGCGCTCAACGCTCACAAATTGAACGAAGGCGCCGACATATCGGCGCGCAAATTCGTCGAAGGGATGACAATCGAAGCGGCGCGCGCTCTCAAGATGGAACACCTGGTAGGCAGCCTGCAAGCCGGTAAACGCGCCGATATAGCTGTTTTTGCATTGCCGCCCGCACCGCTCAGCGAGCCTGAACGCGAGACGCTCTCACCGTACAACCTGCTATTGTCCGGCGGCGCGCGACTGAAGGATTTGCTCGTCGACGGGCAGTTCGTCGTATCGGAAGGCAGACTGAATCGGCGCGCCTGAAGCACCGGAATTATGCAAAAGTTTTGGTCTATACTTTAGGTCGGGAGTTCGGGTTTTGCCGAAACACCCAGCGGGCAAGTAGCCTCTAACAGCTATAGAAACGCTATACAGAACCAATAGCCAAGCGCCTTATTCAGGAAGGTCGAAGAACATGGAACGACGCCAGGATCACATTTGCAGCGGCAGAACCTGCATGTTTTGCCGAGTTCTCGACAATCCCAACCGTCTCAAGCAACTTGGCAATCGCACATATATGGACAGCCAGGTTTTGGAGCGAGTCAAAGAGCTGGAGCAGCGCTCGCTTTTGACCACCACTGAAAATAAAATGAGCATGGTCAAGGGCGAAGAAATCGAGCGCCTTGCCCTTCTCGATACATTGACCGAGCTTTACAACTCCAGAACATTTCTCAAAGAGATTAAGGAAGAGTTGAAGCGCGCCAAACGTTACAAACGTCCGGTCGCTCTTTGCATGGTCACCGTAGATAACTTTAAAGACATCTCCAGACAGTATGGTGCGCTCACTTCGGACGCCGTGCTGAAAGTAATCGGCACAGTCTTGCAAGGAGCAGTCCGAGACGTAGACATTCCGGCGCGATACAGCGCCGAGGAATTCGCGATTATTTTCCCGGAAACCAATTCTTCAGGCGCTCAAATCGTCGCCGAGCGCATTCGCCAGCGCATCGGATCGCAAGCGATCACCCATAACTGGCACAATTTGAAAGTGACTGCCTCAGTAGGTCTGGCTGCATTTCCTGCACACGCTCGCGAACATGACGAGCTGGTAGCTCGCTCTATTCAAGCGCTGGAAATGGCTATGCAGCGCGGCGGCGACCGGGTTTGCTCGGTCTAAGCTTGATAACCCGATCGGCTTTTGAAGCTTTTGCTGACAAAACGAACTTTAGACATAAGACAGTCTGAGGGAAACTACGCCTTGGACACTTTATAATTTGCCGGTCGTAAGTCAAGGAAAGTCTCAATCGATGCTATCTCCGTCGAAGCCGCAAGTTAGCTCCGGCTCATTTATAAAAGACTGGAAGCCAATCGCCATCATTGGCGTTCTCATCTGGTCGCTGACCACCCTACTTCAAATAGAACCGGAATCGGTCGTTGCCGACTGGCAAAAATTGGCTGCCATGTCGCCCGACGAACTGAAGATGGAAGTGAACAAGCGCGTTGAAGCCACTCCCGGCTACGACAAAATGAATGAGTACGAGAAAGAAGATTTGTATAAGCGCACCATGGACAATGCGCAGATGGCCAACAATATGCAAATCATCGAGAAATTCAACGGTCGCGTTTTGTTCACAACCTTGAAGCTCGGTCTCGACTTGCGCGGAGGCAGCCAACTCTTGCTGCAGGCACTGCCAAGCAAGCTGGTTCCTGAAATTACGCCGCAGGTGATGAACGGCGTCGAAACCGTCATCAACAACCGCATCAACAGCCTTGGTGTTTCGGAAACTATCGTTCAGCGCTCAGGCAAAGACAGACTGATCGTTGAGATGCCCGGCATTAAAGATCCGCAGCAAGCAAAAGATCGCATCGGCACGACAGCTCTTCTCGAATTCAAAGAGATGGTCTACGACGAGTCCGGTGCGCCCATAATCGGACCCAACGGCGGCCCTGTTTGGAAAGAAACAGGTTTGACCGGCGCGCACTTCAAGCACGCGCAAGGATCGCCAATGGTCTCGGGCGGATTATGGCGCGTTTCCTTTGAATTCAAACCGGATGGCGCAAAAAAATTCGGTGAAATGACTTCACGTCTGGTCGGCAAACAGATCGGCATTTTCCTTGATGGCGAGCCGACCGACCGCGGTGCGGACGGACGCCCCGTTTCATTAATGGAATATCGCGGCGTCAATGTGCGCGAACCTATATTAGGTGGAACCGGCGAAATCACAGGCAATTTCAGCCGCGACCAGGCCATTGACCTGGCTGTAAAACTGAACGCCGGTGCGTTGCCCGTACCTGTGAAAATTTTGGAAGAAAGAACCGTAGGAGCAACGCTCGGACAAGACTCCATCGAGAAAAGCTTAATTGCAGGCGGAGTCGGCATCGCTGCAGTAATGGTCTTTATGGTTCTCATCTATGGACTGCCTGGAGTAATTGCAAACATAGCGTTGATTCTCTATACGATAACAACGCTGGCGATTTTCAAAGCCGTGCCCGTCACGCTGACACTGGCTGGTATAGCTGGTTTTATTCTCTCGGTCGGGATGGCGGTCGACGCCAACATTCTCATTTTCGAACGAACGAAAGAAGAATTGAACAACGGCAAGGGTCTGTGGATGGCGATTGAAAACGGCTTCGGCAGGGCGTTTTCATCAATCTTTGACAGCAACGTCAACAGTATGATCGCCTGCGGCGTGCTGATGCTGTTCGGAACATCAATCGTCAAAGGTTTCGCCGTCACTCTGGCAATCGGTGTGGCCGTCTCGATGTTCACCGCAATCACCGCCACGCGTTCGATGCTTCACTTGATACCGAAGAGCTTGGGTATGTTCGGTCACAAGTACGACAAGAAAGGCATCGAAATTAAGAAGCCGCAGATTTTCAAAGAAGAAGCTAAGAAGGAGGCGCTGTGAAAGTAAAGATAGATCTGGTCAAATACAGATGGATCTGGCTGGGCGTCTCCGGTGTCATTCTCGTGCCCGGACTGATCGCAATGATCATCTGCATGACGAAATTCAGCTCACCACTGAAACCCGGCATCGACTTCACGGGCGGCTCGATTCTGCAATATCAGTTCGAGAAACCGGCACCTCTCGACACGGTCAGAGAAGTGCTCGCTGAAAGCGGCTTCGAAGGTTCGCAGGTTCAGCAGGCATATATTTCAGGAAATGAAGTAATTGTCATGCGTACTAAAGCAATCGACGATGAAATTCAAAAGCGCAAACTCGATGAAGACTTGAAGAGCAAGCTGGGAGAATTCAAGGTGCTCTCGGTCGACAAAGTCAGCGCCACCGTCGGACCCGAACTGCTCTCCAGCGGTCTTCTCGCGCTGGTAATCACTTTCTTGATGATGGTCGGCTACATCTCATATCGATTTCAATTCGACTACGCCGTCTGCGCCATCTTCGCGCTCGTGCACGACGTTGTAGCTCTGTGCGGCATCTTTGCCATTCTTGGTCTGGTCATAGGCACTGAAGTAGACAGCTTGTTTATTTCCGCGGTTCTAACAGTAATCGGCTTTTCGGTTCACGACACCATCGTCGTATTCGACAGGGTTCGCGAAAACGTCAAATATGTCGGCAGCAAGGCTGTGGATGAGAACGGCAATGAGTATAAGAAGAACTTCGGTCACATCGCAAATGACAGCGTCAATCAAACACTGGCGCGTTCCATCTACACTTCATTGACTGTAGTTATCACCCTGTCGGCACTGTATTTCCTGGGCGGCGTGACGACCAGAGACTTCGTTCTGGCAATGCTTTTGGGCATCATTTCCGGCACTTATTCCTCGATTTTCAACGCCAGTTGCCTGCTTGTAATGTGGCGCGAGTGGAAAGGCACTATGAACCAGAAGCCAAAACCCAAGGCCGCCTAGTCTTTCGACCTTCTGACATTCATCGAGCTAAGGCTCTGCTAAAATCTCAATCGTCAGACCGATATTGGTGTCCCTGCTCGCAAAAATCGAAATTTCAAGGAATGCACATGGACCCCCAGGAAAATCAATCAGGGCAATCAGCCGAAGATCTGAACGACGAGCAAAAGTGGGACATCTTGACCCGCCCGGAAAAGCTTGGCGAAATTCTTCTCAAGCACGGCAAGATCACCCTGACACAACTTGAAGATCTGATCAAAGAGCAAGAAAGGTCAGGCATGCCCTTCGGCGAATTGGTTCTGGCAAAAGGAATTATGTCCCGCGAAGATTTGATGAAAGCGCTGGACTGGCAGCACAGAAGCGATCAAGTAATAATCGAGTCCCTGACCGAGATGGTCAGCAAGCAGGGCAAAGAAGGCGAAGAGCAGTAGGGCTCAGCCGAAAGTGGACTCGAAGTGAGATTCAAGGGTAAAACAGCTTACATCACCGGTGGTGGCTCAGGCATTGGCAGAGCTACTGCACTGGCATTTGCCGCCGAGGGCGCCGCAGTCACGATTGTCGACATCGATGCGGAAGGCGCGGATGGAACGGCAAATGCCATTGAAAAACTGGGCGGCAAGTGCCTGGTCATCGAAGGAAATATTTCCTCTTCCGAAGTCGTAGACAACAGCATCAAAGAAACGATCAAAAAATTGGGCGGGTTGGATTTTGTGTTCAATAACGCCGGCTGCGAGTATGTAGCGCCTCTTTTGGAAACGACGGACGCCCAGTGGGACGAAGTAATCGACACCAATTTGAAAGGAACATTCATGGTGGCACGCCAGGCCGCCGAGCACATGGTCCGCACCGGATTCGGTGTCATCATCAATAATGCTTCCGATGCCGGACTGCGCGGCATTATCCATCTGACCAAATCAATCGCACTGGATTATGGTTATGCCGGCGTGCGCTGCAATTGCATCTGCCCGGGCTGCATAAAAACACCGCTCTGTGAGCGTTTCAACAAAGAGGTGGGGGCTCGCAAAGGCAAGTCCGGTGAAGAAGTTCTGGACGCGTTTGTCAAAGCCAATATTCCGATGCTGCGCGTAGGCATGCCGGAAGAAGTGGCATCAGTCGTACTCTTCCTTTGCTCAGATGACGCCCGTTATGTCTCAGGCGCGACAATTCCTATCGACGGCGGACTGACCGCCGGCATGTAGTTATGAAAAACAAATGCTGCTAGCCGCGTTCTTGATACTGAACACCATCCTGCTGCTAGCACTGGCTGTGTTGACGACCTCATTCTTCGCGACTTTTCGCAAAGTGCCGAAGTGTACAATTCCAAACAGCCAATTGCCCCGCATCAGTGTCATAGTACCGGTGCGCAATGAAGAAGGCAAAGTGGCACGCTGCCTGGAATCTCTGGCCAAACAAGATTATCCGGACTTTGAAATAGTCGTCATAGACGACCACTCGACCGATTCATCCGGTCGCATTATTGCCGAAATTGCAGCTCGCTATCCGAAGATCACTGTCATAGAAGGAAGAGAGAGCAGACCGGGTTGGCTAGGAAAGTGCAATGCACTGGATCATGGAACACCGCATGCAAAAGGCGAATGGCTTGTCTTTTCAGACGCGGATACGTACCACCATCCGAATTCTTTACGCGATGCCGTAGGCGCGGCGATAACCTATCAGGTGGACATGATCAGCTTCATGCCGGTACAAGAGCTTTACAGTTTCACAGAACGCATAGTGATGCCGACCCTTCTGGGCTCATTTTTGATTGGCGATCCTAGCAACAGCATCAACGATCCGAAGAGCGCACGCTCGTATGCATACGGGCAATACATCATGGTAAAACGCACCACATATGATGCCATCGGCGGCCACGCATCCGTCAAAGATCAAATTCTCGATGACATATCCATAGGTCGCGTCACCAAAGAAAGAGGTTATTCCGTAACTGCCTGCGACGGTCGTCCACTATACACAGTGCGCATGTACACGAATTTTTCGGAACTCTGGAGCGGGTGGACTAAAAACGCCTACGCCATCATCAATTGCAATATCGTCAATTTGATTGGAATAGCAATTCTTTTGACACTATGGTTTGTGGCTCCGTTCGCCACTTTAACAACTGCTGCGTTTAATCCACAATTGTTTTCGAGCGCAATTCCAATGCCTGCGATCTGGTTGTTTATTGTTATCCAATTTATTAGTTTGATCCATTGGTATGCGCTCAGCACGCCGTTTTACAAGGGTCTCGAACCGCTCTGGCTCTACTTCTTCCTCTTGCCGCTAGGTGCGCTTTCCGTGATTGCCTTGTACATCAATTCCGCCCTTTGCTTTCTGACCGGAAAGCAGGTGAAATGGAAAGATCGAGAATATTCAGTCGACTCTTCGCAGCGTGTCAGCACAAAATAGTTTCAAGAGCTCAAGACGTATTGTTCGGCAAGATTTGAAACGCCGGAATCTGTTTCTCGATCTACAAACCGCCTCAATTTCTTGCGTGTGTTTTCACACTTATATTGTGCAAGTGCCCAGTATGCGTGCTCTTTCAGCATTGGCTCCGGTGCGGACTCGATAAACTTGAAGAGCTTTGCCGCGGCTTTATCGAGATCTTCTTGCGTTATTTTGCAATCGGATGACTGTGACTCTTCGGCCAAAATATTGCCGATGACGGCAAGTGCGTTGCGCGCCAGTCCACGCAGCTTTGGGCGCCTCAATGGAGTATGAGCGAAGCGCTCGCGGAATGCTTCGTCCGTCTCTAATTCCAGTATCGAAAAAAGATCCAGGTAGTGTCCGGCACCTTTGTCCGGGGAAAATTCTTCCCATGGCGCCGCATTGGGGCGTTGATTGTAGGGACAAACGTCCTGGCAAACATCGCAGCCGAAAACCCAGCGGCCAAGCTGTTTTCTCAACCCCAATGGTATTCCCTCTTTGTTCTCGATCGTCAAATAGGAGATGCATTTACTCGAATTTACACCGACACCATATTCGATGGCATCGGTAGGGCACCCTTCACCGCAACGGAAACACTTTCCGCACGTGCCTGCATATGGTTCGTCCGCATCAAGCTCCAGCTCGGTTATCAGCTCGGCGACAAAATTGTACGTACCCATCATTTCAGGTCCGATTATCAAGGTATGCCGACCGGCAAAACCCAGCCCGTGACGTGCGGCCAGCCCCTGCTCGAATAGCGAAACGTCGTCCGTATAAGCCTTTGCCAGCACCTTTCTGCCGGCGATTTTTTCGATGCGCGCGTTAAGTTCTCGCAACTTAGCCCGGATTACTGCATGATAATCCAGGCCCACTGCGTAGCGGGCAACCTTGCCGAAAAAGCCCGGTGGCGGCGGCGGGACCTCACAGTAATAGCTCACAGAAACAACGATCGCAGAACGCCCCTCCGGATAGAGCAGTTGCGGAGATGTTCTAAAATGTGGGTTGCGCTTCAGGTATTCCATACCGGCGGCGTAACCAAGCGCCAGCCAACGCTCGTATTCCTGCCGCTCGGTTTCCATGGGCGCAAGCGAAGCAATTACAGTGCGCTGAAAGCCGAGTTCGGCTGCGGCAGCCTTTATCGATTCTTTCAAAGATTGCGGCGTGGTCATGGCTCGATAATACCCTGGTTGGGCGATATAAGCGAATCAAATGGAATGTAAGGCACACAGGTCGAACAGATAATGGAAAAACAGGAAACCGCACTTGAGCTCAAAGATTTCGAATTTGAACTGCCTGCCGAATTGATCGCGCAGGAGCCGCTTGCCGAGCGGGATACGTCTCGGCTGCTTGTTGTAGACCGCGCCGCTGATAGTTTGAAACACGTGCATTTCAAGGACATCCTGGATTTTCTCAGACCGGGAGATGTCATCGTCGCCAACGATACACAAGTAATACCAGCAAAGTTATTCGCAAGGCGAAAAAGCGGCGGCACCATCAAGCTGTTATTGCTCAAACCGAGAGGCGCATCAGCAGCCGTCTGGGAAGCTATGGCCACTTCTCTAAAACGTCTCAAGATTGGTGAGGAATTGCAGCTCGATTCATCGAGCGGGACTGTTTATCCGCTCATCATCAAAGATCTGACAGTAGGTCCGGATGGATTTAAAAGATTGATTGTCGACCTCGGCGACCGGTCAGCAGTTTTTGATGTGTTAAAAGATGCAGGCTATGCGCCGCTTCCGCCCTATATTCAGCAAGAGCAAGATTTGCAGAATGGATCCGAAAACGGCCGTCGAGCAAAAGATCTTGATTGCTATCAAACTGTTTTTGCCCGGCACCCAGGAGCTGTCGCCGCTCCCACAGCGGGTTTGCACTTCACTGCCGATCTGCTGGAAAAATTGAGCGAACGCGGCATCGAGATGCACAGGATTACGCTGCACGTTGGGCCCGGCACGTTCAAACCAATTTCGACGAGCGTTGATGAACACACGATCGAAGCGGAAACATATTCCATAACCCAGGAAACTGCCGACGCCGTAAATGCCGCCAAGAAACGAGGCTCTCGAGTGATTGCAGTGGGCACGACCAGCCTGCGCGCGCTAGAATCAGCCGGAGCGGATGGCGTGCTAAGACCGATCGTTGATGGCAGCACGAGCCTCTATGTCAAACCGGGGCATCAATTCCGAATCGTCGATAGCCTGATTACCAATTTCCATTTGAGCGGCTCCAGCCTGCTGGTGCTGGTTGCGGCATTCGCAGGGCGGCAAAGGATTCTGCAAGCATATGAAGACGCGGTCAGCAAGCGCTACCGCTTTTACAGCTATGGCGACGCCATGCTTATTCTGTGATCGGCTCGCCTTGCCGCGACCGATTGATATTCTGAACTCTTCTGTCTCCTGCGAAACTCTTCCGCCTACTCGGCGCCGACAAATTCGGTCATCTGAGCGATCGCGATATTGTTGCCGCCGGTCCGCTCTACCGACTCGCACGCCATATCAGCTTGCACGATAAGTTCTTCTGCTTCGCCTGAATGACCTGGTCGGTGCGCGATGCCGATGCTGACTGTAACTTGAAGTTTGTGCCATTGCCACTGCAATACGGACGTTTCCACGTCTTTGCGCAGTCGCTCTGCGGCAATATTGGCGCCCTTGCCCGGCGTTTCCGGCAAAATAATCAAAAACCGCTCGTTGACATACCGACCGGCAAGATCAATGTCGCTGCGTGTAACCGAATTCAAGCGCTCGCCGACATGAGCAAGCATCGCATCGGCAGCCGATGGACCGTACTGGCGCTCGATATTGGACAGTCCGTCAATAGCCACGACGAGCACTGCAATAGGTCGGTTGAAACGCTTGCCGCGCTTGAGTTCACGACGAAGCATGCGCAGCATGTATTGAAACTTCAGGCAGGGAGTCTGGGCGTCGAAAAACGCCAGGGCTTCGATCTCTTCCTCGGTTAGAGGCTTGAGTTCCTGCTCATGATATCCGCCAATCTTCGTACCTGTGTGCAGCAGGTCCATGGCCTTTTCGGTTTTCTCAAAGTCCCAAGTAACCTGGTTACGAACATCAGAAACCCTGCGATGAAACAGGTTGTCTTTAATAACCCATTCGTCGCCACGTTTGTTGCCAGGATTGTTTCCCGGAGTATTGCCCATAAGACAGCAGCGTTCTCCTTGACAGAAGAGAGGCGGAATCACCGAAAACTTTATTCCCCTGGGGGAAAAACTCAATCTTATACCATTGGTATTTATAGCTATATATTAAAAGCTTCGATGAGCACAATCGGTCTGCAACCTTTATTGGGCGACCAGGTTGCGCGAGAGCAAATGCAATCGCACCATATTCAGTGCGGCGCTGGAGGTTCTGAACCTAATCTCCTGGCGGCTTAGCTTTGATCCCAGGGTGAGCAATTTTGTGTCCAACTGTCCATTCCCATACAATCCCAGGTAAACGGTTCCCACAGGTTTATCGGCCGTTCCGCCGGTGGGCCCGGCGATTCCGGTGATACTCAAACCTATGTCCGCGCCCGATAATTTCGCAACTCCCTCTGCCATCGCCCGGGCGCATTCCTCGCTGACAGCTCCAAAGCGGTCGAGGATATCTTGAGAAACACCAAGAAGCGCATGTTTAGCCTCATTGGCGTAAGTCACCGCGTTGAGCTTGATATATTGCGAGCTGCCGCCGATGTCCGTCAGGCGCTTGCTGACAAGACCTCCGGTGCATGACTCGGCAACGGATATCGTCAAATTGCGCTCGACGAGCATCTGTCCGACCACGCCTTCAAGCGTGTCTTCGTCCTGTCCATAACAGAGTTTGCCGCTTTCACGCCGAATCTGCTCGGCGACCGGAATCACGAGCGCCTTTGCTTCTTCCATTGTTTTCGCCTTTGCAGCCACTCGCAATCGGCATTCACCCTGCCCCGCATAGGGCGCGACTGTGGGGGAAGTTCCATCGAGCAATGCACTGTATTTCTCTGCCAGTGCGGATTCGCCAATTCCATAGTGTTTCAACTCGATGCTGAAGATAGCGCCAGTGAGGAAATTATCGGCAATGAATGCCGCTCCCGACTCGGCCCACATACTGACCAGCTCGGACGGAACACCAGGGAAAGTCAGAATTGCCCGCTTGCGCGCGGGGTCGCAAACTCCCGCACCGGCGAGAACTTCCTCAGGCACCACCCACATGATTCCGGGGGCAGTGCCGTTTGGATTGTGCAAAACACCGGCACCCTTAGGGCGCATCGCTTGTTTCTTATTCGATTCGGGCATGCTCAGATGCCTTTCTGCAAACAGGCGCTCAATGTCCTTGAGCACTGCTTCGTCCATGACCATCGGCAGTTTAAAAAACTCGGCAATGCACTCGGTTGTCAAATCATCAGCGGTTGGACCCAGCCCGCCTGAAGTCAAAACAATATCGGAGCGATCGAAAGCTTGTTTCAACGTGGCTTTGATGCGGTCTTTGTTGTCGCCGACAGTGACCCGGTAATAACAATCAATGCCCAGCCTCGCCAGCTCTGTGGCGAAGAATTTGGAATTAGTGTCCAGAACTTCGCCAAGAAGCAGCTCTGTACCGATTGATAAGATTTCCGCATTGGCCATGCAACCAGTCTACGCTATAAGAGCCAAGAGAAAAACTCGCCTGCATCAGTTGACACGTCAATTCCTCGCTATTTGCATGGTCACTGAGTGAAGAGCTTTCTGCCAAGAACTTCTGTCTTGGGCATTTTTAGGGCATTCTCCGAGAGCACGACCGAGGTTCTCCACTCATCAATGCCTTTTAAGCCGCTAAAGCCATGCACCATCGTTCTTCTAGTTAAATCATCCAGCATGGGACGAAAATGTCTAATCGCAACAGCTTCGCCATGCGCTCGCCCATGTCTTCCCCAAATATGCATTCCAGCGGCTTTGCCGCTGTCGATGATTAAAGGAGATCCTGAAGAACCGCCCAGCGTATCGATTGAGTGCGATATGCCGAGATATGGCGTATCTCCATCTCTTACCACCTGCTTGAATCCTTCAAGCCGACCGCTATTCATCACTTTTTCCGGCACACCGGAGGGGTTTCCGATTATGTGAGCGCGCACACCAGGCTGTAACGAACGCGCCGGTGCAAATTCGAAAGCTCTTACGTACTGCAATCCGTCAACATGAAAGAGCGCCAAATCCTTACTGCGGTCTCTCGCCAATAATCTGGCCGGCAACACTTCTCCGTTGCTCATAAGCACTCTGAAACTGCCATCCTTGAACTTGTCCACAACGTGGTTGGCCGTCGCCGCAATGCCATTTTCCCTAAGGAAAAAGGCAGTTCCGCCCCCGCCATCCTTGGTTCCAAGCACCTGAATCGTCGAGTCTTTGAACGACTGGTAGAGGAAGCCACGCTGTCCGAACTCTCGCTCGATACTTACTGCTGGGGCTGGATACTCGATTGCGCCTTTTTTGAGAAATTCTCTACTCACAGTCGGTATGGCGATACTTCCGGGCGGCAATTGCTTAGGAATGAGATTGTCGAAATGCCCTGTTCGCAAAATATCTTGCAAGTCGACGGGTTGTTTCACCCCGTTGCGCATGACCCAGGGAGCCGAAGGTGAAATTCCATCTCTTGCCATAACGCTTATGGCTTTGCCGGATTTAACAAGGGCGTTCGTTGCCGCCGTTTCCGTAGCGGTCCCTGCATGACCGCCCATCTGAGGAAGAGATTTCTTGCCCAATAAACGCGCTGCATCGTCAGCGAGACTCAACGCCCCGTCTGCCAGAACGCCTCTAAAGCGATAAGCCGCCAATGCCAGAAGGGCGCCGCCGGTAAACTCGACGGGATGGTTGCGAACGGTATCGTAAGCAGCGATAGCAGCCGCGGTCAGCCAATTGTGTTGGGGCTGTTCGGCTTGCGGTTGGGCGGCGGATTCGATTTCTTGTGTCGCGCCCGACTCAGGAATTGTTTTACCTTCGGGGTCAACG